>Ga0210036_1001061_pt1 | contig 31340 bp, 18 predicted proteins | sample CryGeymeta201515_FD_185469 | JGI IMG/M metagenome (GOLD analysis project Ga0210036, IMG submission 185469) | Groundwater microbial communities from Crystal Geyser aquifers in Utah, USA - Crystal Geyser metaG 2015-15 (SPAdes) (version 2) | ecosystem: Environmental > Aquatic > Deep subsurface >...
GGGGGGGGCATTAAAAAATAAAAACTAGAAAGCGTGAGATCAGGAACAAATAATAATATTGCATACTCGTAAGAACGTACATGTTGGCCGCTAAGAATGGTTGTCGAGTATCTGCGTGTGATGCTACACACTGCAACAAGGCCAGGGCATTGCAAACCCGATTGGATGCATGCGCCGTCAGTGTCGGTGGTGTCAAGAGAGAATAGATCGAAACAATTTCTTGGAGCAACGCCGCTACCGTTCCCGTCGAATGCCACAAAATGGGTGCCAAATCGGCAAACGATTCTCGCTTTTTTGAAAGTTCCAATAAGACGACTTCTCTCTGCAGGGGAACAAAAAAGGCAAAGTCATGTTGAGAAACGCCTGAAGATTTGTGCATCTATTGAAGATTGAAGCGATCAATCGAAGAATTTTGATGCTCACCAAAGAATGGCAGGTTTGCTACAAACCTACTATCAAGCACAACAAATAATGCTCTAATTACGACCCACCTGATCAGGATTGGTTAACTGCAAGACCAGAGGAAGAAGTTCGTCCATGCCTCCTCCTCCACCACCACCTCCTCCTGCTGCTGCTGTTCCATTAGGAGATATGGGTGAAAGAACATTGCCCGTTGGCACCGGGCTCGTCGACATGGTAAGCTCCACGAATGAATGGATCAATGTTACAGTGTAGAGCAGGACTCCAACAAAACTATTTGGACCACTCAAGAGATGCTGTATTTGCAGTAGTAAATCAGTTGAGTCGTTAAATGTATTTTTAGAGTAGCTTTTAGCCGGTTGCTGAAAATAAGAGGTGTTTTGTTGTGGTGCTTTGGTTTTCAGCTTACTATTATAAAAACTGCCCGGGAGGCATCAATTTATTTTGAGTCACGAAATGAGTCATGCGAATTGGAATAAGAAAATCCAACTTATTACTCTAGAGTAGACTAGTCGTCTACCTGGTCGTAGGTAGTACTACTACTCTAGACTACTACTAGACTACATCTGATGTACTAAAAAATTGAATGTCTAATTTACGGGGATCACAACTATGGCGCCCGCAGGGCGCCAAGGTTACCCGAAGGCAACCATTGGCACTAGACTACTAGACTACTAGTAGACTACTTGACTACTAGTAGACTAGCTCGGAGCTAGTCTAGTAGGGTCTACTCCGCAGCATTTTGTACCCGACACCACTCTACTCGGAGTCCATCTTTAAAAAAGTGTAACCGAACAGTAACGTTGCTGTTTACAGTGAAATAAACCCGTAGCAGTTTCTAATAAATATCTTCAAAAATTTCTATCGCAAACACGTAGAGTAGTAATACTGTAAAATTAACGAACAATCGCGCAGACGAGCTTTATAGCAAGTCGGGGAACATTTCTTCAATGTCATCCAGGCGTAAACCCAGACCAGAAAAGTCACTTTTGACCTCATTCCACATGTTGCCCTTGCTTTCCATTTTGTCGGCAAGCTTGGCACGTCGATCAATAGTGTCACCATCCCAATTCGCTTCATCCGCCGACGTAAAACAGCCAAAGAGACCATGCGGTATGCGAATGCCCATGGGAACTCGCGCGATAGGCCCTGCTGCAATGTCTTTGGCATCCAGTATTATCATTTCACTTTCTTTTGATTTACCATTGTACAGCACGCTAAGTATGTAGCCGTCGTCTTCTCCATTTGAGCTGCCACCCTTTCTGTCGGCAAACATGGGCTCTCCGCAAAATTCGAATTTATTTGGCATCCAAGTCGTTGTCTCTTTCGTCTCGCAATCAATTTTGGCAATTCCTTGCGGTGGCGCTACTTCGCTTCCCATTCCACCAACCGCTGCGTACACAAACCTGTGCTTTTGCGCACTGACAGCAGGATTGACAGTTCCGAACGAAGTCTGCAAATTGGAAATCATTTCTTTTTGAACATTCCCGGTCTTGGTGTCGACAGTGTATCGCCAGAGTGATCTCTTTGGGGTGACGGATGTGTACTCCTCCAGAGACCTTGCCCACGGCCATTTTGGTGCCTCGTTCGAAGACAAGTTCGATCCATTGGAGCGGATCGCGTCAAAAATTACCAATTCTCCATCTTCGTAACCATTGCAAAATTGGAGGTCAGCATCCAATACACCATCAGATGGAATGGTAAAGCTCTTGGATGGCTTTTTACTACCCACCCGACTCACGAGATGCACCGTCGAGGGCCCATTTTCCAGGGCAATAGCCTTACCAGGTTCCTTTGTAAACATGTACTGCATGCCGTTGGTTTCTGTCTTGGGTTGAACAAATACTGCATAATTTTCTGTCGCACAAAAGTCGGATATCATGGCTAGGCCTGGGAAACGTGTTTCCACTTTGCCATCTTCTTCTTTCACTGGACGAAAGTTTTCATTAAATTCGTAGATTGTAATATCCGAAGATTTCGGATTTTGAACATTGCTGTAAAAGAGTGCGCGGTTAGATTTTGAGTCAATTACGCCCTTGCCACCAAAAGGATCCGCTTCTTTCAAAACGCCTCCCAGTTGAGATCGTCCCTCGGTAGAGAGAGCTTGACTATCTAGCTTGTAAGGAAGCCCTCCTTCCCACAGAGTGATCAGTCTCTTCCCCCAGTAAAAGGCACGGGTATTGGAGGTATTCTTTCGAAGTTTGTTGAGTCCTGGCTGTAAATGGTGACGGTACAAGGGCAGAGCCAAATCGTTTCCCAAGCCAGCAGCTGCTTGAGGACCCATTTCGCGGGTGGACTCCATGGCCGTGTACAGTTTCTTTCCCTTTTTACGTTCGTTGGTAAAGCCGGCTGTTCGAATGTATCGAAATCGGGCAGTAACCGTATTCGTATTCGAGCCCCTAAAAGTTACTCCCAAAATGGCACCATCTCCTTCGAAGGGATGAGATACCATCCGCTCAGGATCTTGGCCATCAGGTACGGGTGGAGTCTTGGGCTGGACTGGAGAAGTTTTTGGAGGAACTATGGATCCCGCTGAGAACATGGCAGGCCCTGATCGAAAGTACGTTCCAACAAGATCCTCTGGAATTTGTCCTACCGTTGGCGAGCACTCTCTGCAGGGAAGTTCTTCGAAAACGGTTGCGTAAGCTGAGCTGTATGCTTCCATATCAGGGCTCACGGTGCTGCTTGTTGTCGATGCAGCGACGCTCTCCGAATTTTGAGACGGGCCGACGGACGATGACATAGCCCTGTGCGGGCTTACTCTTGGCGGGGACTGGCAAGTCAAAGGCACAAACGACGTGACGCTCGTCACCAGTAAAAAAGCCGACATACAACAGAGATTTAATCGGTGTTGCTTCATCGTTTCTACTGTCTGTTATTTTAGGAAATAAGTATTGGTATCTAATATTCCAATTTTCAGAAATTCAACTTGGCGAGTAGTTGTGCCACCGAAGAATAAATAATCCTTTGCTTATTATTATTCCTGGTAAAAATTGTGAAGAAGTGAGATGATGATTCAGATTTTGCTGGTTGGTTATGTGTTGGATGCTACGGATGTTAATGATAACAATAATAAAAAAATCAACTCGAAAAAGTACGTCACCAGCCTAGCCTGGGTTTTGTATCTGTCATCACGCAGACCATGATGTCTAGAGGCCTATTCACAGGCATAGAGTTGACAGGTAGGTTGAGCAACCAAATTTGGTATTTACGACTGTACCTCGAATATCCTGTAGCAGGCTTAAAAAAGTGCTCTATAATCTATCATAGCTGACCAGCTCTCTACTAGCAATTACTCTAGTTCCAGGCCAGGGAACTTCTCTCAGCCCAGTATTCCTCACTGTCCATGACACATTTGGCAGCAATTTCTTTCATCAAAGCTGGATCATTTTTGAGCTTATTGGATACATCTCGTGCCTTCCAATTGGATTCTAGTTGCTCCGGTGTAACCGCTCCCGACAAGACACGAGGTTCGAATGGTTGGGCCAAAATGAAACCGAGTGCGAGTTGATCTGGTTGGCAAGACAATCTTTTGGCGTAGTCAATCACGGAAGGATGGTTGAGGACGCGCCCATTGGCTAGACCCTCTTTGATAATGATATCCATTCCTTGGTCATGAGCTTCCTGTAATGCCTCTGCGGGTCGTTGCTCGAGCAAATTGAACGTGCATTGAACAGAATCGAAGAGCGGTGATTCTGCTTTGGTTGTCGATTTAATGTCCATGGCTTCTCGCAAGACATCCTTTTGTTTGGGACTTGACACTGACAAACCAATTGCCCAACCTCGCTCATCTTTGCATTTGCTGAGAGCTTCGTGTACTTTTTTATCCGTCAGGATTCCGGATTCAAACGTGGCAGAATGTATTTGGTACAAATTGATGTATTCACCTAGTAGCTCTGCGGACTCTTCCACTTGCTTAAGGAAGTTTTCTGTGGAATGATTCTTTACTTCGTGTGGTTTCCCCTTTTCTAATGATACATTCCAGTCCGCAACGTAGGCTGGTCGAAAGATGGGTATCGTAGAAAAATAAAGTAAAAAATGAGCCAATGGATTGCGGAGGAACTTTGCTACTGCTACATTATTAGCACAAAAAAATATGGTTCACTTACTGTAACCCCACTTGCTGCTGACGTAGACCTGATCAGCTGGAATTTTGCGAGATCTCAAGTATTCTCCGACGAATTTCTCGCTGAGACCGTATGACCGAGCGCAATCCAGCCAGGCATCCTCTTCTCCTGATGACGACAGTGCGAAGAGTTTGTCCATGACTAGATCTGCTTGCTTTTGCATCAACTCGACAGGTCGATCATTTCCGAGAATAGATTCGCGGTTCAGATTAATGTAACCTGGTCGACCGAGGGCTGCCATACCAAGGCCAAGACGAGGCAGGGCGGGTTTCATGTTTGACATGGATGTTTTTTGTAAAAGCAAACAAAGATGAGGTAGCAGGCAGCATGTATTGAGGGCACAGTAGTAGACAAGTAGTAGTACAGTATGGTGAAAGTAAAATTTGGCTGACGTCGAGTAGAACTGTACCAGACAAGTTTTGGTGCCCGATAAGGTTAGCGATAACGGAATAAAAAGAGCCGCACATAAGATCTCCAAAATTAAAACAAAAAAGCAAGCGCACACCCACACACACACACACACTACACTACACAAACACCAACCAAACAACATCTAACAGTCAGCTCTTCGCTCCACTTTGTGTCCTCTTAGCTTCAACAAGCACCTGCCTTTTAAAAGATAAAAGCAGGCTCTTGTTCGCTTGGTATTGAATCGCAACCTTACTGTGTTACAATGGGTTTCACACTGTGGCATTTGTTCAAGGTACGAAGCGGGGACACTGGCCACTGGGTCTTGTGTGTCTTGCTGGTGCCAAAGATTGGAGATCAGCTCACTGACAATCTTTCTTGTTTTACTCCCTTACTCTCTGAAATTTTCTTTCTTACACACGTTTGATGAATAGTCGGGTCTCTTGATTGTCAACGCGTTGTTAATTCTAAACAAACCTCGTTTCTTGGCAAAATATGGACTAGCGGATGGACTAACGGGAGGCTCCGACAATGCTCTGCTACAGCAAATGGCAGGATTGCTGCACGCTGTCCAATACTTACGATTTCCTGTTATATTTGCCAATATTCTTACCATCATTTTTGAAATTTTGATTGGAGGTTGAAACCGTATACTATATAATGTGAAAAGAAAAAAAGAGGTAGTGAACAGTGAACAGTAATGGTTGTGTCCGAAATTAGAAGGAACGTGATGGGGGAGAATAGAGGCACTTTCCTCAGCCTGTCGAACCTACCATTACTGCCGACTTGTAGACAATTGTGGCCCACACTGCATGTGCCGCTCAAAAGCACTGCAACATTGAAAAGACGCAATGGATATATTTGCTTGCTTGCAGCAATGTGTGAAGCAAAGCAAATCGTTCAACCACACTTGTTATGGATTTCCATGTTGAATCGCACGAGAAACTCTGTAAGAATAACAAAATAGAATCATATAATAACTTTAAAGAATGATCGCCTTTAATTAGAGTTTCCGCTCTGAAGACCGAGTTTGGAATGATTGTGCCAAATGCAAATTCACTCGGGATCTTCCGGCACGCCAGTAAAAAATTCAGAAGAACGACCAAATAATGTAGTCGGACCCAAGTCAAATGATGAAGCAAGACATAAGTCTTTCGACGAACAAGACTAGTATTTCACAAAGGCTTACTGCGTTGCCTTCGACCTCCTAGACGCGAGTGCAATCCAGGCTAGGCTTTCTTCCTTGCTTTGCCCTTTGTCTGTCTGCTTTCCTGCTGAGATAGAGAAGTCGATTGCTGCGTCCTTAGCATCCACTACGACTTGGTAAGAACGCTGTAAAGTAAAGGCCCCCACAATGGCTTTCCCAGTCACATTCGTGACTGAGACCTAGTCCAGTTTAACCAAAACCAGTCATCTCATTTCCTTTCTTTCGAAGAAAACATCAATACGCAAAACGCAAATACACACAAATCTCGAAGACAAGTAGACTAGTGAAAACAAAACATGACAATATGTCGCGATGTTCCTTTAATCGTAGCACGTCTGTGTTAGTAATGCTCTTGAGAGCCTTAAACGTTGACAAGGCGCAAGGTTTTCAAACAATCAGCAAATACCAAATTCAACAGCAAACATTCCATCCAACATCCACCTCGATAAAACTGCACGCCGAAGAAAATCCCACCACGACAGAAGTCTCCTTCACTATTCCCAAAATGTATAATGGAGAACTAGATGAAGGTGTAGCGTATCCTTCTCCATTGCATACTGTTCATGTTCGGAGTATGCTATCCGACGACGAAGCTACGACCTGCCTCAGATTAGCCACCGAGTATGCTAACGCCACGGGATGCTGGGATCAACCCGATTTGGAAAGACACTCCACGTATTCAACGTGTGATTTCCCGATCGAAGACAACGAGGATTTGGCGAGCTACTTGCACGACATCAGATTTGATGAACGTCTGAAAGATGAACTCAGCGAATTGTTCGGCATTCAACAAGATTTCATGAGCTATTTGGATTTCTTTTGTGCCAACTACCAAGCACGCAACGAAAAAAATGAGAACGAAGCTATCACAACCATGGATCGATTAGAACCTCATCGAGACGGATCGTTGTTGTCATTTACCGTGTTGCTGAATGACCCAGCAGAATTTGAAGGGGGTGGAACCTTTTTTGATGGATTACGGGACGTCAAAGGCAGCACAAGCGAAGAAAGGAGTATCCTATATGCAAAGGGTGTAGTTCGACCAAAGCGCGCTGGAGATGCAACCTTTCATTCTGGAAAGCTCTTGCATGGTGCCGATGTCGTCACTAAAGGCAAACGAACTGTACTTGTGGGTTTTGTCGATGTCGCTCCATGGGTCCAACGGTCGGGAGTTTTATCTGAAGCATGCAAAGAATGGGGAAGAATGGATGTTACCAATCATCTTTATAAACGACAACAACAAAAAACGAAAGACGGTACCCAGCCTGGTTGGTTCATGAAGAATGCTCGCTGGATTTACAGTAACCCAGAAAAAGGACGAGGACGGAGTTGTCTGCGTGGATTTGCCCCCAAGTTGAAGTCTCTGGAGCAACGAGCTGATCCTGAATATCAACGGATGAAAAGGTTGGAAGCAGAAGACAAGCTACTGAGGACCATTCTCGTAGATGAGGCCGAAATAGAAGGATTCGCAGATATCTTCGCGGGCGGAGATATCACAATTTTGTAGCCATGCAGGTCGTTTTCGTTCGGTATTACATGTACCTACTCGAGTTATTTATTTTATAGCTTTTCGAGTTTTCTCGTGTCATCTTGACTTGACTCGGTCTCATTCTATTGAATGTATTGAACGAAGCAGTTCGAAACAAATATTTCGTTGACACTGAATCATGCTTCCTTCGATCTCATAAGGCCTCTTTCATTCATGTTGCCCTTTGTTAAACTTCGGAGTTTTCTTTTTTTCAGCAGCCCAACAATAAATTAATATCTCTGACTTTAAATAATTATCTATTTTTGATATCCAAAACAACCATAATAATCAAAACCTACACCTCCTCGCAATGTTAGAAGCGAGCAAGATGCGGATGTCGGTTGATCGACGGCTGAATGCGACGATTGACGAGGACGAGCAAAACAAGCCAAAAATGGAGAAATCCCAGCTCAGGATCGATACTTCTTTGAATACAGCTACTTGCATTCCAGCAGCTCCAACAATCAAAACATCAAAAATTATCGATCTTGCTCCTGGAGTAGCTGCCAGCATAGCTGTCATGCAATGCGGGTTCGTTGGTGCAGAATATCTCGGACAAGGACTGCTCCATCTTCAGGGTTTGGCAAGTGCCAATGTCGCAAATCCGATTTCAGGCATTCCTGTTGCCATCATACTTGGTATCGCGCTGAACAATACTGGTAGTATCACCTTACTACCGCAGTATCTTAAAGCAGGGATACAATTTTCTTCCAAAACTATTTTAAAAGCGGGCATTGTCTGCGTGGGCACAAAATTATCCGCAGTCGACTTGGTTCAATCGGGTTTGGCTGGCATTCCAGCTGTCTTTTGTTCGGTTGGAGTCGGTCTAACCTTTATTCCGTGGCTTTCCAAGCAAATGGGAATTCCAAGCAAAATGGGCGCTTTGATTGCCATTGGTACCTCCATTTGCGGTATCACGGCCATTACGGCTCTGTCGCCCGCGATCCATGCCACCCAACGTGACACTTCCTTTGCCGTGGCCAACGTTGTCGCCTTTGGTACGCTCGGCATGTTCTGCTATCCATATTTGGCGCACTACCTACTGACAAGCTCACAAGAGATTGGATTGTTCCTTGGGATTGCTGTACACGATACTAGCCACGTCTTGGGCACAGCTATGATTTATGCCAATGTTTATGGAGACGACCAAGTGCTCAAGGTTGCGACCATAACCAAATTGACGCGTAATTTATTCTTGGCAGTTGCAGTTCCTTATTTGACATACGTAACAAGCAGAGACGAGCAAAATCGGGTTGGCATGGATGCTGCGAATGATTGTGGTGGTGACGGGACTAGCAGTGCAACACCGCCGCGCTTATCAATTTCATTTTCCGATATCAAACGGTACTTTCCAAGCTTTATTGCTGGTTTCATAGGCATGTCCATCCTCCGTAGCATAGGAGATGCGACACTGACAAGACAGGGTTCCGCTCTGGGACTGTTTAGTCCCGAACTGTGGACTACCTTGATCCAATTCGTGGGAAATGTTTCTACGTATTTGCTCGGTATCGCCATGGCAGCCGTTGGCATGTCAACATCCGCTGCTACCTTTCGAGGTATGGGAGCCAAACCCTTTTTGGTTGGCATGGCTGGTTTCTTCGGAGTAGGTTTCACGGGCCTTCTCAATGCTCTGATATTGGGACGGCTGCTCCCACTGGCGCAATAGAGAAGAATTGCTCGCAGCTGCTAGTAGAGTAGTACGAGTAGCTACTACAGCGAAAATGAATCAAGCAGATTGTTTAGTCTACTAGAGTACTAGTTACCAGGTACCTGGTACTTGAGTAGGTCTACTACTAGCTACTAGTAGTAGTTACTAGTGTAATCGTAGCTTTGCCTATCATGTTCGTGATTCAATTCTCAGCTTTCTACATGCAGCAGAAAAGGACAGTACCACCTCATTGTGAATTGCGAGTTTTTTCGAAGTCTTTATCTGATAGTAGAGTAGAACACTATTGCAGTGTCCTTTTTCTGCAGGCCTGATCCAAAACAGGTGACAATGGCCAGCGACAAGTAAAAAAATACTGTAATAAGATAAACCTAGCTCCTGTGTCGTGTCTGTTATACATTCTTTCACAAAAAGAATAGAATTGGTCTACCGCATTGAGCGTAGAACTTGTTGTCAATCATATCAACACAGGAATAGTTGTGTAGAGACATTTCTGCGAGTGTTGAATGATCCTCCTCTTTACTACTACGTCTACTATTCAGTTCTTTCGAACCACCGTCCTCTTACTACTACAATAATGAAGAATCCCAGCAATCAAACTCGCAGAAGATCGTTTTCCTCACAAGTACGGCCGAGAATGACACTGCATCTGGCAGTGTTTCAGGTATTGGCTTGCCTGTCATCTTCGGTAGTGGCCTTTGTACATTCCAGCAGTCCATCCGCATCGTCTGTGTCGGCAGCTGCACTACTACGGCACTCCACGGTGGCCCAACACCACCAACAACAACAGCTCTGGGCTGTTCATGTGGATTCTCGGCACAAGATCGAGCACTCTACAACATCAGCAACAACAGCTGATATTACCTCGGAAGACCATCCAATTCAAGTCCCCATCAGCCATCCATCCCGTTTAGAAGAAACATTGGAACGTTCAAGGCTTCCCACGAGAAATAGCTTGAATACTCTAAACGATTGGAATAGAAGCGAGCGAATTGACATGCGCTGTAATGACAGCGCCGATAGCAGCATCAATGAAGAAGATCTTGAAAGCTCTACCTCGTCGCAATCTTCCTCCGCGGATGCTTCCGAAGAAGAACAAGAAGAAGAAGAAACAGAAAAAGGAAACGAGGAGTCAATGGAAGAACGCCGGAAAATGGCAGCCCGAGCTGCTTTGTTAGGATCCCGCGTCGGAAAGAGCCCAAACCAGCGCATTTCTAAATCCACCACATCTCGGACAGCTTCGAAGGCCGCCACCAGCACCAGTGTAGGTGCACGACGTACGGGCAGTGCTTCCAAAGCACGACAACAAGCAGGCGTTACGGAACGGATAATGGATGCGGTACGAAAATCGGCCCGAAGCAAAGAACCAACCAACGAAAAGGATGAAAACGACGAGAATAATAGCAGCGCGAGTACGAATATGCTAGTGTCGTCTTCCGCCGCCACCAGCACAGCAACCATGAAAGAAGCAGCTGTCAGAGGTATTTCGGCATCGTACAATGCGCTTCCGGCTAAACACAAATTATCTGCCACCAGGATTCACAATGCAATGATGGAATTAATGGAACGACAAATAAAAGATAGAGCCCTGCCATCACCAGGAACTTTTGGATGGGAATCATCATTACCTGTGACCATGTCCCGCATTCCACCTCCGGGCACTGTTTTGATTTCATCGACTGCTTCCGTATCACCTATTCCTACCACCTACACGACCGTAGGTAGTAGTAGGAGTAGTATGAGTAGCAGCAGTCATCTTTGCCAAACCGCAAACCTTCAACTTCCTGAATGTTTGACAGTTCGCACTGCTACTCCTCGGTGCGATACTGAAGTGGCAGAGTTGCGACTTTCCGTCTTTAGTGAATTTACACCAGAAGTTCGGAAACAGCTCGTCTCACGCTCGGTAAAAGCTGTCGTCACCCGTCGAATGCAGGGTGCTACCTGCTTAATTGCGACGGTCCCACCGAGTCCGATGGTTCGGAAAAAGAATCGATCACCGGTGATTTTGGGCAGTGCCGAGTGCAGCTTTCACGAATTCCTAGGCACAACTTTGGCTAGACGAAGACCCGAACAATCCATTTTGTACATTACTGAAGTTGCAGTCAGTCCCAATGCTCGCCGGAAAGGCGTGGGGAGCAAATTGTTAGAGGTATGTTTTCATTGCGTTTTGAAATATTGTTGGAAGTTTTAGACTGGGTATTTCTCTGCATATTTATTTGGGTGTACTATTTTCTTGTTAGCATCACGACTCACAGATCTCTAAAACATTTTGTTGGATTCAGGCTTGTGAAATATTGGGCAAAGTGCGAAATATTGAAACATTGTATCTTCACGTTGACGTTGAAAACAAGGGAGCACTTTCTTTGTATGCGAATGCTGGATACAAAATTGTCGATAGTGACGAGCCCATGTTTTCAGAATTCACCACCAAACTTAATTTGCACGATGGAGCTACCAAGGGACGCAATCACTTTCTTCTCTACAAAGACTTGGTGAAGCGACCAACTTGGCTGCCGCCCCCGCCACCTTCTGAGGAAGTGTCTGACAGAATGGTACATGGTCCAATGCAAATGCCTCAGGCTACCGGAGTTTTAGGATTCGAAGTGAATTGAAGCGGGTCTATCAGCAGCAAGCGACCAGATATGAGAATTCATTTCGCTATTTTATCTTTCTTTGATAGACAGTTTTTTGAGAGACACCATCCATAGTTTTGCAACTGCCATCAACCATCCATCTAGCTATAGACATAAAAAGACTACACCAAGCAACGCGACTCAGAGTGGTATTTGATCCATGTTGGCCTCTCATTTCGGGGAAGCATTACTGCACAAAAACTCGATGCAACTATGAGAAAATTAGCAGCAAAACAAAGGATATAGGAAATTACCTTGACGTCCAATTAATCTTCCACTGCGAAGAAACTTTATCTACTACTAGTAGGCTACTAGTCATCTCTGCCTACTACAGTAGTCTAGTACTACTCCGTAGCTAACTACGATTAGGCGCTTAGCTCTTCTGAAAGAGCAAACGTGCGTCTTAAATGCGCTCGCTTGACCACAAGGGAAGCTGCGCATTGGTAAAAAATACTCGAGTAATTAATTTCAATTTGCATTAGGGTTCAAGCTAAATCTGCAAATTCGTGAGCTAAAGATCTTCGCAACTCGCAACCATCAAAAAATAGAAAATACAAGAAATCGCATCGACGCGAATGGATCAAAGATAAAAGAAGCAACTCTTGTTTCGAGCCCCCCAAATCACTACTATCAGACAAGCATCATGCCTAATATCACAGCAGAACAACAAGCAAAGCTTGTAGAGGAGGCGCAAATTCGAACCAAAACTCCTGCTTACACAAAGGCCATTGCTGATTGCTACGATAACAACCAACAAATTACGGGTGATGGTATTCAAGCTCTCAAGGAGAAGCGCCAGGTTGGCAAAGTCCGCGACCGGTACGAAGGAGAAACTTTACTGGCCTTGGTTACAACTGATCGACAATCCGGATTTGATCGCCAATTGGCCAAGGTGCCCTTCAAGGGAGCTGTGCTCAACATGACCAGTGCCTTTTGGTTTGAAAAGACAAAGAGTATTATTCCTAACCACTTGTTGAGCACTCCCCATCCCAACGTGAGCATTGTTAAAAAATGCCAACCCTTTCCTATTGAGTTCGTGGTTCGGTGCGTACAGACTCTCTACTTGTGTGGTTGTGACATCGTTTGATGTTTGATGGATTGATTCTGATAGTAGTAAACGTCGCCTCTCAAAATTTTCCTTTTTTATTTTTTTATTTCACACAGTTCATACATGACAGGATCAACCTCAACCTCTATTTGGAAAAATTATCAGGACGGAGTGCGCAATTATTGTGGTCACGACTTGCCAGATGGAATGAAAAAGAATGAAAAGTTGGCCAAGAACTTGTTGACTCCTACCACAAAGGAAGAAGAACACGATCGTCCCATTTCTGCAGCTGATATTGTATCCGAAAAGTGGATGACACAGCAAGATTTGGATGTCTGTGCAGATGCGGCATTGCGAGTTTTTGCCTTGGGACAACAGCTGGCAGCGGAACGCGGATTAATCTTGGTGGATACCAAGTACGAATTCGGACGTGATTTGACAACAGGTGAAATTCTCTTGATTGACGAAGTCCACACACCCGACTCATCTCGGTATTGGCTTGCCAGCACCTACCAGGAACGCATAGCTCAAGGCAAGGAACCCGACAACATTGACAAGGAATTTTTACGACTTTGGTTTCGCGACAATTGTGATCCCTACAAAGATGCAGATCTACCCGAAGCGCCAAAAGATTTGGTCTGCGAATTGGCCCGTCGCTACATTACCTTGTACGAAATGATTACGTCCAAAGAATTTGTCTTTGATAACCGCGGTGAAAAAGCCATAGGAGATGCCCTGATTGAGCATTTGACTTGAAAAACCAGTGTTTGCAGCGATGGTTGGCCTCGAAGGCTCTTGTCGCCAATGTGCTCTTGATTCGTTGTCAATACATATTTGCAGTTTAATAGCACGGAAGTATATTCTGTCATTTAGTGTCGTCATGTTATTCCTTTTTCCCATCGCTAGCTAGCAATACGCCGTCCTCTCGTGGTCCAGAGAGTGCGCTCATAGCAAAGCAAAAAGCACATGCGACGTAGCAAAAGCAGATTCCTGCTTTCAAAAGACCCGCCAGTTCACCAGACGACTCTTGAGTGGATACTTGGCCATACAAAAAGCCAAGAATACTAGGTGCGATATTGGCAAAGGCTCCTGTAAGAGTAAAAAGACCTTGCGCAGTACCACCGATTTTTGGTCCAACCGTCTTTTGCAGGACACTGATGGTTGGACCAAACCAGCATTCCGCTACCAAATACTCTGCCGCCAACCATGTCATGGCAACTTCAAAAGATTGGTTGCTTTCTATAGCAAAGTACCACATCGGAGCTGCTAATAGGGAACCAACTACAGGAATCCACATTCGCCGACCAACGAAATCCTCCGCGCCTGTTTCCGCATCACCTGCACCGCCAATGGTATCGGCAAGATATCCTCCCAATAATCCACTCAAAGATCCACCCACGGCAGTAATTAAAGCTTGAGCAATTGCGTAGTCAGACTGGCTGTCGGGAAATACCATTCGAAAGTAGGGTGCTGACCAAATCCCTATGCACAACCCAGAACAAAAGCGCAAGAAACTTCCCAGATAGAGCCACTTGACACGATTTGTAAAAACTGCTTCTTTTACATCCGAGAGAATCGAGCTCGGTGGAGCTAGGTCCAATTCATCATTATTTTGTTTGTTGTCGCTTCCGATTGGCGACGGGTTGCTGTCCTTTGGATCATTCGGAAGTACCACTGCGGCAATCAGAGCCGCCACAAATCCGTACACACCAATGACTTGCATGGCCTCTCGCCATCCCACCTTGGTATCCAACAATATAGACAAGGATGCAAAGGCCCCACCCATTGCTACCCCCGTTCCGTACAAGCTCGACGCCAGACTTACTCGATCTTTGGGGACCAATTGGGAGATTAGGGTGTATGCTGGTGGCGTTACAAAGGCACAGGCTAGTCCCATGCAAATTCTCCATCCCAAAACTTCCGGATACGTATGGGACAATGAGGTTCCAATGGTAGCAATGCTCCAGACAATGGCCGCGGAAAAGGTCAGTGTTTTTCGATTCAAGCGATCTGATATAACCCCCGCTGCCAAGGACGCTACCGCAAAGAGTGTCGTAAAGGCCAACGAAGCCAACACACCGTACTGCGCTTCACTGAAGCCGATATCGAGGTTCATAGCTCGGGTCGGATCGGCATCATTGGAGAAATCTACTAGATAGTAAATAGATGATCGACTCCATTGATTGGAAATATACACAAGCCAGAGTGGTACAACCAACCCAAACGTCCATTTCAATGGAGACTTGAACGAGTCTCTTTTTTCGTCATTTTTGCTGACATCTTTCGAATACAACGTCAATTTTGACAAGGCAGGTTTTTGGTGTTGCGGATTGTTGGCGAAAGGAGATTGTCGGTTCTTGTGGATTCGTTCCATCGCAGAAAAAGCCGAAGAGTTTTGGATATGGCTCGGTGATGCTGGTGGTGCAGAAAAAGCGGTTGATCGATATTTTTTACTAGCGAGAAACACGAGGAATACGACGAATACGTACGATGCTGTTCGTCTGATGGTGCCCTGCAGGTACATGGTAGGGGTGCGATGTTACAATAGTTACTCTATGTTTTTGGTGTGAGTTTGATAATGAATTGGATATTTTTTGAATGCGGATATTTTGGATTTCCAAGTCCTAGTAGTGATGACGTCATCAAGATCTTCCAACACTACTATTATTATTTTTTGGAAAACATCAAAACTCAACCAACAAACAATACGTGAACTTGAACCCTTTCCAACGAGTTTCAGTGACGGTGTGATTGAATCATTATTATTTTGTTACTGCGTGCCATTAAAAACCTTGATTGTCCGACACTGCACTAGTCTAGTCTAGTCACAACAAACAACATCAACTAAAAAATTGAGTCAAACATGAAACTTTCTGATGCGACTTTCATATGCAGCGCTGCTGTCGTTTTTATATCATTGACGGCGGTGGTATCAGCCTTAACACCAACGACATCTTTTGCGAAAAGAGTCCATTCGTTTCAGTTCCATTCTAGCACTACTACTGGTACGCGATGGAATTTCCGATTGCGCGTGTCATCTCTCGACGACCAACAACAAAATGGAGATGATCCATTAGAAAAAATGGATCAGCCTCGTAAGGACAATTTGTTTCAATGCCTTCTTCGAGATCTGGTACGTATGTGGTGGTATACGAGGTGATTGTGTACGTGTGAAGTATGCCTGTCGCTTTTTGCCTTTTATTATACTTGTGTCATTCTATATACTTACGCAAATATTTACACTGGTTTTTGAAAGCACAGCAAATTGAACAAGTTCCACTTTTGGAAGTAGACGTTACTCAAGCTCATACCTTACAAGCAGCACTATGGACGACCATGGCTGAGCTTTCCGAACAAAACGATGCCCAAAAAGTTTGCCTCGTTTTGGAGGGAATTGGAGTAGGTGCCTTGCGAACCATTGTGGACGATTTTGTTGTTTTGAAAACACAGTCTCGATTGATGAACAATCTGCCCGAGTTGGAGCGATTTGCCATCAGTGTGGTTGGCAAAGGAGCGGGACCAGCCATTGTCATTGAGACGCAAGAAAGAATGAAATCAGCAGATCCAACCACAGAATCGGAATTCGACGAACTCAAAGTAACTGCCTCGATGAAATCCTTTGTGGATCGGTTGGTGGTGGGTCAAGGACTTTGTCCTTATACCAAATCGTCTGTAAAAGTACCCGAAGGATTGCAGGAGTTAAACATTCTACCAGGTCCCATTGGCTATCGCTACAGTGGATTTTCGGAAGTCTGCCATATAATGTCGGCCTTTTGGAATTGCGTTTGCGAATTAATATCCTTGCCCGGTGAAAGTTTGAGTACCGTGATCTTGACCATGCCAGCACTCACGGGAAGCACAACGAAAGCGGATGATTCCGAGCCTAGTGGTCACGATCGGTTCGTGGCCGTGTCAGAACTTATCAGTCGCAATCTTTGTCTGTTTCGTGGAGACGACGTTTTGGAAGTTCTGCATTTTTATCCCAATTATGATCGTGATCTTATTGAACCAAAAGACAAGCCAGCTCACGGGCATTTACCTCCGACATCCTGGTTACGACCAATGCTTCGCCATGCTGGACATGATGACGAGGCTGCCAATTTTTCTAACAATGATGATATTATTCTATCCTCCAACTTTCAGAGACGATCTCCCTTTCCAGCCGTAGTCATCACGAGAGTGTCATATTTTGAAGCATTGGCGGGGTCCAGCAACGAAATTGTAGACCTAACACTTGATGATAGAAGTATGGTAAAAGCATCTGGAGTGCCCAGCTACGCACAAAATGTCATCAAACTAGCAGTCGAGGGACCAGAGAAGCTCCAAGAAGCACTTCAATCTGAAATTGCGTCAGGTATCGGTTGTCAATAGCAGACGAACGTAGTTACTAGCATACCATCATGCATTGCACTGTAGTGAAACCTAAGTAGAATAGAAATAACAATAACACTACTAGTCTAGCTACAGTGTACTTCGTAATACAATAGTAGTACTCTATAAAAATCAAACAATACTTATGCCCATTTTCAATTTTCATTCCATTTGTTGTTCACTCTGTCGCAAGACATAACTTCGCAACTTTTTGTTTCTCCGCGTATCGTCTTCATCTTCGCCGTATACCGTGGATGGACGTCGTTTTCGTCGAGCTTTGGCAATGGCCAGACCCAGTTGATCCATATTCACGTAAACAGATTGTGTGTCCAGCACGTCCACTCGTCCACCCAAAATATGTCGTTCTCGACTGCTCCCTGATCCTCCGATGACAACCTTTCCGTCTACCAGAACTTCGAAAATGGGTTGCGCCGTAGCTTCCACGAGCGGTACAACTTGCTTTTCTAAAATAATGTCCGCGTGCATCTGTTTGAGCTTGGACGAGAAGGTTAAAAAGTACGGTCGCAGATAAGGCACTTCCGTAAATCGAAACGATACCACAACTCGCTTTTCTTGCATCGTCAAGTATTTTTCAAATGTCAAATGAGGAGCATCGGGCATCATATCTTGTTGTTGCTGCTGTTGCAATTGTAATTGTACTTGCTGCGGTGCCTTGTCGGTAAAGTTTCGTAACACAATGTCATTTTCGTGAAAACACCTCTTGGAAGGTACTGGTAGAAATTTTTCTCCATCTCGAAAGACCTTTTCCTCCAACGCTTCTTCTTTGGAGAGACAAGAAGACACGACGCCCAAAATGGTAGCAAATGTTGCTGTTGTTGTTGTTGTTGTTGTTGTTGTTGTAGGCTTTATTATTAAAGGGTTCGAAGGAGAATGACAATGATGATGATGATAATAATAATAATAATAATGGGATGATGAAAATGCCATACTTTCAGGAAGAAAATTGATAATGGCTGCTGCTGTTGCCAGAAGTGCGATGAGTGATGAGATGAATCTTTTGGTTGCTGCTGCTGATGTCATGGTTTATCAGACTCCTTTAATTTTCTGTTGATTGTTGTGATGATAATAATAAAGAGAGAGAGAGAGAGATTATGTCTGTGCGATGTATTTGAAAAAAGTATTATTATTATACAGAGGAGTACTACTGCTAGTAGTAGTCAACAAGCAGATGTTGTTGTAACAACAAAGTACGAAGAGTAGTACCAGTAGTGGTGTTCACAGGGTCTAATAATTAATCAATCCTCTTTGTTGCTGCTTTGTTGTCGTTGTGATGAGGAAAAAAAAAATCGAATGGCCGAAAAATTGTGTGATTCAGTTTTTCGCAGGCATATTTTGGAAGTGACGTCATCAAGCACAGCCCGGGTTGTAAAATTGTTTGGATACAGAATGTCATTCGTAGATTTATTTAATTAATTATTAGAGCATTACGGAATTTCGTTTCATCATCATCATCATTCATCATTCACAGCATCCCTTTCTCACATTCTGACTCTGCGACAAGCGGCATCAAGATATTCTATTGCAAATTTTTGTTGCGTTGGTCAGACTGCATTATAAAACAATATAATAAAATAGATCAACGGCAACAAAACATCAACCACCATCATAATACTACTCAATCTGAAAACTCAATCCCAACAATCCACCACAAGAAATAAGAGATTGATTCTGGAAAATAACAACAGCAGCAGTACATCATTATTTTTTAATAAAGGTGAAGATCGTTTCTCATCTTTTGCGAAAAGAAGAAGCAAATCAATAGTCGTCATATTGGAAGAATCCTGAAAATTCGCAATGCAGCTGCCCATGACATTCGCTTTTCGTTTGATGGTACTGCTGCTGCTGCTGGTGGTGGCTTCCTACCAGCATCATACTGCTGTAGTAGCCTTTTCCACTATTACCGCTACCACGACTCCAGCAAGATCTTTGACAAGATCATTTCGTATTGGAAGTAGTTCATTTGTGCATCGTTCTATTTCCACCACAACAAGTAGTAGTACACGTGCTTTCGACAAACAACGTTACCAGCAGTCGTCATCAAGAAGATCAAGAACAAAAACAGCAGCATCATCATCAACACAATTACAAATGGTATTTGAACGCATGTCCGAAGATTGTATTGGTGCTTTGGTTACGGCACAAGAACAAGCGACACGGTTGCAATTGAAACAAGTCGGACCAGAAGTTTTTGTGGCAGGTGTGGTCGATCATCCCGAACATCGAGCCATGGATCGGACTCTGGCCAAGTACGGGATTACCTGGAGGAAGGTCCAAAAAACATTAACGGAAATGTACGCCAATCGAGAACAAGAACAAGAACAAGCAAATAATAACAATAATAACAGGAGACCCTTATTGAGTGTCCTGAGTGGCAATCAAAAACAAAAGAAAACCACGACGAGTGATAATTTACCATTTTCACCAGCTGCCAAGAAGGCCATGATGAGAGCCGGACAATTAGCCGATCAAATGGGATCCACTACAATCCAATCTCATCACTTATTATTGGCCTTGCTAGAATACGAAGAAGGTGGTGATGGAACCGCAACAGCGGCTGTGGTAGACGAAACAACCAATGTTTGTCATAATGGAGCACTGGCTGTGTTGCTCAAATTGGACGGTATGGATCCCAATCTTCGAGCTGTGGATATTTGTCAGAGTTTGTTACAGCAGATTCAAGAACAGGGCGGAGTTACGGCAACTGACAAAGGAGAATTGGTTACAGGAGTCGGAGGAGATTCGTCCAAAACACCGACTCTAGAAGAATGCGGAACGGATCTAACACAATTGGCCAAAGACGGAATGCTGGATCCAGTGTACGGACGTGATCGAGAAATTCAATCGGCCTTGCGAACTTTAGTGAGACGTCGGAAAAACAACGTTTGCTTGATTGGAGAAGCAGGAGTCGGAAAAACGGCCATTGCAGAAGGAATTGCACAAATCTTGGTAGACAATCCTCCGGCACGATTGGCGGGAACACGTGTAGTGTCTCTCGAAATTGCTACCCTCGTGGCGGGGACCAAGTACCGTGGTGAATTTGAAGAACGTCTCCAGTCTATTTTGAAGGAAGTTACAGATCCCAAGGCACCACCCACTATATTGTTTCTGGATGAGATTCATACGCTTGTGGGAGCCGGAGCTGCTGAAGGTGGGATTGATGGAGCACAACAATTAAAACCTGCGTTGGCCAGAGGACAGCTTCAAATTATTGGTGCTACTACTATCGCTGAATATCGAAAGTATATCGAAAAAGATGCAGCTTTGGAGCGACGACTTCAACCGGTCATGGTCAGGGAGCCAAACATCGAACAAACAGTTGGGATTTTGGAAGCGCTCCAAGAAAATTACGAACGTCATCATGGTGTGACGTACACTAACGAAGCTTTGGTAGCGGCCGCCAAATTGGCTGAGAGATACATTCAGGATCGTTTCCTCCCCGACAAAGCCATTGATTTGCTGGACGAAGCGGGCGCAGTAGCGCACTTGAAATCAGCGGCCAACAATGATACAACTGAACCAGTTGTTACGGAACACACTATTGCCGAAATCATCAGCGAATGGAGTAATATTCCTCTCGGAAAGATCGAAGCCGCTGAACAATCACAATTATTGCAGCTGGAACACGACCTGACCCTGCGTGTGAAAGGACAGCGCAGAGCTGTCACAGCAGTCGCACGTGCAATTCGGCGGTCTAGGTCGGGATTGAGAGATCCTAATAGACCGATTGCATCGTTTTTGTTTTGCGGACCTACAGGAACAGGGTACGTTTTGATTTGCTCATCGAGTAAAATACGTTTTTTCGAAGCCTGGTCTTACACACTTTTCATGACGTGCCAACAGAAAAACGGAGCTCTGCAAGACTCTTGCAGAAACCTATTATGGCAGCGAAAAGGACATGGTGCGCATCGACATGTCGGAATACATGGAGAAGCATTCTGTTAGTCGATTGACGGGACCACCTCCCGGATATATTGGATACGTAAGTCCCAAGTGGGTATTGCTTTGTTGAAAAATCACTCTGCATCTTTACACTATCTCATTCATGGCATTTTTATTTTGATCCTTGTTCTACAGGAAGAAGGCGGTCAGTTGACAGAGGCTGTCAGACGAAATCCTCACTGCACTGTATTGTTAGACGAAATTGAGAAGGCTCACAGTGATGTTTTGAACATTCTTCTGGTAAGTCGCCCATTGATGTCCACTCAAACTACTTGTTTTCAATCTGAATAACTCATGAACCATCCATACCATACCTACATCACAACAGCAAATCATGGAAGATGGAATCTTGACCGATGGGAAGGGGCGAACCATTTCCTTTAAGAATGTGGTGCTGGCGATGACATCCAATGTTGGAAGCAAGCGCATCTTGGAAGTCTCGCGAGAGGCCACGCAATCAGCTGATGGGAGTGCCGTGGAAGTGTATGATGCTGATGAACGCAACAATGCTTTGTATCCAAAATACATGGAAGTTGTCACAGAAGCTTTGGAGGTCGAAATGCGACCGGAATTGTTGAATCGCATTGATGAAATCGTGGTATTCGCTCCTTTGTCTCAAAATGATTTGTCAAACATCGCCGATTTGCTCATGCAAAAGACAGTCCATCGAGCTGAAAAGGAACTGAAGGGTATGGAAATTCTCATCCAGCCTGGTCTCGTCGAACGCGTTGTCCAGGAGGGGTCCGCCAACGCCGCACAATTTGGAGCCAGACCCATGCGTCGTGCTGCGCAGCGATTTTTGGAGGATGGCATTAGTGATGCTATCATTCAAGGTTTCTTGAAAGAGGGCGACGTTGCTGAGATTGATATTGCATCAACGTCTACCATCGGAATGGAAGAGATATTGATCAAAAGAAGACGTGATGGTGAGACTTTGTCTGTCTTAGTGGAAGATGGAACTGGCGGCATTGGTCAAACCTTCAATGGTGGCAATGTTATTGAAGCATCAGCGCCGAACGGAGCGCGTGAACTGCAGGTCGAAACTCAAGCTACAGAAGACCGGCTGAAAAAGGTTAAAAAGCTATAAATGCACGTCTATACAGAAGTAAACTGAGTACGTTTCTCTTATAATATTATCGTTTGCGTAGCTAACGAAGATTTTAAATGCCGTTTTGTAAAAATGAGGTTTTAGTTGACCATCGCCGACAGCTTTTCTTCTTTCAAAGCTGCCTCCTCCTGTCAATCCATCACCAAGTGAGCTCCTCTGGAGGAGGGCTGGTCAGCAGTTTTAGCGATACAGTATTTCTAGTGGCGAGCGTCTCCCAGACAGACGCGCCGTCGGGCTCAAGGAATATACGGAATCATTTGTAGCCATATCACAATCAGGATAAAGAGAAGAGTATGGAATCGTCTTGAAAGCATCCGAGAGCGTTTGGAGATTCGCTTGTCCACGAAGTTGGGCAAAATCAACAAAAGGCTTCCAATGTTTCGGGTCCAAGTCTCTTTCCATTTCAAAGTCGCAACCGCTGGAAAAGTCTTTCTCTTGGCAGAGGAACGACCCCCAGTTCGTTTCATCATCAGGATGAACGGAATAAGGTCCGAGCTTGCGTTGCTTCATTCTGTAGTTTAGTGCCTGCAAATCACACCCCTCTTGTAATTCATTTAGTGCAACCTTTTTGGGATTGTTACGCCAAGAAACTTCGTGGTAGTGCTGTGTAAATATGTCCACTCTTACAAATACCGCAACGCTTCCAATGCCATTATTGTTGGGAATGACAATCACAAGGTCGACGGTTCTGCCATCGTTATTCACAGAAAGGAGATTGTAATAATAATCAGACGGGAGAACACTGCCCTCTGGAAGTCCAGTGAAGAGACGCTTTTTCAATGCTGGTCGGCCCTCTAGTAGGTTCAAAATAACTTGGGAAATGCTCAAGTACGCTTCAAAGGCAATGCATAGGCCACCAGTTTCAAACTCGCCATTGCTTTGAACGGCCTCACCCGTCTGTCGATTGTTGAATTGTTCCGTCCTCGAAACATGCAAATCACTGTTGTTGGTATCGTTCACGACATGCACCATGGTGGGAATCGTGGCACATTTGTCCATCGAGGATAGTTTTTGCACTGGCTTCAAGCACGCATCCGCCGTTTTGGCGCGGAAAGCTGCGTCCACGACCCAAATTAAACGAATTCCATTACCTTGGTCGTTGCAAACCAAATACCCAGGGCACAGTAGCACAGAATCGCAAATGAACGACGAATGCGTAGACTTGTTGTTGACTGGTAGATTCTCCTTCCGAGCTTGCACTGGCAGAGTATTTACGTGCCACAGCAAGTTCCGATTCGTGAACTTGTGAGAAGACATTGGTATTCCCGTCCATCGACACGATTGTACCGGTTGATGCTCCTGTTGACCATGGGGAAGTGCATAAAGTACCATCGTTCCTAGAGGATTATCACGATGTGCTCTAAGGTAAGCCACGCCAAGCTTGGCGTCACTGGACGTCAAAAAAGTTGCATGAGGATAGGAATGTCGAGTCATGTTCAGAAGTGCGCACTCCTCGTCGTATAGAAGCGACACGGTTTGCAACAACGGTGCATACACTCTCTCTTTGGCATTTCCTTCCAATGCTGCTTTACTAGGAATGCCATAAAATGTCAAGACCACTGCTGGTGATTGAGAAGTGTCGCCTTCTGCACAGCTGATGTTGTGATTGTTGTGATAGAGTCCACTACTCAATGCCATAGAATAGCTTCCAAATCGGTCAATTTGTAATATAACAGCATTTCCAGGAGTACACAACAATGTAAACGGAACCAATCGACTCGCATAGGGCCGCCATCCTTGTCGCGCGTCTTTGTTCATGGCGGTGATGGGTTTGTTGTTGGTCTCTGGTAAAGGACCAATCAGCATTTGATTCTGCCATTGCTCTTTTTTGCTAGTACTCCATCCCGCCGACGATCCGCTTCCAATCGACATTCCAATTTCTCGTTGTCGCAAGAGTCTTAGAATAGGAGACAGCTTTTCGAATTGTCGAAGACGATCTGGGCGGCGATGCGAGAATTTAGTGGTGCCTTTGAAATCCAAACGAAATTCTTCGTCATTGCTATGCTCTGCTAGATTCCAATTACTTTTCTTTGGTCGTTTCCGACGACGCTTTCGATGAGGCTGATGCTGTTGCTGTTGCGGCTGTGATTCCGGTACTTGAAGTGGCGAGGGGTTCATTGTTGCTACTCACATACAATTATAGTGACATATATCGTGGATTGGAAACAGCATGAAGTATGAAAACTATACCAAAGTAATATTGTGAGCTAATATGTTTATAACTAGACTAAGTAGGCACTGTTTGAATTCAAACGCATGAAGCTTGTCCACAAATACCAGTACTTGTACTGGTCATAACTGACCATCTTAAGTACTAACAGTGTCGCCTAGGTAAAGACAGATCAGGCAAGGCAGGGCATGCTTACCACTATCTGTATTTAGACTGCAAGCCTGCTGAACCAACTGAGGTGCTTGCTCTATAATCTCACACGCCCTAAGATGCTCTGCCTGTACAGATAGTTCGTCAATGGACTTGTGCTCATCTTTCCACAAGGTTATGCTCTCCCTTTGTGACTCATACAGTGGCTGCGGTTGACCCTTGGTGGCAATGTCAGCCAGCTGGTAGTCCGTTGGGATTTTGTGAATTGAAATTTTGCCTTCGCGGACATGTTCGCGAAAGTGGTGCATCCGAATGTTGATGTGCTTTGTGCGAGGCCTCATCTTTGGCAATCTGGACATTTCAAGGGCTCCTGAATTGTCCTCGAAGACCTTGCAGTGGACTCGCGGAATGGTACAATTGATGTCCCACTGTAAACGATCCCTGATTTCCTCTATCAATGACATTTGACTGATGACTGATCTCAGCGCCTCAGACAAGGCATTGTACTCAGCTTCAGTGGTGGACAAGGCAACTTCTCGCTGAAGCTTGGATGCCCAATGCACTGGACAGCCACCGTACATCACAATGAACCCTGTTCGCGACTTCGCCGTTGACGGGTCGACATCGGCATTGACCCTATCCCAATTTCCGACAAAATCGGCGTCAACAAAGGTGTCGAAGGAGTGCCCTTTTGGGTTGAGGATGATTCCCTTGTCTCGAGTCCCAATCAGATACTTGCCAATGCGCTTGACAGCTGCCGAGTGGGACTCCTTTGGATCATTTGAGAAGCGGGCGCACTGATGGACAGAGTACGCTAGGTCAGGACGAGTCGACTTCTCCAGAAAGTTGAGCTTGCCAATGATACTGCGATAGTGCCAACTCTCGGAATGTGGTTGACCACCGATGTCTCGACCCAGCTTGACTGAAGGCACGGCTGGTGTGCCCTTTGGCGCTGTTCGATCGTTAAATCCGAGGTCCTCCAGTATCTGGTCAATGATCTGCGGCTGATAGAGTTTAATCAGCCCATTTGGTAGTCTCTCAATATTAACCCCTAGGTAATCGGAGAGCTCGCCTTCATCGGTCATTTTGAACACCCGATGCTTAGTTCCTGCCTCGGAGGTGACTGGGACGACGCAGACGTCAAAACATTCCTGAATCTCTTCGCTCGTTGGTCCGATAAAGATCCCATCATCTGTGTAGATCAATAACGTAACGTTGCCTCTGTAGTATACACACATGTCCACACCACTTTGGGTAAACCCCCTGGCAAGCAGACCGTCATGCATGTATTGGTTCCACACTCGCCCTGCCTGCTTCTGTCCGTATAGATTTTTGCGAAGGCGTAGGCAGTGGGTCTTCCTGTCGCCCTTGAACTTGAAGCCTTGTGGAAGGTCCATATACATGGGACACTCAATGTCTGCCTGTGGAAATGCCAACACGAAGTCCACTTGCTTAGACTTGTGTTTGTTCAATAGCATCACTATCAGGAATAATCGAATAGTTGTCCAACCCACTACTGGGGCATACGTTTCCCAGAAATTTACACCATGTTGCTGTTGACCTCCGTGAATATTGAGGCGGGCCTTCCACTTGTACACTTGCTTGGTAAGGATCCTGCGTTTGCGCCGAAATGCCCAAACCGCAGCAAGAACCTTCGTTCCTGCAGGGACTGAGGATCTTGGTACTACCTCCCAATGATCATTGTCGGTGTGGGAGTTTACCTCCTCCAGCATAGCCTGCTCAAAGTGGTGCGAGTCATCAGCGCGCATGGCTTCATCCAAGTATAAAATGTCTGGATTGTTCGACGCGAGGAAGGCAATTGGGTCTTCCATATGGTCCTGAATGATGTATGCATCATCGTGGAACACTTCCCATGGAATATGCGCATATGCCACAATCCTTTCCAACCTCTGCTCATTACTTTCGACCAAGCGTTGGGTGGGGATTCGCCTCCGCCCGGAGACGGTCACTGTGTCATACAGGGGATCAGATGGTTGCAGATCTAAATCGGTGTTGCCGCCTAGATCACTTGCTCCAATGGGCGGTTGCTGACTGCCATCCAAAGGGATGGGCTCGTTGTTGTTGTCTGTGCTCCATTCGTTTCGATCAATCGCTGCGTCTTGTCCATGCATGATCATTTCGTCATCATGGTTTCCATCTTTGCCACCATTTTGAAATTCACGACGTGGAGGGGCTTTGCTCTCGTCATCTGGCTCCACAAAGCCGGCCTTTGCCTGCCACCGTGATTGGAATGGTGGATTGCCTGCCGATGGCCTCAGTGTCTCAAACAGGTCATCAAACTTACAGTGGAACTGGGGTGACACATGCCCGGTGGCAAGACTCAGGACGAGGGCGATCTTTCTCGAGTGACGCGGCGAGGTCCCCAGATAAACACCGACACGCGCACGGTTCTGCCACTTTGGGAGCTTCTGTCCGGACTGGGCTTGAGAGTCCAGTACGTACACTGGGGACCCAAAGGTGTGGGTATGCTTTACTCGGGGTGCGATGTCGACTTGTGAGAATATTTCAATGGGGGCTGAGCTTTTGCATGTTTTTGTAGGCGTATAGTTGGCCATCTCGTTTGCCATCCGTATCGCATATGGCCAGAGACTCGTGGCTATTGCTGCAGGCCAACGCTGTTTGGCATGGAGCATCATCGCCCTGGCAATATCCTGCAAGTCGCGAATCTTCTTCTCAGCTCTACCATTTTGATGATGTGCATTGACTGCTGCAAACGATATTGTCTGCCCTGCTGCATGTACAGCGTGTACAAACTCACGCTCGGCAAAGATGCCATTGTCAGCATGATAATGGAGGATCTTGACCCCATGGGCCTTTGCATACCGTTCGAACGCTAACTTCCCTTTTACGGTCTCCTCAGCTGAAGTGGATTGTTGTGCAAAGACGTAGGAAAACCCGCTGTGGTTGTCAACAAAGATCGTGGCGACCTTATATCGCTTGTGAGTAAGAAAGCCTCTCATCTGTCCGATCAATCCTGGTGTGGCAGATACTAGCTGGTCGACGCTCACGACTGCGCCCGGGGTAGTCAGCGTCGGAGCTCCTTCCTTGTTGATTGGCGAGCGACTTCTCCAAGGCCTTCGGGTTGCCTTGCCAAACAAACACGCAGCGCATCGTGGTGGTTTGACTTTTGCTAAGTGAGCTGGTAGATCCCCTCGGGCTGCCATGTACATGATTCGTTCAAATGGCATGTGTCCAAGTCGGTAATGCCAGCTCAGCAACTCGGCTTGAGGCGTAGCATGTTGGAGCTCTGGGTCCTCGGGTATGATATGTTGTTGGGGAAGATCCTCGATCTCCATCGCGTCTGTGGGTGCAGTGATGTCGCGGTGTCGATCGGCCGTAAATACATCATCTGGAAGATCTGGATGCCTGCGATCGTTTGTGTAGACATCTGCTGTGCTCTCAAATGTAACGACAGAGGAGTCTAGTGACTCATCGTCACTTTGTGGTTGTGCAACGACTGCAAATGCCATCAAGTTGCGTTCGTCAATTGGTGACATCACTGATGCGATTTCATTGCAGAACGATGCCAGCGTGCTGAAGCCTTCGGTTGATCGCATGAGACCTATGTTGGAGCGCTCATCAAGAGGAATGGTCCTTGTCCTTGTGCCACCATTCCAATGTAAGAGGATCCGATTGTGGAATGTCGCGCACCAAGTGCCATCATTATCGTTGTTCTCGGCCGCCCAGTGCTGTGGGGAGAGGAGGCGGTACGGGGACTCTCTGTTGTAGTACGTGTTTGGAATTATCACGCTTGTTGTCCTCCCTTGATCATCCTCGATGGACCATTGCACGGTCCCAACGTATGTAGCTTGGGCGTCGCCTCCGATCCCTCTCACTGCAATGCCCACTTTGGTGGGTGTGGACACGAAGTCATCGAGTGAGTTCGTTATGCACCGTGAGCAGCAATTGTCGATTGCAATGAGGTACGAGTCAGTGTCAAACTTGTAGTCACTGCTCGGGCGAGATGGGCTTGTGGTGTGCAATGCAATCACGGTGTGTAGAGCCTGGAATTGCAGCTGATGAGTGCAAGTTGCCAGCTTTGCGATTGTTGTTGCTGTTGCTCTGGTCATGGCGTACTGCCAGGAATAGCTCTTCTTCCTATCATGACAGTTTCTTTGCTGGGAATGAAACCTTGCTCCGTGGACTGCTCGTCGCACGAGTTCATCATCCATTTGGTAGGTTGTTGCTATTGTTGTGCTGTTACTACATGCTCGTGCGGTAACAATATTGTCGTTGATCCAATTGCGCCAAGTGCTCAACCTCCTGAGTAGTCGTACTTGCTCCCAACGTCGGTTGAAGTGGAGGCTGCTATGTTTTCTTGGCACGTACTGCCCTGGTGGCCTTGGTTGGGTGATGCGGTCCAACCATTTGATGACTCCTGCCAGAGTGATGGCAGCGAGGATGGCCGGGTAGACAATTTCGGTAGTTGGATTCCCCACAAGCAGTGTGGAGACGAGTGGTTGGATTGCGCTGTGGATCCAGTTTGTTAAGTTACGGAAGAAGAGATAGCCATTGACTATCACGGATATACATGGGAGTGGAGAAGTGAAGAGCAGAGTGACTTGTGGGATGACAGGGTGTCTATATTGATTAAAGCACGTCCATGGTGAGAAGGGACTAAATTGTCTCGTCACCACTAACACGACCATCAACAACACGACTGCCAACAACAAGCCAACCAGCATGCAGTGCTGTTGGCTGCTCATCGGTTTTACTCCTTCGCTCCGTGTATCCTATTCCTCATCATGGCATCCATCCTGATGCATGATGTGTGCCATTGCTCGCGCCATTCTCAGGTCATCGGAAGTCGTTGCTTGCATGGCAACATTCGCTGGAGCTCCGGTATGGTCCGTTGCATTGGCAGCAGCCAGTGCTTGGCACCCTTCGACATGTTTGCCACGGTTGCTTACCTCGAGGACCCACTTGGTATCTCCATGGTGAGGACAGTAGATATACCACTTCCCCTCCCACTCCTTGCGAGTTGGTTCATCGGGTTTTGGCGCCACTGACTTCCAAGCATACTTTCCAGTGTTTCTGCTGCCACTGTTGTTGTTGTTGCGCGACACGGCTGGTTGAGTATCGCGGTTCCTCAACGTCCTCGTTTGGGTCAACCTATTCTTACCACTGCCGGTGGGGCGAGCCTCGTACAAGTCAACCTTCGCCTTCAAAGCAATGAATTCAAGTTCATGGTCGGTCTTCTTCATCCACTCCTGTCTATCAGAGATGGTCTTGTACTTCTCGTGGGCCATGGTCATGAGCTGTGCTTCTGAGAGTGTGGCAATCGTGCCGTCCTCATACGATTCTTCCTTTCGAAAGAAGTATGACACAAACTGTGAGTCACCTGCTGCCTTGTACGCTTCAAATAGATTCGTGATGAGATCAGGGACGGTTGCATCTCTCGCTCTGAGTTCTGACATCAAGTCGTTAACTTTGATGTTGAACTTCTCAATATCGTTCTTGCTCTTTTCCATAATCACTGGGAGGTTGTTCAGCTGCTTGGTGATGTTCGCGACCGTGGAACGTGTCTCAATGGATACAATGCTGATGAGTTTGAACAGCATCAGTGCTCCATCAACGGCTTCTCGCTGTGGGTGAGGATCTCCCGGATTGGCTGGAGGGTTCATTGGGTCATCGACTGAGATGGTGTATGATGCCTTATGCTGATTCAGTCTATCGCTGAAGGCAGGCTCCACTGAGTTCTCAATGCAGATGCGCAAGCAGGTTGCAGCTTGTCGCGTGCGACTGAGTTGGGCTTGGTAGGTCGCTGCATGCGCCCTTACGTTTGCTGCATTCAGTGTGCCATACTCAGTGATCAAGGATCGTGTTGCCCCTGTATCGTCGGGGACTGAGAGCACTGGAGTCCATCCGTAGGATGCTCCTCGCCTGTTAATGGCGTTCAGGAAGTGGCTGAGCGACTGCTGTGTGCCGTCAAACTTGTCTTCAAGTGGTTGCGTTGCGCTCTTGAATAGTTTCACGCCATCACCTTTAGGGGCAAAGTCCCACGGTTGCAACCCTCCGGCTTCTCCTGGAACCTCAGCGAATGGGACCGCTGCCCCTGCCGGTTGCTGTTGTTGAGGGGCAGCTTGTTGCACCACAGCTGCGACAGCAGCTTGGATGGCTTGTGCTTGTTGGGCTGCATTCGCTTGCAATGCTGCCTCAAGGATCTGTTGAAGCTGCTCAGGATCGATTGCCATGATTCTTGCTTCTTGTGGTTCTTGAGGAGGGTCTGGTTCTTGGTGTCGCTCTCGTACCTGCTCTCTCCGTATTCTCCTTTCTTCTCGCTCGTTCGTCTTGCCGTTGTGCTGCAGCTGTTGGTATCACGATAGGATACTAACAAAGGCTGCTGCTGTTATAAGGAATATCTGTCGATATATAGTTAAATTGCGCAGAGGAAGCTATGAAAACTATACCAAAGTAATATTGTGAGCTAATATGTTTATAACTAGACTAAGTAGGCACTGTTTGAATTCAAACGCATGAAGCTTGTCCACAAATACCAGTACTTGTACTGGTCATAACTGAC
>Ga0210036_1001068_pt1 | contig 31238 bp, 24 predicted proteins | sample CryGeymeta201515_FD_185469 | JGI IMG/M metagenome (GOLD analysis project Ga0210036, IMG submission 185469) | Groundwater microbial communities from Crystal Geyser aquifers in Utah, USA - Crystal Geyser metaG 2015-15 (SPAdes) (version 2) | ecosystem: Environmental > Aquatic > Deep subsurface >...
AGTACTGCTGCTGCTGCTGCTACTGCTGCTGCTGCTGCTGCTGCTGCTGCTGCTGCTGCTGCTGCTGCTGCTGCTGCTGCTGATAATACTTCAAATCAAGACGAGTTAAATCTGCGTGATTATGAAGTACCCTTTTCCTATGTCGAACAGAATGAATCCAAATTGGAACTGGTGAAGGTGCGATTGTGTCAGCAATGTGATCCTCTGTTGATGGAACGATCGGCTACAGCTAAAAAGGGAAAAAATCCGATTAAAAACAAAAACAGCAACAACGATGACGAAAAATTACAACGAAAAATTACAAAAGAAGCCACCAGAAGTGTTCATCTTGAAGCTGCTGTCACAAGGGATGACAACAACAGCACTAGCACCAGCACCAGCACCAGCACCAGTTCAGATTCGAGTCGTAATATTCCTGATAATTTTCACACTACTGGTAGCAACAGTGATTCCGATTCCGACAACGGATCACATCACTCCTACAGGAGACAAGAAAAACGTCGTCGCAGTCGTAAACGCAAAGAACGCTCGCAATCGACGTATAACAATAAGGAAAAGCATGCAAATACAGAACGACGACGACAACAACAAAAACGCAATGATATAAGTGTAAGAAAACGAGAAAAGAAGCAAAGAAAATAGGACGTGTATCCTGATGAGACAGAATAGTTGTACATTAATTTTTTGGGAGGAATGGCAAGATTTTACTTTTTGAAATTCTCGAAAGTATGAGCATCGGGCTTTCGTGTGGTAAAAGAGCTGTGTTGAATTGAATGCATGAACTGTACTGTAACAGCAAAGAATGTATGGAATGGTAACATATTTACAGTACTTTCGTTGTGATCTGGAACACGACACTTTTCGCTCTAAAGTTCTGGAGGAAACATCAACAAATCGTTTTTGCCAGCGTGCCATCCCTCGAGCTGTTTCTCTCCCCCGGCTGCTTTCTCATCTGTCCATCTCAACAACGAGACTATGTTGCTTTGATTTGTGACAGAACGAGTTTTCAAGGTTCTTCCGAGCCCTCACTCACAAGCTCCATGATAGAAACAGTTGTGCCCAACTGTAGGAATAGGCTAATCAATTCACGCTGACTTACTTCATTCATATTAGTAGATACAATCTGCATAATTGTCGAGATCTGAGGAACAATTGTAAAAAGCATTTTTTTTCATTGCATTCGTTCAAAGAATTATTGGATACTATTGGAATTTTTCACATTGTCGTTCAAAACATACTATTGTGCCTTTCTCAAGTCTATGCCACCAACCATTGGCAATAGTGTTGATTCGTACCATACTACTCGTACAGTTTTGTACTCTAAAATATTATTTTTGGGTACTCCATCAAAAGGGGCAAAATAATTCTACATGCATTTTATTCTTTTTAGAAGTGACGATATGGCTGTCATCCCGCGTTCATCTCGTAACTTTTGTGAACCAAGTGCGTGCAGTGTACCACGGCCGTGCTAGCTACCGTACTAATGGTAGTAGTGTAGTTCAGTGGGCTGATCATACCAGGTACACACATAATAGGATCGTGTTTAAGTCACGCCTGTTCAAATACTGGTGGTAAGAATACAGAGTGCTTTACCAGAAACTAGCTACTACTACGTAGAGCAGCTCTGTAGAAACCGTGCACTCTGAACAAAAATCTTGCAATGTCACGCATGCGGCTTCATAAATAATACTACGTAAACAGCAGCAAAGCAACAGCACTGGTACAGTAGATTCAAGACCAATTGTTACTGTCTCTTGATTAGTACGACTAATGTAATACCTGGTACCTGGTACTGCCTACTCGGAGTAGCTATCAGTAGCTCTAGTACTCTAGAGTAGCTACAGTAAGTAGCTATTAGTTGCTTCTTCTTAAATACCGAGTACAGTAAATAGCCAGAGGTGTTCTTTGAAAACTCAGTCGAAATTCAAACAATAATAATAATGGATGTATCTGGAGGCTGGTTTAAATCTGCAGTTGATGAACAACAAACTGACTGAGCACTTGCGTCCCCACTTCGTCAATAAAAAATAAAGAATAACGAGACAATGAGACTGTTCGTTCAAAATAATAATAATAATAATAATAATAATACCCAGCTCGTCTTCATTCTTCTCTTGGTGGTAACTTTGCTCTCTCTAACATGGGCCCAGAGTCATCCGTCGTGTGGATCTTCTGTTCGCGTTCCTTGGCGGAGTCTGTCTTGCTCTGAACAGGAAAGATTCTTAAGCGCCTGTCGAGCACTGAAGGACAGTGGAAGATGGGATGAGCTCGTGTACATTCACGAGGCCAGTGGTGCCTGGGGTCACGAAGTACCAGCGTTTCTACTGTGGCATCGATGGTACATGTGGGTCTTTGAACGTGAACTCCAACAAATAAGTGGATCGTGCCTTACCATTCCCTTTTGGGATTGGGATCGCTACTCCAGTATGGCGACTGTTTTTCGAGAAGATACCTTTGGAACTATTTTTGATACGAATGGTGACGAGTGGGCCTGCGTCACGGATGGTATTGCTCGAGATTGGATTACAGCCGAAAATTGGGGAAATCGTTGCCTATTGAGAGCCTTTAATGGCGAACCCAACTGGGACACTGAAAGCCAGCTATTGACTCAAATCCAAACCAATCCCACCTTCGAAGTTTTCTCTACAGAATTCGAGTTTGGTGCACACAGGCAAGTACACCATTGGGTGGGTGGCGCTCACGCCTATTGGTGGGCCCCCGACGATCCCACGTTCATTCTTCATCATTCGAATGTGGATCGAATTTTTGCCTTGTGGCAAAACTATCACGGTCATACGACTGTTGCATCCTCCGACTACACTAGTGTGCACTATCATGACAACCTGGATAGTCCCCTTGTTATCGAGGCTGCCGATGTGGTGAACTTTGATGGACCAGGAAGAGATAGACCTCCGACACCACGTGAACTGCTCAGTAATCAAGGTGAAATTTTAAATGTGGTTTATAATGACGACAACCTTGCCATGCTTCTCTTGGAGCTTAATGGTTGGAACATTAATCTGAATTGGAATATCCCTGGACGAGCTGCTACAGTACCAAGATGCCAAGCAACCATTGACGCCTTTACTAGCACAGAGGACATCGTCGCTGTCGACGAAAATACAGTTGTCAAAGATGAATTTGCTGACACTAGCAGCGTCCCTATTCTTCACATTTCTAGCGAAGTCAGTTTAGTAGTAGCAGCAGAAGAAGAAGAAGCAGAAAAAGAAGAAGGTGATGATCATGATATTGCCCATGCTGCAATCAATGACAAACCTGACCATAACAGTCTAGTAGTAGGCGATGGCACTACCAGTGCGACAAGTAGTGTAAATCCTGACCATGACGGCCTATTTGACGATGAACCGTTGCCCCGTTCTTCAACGGGACCTCAAATTTGTTTGCTTTCGTCGCTTTACAAGTCCCTGAAGAGGTTATGAGAAGGAAAGCCCGTTTCATTTGGAGTAGAACTGTAGAAAAAGACCAAAGACACGCCAACAGTCGCAGCAAACCTAAACCTAAAAATGACTAGATTGGGCCTACTACGAGAACGTATCTTGCACCATTATTTTGAAGCCCTTCTGCTCTTCGCGTCTGAGTGTTTGTGGCAACAATAATATGCAGAACAACGTTTTGGTTTGGTCTTGTCGTGCATTGTGTAGTGGTAAACTCTTCTGTAATTTTAGGAAACACAGACCAATACGTACTGCTAACTCAATGTAATTCTACGATAGTTTAATAATCGTTTGCGTAGAGTACTGTACTGTACTGAACCAGACAAGCAAATAAGCGAGCATTTTCTGCAGTCTCATTTCAAAACAAAATAATTAAAATTTCCTGTCACAACAGAAATACGACAGTAATAGGAGTAGCAACCAATTTACTCTTCACCACTGTTGTCGTTGTCGTCGTTGTTGTTGCCATTGTCGGCACTGTCATCACTATTGTGAACATTATCATTGTCGTCGTCCATGGAGCCGGCCAGCGTTGTACCTCCCTGTCGCAAGGTTTCCATGGCTTGTTGTTCCCGTTCTTCTTTACGTCGTCGTTTAGCTTCTCGTTTTTCTTCAACTATTTTTCGCTTGCGTTCTACGTTTTGTTCTTGTTGTTGTTTGCGTTGCTGTTTCAGATTGCGTTCTTGTTGTTTGCGTTCCTTTAATTCTTTGGCTTCTTGAGGTGACTTAGTTACATGGGCGTGATACATGACATCTCCACCTCCCAGTCCTTTTTCGACCTTGACAAGTTCCAAAGATAAACGGGGGCCCATTTCGACCAATTTCAAGGCGCTTTTTTGTTGTTTGTGATTGCCCTTGCCAACATAGGATTGGGCCAATTGCACGACGTGGGCGGGATCATCTTCCGCTTCCGAATCACTGACATCTCCAACACTGCCAGTACCAGCAGCTTGTCCGGTAATGTAGTCGGCAATGTCTTGTACGCGATTTAGGTTGGGCAATTTGGCTTGCACGAGTCGTCGTACTTTGCGGTTAATACCCACGGGAGCTGCCTTGATGGCATAGTGTCGAATCTGAACGCGTTGTTTGATAACTTTGCGCATCTTTTTCGGGAGTGGTGGAGACGCTTCCGTCGATTTGTCGTCATTACTGTTGCCTCCGTCTACTACTGCTTCCTCTTCTTCCACTTCTTCGTCAACCAAATGAAACAAGACCACCCTTCGACATTCGGTCAATTTCACCGTGGCGACATTGATGGCGGGAAACATATTTTGAAAGGTAATGCGCAGGAGCTTGACTTGCGGTGGCGCCGAAGCATCTCCGAAATTGTTCGTTACAACAATGGGTGGATTTTGCAGCAAGGCACGGGCATGGTCCGAAACGGGCCGTCTTTGTAGCGCCTTGATGTGTTTGCTCAAGCTAAATTGAACGACTCGGAACGTCAACGTCGGTCCTTCGGGGGTGCGAGCCAATCGCAAGTTCAACCGCTCCTCGGATTGTGAAAAAGCCAAAATGTGGGTAATACCCATGGGCAAGGCCAGCTCTTGACAGTACTTGGCCAAGGTCAGCTTGCGATTTTTCGGGTCCTCCTGGAAATGGAGGGCAGTATAAGGTAGCATCATCTTTCTCATATCTTCCACCAATTCCGTCACCTCATGTTCCGTCTTTCCTCGGCGAATCTGCGAGTAAATTCATTCAATTCATTAGGAAAGTATGAGATTCGGTAAACGAAAAAGCTTGTAGTGTACAGCAACAAAACAAACATCACAAGCAAATCTACAACTGCCCACCTACCACAAGTGATTTCGGAATCTTGTTCTCTTCTTTGGCCGAGGACAGAGCATTCTGGGAGCTCTCGTTGTCATCGGTGACATGAGTCCGATTCTTCTTGCGTTGACGTCCTTTGCGGGGCATTTTTTTGGTCTAAAAAAAGTCTGTTGAGGGTGTGATTGTTGCGTTGTTGTTTGGTTTGGTTCTTTGATCTTCAATACAAAATACTACTAGTAGGGTCTATTGGAATTAAAAAACTGCTGCCAATAATAATGAAGGCAAGTGACGATGGATTGATTGGTTGATGATTGAAATGCAAGTTTATGTGCGTCCATAAGAGCCGATTTGGACGGGTCATGAGCTTACAAGGGCTACAGTACAACAGTACTCACCACCCTATTGGGGTCTGTTTAGAATCAACAGCTCTTCCTTCCTTCATCACCTCTTGTTTTTCGAATATATCATCAAGTCTCTTGCGACTCCATCAAAAGCTCTGAACTGCGAGGCACGTGCTAGTTGGCACATTCAGTGGCTTTGGCCGTAGTAGGCGAACAGCCACCAAAGCAAGAAGGACTTCTCTTCTGACCTCCTGCGTGGGATTCCTCATATTGCCCAACAGTCCATGTTCAAAGGTCCAGATTCATAGCTCATTTATTTTTACATCGCTTATTGTACTAGGATGGCAGTGTTTACTTCTGTTGCTGTTGCTGCTTTTGTTGGCTAGTATTGCCGTACCAGTACAACGTGAACTTCGGGAGTTACCAGTACGACAAACCCGAGAACGCACATTACTTCTAGAAACTAACTACCGTTCTCATTCGCAAAAAGATTCGCTTTTGAGAGGAGAGTCTTTTACCATCTATCATCATCCCTCACAAAAACAACACTACGAGTACTGCTAGTAGTCTACTACCACTGGGTACTCCAGGTTGCAACTCGAGTAGGTTTCTTCCAATTTAATTAACCAATCAGCCAGTCAATCAATCAACCAATCAATTTAACAACACAACACAACACATCACATCACATCACATCACATCACATCACATCACATACAACATACTCAACTCGAAGAAGGAAGGACACGATCATGAAAGTTGCTATCGCAGGAGCTGGACCGGCGGGATTGTTCCTGGCGGCGAATTTGATGCGTCGTCCAGGATACGAAGTGCACGTGTTCGATTCCCGTCCCGATCCACGAGACTTGTTTCCAGATGATGTTCGAAGTTATCCCGTACAACTTCAAGCACGAGGATTGGAGGCCTTGCGGCGTATTCCGGGTCTCGAAAAACGGATCGAACAAGATGGCATGTTTCCGTCGGGGGTGGCGTTCCATTTCGGATCGAGAGCTACAAAGATTCCTCTTCCACCCACCAAACTATTTGTGGACCACAGCCGCATGACTCATACACTGCTACAGACGGCTTTAGAAGAAAACGAAAAAAATTCTGATAGCACTCTAGAGATGCATTTTGGATGTTCTGTTACGGGAATTGACTTGGATGAGCAAGTGGTGAACTTCCGATCATTACACGACGAGCAGTCGGAAAAAGCATCCATAGCTATGACCTTTGATCAAGTCGTTGCCGCAGATGGTGGCCATTCGCAAATTCGACAACTCTTGGTCCGCATGGGAAAAATGACGGTGGAACAAAAAGCTATTCCAGATCGACATCGCTTGCTGCGATTGTCTCGTGCCAGTACAGATGGCAGTGTCCAGCTCGATCCAAAGTGTATGCACGGTTGGGTGTTGGATAAGGGTCGCGTAAAAATTATTGCTGCGCCACTTCTGGAACAAGATGCTTGTAGCGCTGCCTTTGTCTTTGATTTCCAAGCCTTTGGAGATCAGGATCCTTTGGAGACCTTGCAAACGCCGCAGGAAGTAAAAGACTACTTTCAGGAGCTAGCTCCAAAGTCTCTGGCTAAACTTGTGACGGATAAGGAAGTGGCAGATTTGCTGAAACGACCAACCTCATCCATGGTGACGGTCAAATGTGATCGGCTGCACGCGGATGATTGTGTCGTACTCTTGGGTGATGCAGCCCATGCCATGTCTCAATCCGTCGGTCAGGGTTGTATAGCCGCTCTTCAAGATGTTAGCGTACTTTGTAATCTCTTGGAGAAATCCGGAGACAACTGGAAGGATACACTAACAAAATATACAGAAATTCGACTACTAGATGCACAAGCGCTGTTTGAGCTATCGGACTATGCCAAGCCCAAAACAAAATGGATGAATGTCGAATGGGGCCTCCGTCAGCTGATGCGAAAGGCCCTACCCTCATTGATGACAAAAAATATGAGACCGCTACCTGTGGAACTATTATCCGACACCACACTTCCCTATCGAAAAGTCTTGGAGCAGTCACAGTGGTGGGTCGATAGAGTCAAACAAGGAGAGGACAGCGATAATGTTAGTGGAGGCATGAATGACGGCGCCATAAAAAAGCAGGTCGCCAAGACATAGCTCTCTCTATTCCTATAATAATAGCATAACATTATACACGAAACATTCTGAAGTATAAAAAGTACTGCCAAGCTCACGTGTGTCGTATTAATTTATGTTCATGAGTAAGCGCAACAGGCTAGGATTGCAGAAAACACAAAGAGCAGCACCACTGGAGGCGCAGGCAACACCCGCAAATGATTCATGATTCAATTGCATGTGATTAAAAAAAATAATGTTACCTCCAAGAAACTGCTTCGTTCGAGAGAAGTATGTGATGAATAAGAAAATAGACTCGGATTATTCTGTTGCTGAATCACAGTTCTAGTCCTAGGCAGCTGAATTTCCAGGAAAGAATCTCTGACTGTCGCTATGTTGAACGTGAAAATGGAGATCCAACTGCGGTGACAATTGGCTAGCTGAAGAATAAACGGTATCGACAGTCTCGTCTTTTCTAGTTTCTAATAAGAGCACTTGCCAGAGAAGAGCAAAAAGGAAAGTAGAATAAGATGACAACATAAATAAGATTGATAAGATATTAAGAAGAGTAAGCGACCAAAAGCACCGGAAACAAAAAATTGACTGCGGCAGGATTCGAACCTGCGCCACAAATGACGACGGCCTTAACGTCGCGCCTTAGACCGCTCGGCCACGCAGTCTTATCAAGACGGAACAATGTTTACTATTATCCCTGCTAGTGGAGGCTGATTTTTCAATATACAAAATTACTTTTACAACTCGAAATCAGGATTACAATTTCAAATTTTTGCACTCCCCTGCAGCCTTCATGCACTCTAGTACTAGTCTACTAAAAGGAACATTTGTTATTACAAATAAAAAATGTAACTATCTCTGGATTTCCCTTTTGTCCTGTTGATTCCTACCTGGTAGCCAGGTTCCAGTGCTATATTTATTGTGCTCACCCTTCATTCTTACTGCTGCATTTTCTCCTTGACCATGGTGCTACCTCTCCGCGATTTCTATACCTAAACATTATTTTTGAATATACAATTCTGGAACTGCATCCAGTTGAGAAATATTGCAGTAACATCAATAGTCTCCAAAATACTCTCCTTTTGTAGACAAGCCTGCACATTGAATGATTGCACACAAAGGCACAATACTGCCTCAATTCGACCCAATTTTGTTTGTTTGTCTGTCTATTCTTTACTTGCTAGAATTTTGCAATTCATTTAAAATTGCTCCTGATCAGATGATGGCGGTAAGCTTTCCACTTGAATTTCTCCGTTGGCCGCCTTGTCGGCGTCTTCAATTCCATTGTTGTTGCTGCTATTGCCCGAAGGTTCACTTCCCCCCGTCATTTCCGAATAGCAAGACGCCACAATGGACACAGAAACGAGAAAGGAAAACCAAGTGAAGTAGTAGAGATTTCCAATAGCCGACCCAGGTCCCTTGGTCGAAGTAATGAATGCAACTCCGCAACAATTCAAAATGGTTAAAATCAACGCCAGGACTCCCTCAAAAACAAAAGGAGCCGTGGAGGTAACTAATTTCATTCCCACCACCATAATAGACAAGAAGGCCCCGATGCTCCCAATGGCGACTCCAAATTTGGTACGACTGCAGTAAACATCCAATCCATCCACGACAGGTTTGCAATCAATTTGTAAAATATTGGAGCTCGCTCCCATCACCACCAAAGCACAGGCCAACATGCCGCTCCAGAGTTCCAATCGCTGCGACCGATTGGTAACAGATCCAACCAAATCGACGCCAAAAACGCTCCGCAAATAGGACACGAAAAGGGAAATAGACGTCACAAAAGCGGCCCAGGAAAAGTAGTACAAATTGCCATTCAGTACAGTGTTGTTGCACTCGTTGTTGGTAGAATGCTGGACGGCCAGGTTGTTGTTGGCATTGCTTACGATGCTGACAATACCACTCCAAAAGGCGACCAGGACGATGCACACGACTCCTTCTAATTTGTTGTTGGTAACAAAGCCGGCATAGACGGGACTGAGTTGAAACAGAACCATCAGGGCCGTCAGGGAAAAGGTAATGGCCGAACAAGCCACAGCCCACTTGGCGTCTGCCGTGACGGGATCTTGATCGTTCTTCACTTCGACACTGGCCCCCAGCGTGACGGTGGAAAAAACAAGAAAGGCAGTCCAGAGCGTAAATCTTGGCGAACGTCCCATGATGGCTTCGCCCGTTTCGGGATTAATGTTGGACATTATTTTGTTAATAACTATATATATTAAATAATGATGATATTTATTGCTTCTGGCAAAAGGGTTGAGTTGGGTTGGTTGCGATCAAGAGAGTTGAGAAAATGCAACAGTAGTAGTAGAAATTGCTACAACAAAAGGCCGCCGAATAAAATTAATGCACTTCGAGTCGTATTTTTTATTATGAGAGTGGTACTGGTAGTATTTGTGTCTTTCCTTGTTTGTGTTTGTTTGTGGTCCGGAAGTCGCAAAACAAGATACAATACGTGATGATGATGATAATAATAATAAATACAGTAAAAATTGAGTACCTACTAGTAGTCTCCAATAGTAGTCTCTCTAGTACTAGCTACTAGTATTAGTAGTAGCTAGGAGTTTGTCGGATGACCTCTTGCTTTGCTTGCCTGGAAATTCTCGTTTTTCAGTATTGTCACCAAAATAATAAGGACTCATTTTTGTACGAGTAAATAATAATCGAAAATTTTAAATCTAACTGCCGAGGTCTATTGGTAATATAGTAGAAGTATGGTGTGCTGCAAAAGGATACTACTAGTTTCTACTAATAGTGCCTGGTAGTCTACTACTCTACTAGTAGAGTACAGTAGACTCCAGCTACTAGAGTAGTAGACGAGGAGGGTTGAAATGTACTACTTTCTAGCTAGTAGCCTTCGGGTGACCTTGGCGCCCTGCGGGCGCCATAGTTGTGATCCCCGTTAATTAGATACTGTATTCAATTTTTAGCTAGCTACTTGATGTTACAACAGAAAAATCCTGCTAGAATTGATCCACCCAGAAATATATTGTGGGGCGACAACGCGAATCCCAACAACTTCCAGCAGGACAGAAAAACAAAACCACGCATACAAACAGACAATTCTTGAAGATTATTGACTTACAAGTAGTATATCTTTGACCATGGTGCGTACAGTACGATACTCCGTGCGAAATTTGTATTGATATAATAACTTTCACAATGAGTATATATTATGATTGTTTCCATTCCGAGAATATCATCGAATTACTTTTATCGATTACTATGATGAGTTGTTATTAAGATTGAAGGAGGAAAGGGGCAAGCAGTGTTTCGTCGGATGTTGGCGATCATACATCTTGCTGAGGATTTTTCCTAATCACATTACTCAGTATTTTTCTATTCATCTCACTTCATTTTCGTATTCCACTTCCTTCTCCTGTAATAATATTATTACTAATGATAATTGCAACCTAAAACAACAACAACAACAAAATATAAAATAATAACATGTGACTCAACAAATGAAATGAATAATAATAATAAAAAAAACAGTCGACTGCTTTTCGTCTTGCTGTGCATCGGGCTCGTCCCATGGTCACAACCAACACCGCCATGTTGGCACGCCACACGCAACGTCGGAATGCTCAGACCGTTCCCCGTTTGGGCACGGAAGAACAAATGAAGGCCGAAGCGCTCGAACAGATCAAGGCCCGATTGGCGTACCAAAAGGAACTCATGAAGATCAAGGGAGATTCCAAGGCTCACACGGAGGAAGAAGTTGCGGAAATGTACAAGTGGGTCAAGGTGACCTTTATGGTCGGACTTCCCATCTGCTTGGCCTCGGTCGTCTTTTCCTTTGTTATGGAAGAGCACGCTCACAAACCCGAAGGAGAACTACCCGAGTTTATCAAGCACCGCGCCAAGGAATATCCTTGGGAATGCGGTGACTGCGATCTGTTCGATCAAGCCTGCTGGAAGAAGTGCCGTGCCGAAAAGGCAGCCGCCGGAAACTAAAAAAAAACTCATCACCAGCTACGAGTAGGAAGAGAAAGGAGTGGACCTGGGTGCCCTCATTTTGTCGATTCTAGTCTATCGTCGAGTTTTCTAATTCCCAAGTACTGTAGGTAGGTAAGGTCAGACTATGGTTCTATAATTTTTTTATAGTGAAATGGATATACCTGCCAAGTAAACTACGCGTACCAGCTACAGCAATGATTCAGTCGTACTACTAGTTGACAGATGACTGTTTTGCGTTATTATTATTTGTAGTAGTGAACAGCAGCAACAAAGTGACTCTTTCACCAATGAAATAATATTTTGTAGGATTAGGATGCAACTGTCAGATGGATGAATTCAATTGGATTAAATATGATGGAAAAGTAACTGTGCCCGTTTACATTCATTGTAGCAAGAAGTGTTCGGAGAGAGACCCCCGCCACGGTAAAAAAAAAGGGAGAAAAAATGGACGAAGAACAACAGTTTTGTCATCTTTTTCAACTGCACACGACTACCGTGTGACGTGATACGATTTTTTACGAATTCTCCGGCTGTGGCAACAATTCTGGTCGATGAATTTTCATCCATTGGTCCAAGGAATTCCAAAAGGCAGCATTGGTAACACTGTCCATTCCTCGTTTATCGCGGTGCAAAAAGCCGCGCTGGCAAGACCAACCTTCCAAATCTGTCGACACCTTTTCACCCTCCATTCCAATGTAAAAGCCAAAGGTCATGGAAAACAATTGGACAGGATCTTTGTACAGTCCAGGCCAATCCTTGAACTGCCATTTGTGCCCCAAGACGACCACAGCTACAACGCGTTCCCATTCTCTGCGATCTGTCAGTTTGCGAGTATTGTCCAAGAGTTCGAATTCCACCGTTTGTCCTAAACCTTGAACTTTGTGACTGAACGTTGTCTTCTTGGCATTCACTTGGAGCGACTTGTTTTTCATCATCACATCTCGAGGAATGAATCGTGCATTGGCAAAAAAGTCGTACGCATTCAAAATAGTCAACGGTGCCGTCATTCCCTTGGGCAACAAAATGATGGGTTTCTTACCCACCAAGTAAGGACGAAACGTCTTTTTGGAAGACAATGCTGCTGCTGATGATGATAAGGACGACGACGCAGGTCCTCCTCCTCCTCCTCGACTCGCACTGTTCTTCTTTTGTACTGCCTTGCTTGGATTGACGGTTTCCGTAAACAGATTGAGGACGCGCGTTAGGTTGGCACCGACCGCCGAAGCCCGCAAAATCGAAGCGGAATCACCAACAGGAATTTCGTGTGCCATAACGATCTGTGCAGCTTCCTTTGCGGATTCCAATAATTCTTGTGTCACGGCAAATCCTTCGGTTGATAGTGCCAATCGAATAGCTTCCAATTCGGCATTCTTTGGCGGATGAAGGCTCATCAAGTCAGCAGCAGCAGCAGACGTGGCATCGCCGGTTGTAGTTGTGGCACCCACTGTCGCCTTGTCAGCTGTTGTTGTTGCAGTCTTGGTAGTATGGTCGGCAATGTTTTCGTCCCCTTCCATTGTTCGTTTACCAACCACGACGTTTAAATTGGAAAAAATTTCCTCATTTGTTACCAACGATTTACTCTTTTTAATTTTTTCGTGTTTGCTGCTACTACTGCTGGTGCTAGCTCTATCTTTGCTGGACGATTTCTTTTTATCTTTGCGGTGTTTGTCGTGCTTGTGGTGCTCTCGAGAACGTTTTCGATCGGACGACGATACTTCCTTGTTGGTGTCGTTAGCTTTATCATCATCTTCCACTGCTGCTGCTGGATGTGGCTTGACAGCAGCAGCAGCTGTGTCCGCGGTCTGAGCACTTGTGGTGGTAGTGGTTTGTGCACCGCCACTACCGCCAGTCTCTTCTCCTAAAAAGTACCCCACAATGAGAGGTTTGTCCAGTGCCTTGACAGCATCTGCTACGTTGTACTTCTTACAGGCAATACGGTACTTTGGCAACGATTGATTCGGATCCACAATTTGAAGATAAATACTTGCCAAACTGTACTGAACCTCCTTTCCTTCTTCCTCATTCGTTACCGTGATAATGTCTTTACCATTCAAACTATTAGTACTACTACTAGTAGTAGTAGTAGTAGTAGTAGTAGTGCCGTCCTCGTCGTTGTCGTTGTTGAGTGATAAGGTCGCTCCGTCATTCGAAAGACTTGCCTTGTGTAACTTTCCACTGGTGCACCACTGCTTGAGTGTTTCTTTTGGATCCGCCATTGTTTCTCTCGTCTCTCCGATACTATTATTATGTCTTTTTTGTTCTTTGGTTGTTGTAATGATTTGACCCCACTGATTTTATTTCTATTATTATAACAATGCTTGATGTTGCATCTATTATGATTTTTTATTGGTTTACTGTCTTCTATTGTTGTAGTAGTGGTCTTTGTTGTACTGTAGGTAGCAGTAGTTATAGCAAGCTACTGCAGCTCTAGTAGTAGAGCTCTACTAGTACTACTAGCTACTAGTACTGGTAATAGACTAGTTAGCAGTCTCTAGCTACTACTAGTAGTAGTAGGAGTGTGTGTTCTTGTCGTCTCAAAGTGCGTTTTTTGGAGCCATCTGATTTCCTCGGTTGATAGGACGAAATGCAACCACCCGGGTGAAATGTTAGAAACGGACCTGCCTTTATTAGTCGTCTACTAACTACTCTAGCTGGTACTACTACAGTAGTGTTAAAAATAACAATTATATAAAAAATGGTGAGAACTCCAAAGTAAGCAACCGAAGACAGATAGATGATGATGATCCACCGATTCGGAAGAATATTAGTCTACTAGTAGTCGAACTTCTGTGTGGTACCTGGTACTCCATTCTATTATTATTGATAAACAGCCATAATTTTATATTATTATATTATTATATAATATTGTATACTTGCAGCCAAGAAGTTAATTCGATCAAGCAAATTCAGAAATATGAAGTTATTCTTTGGAGTTATATACCTGTCAGTCTGGTTTGCTTTGCATGTTAGATCCTTTGTGATAGTATCACAACCCTGTCTCCATCAATGGAAGCAGTCAACAACAACAACAACAACAACAACAACAACTACCTGTAGTACTGCTGTTACTATCATTTCTTCTTCCCGTCTGTTCGGATCTTCGACGTCTTTCTTTATGAAACAAAAACCAGGAGAATCGGATCATGATTTTTTTAAGCGCATACAAAAAGCGGCCTCCAATGCGGATCAATTTGAAAAAATGGTTACAGAAAACAGGGACAATAATATTAACAACGAGGATGCCAGAACAAAGTCAACACCAACTGCAACTGCAACAGCGAAAGAGCAAACGAACGATTCCAACAATAACAATGCTGCTGAAAATCAAAAGGGCAATTATCAGCGTGCCGAAGATTGGGATGCCGAAACGAAACGAAAAGCCAAAGCAGGAGAACTCATGGGTGAAGAACGACTGCAGTACGAAAGTCAAAGGTACGGCAATCGATTCAATCAAAACGAAATATTGCGCAAAAATTTAAAAGGATTTTAAAAAAGTACTCCTAGTATTACTAATTAATACGGAGTAATTGATAAGTACGAGTAGAGTAGTACGACACGTCTCGGAAAATTCACGAAAACACCGAGAGCAGCAGTCGTTGGTCGTTAATGTATGTATCAAATACTAAATATCAAATAATTATCGGTCTGGCAGAGAGGGATGATGGTCTTTTGAAACAAATCAAATTAAATGGATGCACTATTCTATATCATAATCTATCATCCGAGTAACCAAGAATTAAAAACTCCTGCTTTTTTTATATATTTTGGCTGCAAATTGCAAGTGAACGATCTGCACATTGCTTGCTGTTTTTACACTTGATGCTTTGGATATCAAAAGTTCTTTTTCAAACAAAATGTTGTGCAAATGATTATGATAATAGTAACACAACTTCTAAGATTTTATTTAGTTTGCTCCGAACAATCATGACGACACGAGTATGCCTATACGCCAACGCAAAAAAAAAACAGCTGGTCCAACACATCCCTCTCGCACAAAAGTGGACACTACTCATGTTTTCACTCACTCCAACTTTAGTGGTACAGATCAGATACTTCACTCTTGACGACGCCGTTCGTTAATTTGTGAACAAACTGTTCTGGAATTGGCAACTCCTTCATATCATCACCATCAGGAAAACTGACATTCAACTCGCTACTCATACTCACGACAAACGAAGACACTTCGGCACTTTCCTTGCTCAACCATACCAAACAGCCAATCGTTTTGTCAATCGTAAAGACGGGACAGATACCATCCGTTTGGAACTGAATTTTGTTCGAGTTGACAACCTCCGTCGACGAAATGACCGATTCAAACACAACATTGCACTTCTCACACTTGTCCAACATGAGAGACTTGAATTTGCCGCCATTCACCTTGACCGTCACACCGGAACAGTTGTACATGTACACTTGTTGTTTAGGATCTGACACTTCGACCGTAATGATACCATTCTCTGATCCTTGTTTGGCCGATTCTGTAGTTTGATTTTCAATCACCCACTTGTGACCACGATCCTGGTACTCAAAAATAGGAAGACCCGTCAGCTTCTTTTTCTCCACCTTTTTGGGGACAACAGGTTTGGGTGCGACAGGCGGCTCGCCGGGGACCGCCGACTCCTTGTTGAATTCCTTTCTCCAAGTCTGCTGGTCTTTGGTAACCTACAATAGTTCATTATTTGTTTCGCACAATTGGTGAGAGAAAAACGTATTAAGAAAAAAAGAAATGCACAAGCCAAACATCAAAAGGCGACAATGGAATATAAATTACCTTTCGCAAACCAGTAGCAGCCGAACTACCATCTGCATTTCGCTTTGATGCGAGTTCAGAGACGAGGCCTGACAAGTTTCCACCGACCAAAGCTCCTACACCACGACGTTTGCCCAAAGGAGACTTCATAACATCTTTCGTGGGTTCCTCCGGAGGTTCCGACAAAACAACCGCAGCTTCTGCCAGGCTCACTCCCCTCGGATTCCAGGTGAGTCCAGTTTTGTGGTACTTTTCAATGTATTCTGCCAATTCCTTCAGTGTTTTCTTGACGTTGTTGCAAAAATCAATCTGGGCCTCGTCGTCTTTGAAATCTTTTCTAATTTTGTTGGTCCAAAAATCGGTAGCTCCCATGGCATCCTTGACACAATTGGCAGGCAGCATTTTAGGAGCCTTGCACACAACCCACGAATGACAGGGTAACATTTCTACAATCGCTTTGTAATGACGATCCCACTCTCTGTCGACCTTCATATCATGAATGGCTTTGATCGAATCTTGAGTTTGTGCCAAATGGGGCGTCAACGCCGCGGCAAGATCCTCGCCCGGAGACTTGGCTTTGGTGGCAAGGACGATTACACCACGAACTCCATCCCAGGCATCCATCAAATTCTTTCCGACATCAGGCAGACCTCCCAACTCATCACATGTCAATGCCAGAGGCATTACAGATGATTTAATGTGTTCATCAAAGGCAACAACAGATTCCGAGGCTTGGTCGGCTGAGACTGTGAGTTTCAGAGGAGAAAAGGCAAAGGTTAGAATTAGTTAGAATCTTGAAAAGATGCAGCTAATTTTATTGACTAGAACAATCATGACATTTGACTCACTGTTGATAACAGACATTCGCTTATTTCCGATTGCGGGAGTATCATGGGAACTTGCACCAGAGAGCGATCCACCTCCTCCCCTGCCAGTAGCAGTCGAAGGTGTTACACCCACTTTCGACTCGAGCGCTTCCAGACGGACAAGGATGGTCTCAAACAGGTCCTTCAGAGGATCCAATCCTGCCGTGGAGATATTCGGTTTGGGCGTCATGGTCAAGTCCTTCTTGAGATTAATAGAGAATCGTAGCTGGGAGTTGACTGTTTTGACTTGCACAACGGATGTAATCCGGTATAGTTTTTGAGTATGAATAGTATTATTTTTTGCAAAATTTTGCAAAACCGTCAAGATACTGCTGGCATTACCATCTCAGTCACGAGTCACAGAGATGACTGTCCCCCATGCAGTAGAACTAAGGTTACTGCTGCCAGCAAAAAATGCTGTCTAAAAGACAGGCTACTCTAGTACACTAGCTAGTACCTGCCCCGCCAGGTTACTCTATCGTACTATTATAGAAATAGCTAGCTACTCTAGCTATTAGACAGAGTCGTACTGCAGCTGGCTATCTCATGACCGAAAAGTAGTCCAAGTAAGAAGCAACCAACTAGCAATTCCACAGGCATACCTACTCACAGCAGCCGACATGGCAAACTGTATGTTCCCTTCTGCGCTGCGAAAAACTTCTTCTCCTTCCGACACGCAATCAATTTTTTTTGCCGCAAAGAAATTGTCACAAGCTTCTCCGAACCCCAACTTAACATTTGCACGACAAACACTATCATAACGACCATCTTTGTTCTTGGAGTTGTAAACACCCTCCAGGCGAGCCAAATCAAATTCGACAATGCAAAAGGCTTTGACGGGGTGAATCAGTAAGTCATTTAAGTGTTCGATGAGCTGTCATTATGCAAAACTTGTACAAAACACCAGTACACCAAGAAATCGGCCAACTTACAATCGCGACAAGAGACTATTCGACTCTCAAACCTCAGAAAACTATCGACTTCTGGGTTACCCGGGTACACCCTGTATGTCGTACCATCAATGGTAATGTCCACATCTGAAACATTATTGATGCAGACGCCAACGTTGAAGTGTTGCAGTGTCACGTTCACTCTCATCCATCGGTTCTTTAGTAAGAGCGGGATGATGTATGAGACAAAACAAAGGTTTTCGGCCAAAAAGAGTGTCATGTCGAGCTCACGTAGCCCCACTTACCGCCTCGATGAAGACAGGTTCTACTAGAAACCCCTGATTGGATACGGTGCAGTCCAATGCGGTGCTATCTGGTGGAGCTTCGTATCGATACCTGCTCCCAAAGTCGGCCAACGGACTATCCAAGTTGGAGACCATACCGTTGCTGCCAAAGCGAGTGCAATGCGTGGAACCGAAATCTCCATCAATGTACTGGACCAAGTTTCCATCGACGTACAAAGAAATAAAACCTTTCTCAAAACCAGATCGCAACGCGTCGGTGACTGCCAAGACATATTCACGATCGGATGGGACGCAAAAGTTGAATTCCCGAGAATAGTTTCTATACTCTTGACCGTCATTCATGACAAGAATATTCATTTCCCGGTCCCAGCTAAAGACGGCTTCTCCATTGACCGGAGCAACTTCCAAATTCAACGATTCGTAGTCATCATCCATCTCCATGGTGATTTCAATTTTCATTTCATTTTGAGCGCAGACCTCATATTGGTCGCGGTAGAGGAGCCACTGTTTATACATGCGTTCGATCTGACCACAAGAAAACCTTCCAACTCCTTCTGGCAAGCAAGATTCACTGCCGACGTAATTCATATAATTGAAAACCGGATCAACACCAGGTAGATTGGGGCACGAATTTGGGATTTCGGTATCGCTATAAAATGTCATAGGGCAATCGTACATCAGAAGCGATGGTTTCGGGATGAATGCTGTGTCATCTACATAATCGCCTTTCAGGGCGTTGATCGGATCACACGGATCCTCTTCTTCGTCGAAAGAGGATGAGGACGAGGATGACTTCTCACTTTCAAACACATGATAAAGTCCCAGCCAATGTCCAATCTTGGAACAGATCGACAGGAAAAATAGGTTTTGTGAGCTATACTTTTTAAAGGTAGGTTCTTGTCCAATGAGCGCGCCACTTGCTGTCAAAATCGAGAAGAAGTCTAGGTACTAGTAGTAGCTTACCTCGTGCACGAGACCGATACCTTCATCATAACCCTCAAAACTGAGCCGACAAATCAATATCAACAAGATCGTTAGTAGATGCCTTCGCGACAGTCTTGCAGGGGCGGTTTTCCACCCCTATCATAACAAGAATAATACGTACCCACCCCCGGCCAACGTGTCATATGCCAAATAAACTCCATCGGCAGTTCGATCCAATTGATACGAAGGATTTGTAGCAGCTCCTATGGTATCGCAATTGCTGTCCACCCAGATGAATTCGTGACCGCAGATTCTGTATATCAAATAGACGTTGAGCGTTCGACTATCACCGACGTGAGTAGCTGAGGCATAGTCGTTGGACTTGTAGATATTTCCGACAAACATGAAAGCATTCTTTCTCGCTACTGCCACTTTTGCTTGACTTGGGTCGGTATTCAGCCAACGAAACACAAAGGGAGTGTCAACATATCGGCGGTTTAACACATCCATATTATTCTGGATCAATTTATAAATGTCTGAAACAGAAGAAAATCGGCCGTCTTCAATGAACGGCAAGGCGTGGCTTCCCGTACCGGATACAATTGCTAGCTCTTCTTGCAAACTTCGAAATTCACTGCGCGGATGTGGAAGTACCCAGGTACCATTTTTTGTGTCTTGATCGTCGTCGAGTGGATATCCAGAGAGGTGGAAATAAACTGGAATCTCGATACATTGTTTGCAGAGCTCGGTACAGTTAGAGGCGACCAAGTGGCGATAATTCTCATGATGGAATAGTGCGTCCATGCGAAGTCTATCCAAATTTTTGTACGACAATGCCAAACCACGTTCATGATCATGTTCATGATGATGAAGATGATGATGACGATGATGAACATGGTCGTCCGGCGGAATGTGGGCCCATACGTAGCCCGATTTGATTCCCAGCAAAGAACAAAAAAGGACGCACAGAAATGGAAGCAATCGCTGCATTGGATATTATTGGGTCAAAGCTCGGAATGTATGATGTATGCCAAATGCCAATATATGTAATGTTTCGCTGAAAAAAATTATCTGGATTGTTTTTTCATACTCCTTCGTTTTCTCTCTCTCTCTCTCTCGCTTCCGTGCTCATTTTAGTGTTCAGAAGAAAAAGAAGCAGCAAGTTCTTCATTGTTGTTTTTATTTGCAGACCTGCATGCGTGATGTGAGGGAAACCGGTCTGTGATCTGATCTACAGTATCCTACGGTAGTAGTAGTGGTATCCACTGCCTTCAGTACTAAACTATTATCGCTCGTCCCGACTGTGCGTACTACTCTACTACCTACTGTACTGTAGTAGAATGATGGCTTCACATCGGAAAAGATCCAGTATGTTTGTCGACGCACACTTACACAAAGCGAGTCTTTGTGCTCGGAGTATAAGTCTGAGCAGGTCAGACCAAAATCCACTGCAGGAATAATAATCGTAGACGACACTAAGCTAGCTACTAGTTAGCTAATCCTCCTTGTTGAGCACGCTATGTTGCAAACAACTGGAAAATGATCGCTTGCGTCACAGTCAATGCGGTAGTGACTCATAGGAACAATAGTATCTGTTGTCAGTACTAGTGATGTTTTGGTTGGATTCTTGAAAAATACATGATCAATTCGCATCAGAGGATTTGTCGTCCACGAAGTTGGTGCCGGCAACGTCGTTCCAGAGGATTCCTCATCCCTGCTGTTGTTTCTCCTCGCAGAATAAAATGTGTCGTGGTATCCAAAGTCATCAGTCAATGCCTCGAGAACCAGTGATCGCTCAGAAGGCTTTGGCCAGCCCCTGCTGTGATACAGATCCAAAATGCGTTGCCAGCCCTTCTCATCTGTGTCTGATTTCTGGAACGTGTTGAAATCGCCGCATATTATTTGTGGCACATGGTCAAGAAATGCTTCGATGGCCTGGACACCTCGACTTATTTGCTTCACGCGAAGTTCTTCACTTTTATGGTCTAAATGAGTCACGATGATTCCCAATAAATTAGCATGCTGTGGTGGTGGTGGTGATGATGATGATGATGGTTCTGGTTGAGAATCGTTGTTGTTGTCGTCGTCGTCGTTGAAGCCTCCATTTTCCTCCAACCTCAGGAGAACAGCAGTAAAAGCCCGGGGATCAACAGACTCTCGTTTTTGGTTTCCAAGATGTATATCTCCCTCTTGAACGGCGAGCGCAACATGCTGGCAATTTTCAATGGGATACCGCGTCAAAATAGCATTTCCAAACCATGTTCCCCTACCAAAGAACGAAGTGTCTGTCGCTCCGTGAAATTCTACCTGTTTGAGGTTGGTTGCCTTCGCCAATCGATACAGAAAGGTTTCGCCATCTTGCTCGGGTAGAAAAATAGAATGGATAGGAGTATTTGCCCGTGGCCGTTTTTAACCGTGCTATAGTAGTCTTGCACAATTTCTTGCTCACTTGGTGATGTTGTTGTCGATGCTGGATTAGTAGCAAAAGGATGTAACACTTCGTTGAGACACAAAATGTCTGGTTGGACTTGGTTGATAACGTGCAACACCCGATCAAAATTGCAGGTATGATGCGAGTCTCTCCATGCGTGAATGTTGTAGGTCATAAGTTTGATGATGGGCCTTCCTGTGCGAGACGATGATGTTGTAGTTGTTGTCGACGATGATTCAGGCGTCAGCCCGGAGCCCGGACGATACAACCAGACCTTTCCAAAAACTAACTAAACTGGTAGTATACCGATACTACCGATACTAAAAACTAACTATTTGGCTTTAACAATACTGAAAACTAACTATTTAGAACTGGAAAAACTCAGTATACTGCTAGTATACTGCCTCGTCCCCTTCCACTGCCTCCTCGTCCTCGCTGTTCTCCTCATCTTGTTCCACTTCCTCCTCTGGACGCATCTTCATGGCTGTTGCAACAGTGGCAACACCCCAGAAATCCAGATTTTTCTTCAGGAACAAGAGGGCTTCAAAGATTGCAGGTGTCATGCCTCTTCGCTGTGGCACCATGACATACTTTGCTTCAGAGAAGAGGCGCTCACAGCAGTTTGAAGTAGCGCACACAAGCTTACTCACATCAATATAGGCACTGTTTGCTTTGCGAATATCTCCTGCACATGTCTTCTGGATCTTGTTGCGACGTTCACTGATAAGCTTCACACGCTCCAGAGGAGAGAGTTCGTCTTCATCATTCGTGTTGCTATCATTGTCCTCTACTTCTTGGATAGGTTTCTTCAACTTCCGGCATGCTTCAGCTTCCAGGCCGGTCAAGAGCTCACCCTTCATGATCTTGCAGACACCATTCTCGAAGTCAGCAGAGGCAACAATCTCAGCGTTTGGCTTCAAGTACTTCTCCATGCAGACATATTGATCATCTGCAAGCACAGCATCAAACGTGTCTCTTGTGAACTCCAGATCTGTACCCCTCTTCTGTAAGCCAATAGTGACATCCTTGAAGAGGGGGAAGTGCAGTCGCTTGCACTTTTCCAGGATCTTGTACTGCGGCGCTGTCAATTGATAGTCTTCAAGTGCAGCGCAGGCTTGGAGCTGAGGACGAATCTTCAAGTATCTATCAACCATAGTCATCGTGGACGTCCAACGAGTAGCTTGCTCTTGTTTTGCAGCCAAGCAACGCCCATGTGCTTCATAAGTGAGATCTCGCAGTACTGCTGCTGCCTTCAGATTAGATGCTTTGCCCATAAGCGTGGAGCACCTGCTGATGGCATCTTCCAGTCCAGGTTGCTCAGAGATCCAAAGCTTGACAGCAAGATTGAATCGATGAGAAGCACATCCAACAAGAGGAATCTTCCATCGTGCTGAGATAGCCTTGTTGGTTGAACAATTGTCACTGACAATGCAAGCAACGTTTGCCTTGGTCAGGCCATACAGCTGAAGAGTCGACTCTAACAAGTCAATGTGAGCATCAGCACCAAGCTCTTCTTCAACGAGTGTTGGTTGGAAAGCAAGAAGCACTTCCTTGTACTCATCCTTCGCTGGGCAAATGTAGCTGGCAAAAACACCAATATAATGAGTGGACGTCCCATCACAAGTCCAGCCATCTAACAGGAGAGCAATGATACCAGCTTCTTGGAGTTCAGCAGCGATTGCCTTCTCAGTCTCCCTGGCTGTTGCGAGTATATATTTTCGCAGTGACTTGGAGTTCAATGGCTTGATACCTGCAAGGGAGCGAGTCAGGGGCTCGTCGATCTCTGAAAGAGGCATGTTCCTGCAGACAACCCACTCAATCCACTTGTGGGCTCTCCTCTCTTTCTCATTGTAAGTAAAGAAATGAGAACAACGAACAGGTTGGTTAGTAGACGAACAAGAGGAAGCTTTTGCAGCGAGATGAGTCTTGTAGATCTCCAAATATTCCGGACCGACACAGATTGCAGTGTGCCTCCTCAAGTTTGTCCACCCAGAGTTCTGCTTCCTGTTCTGGTTGCACTTGCTGCAAGTCCAGAGAGCGGCGTCTTTCTGCTCACTGGTCTGAGCACGATAGAAGAAGTGGACGATGTCTCTTGAGCGAGGTAATGATCTTCATGGTTGTACAAGAAGAAGGAAGCAATGTGGTTTTTGATGAATTAAAACACTTTCTGTCACTTTGTGAAGACACCGAAAGCATAGCTACTAGAGAAGCGACTAGCACAACAGGAGACACTTACAGTGACAACTTTGCGCCAAAAGAGACAGAGCGCCGGCAAAAACAAGGCGCCATTGTGGAGATAGTAGGTTGTATTATTCAAAAAAGCGCGAAAAGTGATGAACGAGTAAGAAGTATACTACTGGAAATATCAGTTCAGGACGCGCAAGCTAGTCCCACTGCAAGGCGTTGGTGCTTAGTTACCAAAAATCCATAGCGAAAAACCGCAGTATACTATAGTAATACTGCGTTAAACTAGTCTTAATACTGACTGGCTGGTGGGAACGAATACTAGATACTGCCGCAAGCCAGCTTGAAAAAACTAGTTACTGTCTACATGCTGGATATGAACATAGTCTAGTTTAAATTTAAACTTGGAAAGGTCTGGATACAACGATGATGCAAACGCATACCAAAGTCTCAAGCAAAGCATATCTGGCTAAAACTCTCATGTTTTATAATTAATCGAATCTTCTCCTTTCTCTTGGCAGTTTTTAAAAAGATTAGTGGGTGGGAGGTGGGAACAGGTTCCTGGTGGCTGGTAGAGGAAAGCCAGTTTCTTTCCTACAGTATTATTATTTTTCGAACCCAGCGATATTGAGAACTTTTGCAAGTAGAGTTAGAGTACTGAGTAATAAAGATTTCCTTAACCCTAATAGTAGACTATCTACTGTACTGTACGTAGGTCTGGAAGATGACAAGAAGAACTCAAGAAACAGTGACCGGGGTGACGTAATGTCGTTGAGACAGGGCAGTCACAATTCACAACAGTGTAAATAATGTCCGAACCTCGGACAAAGTTAAACCAGTTTATGAATCTCAAAGATTCGTTCAGATCCTGCACTTTCACCACCCACGGAAAGCAGACGAGACAGCTAACTGCTCAACGCCAGTAAAAGTAGTGGTTGTCACACCATGTAGAATGTAGATTAACATTAGGTGTATAGCTAGTAGTAGATAGATAGTCCCCAAGAGTAGTTGTTTGTCTCGTGTGCGAGTGCGAAAGCTAGGATGTTAGCATCGTACCTCTTGTCGATTGCAAGACACCTTCGTGCCTCTTCGTGGAATGTGGGTGCATCGGTCCTTGTCTCGAAAGAAAGACTCTTTGACGTTGTTTCCATTCAAGAGCCCTAGAGTCATTTTGGAAAGAACTGATCGAAAGCTCAAAGGTTGTGCTGACTTCCGTGTTTGTTCTCGGTGTTTGCGGACCTTGGCACATTCCTCCATTCTGGTATTAATCTCGTCTTCTGTACATCCAGCGTAGGCTCGAAGCAACCTTTTGCGAGACATCCAATCAAGTATCAATGCTGTACCGTGCCGTCTTGATGGATTTCGCTGAGCCTCGTATCGATCTATATCGTAACAGTCTTCGCGGACATGATTCCAGTCGAAGGACAGCTGCAAGAGAAAGCGTAGGAGAAATGAAAGAGGTGGTCAGACGACAGCGGAGTTGCTAAGCATTCGATTACGCAATTAACACATCAGAACTTACTGGTGGCCCGAGACAGTCTGGGTGATCTCCTAGAATCATAGGATACCTTCGACATTGAATGGTTCCAAAGGTTACCCGTTTTCGTGTTTGAATTTCTGTCGGAACCGACGAAGACGACAGCGAAGAACGGTGCAATTCTGTAGTCGTTGTTGTCGATCCTGATGAGGAGGAGCTACAGGAACTGGGTTCGCCTACGCTTGCAATGACGGGGACCATGGCTGGTAAAGTAGCATCATTATGTTCAAGGCTTGTTTCTAGTTTAAGAGTCATACTCAATACAAAGTTGTTGTAGAAAATTGGTTAAAACACGGGAGAAAGTATTTGCAGAGATGAGCGAGAAGTGAAAAATACCAAGCGTTACGTTCGCGAGCTGTTTTCCTTGCTTCGATTGCTAATTGACAGTAGTAGTACCGTACAGTAGTACTATTAGTACTAGACGACGAAGAAGTAGCAGGTACAGTTTCTCTTACATCAATCTTACAAACTCGAACAACCGCAGATGGTTGCCACCGACACGAACTCTGAACCAGCGATTCGTGATTCGCTCTGCGAGCAAAAAGATTCATAAAGGAACACGTGTGCATTCGGAAAGATGCAGTCATACTACTACCACTTATGGTACTACTACTAGTAACTACCTGCTTACCAGGTGGAGTACTACTATCACTCCCTCCTACCTGGTAGTACGCACTAATCAGTACTACCTAGTACTAGTACTACTAGCTAGTAGTACTAATACGATAATACTCGAGTACCAGGTACCAGGTACCAACTCTAGCTAGTAAGTAGTACCAGTAGTAGACGACTAGCTGGCTACTACTCCACTGCTACCAGTAAATGAGTAACACAAGACTACTACTAGTAGTACTACCAGGTACTTTACTGTAGCTAGTAGTACTGGTACCAGGTAAGTGATACCACTAGTAGTAGTAATAATTAGAGTAAAATAAGCAAAAAAAATTGTCGTGTTGCGAGGCCTAAAATACAGGGATGGAAAGTTGTTCAGAAAAATCGCATTAATATGGCCTACTAGCTAGTATCTTACTACCACTACTACAGTAGCTAGTTGTAGTAGTATGTACTCTAGTAGCAGAGTACTACCATGGTAGTAATAGTAACCCTCACTGGCATAGCCACTCTTCTTGCCGCCCGCCATTTTTCTACTCCAAGCCACATCTAATGGAACTTCTTGTCGTATTGTAAAGAATGAAGCACCATTGTGCGAACCGGATTTTTTGCATTTCTCGCAACATTAGGTTGCAACCGCCGCTCCCAGAATGAAACAATACGTGCTGCGCGCTCACCAAAAGGGGTTGGCCATCGCGTCAGACGCACAACGAATGACGAATGTTTGGGTGAATAGCTCGCGCTGTTCACTTGCAAGCGAGATCGATTTTCTTGCAATAGGCTATTCTATGAGTAGCTAGTAGTTTAAGATTTGCTACAAGAAAAGCGCCAACTGTTGCGCTTGTAACAATCTGCTGCTTTTGCAAAATCGAAATTTGTTTCTGAAACCACGAAACGATAGTACCACTGGAATGAGGAAGTCTGACTTTGATATTTTTTCCTTTGTCGTCAATTAAGCAATCATAGATCCTGCGAACGTGGGTATCTTTTTTCATCAATAGACCCAATAGAGCGACAATGACCACCTTGGTTCCCGATACCTTTATTGCTTGTTTCTTTATTGGTTTCTTGACTTGATTTTTATTGTTCGATTTCTTCAATGGACGATGGCAAGATAAGAGCAGTCAAGAGCTCAAAGGTCTAGAGAAAAACACACAAGAATTTCAGTTGCATTGCTTGCATTCGTCATGATTTGGTAGTAGCCCTAATCGTTTGCTTCCACGAGATCTGCAGAGCCATGATACAAACCATAACTTTTTCTACAAATGCTTAGAAACTGGACATTGAGTGGCACACTTCCAGCTGCAAAAGGGCCACACTTCGCGTGGACAACCCATGATGACGAACTTTCCTAGGTCGTTGACAAAGCTCCACTTCCATCCTCGCATTATCGTCTCCAAACGACCACCGTCCTCAAAGACATCTGTGCTAAAAAGATTGATAGCAATAATACGAATGCCAGAGTGGGAATTCTGTAATCAGCAGGGCTGTAGATTTTCAAATTCTAAATGCCGACATTGCTCTTCTTTCGGGCGAGAAACGATGTAGTAACATTTACTCCGCCATTCTACGGATCGGCTGCTCGTATTTCAAGCTGCGGACACATTCGGTGGAGACACTTCTCGTTGTACGGCCTATACACTTTGATAAGTCATTTACATAATAATTAGATGTTCTTTCTATTGGATACCCGAGTACATTCTTCCAAGAAATGCGTTCTATTGAACATTATATGATGCGATAAAAACCACGCAGCCTTGCTAGAAGCAACAGTTTATTATTGTCTTCGTCTAGTAAACTTTCGCCGTGTTGTGGCTTGGATCGGCCCAAACAGGACCACCAGATATGGCAGTTTCCTGTTCTTTTGGTGTCGTGGTTTGTACATCCACTTCCTGAACAGTCATCTCCCCATTTTCGTTAGTTGTTTGTTGGTACGTGACGGTCTGCATTTCGGGCTCCCTGGGATCAGGACGCACAGGTGGTCCCATGATAATCATCACCACTCCCGTCAAGAAGAATAAGATCATGGAGGCAAGATTGGCATAGCTTCCCCAATCCCAGGAACATTCTTCGCCATATACACTCATGAGAGCAGTCTCGGCATCGGATGTGGCGGAATCCGTATCTGACTCTTCCGTGGGTGCAGTGGTGCTATTTCCCATATCCCCTTCGTTCTCAGTTACATCTTCAGGATCGCTGCCGCTGCCACCAAGTCCCAACTCCTTGATCCATTGATCCATTCCACGCTGGATGACAGGATTTTCCTGACATGCATCACTGGTTAAAAAAAGGAGTGTCAATGCCTGAGAAGCTGGGACAACCAAAATAAACATCACCGCCATTTTGTTCCAAGTCCTTCGTGTAAAGAAAATGCAGCAAGGAGACACGTACAATCCTAGAGCCAAAATAGCACCCAAAAGCGGTGCAATAATGGCAAAGGCACGAGCGGTTTTCCATGCTGCGTCCATATCGACACTGCTTTCGTAATAGACACAATCTTCGGTTACGGCAAAGAAGTCCTGTTCTGCTGCATCTTCTTCTGATAATTCTTGGATGCGAGCATAGTAGTACAACCCAAATTGGAGTTTGGGGAAACTTATTTCGCCTTCTTCGCCTGACGATGAGGGCTCAAAAGCAATTGCTTCGCACCAAATGGTCGAGAGAACTGATGCACCAATCGCCAAGGTTGCCACGACGGCTGGTAAGAGGGCGATGCAGTATTTTCCTGTGCCTTGAACCATTGCAATCTGTTGTAGAAAGGGCTACTAGCTGCAAAAATAAAATAGCTGAGCGAAAGCTAGAGTGAAGAGAACGCCGTGGTTGGCTAATGCTGCTGCTGCTTGCTGCGTGAATTTTCGTGTCGTGTTATCCAGTTTTTTTTTGGCTTGGATGACGATGAGACAAACGGTCATCTTCAACACCGAGAAGTAACTTATCCTTACTGTAGCAAACTTCTCGCTGCAAGCAGGGAGATAGATTTACAAAGAATTTGGTCGTCTGGATTTTTAGAGTACCTGATACTAAACTAATAGGTGATTGAATACCATAATCGCATTCGATGCTCGATCGCCCAAAGTTATTGAAGCAGCGAAACAGCAAAGCAATTCCACTTTTCAACAGTGTTTGCTGCTGATCTTGATATTCAGATGCAGTGTACAAAAAATACGAGATTTTGTCAAGGCCGAGGCTCGGAATTCCCATCACTACTTTGTCGAGTCGAGCGCCAGCGATTACTTGCAAAGAAAAATTTAATTTCAATGAATTTAATTGAGGCAAAATAATGACTTGTTTGTTGGCTGACTAAATTCAGGAGTCATGATAAATGAAATCCTGAGTATTCTTTCATAATCTACTCAAGAGACAATCTTGTTGACACAACTACTAGTAAATAATACTCTTTTATTGTACAGACTCTGGCAAAGTATAGATGCAGAAGACACAAGCTCCGGAACAGGACACAGGTGAATGGAACGCTAGCTGGTCTGCGTTCATTAGTTTGTATTCGGAGTACCTGGTAACAATTGTACTGTAATGTATTTTCGACGAAGGAAATTCTATTTTGAACTTGTGCCCGACCGAATCATTATTGCTCTTGATTTCAGTAAAACTCTATTACATTTATTTCGGGCTCACAAGTCGACGAAGAAAATCAAAGACGTAAAAAGGACGCATGTCATTGTAAAAAAATTTATCTACCTGTCCACCAACATATCCGTGTCGCCCAAAAGAACCAATTCTACATTGTGCCGCTGTGTCACTTTACTCGCTCCGCAATTTCCATACTTGAAATGAACTCGTTTTTTCCAAATTTGCTACAGTTCTTTTCTCTCTCTCTACGATCCTAGAACCTCTGCACGAGCTTTATCGTTTTTCAAGTAGATCAAAGTATCTCTCATACGCTTCACGTCCTCGGCGGCATCTGTGGAATCGTGAGACAATTCCACCATCTTGCACACTCGTTGCCAACTGTTGTCGTTCTCCAAATCGGCTTCAATAGCTTCCAACTTGGCCTGCTCCTCTTCGCGGTTCTTGGCCATTTTGGCTTCGCGTTTGCTTTCTCGTTCCTTTTGAAAATTCTCGAGGGCAACTCGGGCAGCTTCTAGCTGTTCTGCCTTCTTGTCGTCTTCCTCTTGCTTGCGCTGTTTAAGAGTCTCTTGCCATTCATCGTTCCAAATAGACATGGGAGAAGGACCCGTGGGTTCTGCAGGAGGAGCTGGTGCTTCTGCCTCGACACCAGCATCGTCTACGCCCTCCGTCTCCGGAGGAGGTCCTCCCAGGAGAATCGCTCCACCGTCATCCTCGGCCGGTGGAGCAGCAAAGGCATCATCCATTGGAACTCCGGCAAAGGCATTTTCATCACCAGTAGCCTCGTTGACATCCCCAATGAAGGCATTACCGCTGTCAGCTCCTCCTACGGCAGGTGGTGCCCCGAAAAAATCGGATTCCGCAGCTGGAGCAGAGTCCCCTCCTTCTGCTGGAGGAGCTCCGTCTTCTGGTGCTACAGCAAAAAAGTTATCTTCATCGGCCATGACTGGATTAATTTTAGTTGGAGAGAATAGTGTAGTGAAGTGTGATAGAGTTTTGATCGTGCTCTGTAGCTGCTTACTGTTGTTGTTGTTGTATTGATTTACCTGTCTGTCGGCATTGCCTCTTGCCAACTGTATTCTACTACTACTAGACCTAGCTAGTACTCACTCCTCGTGGAGGATACGGAGCTGGAGTATCTTCGACGTGCATCGGAGCGGCTCTCTCACTACTACTCTCACACCAAGCAGGTAAACATGCCAGCAATGACTGGCTTGCTTGTATCGTGTAGAGTGTGCGAGTAAATTTCTTCGCGTGACTGCCTCCAACGGATCAAACTTTCTGGGAATTGAATTTATTCATCAGAGTGACGTAAAGTTGCAACGGATCAAGAGGATCGTCACCGTCAATTAATACCGGTAATAGCTACAGTTAATAATACTACTACTAGCGAGTAGTAGTCATCTACTCTAGTGGCACTACTAGTAGCTACTACGATAATAGACATTTAAAAGAAGACTAGAAATGAGACCGTAGAAGAAGTACCAGGACCTACAGGAGGATACCAACACACTAAGTCTACC
>Ga0210036_1001070_pt1 | contig 31203 bp, 25 predicted proteins | sample CryGeymeta201515_FD_185469 | JGI IMG/M metagenome (GOLD analysis project Ga0210036, IMG submission 185469) | Groundwater microbial communities from Crystal Geyser aquifers in Utah, USA - Crystal Geyser metaG 2015-15 (SPAdes) (version 2) | ecosystem: Environmental > Aquatic > Deep subsurface >...
CCGGCGCCTACAATACGGGCAGAGTAAGAAGTCTTTGTCGACGGGTTTATAACACGCGGGACATACCACATCACTGCTGTTTAACATGGCCTCTTTGGCCCTGGTTTCAAGCTCGCGCTCGCGGACATCATCCAGGTACTCGCCCGGGCGCACGATAAGATAGACGAGCCAGCCGGCAAGCGGGAAAAGAAGCGCCACTATGGTCCAGTAAAATGCCATAGCTCCCCTTCTCTTTGCATCCGAATAGGTCCATTTGGCGAGACTTAGATACAGCACAAATGAAAACAGCAACAAAAGGTTGATGATGAGTTTGAAAACCGGTGAACTAAAGAATTCAACTATTGAAGTAAAAAAATCCACTTATCCCCCTGCTTTATCCATGGCTAATTTCTATTTTACTCAATTCTACGACGATGACCACTAAAAAGTACTACAAATTTTGCCGCGACGATTACCATATCGATTTACATCCGGACAGCGGATTCTTTAGAAGCTAGGTCTTTGCGCCTTAATAATATCTCGCGTGCATCGGCAACCGTGTACAAAGAACCGGTTACGCAAACAAGGTCTTCCGTCGATGCTTTGGCGATTGCCGTATCGATAGCTTTTTCTAGGTCTGGTTCAATAATATAGCTGTTTCCAATGTGACTGGCAACATCGTTTAATTGGCTTGCGCTTGCCGATCTATAGCTGTTGTTTTGCGAGAGCACAAGGATAGAAGCCTCGTTCATCAAGATAGAGAGCATTTGTTCGATATCTTTATCGCTCGATACCGATAAAATTACGATTAGATTTTTATAGGCGAATGCCTGCGGGAGGCCGTGCACTACCATGCCGATGCCCTCGGGGTTATGCGCCCCATCGAGCACTACCAGAGGATCTTTCGCCACAAGCTCGAAGCGCCCCGGGCATATGAGACCCATGACCGCGTTATCGATCACCCCAGCCTCGATTTTCTGGCCCTTGAATGCCTCGAGGATTTCAATCGCCACCGTAAAGTTTAAGACCTGGTAGCCGCCAAACACCGGCAACGGGATGTTCCGGTAGGATGCGTGCAGCCCGTTGATTGAAAAACGTGGGCCTTCATTCTTAACGATAGATACGTCACGCGGGCCAAAGTCGCGTTCAAACAGCCTCATCGGGGCGCCGACCAGGGCGCAGCGCTCCTCGATAACTTTGAGCGCACCCACCGGGACATCACCGATGACCGCCGTGGCGCCTTCCTTTATTATATGGGCCTTATCCCAGGCGATCTCTTCTACGGTATTCCCCAACCGATCGGTATGGTCCAAAGAGATGCCGGTGATTGCAGCAACTTTGGGGCGCACGACGCTCGTCGCGTCCCACCTTCCGCCAAGGCCGACCTCAAACACCGCAACATCAACCCGGCTTACCGCAAAGTAATAAAACGCCATCGCGGTTAGAATCTCAAATTCGGTTAACTCACCGTACTCTTCTTTTACTTTATCTAGCGCAGGCATAATGCCTGTAAGTGTCGCGGCAAAATCATCCTCGGAAATCATCTCACTGTCGATACTGAAGCGCTCTCTATAGGTATGAAGATGCGGCGAGGTATAGCAGCCGGTCTTTAATCCGGCCGCACTTAGAAGCTTCCCGGTCATCCAGGTAGTCGATGTCTTGCCATTGGTCCCCGTTATTTGGATCGTCGGGTATGTAAGCTGCGGGTTGCCAAGCAACTCACAGACAGCCTCAATCTTCCGCAACCCGGGATTAATGCCGAACTGCAATGCGCTTGTTATATAATCCAGCGCTTGATTATAGTTCAAAGATTAAACCCCCCGTTAAAGCAAAAGCCAGACTTCAGGAGCCAGAATTCAGAATAAAACCAGCTATCTTACATTGGTTTAGCTACGCCTAGACGCTGGCAGTTATAGTCACGGCAAATGTGCCCAAGATTCTTCAGTCGCATTCGCTCCTTCAGAATGACATGCACAGAAAGTAGATGTCGCGGTACTAGTAACAGGCTTCTTTTAGACCCACATTCTTGGCCCATATGCTGCCTACTGCTTACTGCCTACTTTGGACCCACATTCTTGGCCCATATGCTGCCTACTGCTTACTGCCTACTGCCTACTAAAGCCCACTTCCTCGACCCACAACCCATTCACCGATTCACCAGTTTTCCTTCTGGATTCCGGCTTCTGGCTTCTGACTTCCAAAAGGTTTATGGCCCTACAAACTAGCCATCTGTTTTCGCAGCTTGGACGCTTTCTCGTCGAGTTCTTCGAGTTTGGCCTTCTCTTTATCGACAACGGCCGGGGCTGCTTTTTCTAGGAATTGCGGGTTCGCAAGTTTTTTGCGAGACTTTTCGGCATCGGCCTCGGTCTTGGCGAACTCCTTGCTCAGGCGCTTCTTCTCTTCTTCGATATCAACGAGACCCGCGAGCGGCATAAATATTTCAACGCCCTGCTCAACGTCAACCGCCGAGTGCTCGGGCTTTATGATATCCGAGCCGATAACAAGCTCTTCAACCCAGGCCAGCTCTTTAATATATGAGTTGTCGCTCTCAAGGACGGCGCGCTTGCTCTCATCAGGCGTACTCAAGAGAACCTTGACCGGCTTGGTAAGCGCGATACCGAGCACCGATTTGATCGATCTAATCGACGAGGTAACGCTCTGCAGAAGACCCATATCGGCTTCCGCCGTGTCGTTTACCATGGCGCTGTCGGCCTGCGGCCACGGGGCTATGACGATGCTCTCGCCCGCTCCGGGCAGCTTCTGCCATATCTCCTCCGTAATAAACGGCATGAACGGGTGCAGCAGTCTCAGCGTATGGTCCATGATGGTCACCAGCAAGTTCTGGGCAATGCGGCGGCCTTTTTCATCCTCATTCCGGTAGAGCCTCGGTTTTGAAAGCTCGATATACCAGTCGGCGAAGTCGCTCCAGAAGAAATCGTAGATGAGACGGCTCGCCTCCGCGAAGTTATACTCATTGATCGCCTCCTCGACCTGCATGGTGGTGTGGTTCATCCTTGAGAGAATCCACTGGTCGGCAAGGGTCAGGTCGAATTCCTTGATGTCGATACGCTCGTAATCTTTCAGGTTCATCAAGACGAAGCGCGATGCGTTCCAAAGCTTGTTCGCGAAGTTTCTAAATCCCTCAAGCCTCTCCCTAGATAGAAAGATATCCCTGCCCGGCGTAGCCATGCTTGAGAGCGTAAAGCGTAGCGCGTCGGTGCCGAACTCATCGATTATAGTGAGCGGATCGATAACATTGCCCCTGGATTTACTCATCTTGCGCCCGAACTCGTCGCGAACAAGCGCGTGCACGTAAACATCATGGAACGGGATCTCGCCCGTAAAGTGCAGGCCCTGCATGATCATCCTGGCGACCCAGAAGAAAATGATGTCATGGCTGGTTACCAGAAGGTTTGTCGGATAGAAGTACTTGAGTTCTTCTGTTTCAGCGGGCCAACCAAGCGTAGCAAACGGCCACAACGCCGAACTGAACCATGTATCAAAGACATCCTGGTCCTGTTCAAGGTTAGAGCTTCCGCACTTCGTGCACGCGGTAGGCTCCTTCTCCTCAACGATTATCTCGTCACAGTCCTTGCAATACCAGGCGGGAATCTGGTGCCCCCACCAAAGCTGTCTCGAAACGCACCAGTCGCGAATATTATACATCCAGTCAAAGTAGGTCTTGGCCCACTGCACTGGAACGAAGCTTATCTTGCCTTCTTCAACCGCCTTGATAGCGGGCTCTGCGAGCGGCTTCATGCTCATAAACCACTGCGTCGAAAGATACGGCTCGATGACCGTGTCGCAGCGGTAGCAATGGCCGACCGAGTGAGTCATCGGCTCGACCTTAACCAAGAGACCCTTTTCCATCAGGTCTTTAACGATTGCATCCCGGCACTCGAAACGCGTCATACCCTCATAGGGACCTGCATTTTTATTCATCATGCCCTCTGTGGTAAAAACACTGATGCGCTCCAGGCGATGGCGCTCGCCAATCTCAAAATCGTGCGGGTCGTGCGCCGGCGTTACCTTAAGCGCGCCGGTACCGAACTCGGGATTGACGTAGTCGTCGGCGATAACCGGAACTTCACGCCCGATAATCGGGACGATAACCGTCTGCCCGACGAAGTCCTTGTAACGGGCATCCTCGGGGTGAACCGCCACGGCCGTATCGCCAAGAATCGTCTCCGGCCTGGTCGTTGCGACCGTTATATAATCATATGAGTCTTTAACCATATATTTTACGTAGTAGAAGTTGCCTTCTTCTTCGGCGTACTCGACCTCGATGTCGGCGAGCGCCGTAAGGCAACGCGGGCACCAGTTGACGATATAATTGCCCCGGTAAATCAATCCCTCATGGTAGAGCTGGACAAACTCACGACGCACCGCCGCCGAATAGCCCTCATCCATGGTAAAACGCTCACGCGACCAATCACAGGAGGCGCCGAGGCGCTTAAGCTGGTTGATGATGCGGCTGCCGTATTGCTCCTTCCATTCCCAGGTACGCCGTACAAATTCCTCGCGTCCAACATCTTGGCGGGTAAGCCCTTCCGATGCAAGCTGACGCTCGACAACGTTTTGCGTGGCGATACCGGCATGATCCGTTCCCGGAAGCCACAGCGTCGGCTCACCCATCATCCTGTGCTTGCGGATGACGATATCCTGCAGCGTGTCGTTTAACGCATGCCCCATATGCAGCGAACCCGTTACGTTCGGGGGCGGGATAACTATCGTGTACGGCTTCTTGCCGGGCTCGACCTCCGCATGAAAATACCCTTTATCAAGCCAATACTGATACCACTTAGCCTCAACTTCGTGGGGGTTATACACTTTCGGTAGGGTTTCTTGAGCCATATATCTCCCCTTTTCCTTAAGAAGTCAGAAGCCAGGAGCCAGAATTCAGAATAAAACCTTCGTCTAAGAAAGCAACCTAGCCTAGACGGTTTTTAGTAGCAGTAGCGGTGAGTGCCTTCGAGACTCTTCACTTCGTTCAGAGTGACATGTAATCGCTATTAGCTAATCGCCTATCCACTCTCGACCCACAAATTCTGGATTCTGACTTCTGGCTTCTGCTTTTAGATTGGATACTAAAGAATTATAATACCACAGGGTACACCGGCGTGTAAGCAGGTTACTGCACACGGGCCCCTGCAACGGTGTTATTGTCGGGGTTTAATAATAGAAGGTTTAAAAGCTGAGGAACGGTTTACTCTACAAGCCTTCTTGTGAGGGCTTCGCCGATTGCGGCCAGGCTCTCTGTGGTTAAAAACTCGTAAGCCTTCGAAGAGAATAACAGCTTTGCGCCCGGCCCGATTTCATCATCCCCTTCGGATAGAAGTACGAGGCACTCCACCCTGGGAAAGACTTGAAAAATAACGGCGAAATCCAAAAAAAGGCGACCCTTTCGAGTCGCCTTTTCGTTTCGTTCTTTATGTTATGCCGAGACTTCCGTTTCGTCGTGAGGGCTGGCTGTTTCTTCCGTTCCCTCGGTTAACAGTGTCGGCTCTATGCTCTCCTCAATAACCTCTTTAGTTATCACGCACTTCTTAATGTTGGTGCGCGACGGCAGATCGTACATAACGTCGAGTAAAGCGTCCTCGAGGATGGCTCGCAAGCCACGCGCTCCCGTTCCGCGGCCAAGCGCCTTGTGGGCTACCGCATCGAGCGCCTCCTCAGTAAAGACCAGCTCTACGCCATCATACTCGAAGAACTTCTTGTACTGCTTAGCAAGCGCATTCTTTGGCTCTACGAGTATTCGTACGAGGTCCTCCTCGCGCAGGTCGTCGACGGTCGCTATAACCGGCAACCTTCCAACAAATTCCGGTATCATACCGAACCTGAGGAGATCCTCAGGAAGAACCTGGCTCATGATTACGCCGAGTTCTTGCTCGTTCTTACTCTTAATCTCAGCACCAAAGCCGAGGCCTTTTTTGCCGCTACGGCCCTGAATTATCTTTTCAAGACCGGCAAACGCACCACCAACGATAAACAAGATGTTCGTGGTATCGATCTGGATGAACTCCTGATGCGGGTGTTTCCTTCCGCCCTGCGGTGGAACGCTCGCCTCAGTACCTTCCAGTATTTTCAGGAGTGCCTGCTGCACACCTTCGCCGGAGACATCTCGTGTGATCGACGGGTTCTCGCTCTTGCGGGCAATCTTGTCGATCTCATCGATGTAGATGATTCCTGTTTCAGCCCTCTTTACGTCGTAATCAGCAGCCTGGATCAGCTTCAGCAGAATATTCTCGACATCCTCACCGACGTATCCGGCTTCTGTTAGCGCCGTTGCATCGGCTATAGCAAAGGGCACGTTAAGAATCCTGGCTAAGGTCTGTGCCAGCAGGGTCTTGCCACAACCGGTTGGACCAAGCAGTAGGATGTTGCTCTTTTGCAGCTCAACATCATCGTCCCCCTGTGGGCCGACCTGAATCCTTTTATAATGATTGTAAACGGCCACTGAAAGAATTCTCTTAGCAGTTTCCTGACCAATTACATAATCACTAAGGACTGCATAAATTTCCTTCGGCTTTGGGAGGTCTTCTAGTTTGAATTCAACCTCTTCTGTTAGCTCTTCTTCAATTATTTCATTACACAGATCAATGCACTCATCGCAGATATAAACGCCCGGGCCCGCGATTAATTTCTTAACCTGGCGCTGACTTTTACCGCAAAATGAGCACTTGAGCTGCTCGTTTTCGCCGAACTTGGCCATTGCTACCTCCCTTACTTCTTGCGTTGTGTGATGACTTCATCGACTAATCCGTAATCTTTGGACTCAGCTGCCGTCATGATGTAGTCTCTATCTGTGTCGGCATGAATCTTATCCACCGTTTGACCGGTATGCTGGGCCAGGATCTCATCCAATACCCTTCTCGTCCGCAAGATTTCCCTTGCTTGGATATCGATATCGATTGCTTGGCCTTGTGCACCACCGTGCGGCTGGTGAATCAATACTCGTGAATTTGGAAGGGCGAACCTCTTCCCTGCCGAGCCGGACGCAAGCAACAGCGCCGCAGCACTCGCAGCCTGCCCGATACAAATAGTCGATACGTCAGGCTTTATAAATTGCATTGTATCATACACTGCAAGTGCCGCGGTAACGACTCCACCGGGGCTATTAATATAGAGATTGATGTCTTTTTCGGGATCTTCCGATTCCAGATGCAGGAGCTGGGCGATCACAAGATTTGCCACGTTATCGTCTATAGGTGTCCCCAGAAAAATGATCCTGTCTATTAAAAGTCTTGAGTAGATATCGTAAGCCCTCTCACCCCTTGCCGTCTGCTCGACGACCATTGGTATCAACTGGTTGCGGATAATCTCACCCATTATTCAGTCCCCTTATCGCTTTTATTTTCTTACTGCTCTTACTGCTCTTCTATTACTTCCGGTTTGCTAGCCTCATCGGCCTCATTGGATTCGCCGGCCTCGCTGGCTTCGGTAGTTTCTTCAGCTTCTTCTGCCGCTTCTTTTTCCGTTATCACCGAGCGCTCAACCAACCAGTCGATTGCCTTGCTGATTAAAATCCTCTTTTTGAGCGCGCCGATGCTGCCTTTCATCTCGAAAATATGCTTTACTTCCTCGAAGTCGCGCCCGGTTGCTTCTGCCGCCTTATTTATCTCATTATCGACCTCTTCAGGTGTAACTTCAATATTTTCTGCCTCCGCAACGGCCTCAACAACCATGCGGCTTTTTACCCTGTGACGTGCTCTATCGTGCCAGTCGCCGCGTAGAGCTTCCTTGGTCATGCCGGTTAATTCAAGATACTGGTCGAGGTCTAAACCCTGCCTTTTAACGTCACCGGCAAAGTCTTCGAGCATGTCGTCGATCTCCTGCTCGATCATAACTTCGTGAACCTCTGCCTGAGAAAGGTCGGTGACCGCGTCAACGATTTCGCCCTTTACCTCAGCATCGGCGTATTTACTTTTAACTTCGTAAATCTTCTCCCTTATATCTGCCCGTAAATCATCAAGCGTATCAAATCCAACCTGCTTGGCGAAATCATCGCTAAGCTCCGGGAGTTTCTTCTCTTTGATCTCCTTAACCGCGACCTTAAACGTCGCTTCCTTGCCGGCTAGCTGGTCGTTCCCATAGTCCTCGGGAAACGTTACCTTAATATCCTTGGCCTCTCCCTTTTTCATGCCGGCTATCTGCTCTTCAAAGCCAGGGATAAACGTGCCCGAGCCTATCTCAAGCATGTAGTCGTTGGCCTGGCCGCCTTCAAACGGCTCTCCATCCGAGAAACCCTCGAAGTCTATCAGGGCGAAGTCTCCCTCTTTGATGGGCCTATTCTCAACCGGTTCCAGGTTCGCAAAGTTGTTTCTTAACCCATCGAGCTGGCTCGAAATCTCGCCATCCGACGGTTCCGATGACGGCTTGTCTACTTCAAGACCCGTGTACTTACCAAGCTTTACTTCCGGCTTTACCTTGACCTTGGCGGTAAAGATAAGCGGCTTGCCCTCTTCAGCCTGGACGATATCGACCTCAGGCTGATCAACCGGCTCTATGTCGCTCTCTTTGAGCGCATCCATATAGTAGTGCGGCAGCGCCTGCTCCAGCGCCTCTTCGCGGACAGCTTCCTTGCCTACCCTGCTGTCGATAATGGCTTTCGGGATTTTACCTTTCCTAAAGCCCGGGACGACAAGTTGGTCGGCTATCCGCTTATATGCCTGACCAACAGCCGCGTCAAATACGTTGGTGGGAACCTCTACTTTGAGAAGAACGGTATCCTTCTCCTCCTCCAACCTTTCAACCTCTGTCTTTACTTCTGTCTTCAATATAGGCCTCCTATATATCATTGATAAATCATCAGGACGATTTTGTGCGAGAGGGGGGACTCGAACCCCCACAGGTCTCCCCACTAGATCCTAAGTCTAGCGCGTCTGCCAATTCCGCCACTCTCGCGTCTTAGAAACTAGAGACTAGAAACTAGAAACTAGATTAAAGTCCCTAGGAAAACATTCGCTACTACGAACCGCTTCCCTGTTTTTAATCTAGTCTTGCACAAGTGCCGTTCTAGTCTCTAGTACCGCGACATCTACTTTCTGTGCATGTCATTCTGAAGGAGCGAATGCGACTGAAGAATCTTGGGCGCAGAAACCTTCTGCTTATGCAGGAGGGTCTAAGCTTAGATAGAGTTAGAGTTAAGACTTCTTAGCACAGTGAATCAAAGCTTAGACATACTTAAGTGACAGAAGTACGTGAGTGCCCGCTAGATTCTTCGCTTCGCTCAGAATGACACAATAATTATGGTGTTCCGGCACTAGGCTCTGCTAGTGCATACAAGAAAAGAGTGGTGCGCACTACAGGAATCGAACCTGTAACCTCCGGATTAAGAGTCCGCTGCTCTGCCAATTGAGCTAAGTGCGCATGCTGTTGGTTAAACAACAGGTGGTTTTTCTTGGGTGACCGATGGGACTTGAACCCACAGCCTTCGGAGCCACAGTCCGACGCTCTAACCAATTGAGCTACGATCACCATGTTGAACCGTCGATATCCTAGGAAATCTACAATCACTATATTCTAAAACTATTCGTAACAATATTCAAGGCTGGCTACCGGCCTTAAACCCGCATGATATTAAGTATGCATGGCGTAAATGATAGCTAAAACGGATCGCGCGCTATAATCTACTAAAATTCTCGACATAATCCTAGACTTAACCGGTTGTGGGGTAATCATCGGTTATTATTTAAAGAGTATAAAATAGTAAGCAGCAACTTTACTGATTTGCAAGGCATTTTGCCGCACATGTTGAAGTAAGCAGCAACTTAAGTGTACGCTCATATTAGAGCAACAGAGATAATCAGTAGTAACCAAAACTTACCTAAGAAATAATAGCAATAATAGTAAAGCCCTACAGTATAAGGAGGAACGCTTGAAACGAAGCACGCTTGTAATCTCAATACTTCTCGGCATCGTTTTTCTCTCCATGGTCGTTATGATTCTAGTCATTGCGCTCCGGCCGGCCGGGCGTACGAGTACTATCGGTCATGGCAACGTGATCTCGTTTGTCCCGCTAAGCGGCAGCATTGCCGAGGGCTCGGCTGGGTCACTGCTCTCCGGTGGCGGTGCAAGCATCAACCCCACGTTCGTTCGCCACAGGATAGAGGACGCCGAGGATGATCCAAATGTTAAAGCCATCATTTTCAAGGTCGACAGCCCGGGTGGTGTGGTCGGGGCCTCCCAGGAGATGGCCTATCTTGTGCGTGATAGCAAAAAGCCGGTAATTATTTTCGCCGGCGATATGGTCGCCTCGGGCGCCTACTATATGGCCTCCCAGGCGGATAAAATAGTCGCCAAACCTGGAAGCCTTGTGGGCAGCATTGGGGTCATATCGATGGTGCCCGACCTCTCAGGCCTCTACAATAAGCTTGGGATAAAGATGCAAACGATAAAGTCCGGCAAGAACAAGGACATGTTCGAGCGCACTCTCTCGCCCGAGGAGCGCCAGAAGTTCCAAACGATGTCCGATGAACTCTACCGGCAATTCATCGACGATGTCGCCACGGGGCGCAATCTGGATAGGAAAAAGGTGGCAAACCTCGCAACCGGTGAGATTTTTGCAGGCACCAAAGCGAAGAAGCTCGGGCTTATCGATGAGGTCGGAGGCTACCAAACGGCTATCGACGTCGCAGCAAAAGTAGCCCATATCGAAGACCCGGTGGTCGACGAATACCAACCGCCGACGATCTTCGAATCGCTCTTCGGCTCACAATCCGAGAGTGCGAGCATCTTTAATCTCGTCAGAATGCAGATAATGGGCCGAGACCTCGTGCTACTCGATTACGTGCGAAACATGCTCGGCGTTCCACAATATAGATACTACGGAGGATGATAATATGAACGATGACAACTTCGATGGTGCGATCGAAAACCCAGTTTCTAGCGAACAAGAAAAGAAAGGCTTCATAGATTTACTCTACGGCGTAATCACAAAGCCATCCGAGACCTTTCGCTACCTGGCTGAAACAAAACCGGTGCTTTTGGCCTTCCTGGTGTATATAGCCATCGCCTGGGTCGGCGCGATTGTGGGCATCCCCGGAAGCATAAATGCGGCTAGGTCGCTTAATGAAGCAAGCAGGTCTCATGCTTTAAATCCCGGCTTAATTGCAACGGTCACTATCATCGTGGTCCCTATTCTTTCAGCTATTTCTCTTACAATAATCGCCGGCATCTATCACATCATAGCGCTCATTCTAAAAGGTAAGGGCGATTATGTGGGCCTGATCAGCGCCCTGGGATTCGCTAGTTTCCCAAGTGTGTTTGCGGCGCCGTTTGCCCTCCTCTCCCTTGTTGCAGGGCTTGCGGGTAATGTAATAGCCGGAATAGCCTCGTTAGGGTTCGGCGTCTGGGTGCTAATCCTTGACATATTCGCTGTTCGTGAAAACTACAAGTTCTCGTGGGGACGAGCGATATGGACGGTCCTTATTCCCGTTATTCTCGGCATAATTCTTATCGTTCTCATAATTATTGCGGTGTTGGCAGCCACGATCTCTGCAGTCAACGGATTAAAGGCCGGTTAAGAGCTGGTTTTAGCGCCTGTGGTCTACGAGGCTTTTACATTTGGGATACGGTTACCATAGGCTTTGGTGTAGGCGTCTGCGAAGAGATGGGCCAGATCAGGATCGAATTGGCGACCGGCACACCGCTTGATCTCCTGCAGTGCCTCTTGGGGCTTGATCGGCAGGCAGTACGGACGGGACGACGTCATGGCATCAAAGGCATCCGCGATCGCAAGGATTCGCGAACCGAGCGGGATTTCGTCGCCACTTAAGCCGTCCGGATAGCCGGCGCCATTGTGGTGCTCGTGGTGGTGTAGCACCATGCTAGCGATATGAGAAAGGTTTGGTATCTGTGAAACGATCTGGCTTGAAATCAGCGCATGGGCTTTTACCTGTTCGTACTCCTCCCGCGTCAAATCGCTAGGTTTGTTTAAGATATCGTCAGGGATACCTATTTTCCCTATATCGTGCAGGTATGATGCCAGGTGGATCGCATCCAGCTCTTCTTCGGTTAAACCAAGCCTGCGTGCGATCAGCGAGGCGTAAACCGGGACGCGCTCGCAATGACCGCGGGTGTAAGGGTCTTTGGCGTTAAGCGCCTCGATAAGCGCCATGATTACGTCAAGATTATTTTCCTTGAGCTGCCGGTTGAGTATGGAAATGGTTTCTTGGGCCATCTGGTAGTGCTCTGCAAGTGTGTTAACGGCCTGACCGAGTCCGTAGAAATCGCTGGATTTTGGGACGTTCGTCCTGGATGAGCTATCCCCCGAGATAAGATCCTCAATTATTTCTATGACGTGATCGATAACGTTTCGCTGCTTCATAATGCCGGGTCTCTTTCTACATACGGTGGCTAGATTGCTTTATGTATCGTCTAACCGGTCTCTAACTTTAATGGCAATAATAATCTTTAATTGTGCCATCGGCAGCGCTTCTTGCGGGATTGCTGAGGCGCTAAAATAGTGTGTAAGTCGGTTAGCTCGCAGCAAGGCTAATTACTGAGTAGTTGCTGTTTTCTGGTATCAAATTGCTCTTTATCGATCATACCTTTGCTTAACAGGCCCTCAAGCACCTCCAGCTCCTTCATTCTAAAGGCAACGCTCCCTGCCATCATGGCTGCAATCTTGCTCTCAACCTCCACTCTGAGTTCCTCAAACCCCAGTTGCTGGCGCGCGACGAACATCACGCTGTCCTCTAGCTGCACTTTCTCAGAACCCGAATCTTCTGTCGCCGAGCTGCCGACAAAGGCAAACTGAATGTATCCGTTGATGACAGCTCCCGCTTTTTTAAACTCGATGGATGTTATTTGGCTGATTAAAAACTCGTTATCGCCAGGCAAAACGCGGTTGAGCGAAGAAAATCCTTTTCTGTTGATCTTTATCTTGTCGTCAAAGAGTTCGACTAAGCCGTCAACGCCTTTTGCAATCATCAATGCATCTTCCATAGCTCCTCCTTAGTAAACCGGTTACCACATAAAAACGGTCAGCTAGCAGCCCAAGCGATAGTATAGGACGACATTCGTATAGTAAGTTTCTAGGATTTAATATAGTGGTTACGATACAACTAAGCAACAACAGAGAGGTTGATGTTTGCGCTGATCTTCCCCTGTTGTGGTGATTAATTACTGGCTTTACCTGCCGATATACCTTATGTGTGAAATCAGTTGGATGGTGGAGGAATTATCCATGGACTGCTGGGAGTTTATGAGGTGCGACAAAGGAACTAGGTTAGACTGCGCCGCTTACCCAAACAACGGGTACCGCTGTTGGCTGGATGTCGGGACTTTATGCGGCAAGAAAATTCAAGGAATACACGCCAAGAAGATTTCTGCTTGCTCGTTTTGCGATTTTTATAAATCTATGCATGTAAGAACACTCGTAAATAAATAAAAAGCCTGTCTTTTGCGAAGGCTTATTAGAAAGACAAAAACACCGGGAGCTCGATACAGAGCGCCACGAGGTATTGATAGAAGTACTTAACGACATAAAGCAGGGTGAACACGGGCTCTGTAACGAGCTGCTAGAATCTCAAACGACACATCAAAGCTATCAAGCGGCAACCCTAAACGAATTGCTAAGCGTGGAGTCAATAAAGTCATAGGCCGAATCCTTAGAGTCAGACTATTCCTAAAATATATGATTATTTCTTTTTACTTTCCGCTTCTTTCGCTAATTCTTCAGCGCGCTGCCTCAGAAACTCGGCAATATTAACAGATGGTAGAACAAACTTTCCTATAGGTGATTGAGCTGTAAGCTGAGCTATAACACCCCTTGCAGTGCTGAAAAGCATTGAGAGCCCATTAAGACCAATCATCTTGTCTATCTCTTCTTTCGTTGTCTCCGGCGCAAACTCAAATATACCAGCTAATTCAGCAGACAATCTAAAGCCAGCCTCTTCGTATGCAAGCTCGTCTTCATTTATCTTGATAATAATATCTATGCGATAATTTAATTCGTTATCCTTATTAATACCCACATTAGAATCCAGGCCAAGCTCAACCTGAGATGGTTCCTTCTGAAATGCAGGACTCACTTCAAAGGCCAACTTAAAGATTGTATAATCAAGCATTTTAAGCTTTGCAATTATTCCTTCGGCCAACTAAGCTACCTTCCCCTCGTCGCTTTCTTCGGGTTCTATCGATACCTCCGGTGTTGTATCATAAGGTATCAAAAATCGAGATGGATCTGAGAATTGCGCCTCAGATCGTGAAACATACACATGCCTTGCTTCAAAGCCACATGGCGGAAGTGTAACCGATAGATCGCAGCCCAGCGCCATTGCTACCTTTACAAGTGTCTTTAAGGTTAAATTCTCACTGCCTCTCAAAAACTTTGTAACTGCTGCTTTATTTACACCTAATAGCCGAGCTAAGTCTGTTTTATTGATACCTAGCTGCTCCATGCGCCCTAGGATCTCTTCAGTTACCTCAAGAATTACACCTTCTAACTTATATTCTAGGCTCTCTCGATCCTCGGCCCACTTATCCTGCCATGCTGGATATGACTGGTTAGGCATATTAAAACACTCCTTTTTCAGAAAGCTCCCCCATAATTCTAAGGGTCGTATCCATATCCGGCTCATAATCCTTTTTCCTGTCACCAGGCTTTTTTGAGCCATGCGTTATACAATAGCCAATAAGTTTCTTGCTGGTTTTATCTTTAACCTTAAAGGAAAATAATCGCAGTGGTGGTTTATAACATTTAAACTCGCATACTGGACTAGTATCAAAACACTTGAACTTGTCCTCATTTTTTTCAGGTGGCCCATTCTTAGCTGTATAATCTAACAACTTTAGCAGTTTCCTCCTGCTCCTCACGTCACCCTTTTCCAATCTATCTAAGAAATCCTCAGCAGGACATTCGCCCTTATCATCCACAAAAAACCATATTATCTTACTCGGCCCGTTTTTGTATAACTTTATATCCACAAGTTAACTCCTAAGTTAACTTTGGTCAATAGTCAGTCTAGCTTAATAAAACAATTATAGCTTACTTTGTAGTATTTTCCCCTGCTATGTTTGCGATAAATCATAAAAGATTGTCAGTACCCTTACTTATTTCTAAAAACTTGTGTATATTCGTGCAGACAACGCAAAAACCGGGCTTCAAATTAACCCGGTTTTCCTGTTTCCCCTGCTTACACTATGCACGCCCGAAGGGATTCGAACCCCTGACCCTCGGATTAGAAGTCCGATGCTCTATCCAACTGAGCTACGGGCGCATGTCTTTGAGCGGACGACCGGATTCGAACCGGCGACCAACAGCTTGGAAGGCTGTGACTCTACCAACTGAGTTACGTCCGCACGTCATTGCTTACATACATCTCTAAGCTGCGTTGATATAATAGCAGAATTAGTGAAGAAAGTCGAGATTGATGATTTCCTCTGTAATTCCTCCTACCCTCCCGGAAAGTTACGGCTAAAGCTCTGAGCTAAGGGTATAATTTATAGTAACTGTCATTAGAGCTACGTAGAATAGCCGATGGGTAACTTTACTGACTAAAATCGCGGTTGTTTTACTTAGGATTGGAACTAGATGGGTCTAATTGGGAAATTTACAACCGAAAATATGTTCATCATATTTTTTATTTACGGGTTGGCGTTCTTTGCCTTAGGAATAGCTGTTGTTCTCAGTTCGCTTCGGCCAACAAGCCTGAAGTTTGCCAAGTATCTACCGTGGCTTGCGGCTTACGGTTTTGCCCATGGATTTCATGAGTGGGATGAAATGCTCGTTCTTATCCCACAGTACAAGTTTTTAGCAAGAAATTGGCTTTATGCAGGTTTTGATACCGTATTACTGGTGGGCTCTCCATTGTTCCTTTTTATATTTGGAGTTGGCCTCTTGATGACGATCGATGAGCGATTTCGTAATTTAAGAATCATACCGGTCGTTTTTTACTCTGCTTGGACTGCTAGTGTTGTAGGCTATCTTCAACTGACCGGGCTGGGCTTAGAGCAGAGCCCAAGACTTGCTGATATTTTCGCACGATACCTGCTTATCTTTCCGGGAGCTATAATCGCCGGTTTTGCGTTATTCCTGCAATATAGGGTCTTTTTGAAACAAACCTATGGAGTTACCGCAAGCAGTCTTTTTATTGCAGCTCTGGCTCTTTGGTTAATGGCACCCCTTTCTGGCCTGGTAGTTCCATATGCTCCATTCTTTCCAGCTTCCGTTGTTAATAACGACGCCTTCCTATCACTAACGGGGTTTCCAATACAAATCTTTCGCACGCTTGCCGCCCTATTAATAGCTTTCAGCATCGTACGAGGCATGCATGTTTTTAACATAGAAGAAGAAAGGCAAGAGCATCGGCGCAGGCTAGAACTAAGCACTCTTGAAGAGATCTCTTCTGAAATACGAAGGAATCCTAATTTTCCCCAGGCATTGGATCGAACCACCAAAGAAATTACAAAGCTATTTGATGCAAGAGCAGGCGCTATTTTTATGGTAAGCGAGAAGACCAGAAGGCCCGATGTGGTATCCGAACATGGTTTTACCATAAGCTTTGCAGACAAATACAAAGATATGCCCGCAGAAGTTGCCGAAAAGTGCCCGATCAGAAACGTGATAAAAAGCCAGAGACCATTCACCACATCTAATAGGACGGACTGCCCCAATATTATCGAAGCAACAACCGAGCCGGAAAAGATTAATGCCATTACCGTTTTACCGTTAGTTGCAAAGGGACAGAGCATTGGGGCTATTGCTCTACTCTTTGAAAGCGCTGAAGCTCTAAGACCATCAAACTTGGATATTTTAAACACGTTCGCCGGCAATATTGGCCTGGCGATAGAAAATGCTCGACTGGATGAGCAGCGCCTTACAGCGCTAGTTTTACAGCGCAGCTTGCTTCCAAAAGTTCCATCCCTAGCAGGAATTGATATTGGCGTCTACTATGAATCTGCTTCTGTTGGGATGGAAGTAGGCGGTGATTTTTACGATTTTATTGATTTTGGGGATGGTTTGCTGGGTCTCGTTATCGGCGATGTTGCCGGCGCCGGCATCAACGCCTCATCTACCGTTGCGATGACTAAATACGCGTTAGAAGCATTTGATTTTGAGAATAAAACGCCTTTCGTTGTCTTGGAGAAGTTGAATAATCTAGCCTGTAAAATGTTATCGTCCGGACAGTTTGTAACAGCTTTTTACGGTGTTCTCGATATCAAAAGCGGCTTACTCACTTATAGTAGTGCCGGTCATTTACCGCCTCTAGTTATCAACGAAAAGACAAAAGAAGCGATCTTTTTAAATGGTGCCCGCGGTATGGCTCTAGGCATAGTGCCGACTCAAAAGTATCCAGAAGGAAAAATGACCGTCGGGTTTGGCGATGTGATCGTTTTATACACCGATGGTTTGATCGAGGCGCGCCGTAAACACGACTTTTGGGGTGAAGATCGCCTTGTTACGTTAGCAAAGGAAAACTATGAGTTATCCGCACAGACCCTGGTAGATAGGATATGCAGCAGTGCAAAAGAGTTTGCAGGCGGTATTCTAAAAGACGACGTTGCCGCAGTGGTTGCCAAGAGAACGTTCACCCAAGCTTAGGTCTTAATCGACATGAATTTTGATAAGATAGTGAAATCGACGATCTCTCACTTGGATTTAATCTGATTAGATTAAAAATCTACCAGTAAATAAAGAAATTTAGAAATAATGTTATTGATAATGTAATTATATCAGTTATGATGACTATATTAACTAGAGGAGGTGTTATGCAAGTGCAAAAAACAGAAAGTGCTATGACAGCGAGGAAAAACTTCGGCCGACTTCTGGAAGAAGCGTATTATCGGGGAGATGAGATTGTCATTGAGCGTGCCGGTAAGCCGATGGCCGTTATTATCTCGTTTGCGGAGTTTGAAGAGTTTAAACAGCAGCGAGAGAAGGATTTTGAGATTCTAGGCAAGATTCGCTCTAAGAATCAAGGTATGAAACCCGAAGAAGTAGAAACCGCTGTTGAATCAGCAATATCCGAGATTAGAAAAGGCTAAGCATGATTAAGGTATGCTTAGACACCAATGTTTTTGTAAGCGGAATTATCTCGCCATCCGGTGCGCCTTACGAGGTGCTTGAGGCATGGAGAAACCGCGAGTTTGTACTGCTTACCTCAGATGAGATTATCACCGAAGTAAGCAAGGTTTTACAGTACCCCAAGATTAAATCTGCCTTTTCCCTAACGGATGAGGAGATCGAGAAGTATGTGTCACTTCTTAGCAAGTATTCACAAAGAACGCCTGGTGAACTAAAAATAGACGTCATTGCTGAAGATCCCTCGGATAATATGTTTTTAGTCTGCGCCGTCGAGGGCAAAGCGGACTTTATTATTTCCGGGGATAACCATTTGCTTCAAATCGGCACCTATCAGGGAATTCAGATAGTAACACCGCGAGAATTTATAAAGCAGCTCAGGCCATGAAATTCATGGTGAATAGCGTACTTTGAAGGTGCATTATGTCTATCCCAGCTCAAAGAGAAGCCTGCCTCGGGTATATTAAAGAGCGAGGCTGGAATTTCGTCGACGAGTTTGTTGACCGGGTGAATCCACCAAATCATCAGCGAGACCCCAACTTCAAGAATTGTTATTCGGGTTAAGAAAGACCCAGCTACTGATGAGATAATATCGACTAAAGCAAGGCAAGAACTAGCCGAGCGAGAAATTGATATTGTGACAGCGATAAGAAATTCACTGACCTCTTTGATGTAATTTTTCTCTTCGAGTTCGAATAAGAACTCCCTGGTCGTCCTGACAGGACATTATTCAAACTTAGATTTGCTAGAAAAACTAGCAAAGTACATCTCTAACCTGCGTTGATAATATACCAAAATTAGTCGAAAAAGTCGAGAGTAATTGAATTCGCGCATGTGAACCAGGCTCCGCCTCACATTTCTCGAATTTCAGAGGGAGTTTGGTTGTATCTGGAAAAATTTTTCTGGATCTATTATTCGTTTCCCTGTAAAATGTGTAAAGGAGCGAGCCATGAATGAATATTTTATACATGATGCTAGAACAATTAGTCAGTTACCTTTAAAGTCTCAAGTAGACTTAATAATCACTTCGCCTCCTTACTTCGATATGAAAGACTATGGCTCAGACAATCAGATCGGATTTGGGCAAGATTACGAGTCCTATCTCAACGACCTTGAGACCGTCTTTAGCCAATGCGCCCAATTAACCAAAGAAACAGGTAGCCTCTGGATCATCATTGATATTTTGAGAATAAATGGTGAGATTAAGCTGTTGCCTTTTGATGTTCTACAAAAAGTTCAGAATAGCGGGTGGCAACTTCAAGATATTCTGATATGGGAAAAGGACAAAACCGTACCCTATTCCCATAGGGGCCAAATGAGAAATATTTTTGAATATATCCTATTCTTTACAAAATCCCCTAGTTTTAAGTTTTACAGAGAAAGGATAACATCGGTTAACGACCTTAAGGAGTGGTGGCAAAAGTACCCCGAACGATATAGCCCTAACGGGAAATCGCCAACCAACATCTGGGAGTTTCCGATTCCAGTGCAAGGAAGCTGGGGAAAGAATTACATTAAACATTTTTGCCCTCTTCCCGAAGACTTGATCGAACGCATTATCCATTTATGCTCAGATCCGAGTGACACTATTCTAGACCCATTCGCCGGTACTGGAGCAGTCCTTTCGGCAGCTTACCGCTTACACAGAAACTATATCGGATGTGATCTGAACCGATCCTATAGAAAGAAGTTCTTAGAGTATATACAGACTATCTCTCCCGTCGAAACCGACAGCTTATACAAAAGCGAAAAGGAAATTGAACAATTTTCAAAAACTATCCAAAAATTAAGAATGCTTAAATTTCCAAAAACGCTCTATAAACAGATTGAAAAAAGCCTTCCAGCTACAGCTAAGGGTATTCAAGCTATTATAGCCATACCTAAACTTATCAATGTTGAAGAGCTACCAAAAAACAAATTCATGGCCTGTAAGTATGTCTTTATTACCGCAGATAAAGCAGCAATACCTATGGATAAAATAGAAGGTTTTATAAACAAAGCGCCTCTGTCCAAATATGGTATCCAAGCAGAAGTCCTATTCGTCGAAAAGACCGATGATGCAGCAACACTTTTTCATAATGCAATTGATGGCCTCTGGCATTATGACAATGGCAAGACTTATGAACCAGGACGAAAGGTAAACAGTATACTAGAGACAGATATTAAACGACCAACTAAAACTAAAATACCAGCAGTCTATAGCACACTCGATATTAAAGCAGAAGAACTAATTTGGTAATCAATTATCATACTTTACGAAAAGTCCGCTAAGTATAAGCCTCTCTAAAAGCCTATCGATCGTTTTGCTTTGCTCCTCATCTAACCGCACACCAAGTTCAAATCGAGATGTTAAGCCTTGCTTAGTAAAATTAGCAGAACCTAAATAGCCCTTTTTTGCATCAACTATCAGAACTTTGGCATGAGGAAGGTTATCTGGATCAACTTCATCCGTATAGCAAAAGTAAACCCTAAGATTACTCAACATATGAGATGGGATGAATTTTAGCACCTGTGAATAGATACGAGGTGCATCTTTCCTATCGGCTGTAAAATATGCATTTATTCTAGGGTTAATTTTACATGCTTCAAGCGGCCTAAACACAGACTTAAGTCCAGTATCATTTGTAAAAGGCGACATAATTGTAACGCGCATTTCTGCAGTGCTGACTAGGTTTACTAATAGATTTGAGATATCATCAACATCGCCCGCCAAATCAGAAGTTATTAAGTCTGGCGGTGAAACATACAAAAACGGCTGTGGCCTAATACTCGGCCAGTTATAACTTCGTGAAGCCTTAGCTACTTTTACAAGCTTTATAAAATTATCCAACTGCTGTTTATCTACTGTAAGATTTCCATCCAGTTTATTTATAACGCCTGCTGTGGTTAAGGCGGTCGCAATATTTCTAGCAAGCTCAGGATGGACATGTTGATCAAATGATTTAAGGAGCACCTTTTCAGAGACTGGCTTACCTTCCAGTGCCTTTAATACCTGAAAAATTTGTTCTTCAAGCTTTTCCCTATAATGAAGCGTTTGCAAGAAAAGTAAAGTAGCCTCTACATAATCCATCATTTATTACCTAAATCAAAATAACCAATCGGGATATTCTTGGCCGCCAATCCACGTGTTTTGCCACCAAACAAGTAAGCACGGCTCATACCCTCGTTAAACTGAATACACCCTCTCGGAATCTGGAGGCATCCAACACAGGCCCCATCATCATCCTCTGAACAAGATGGATCAAATTTGCACGCCCTTAGATTCTCTGCCAATGAATCAATAATTGAGTTTAGCCCTTGGTCGAAAGATGCCGAAAGACCGCCTAAATCGGATTCGCCAGCATAGACAATAAAGGATAGAACAGATGGTAACAACATCTCACCGAAACTAGAAATATCTAGCCCACTTTCAGCAGCGAGTGACTGTAAAAGAGTATGTGAAAGCGAGTGTATAAGCTCCTTGATAAGTACCGGCAAACTTGGGTCCTCATTCTCTGTTTGTTCCTCCGAAAGCCTTTTTAGAAGCCATAGCTTTGCAGCACTCTCATCAAGCGTTTTTACCTCATTAGCATTAACCGATGGAGGTAATATGTTATTTGAAATAAGCCAGGTTAATATATATCTTGCAGAAAGCTGAACTACCCAAGCTTCAGTCGTAACACAGTTCGTATAGATCGGTAGCTTTGTGTCGGTCTGGCTCTCCGTTGAAAAGGATCTAAGCCAAGCAGGTGGCTTAGATTTGTATCTTGAATAACCTACCGACGCATAAGTTAACGGAAAGTCTCCCACAAATAGGACATCATCGATCCCAGTGCTATTTAACGAATCCAGTGCATTTCTTACATTAAAAGCACGCTCGATATCACCTTCATCTTCTAGTCTACCCTTCTCATCTCTCAATGAACGTGTTCTTTCCATGTCACGCAAAACGGTCAAGACAGATAAATCTGAGTCTTCCTCAAATAAAGCTTCGGCAAAATCATATTTTCCACTGCCGCTTATGCTTTTAGGGCTATCGGCAAGTGGTTGCTTAGCACCACACTCATTGCAAAATTTCGCATTAGGCAGAAGCTGAGTCCCGCAATTCACACATTTAGCACTAAATGCCTTATCATACGCTTCCTTAGCTATTCTTTTCTGTCCAGCCTTTGTGGTACCGAGGAAAGCGGAAATCATTAATTTATCTTTTATTGGCGATTCGGTTATGTATCTTATTTGTTGTTCCTGCAAGTTCACGAAAGTTATAATGTGCGAAAAGTAAACCCAGGGATCGTTCCATCGCGATGCCCTAAGCCATTTAGGATCTATGCTGGCATCAAACTTCAACTTACAAACCTCATCAGAGCAAGGGAGCATCATAAGCGAACTTTGATAGTTACACTTGCGGCAACGCCAAGTGGATGTCTGAAACTTCTTCGTATCATACAGGTACAGATGTTTTCTTCCGTGTATTTTGCACTTTATCTGCCTTAAAGGGTAAAGTGCTCGTATGTGGCTACAATTATGGAACCAAACAAATTTAAATTGCCTAAGACCACTTCCACAACTTGGGCACTTACCGTTAAAATAATCATCAGCCTTCCTTACCACCACTCGACAGGCATTATTAGTACACTCAAAAGTATCTGGGAAGGGTGTCCAGAGAATCTTTCCGTCAGGCCTGATTGGTAACAGCGATTCCAGTCGAATATAATCAAAACCTCTAACCCTTCCGTCACTTCTACTACGCCAGTCTTCAACAAAACTAACTACCCGATTATAAAGCCGCTTTTTGTCAACGTCTGAATCAGGTTCGCCTTTAATGTCTGTAACCATCCCTATAATGTCGTACTCTTCTAGAAAGACCAGAGATCCGGGCGTGTGTTTAAATATAACTTGGGAAATGCTTCTTTTTGTTGTATCAGGCTTTATCATATTCGCCCCTCCCTTCCAAAATCTTATTTAAAAGCCACTGCCCCGACTTACCAGGAGCAAACTCAACTTGCTCGCTAACTTCCCTTAAGCTAGAGACAGGTAGCGGTATCATCCGTCTATAGGTCTTGTATTGCTCGTTATTTTCTATCACTCTTTTCTGTTCTCTAACTAGCCTGCTGACCAGATGATTGAACATATCCATAACCGTGCCAGGTAAATTTAGCCTATCTATGGCATATGCACGGCTTACTAACGAGATTAAATCATCATCCTTAACAGCGCCTTTTTTGTAGGCATCAAAGAAAGCCTTAGCAGAATCAAGCGGCGTTTTAATTTTATAAGAAAGTATATTTAGAATGCAGGCGCTGAATAATCCTGTGAATGTTCTGCTGACCGATGATTCAGAGAATCTATTAACCGGGACTGGCTGAACCAATTGATATAACCGATCATGGTATTCATAGAATCTCTGATAGACATTCCTCTCACGTGTATTCTCTGGTCGAAAAACGGTAAAAACTAAGCCTATATGAGTTCTCCCGACACGGCTTGAAGCCTGAATATAATCCGAGGCATGGTTTGGCATCCCACAAAAAGACATAAAATTTAGCCGTGATAGATCAACGCCATGACTAATTACGCTGGTTGCAACAATTACTTTTAATCTGTCGTCAAAAGCCCTCTTGTCATCAGATTCAACCCTTCCAATTACTGCTCGAACCTCTCCTAACCCCTTATCACCGGTTAATATTTGGATGTCATCCATCTCGTCCCATTGAGCACGAAGGTTGCCGGCTGTGTTCTTCTCATTGACATAAGCGAGACTAAGATCATAATTATCGATAATTGGTTTTGACCACTCACCTTTAGTCGCCTCGTTTGAATTATTGTTTAAGGCTTGGAGAATTAAAGAAACTGCCTCATCTGTGCTTGAACCAGTCGGCATAATACCAACATAAACTCTAGCAATAGGTGAATTCTCCGATAGTTGGACGTAAGCTGAATCGTATTCTCCCATACCTTTTACTGGAAATCGTATAGCCTTACGACCATATAGCTCCCAGACATGTTCCTGGTAACCCTCAATCGTTGCTGTTGCTGCTAAGCGTTTCGGTGGTAGCCCGCTTCCGATTTCTTCCGCTAGCGAATCCATAAAAGTTTCGTAATGCGAATCATATGTACCTAGGCTTTCCTTAAGCAAATGGAGTTCGTCTTGCAAAAGAAGCGAAGGGCATGGATCGTATATGGGTGATAAATCTTCATATTGGGCCTTCTTAGTTTTGCAAACGGAAGATTCGATACACTGACCAAAACTTAAATACCCATGTTCCGTGCATCGCTGATCAAACTGGCCGAAAAGATGGCTAAATAGACTTGTTTGACCAGCTCTAGCTAGCCTATCAACCGTTCCAACAATGATGGTTGGCACATATCGATATATCTCTGAGTCCGAGATATAAATCGGCGCTTCTCCTCCACAATTGTCGCAAATATGTCTTATTCTCAACGCCTTGATATCCACATCAAGTTTAATATTAGGAGATTTACAGTGCGGACATCTTTGCAGAACAAGATATCGCACGTCGTTAATATTTGCCTCTCCATCTACCTCTGTTTTAATAGTTTTTATTGGTTTTTCAGCGCCCCCGATAAATTTTCCAGGTTGAGTTAATTCGTTTGGTGTATTTTTTGATCCCACATAGTAACCAATAGCAAAAGGATCTCCTTCTTGAGAAAACAGTTCCTTATACTTTTTTCTGACACTCTCTGCATCGGTCACGGTATCGGCAAGCCTTTGTAGCTGCTGAATGCTAAGCATTCTCAGAGGATACCGTAACCATGCCGTAACACCCCTAAACTTACCCCTTAAACGGTCGTAAAACATAGCAGTTAAGATAACTCCAAAATATGCCTCTGTTTTACCACCACCTGTTGGAAACCAAAGAACGTCTACCTTCTCAAGTTCTTCTATCAGCTCAGGTTCTTTCACTTCTCTAGCGAGAAGCGATGGCATTTGGGTAACAATAAATACAAGCTGAAACAATCTCCAACCTGGGTGTTCACCTTTTGCAAATGCCTCATTCATTAATTGAAAAGATTTAGCTAATCGCACATCTCTTCTTAAAGCAGTAATGCCGAAGCGATACCGCCTGATTTCTTCTTCGAAATCCTTTAAGCTATTCGCTCTTTGAATATAAGTTTGGTCTTCCTCATAGAGCTTGTTATCGTTTCTCCAGGTATCTGTGTAGCCATCTAACCAGTTTCCAACCTCTTCGAGGGCATTAATAAATTCCTCAGAAGCCAATAGGCTAAAGCTGCAAGCATCATTGATATCAGCACGACTCTCGGTTCTTTTTTGTTTATGGATCGGCATCGTCTCTGTAGAAGCTATAGAATTCTCTTCGTTTACCTCTAAAACCGAATTTATGCCGCGACCCCAACTCTTCGTAAAATAGCGATAATCTAGCGCAGCAGCTCTAAATGGCACTGATATATATTTAGCACCGTCCAATCCGCACTCTACTCTTGATGAGAAGAGAGAAACCGGATGCTTTGATTCCTTTGAGTTAGTAATATTTGTTAATAGAATACTGAGGCGCCAATGCTTGCCTTCGGCTGGCCACAGCTTTCCAGAAACCCTTACTTCCCAATTTGGCCTCTTTTTTGCTGCTGCTTGTATTTGTAATTCCTTAAAATAAGCTTCTTCTGAATCAAGAGCGGATAAAGAAATTGTTGGTTCCTGTTTGAGATCGAACCAGCAATCCTGCTCTTTTACGATTGCATCTGCGGCCTCATTAAGGGCATTATTAATGGCGATTGCGACTTCAGTATAATCAATATCTTGAACCGTTCGATCATCAGAGAGATTAATAGTTATTGGACAACCATCAACTTTAACATCAGTTCGCTTATACTTCTGCCTAAAATGAACTTTATTGTCAGAATCATTAGTCTCTTTTTTGGCGGTAGCGTCATAATTGACATTTTCTCGTTGCTCATCTAAGGAAGGAATACTCCTATAGTAAATAGCAAAGCTTACTGATACAAGCACCTCAAAGCTATTGACGCCTGCTTGAGGCTGCACTCTAGCCTCGAATCCAATGGAATCTGGCCGCCTTCTTAGAGTCCATGCTCTCTTTTGCTCATCTTGATCCTCTTCATCCTCGTTAAGCGGGGTAATAATACCAATGCAATATTTGCGACCAGGCTCTTGATCGAAACATATTGGCTCACCTGCGCCTGACAACCACTTCGCAACAGCTAGTGTTGCTTCCTCAATCCTTGAGTATTCAGTTTTGTAATCGCTTTTCGTAGATTGCCCCATTTATTCACCTATCCAAAGATATAATTTCTTACAGTAGACTTAGGCACTAATCTAGGTTCAGGAGATATGTCGTTTACCCTAACCGGTTCAGCCATTTCAAGTATCTCATCAATTTCAGCATCCAGAGAATCAGTAGCCTCACCTGATCCCTTTATGGTGGCGCTCAATCTCTGTCTTAACCGATGGCCTAGCCTACGATTAAATGACCTCACTGATTCCATCTCTCTATCTATTATTTTAGCCATGACGCTAGCGCTTTTTATGTCTGCTAAGGCAAGCATATATTCTATGTCCTCCACATCCCTAGGAGCCATGGTTAATCCCTTAATCCAATGTCTTATTGCTATATCAACTTTTTTGCAGCCAAGCTTTCTCAAGTCCTTTATAAGAATTGACATCGGGCCAGTGCAAGAATATTTATCACGTAAAATCTCAAGCACATTTTTCCATTGGGCAATTACTCTTTGATCGGCACCTGATAAATCCTTTGTCCTCTGCAACACGCCCAAAAACATTTTTCGGCTTTGCTCTTCTGAATACACGAGAATTATATCACCTGGCTCAAGAGCGTCGGGGAGTTTAGATTGGACAACCTCATTTTCGTCTGAATACGCCATCATTTCCTGGTTAGCAGCAACATTTAAAACCTTCCCATTATCCAAGGTGAGCTGATACGAAGGCACCAATTCGTCATCCTGTTCATCCAATATGACAGTCTCTAAGCCTTGATCATAAATATCCCCTGATTCTTCATTTAGCCAGTCTTTGCTTATTTCATCAATCAAGCTAGAGGACTCCGTCTCAACAGGAGTCGGAACAATCTTCGCGGCATTTTCTATAATCAATGAAGTTAGTTCATCTGGTACTAACCACTCAGAGCGACCAACGCTAATATTACTTTTTACAACAAAACCCAAGGATTCCAATGCATCGTAGGTTAGGTTATCTCTAGCGGTAGACTCTTCCCCATTAACACCCCTAAGAGTCTTAATCAAGCCAGGTATCTCTGAGGTATAAGATAGCAAGGTAATTCTCTTAGGAAGCAACGAGAATATTTTAGGCTCCTGCTTTTGGCTCCATATACCAGGCAAAACAACTTCCTCGCATATTACAGAGTAATTAACCATATCGCCTAGGTAGCCAACCCTAACATTTGAATCATACTCCGACCAACCATATTCAATAAGAAGTTCTTCTTTAAAGACGTCTGCTTGGATTTTAGTGGGAAAAACAATGCAAAGATTACTATTACCCGCCTCTTTATCAACAACGATTTCCGCAAGCTTCCAGTATTTATTGCCGCTAGTCTCCAAATGCTTGTATAGCTCTTTAAATTCAAGGCCTAATACTCCCCATACAGGCTGCAGGATGTATCTTTCCTCATCATCGAGACGTGATAATGGAAAATCGAAAACCTTACTTATGTTATAGTTCAAGGTCTTTAGCCAGGGGTGATTTCTTAAGCCTTTTTCAAGACGTGATAATGGAACTGATAAGTCCTTCAAGCTATAAAAAATACCCCAGGCATACAATAATAGCTGAGGCCGCTTGTCCCCCAATTTTTTATTTAACTCAACCAAAGCTTTGACTATATAACTCAGCTTTTGATCAGCTAAGTCATCTTTTACGATATTGACGTTAAGCATCACGTTATCAGGACAAGGCGAAAGCGAACTTCCCAATGATGGCAAATTCGATTCTGAAAACCTTTTGGAGCCACATATCTCTCGACTTGAAAAACAAATTACTTCAAAGCCACTATCCTTAAGAACTTGGATTGTGGCATTTGCAAATTCATTTACTAAAACGAGAGTAGATTCAGCCCTAATCGAATTACTAAACTGGACTAGCCTCAAAGCTATATCGCTTGAGTCGTTCTCGGTAAGCTCGCCAATAAGAACGCTGTTCTTTGCCTTTGGCGGTAAATAGTCAAGCGTATTCAAATGATAAAAGATAATGGGATCGGTCTGGATATGTTTTTGTGCGATCTTTTTGCCAACAAGAGGAACAGTTTCGCCCGTTCTCTTTATCCTTACTATCGGAAAATACTTATAGAATGGAAATGGATCTCCGGCGAAACTCAGACTGGAATCCAGAAAAAGACCACGAAGTTTTGTGTCCCGCGTTGCGACAATTATTCTTTGGCCCATCCGTAAAGGGACAGGCGTAAATCCCTTAGGAATCTTGCCATGTGTTTTTTCAGTTAGCTCCTCCGTTAAAAACCTGTTTACGGCGAGATATGCCACTAAGCTTAAGCTAACTCCGGCTTTGATACGAGGTAGCGCTATTGCCACCCTTTTCTTTTTCTCAATCGTGCGTAGAAGAATCTTGTATGCAGCAGCATCGAGCTGATTAAGGGGTACGTCTTCATCGCCTTGCGCAGAATTTATCGCCCAGCCCTCTGTCTTACTGGCTAATCTGAAGTAAAGCCAATCTTTATCGTTGAGAAGATCAGCGAGCCAAGATTCTTGAGATTCAACTGTTGGATTGTCTTCGGCCGAATAACTCATATTGATCCGTCGCTTAAGAGCTAATTGTCTGCCAATTAAATACGAAATTTAGTAAACTACCCATATTCTACAGCTACTTTTACTTATTTCATAGCCGAAAATAGCTAAGGACATGGTAATAATATGAGCCATATTCATGCTATTTATTGATTAATCACCGATGAACCCCTAGTATTACACTTAATTGGACTTGTGGAGGTGCTATTTTTGTTCGGAATATTTAGTCTTTTTGCGGCACTATTTCAACTGCTGTTTTGGGCACTAATAATCGCCGCTATAGTGATCGTCGTTCGATACTTCATGAATCTCTCTAAAATCCCCGAAGAAGAGATCATTCAACGATGGAGCCAACTTCTTCCCGGCCAAGCAGGGTTAAAGAATGAATGGCTCAGTAAGATAGGAAAAGAGCTTGAATCAAAAGAGTTTCCATTTAACACTTATAACGAAACAATAAGCGAGGGCTTTACCAGTTCAGATGCTCAAAACTTCCTGGTAGCGCAACTAAATGGCGATTATATGTGTTACATAGGCTGTATTGATATGGGAACTGATTTGCACGTTAACTGGGCACTCAGAGAAAAGCGTGCTTCGGGATGTTTTAACTTCCCGATCATTGGCCCATTCCTTTTTAGGCTTCTTAAGGGTGCTGCATTTACAAGGATTAACAAAGTCGGTGCTTTTGCTTCAGTTGTCTTAGCAGCAACAGTGGACGCCGCCGAAAACGTTATGGATGAGAAAATGCTGGATAAGAGCCACTTAAATCGGAAAAGCAGCGGAAAGCTTGGACCACTTTAATCATTCAAAAAACGATTCCGGTTCATCCGGCTCATAAATAGCCGAGGGTTGGAAAGTTAAGCTCTCGGCTATTTCATTTACGCCTCTTAAATAGCCCTGTTCTATGTTCATTTGCCTAATGGCATCATAAATCTGGATATAATCGCCGCTATCTTCCAGGTAATACGTTTTAAAATACGTCGGGGCTTCACCTTTTGTTTTTAGATAGGCAAATTGTGCTCCCAGGTGCGTTAACGCATGTGTCCAACTCTCCTGCTGCTCTGCTATGCTGTAGAAATTATATTTATCATCTGATTTGTATTTTAGATCAAACGGATCGTATTCAAACATGTATTTAATCATGAGCTCTGCATCTTGGCGGTCGAGCCTGAAAATTATGAAGTTCTTGGCATTGCTTAGAATTGTCGCCTTTAGATGTTCCGGCAACTGCTTCAAGTTCTGATGGGCTAGAGTAATGCTAAGACCATATTTTCTGGCTTCACTCATAATCTCCGCAAAAGAATCGGTGGCATAGTTTTGAAATTCATCAACGTATAAATACCAGGGGGTTCTGTGATGTGGCGGTAGGCTTTCCCTGCTCATGGCCGCCATCTGGATTTTGGCGACAAACAAAGCTCCTAAGAGATAAGAGTTTGTTCTTAAAGCGCCTTTGGAAAGGTTTATGAGCAAAACCTTTGAAGTATCCATTATCTCTCGAATATCAATTGTGCTTTTTTTAGCTGAGAGCATCATTCTAATTCTTGGATCGCTGGTAAAAGTCGAGACTTTATTTAGAGTGCTCTCGACGTTACTGATCCTGTCGCGGTTGTCCCATTTGGCAAACCGGTTATGCCAAAAGCTATGAACAGCTTCGTTTTTAACGTGCCTGATCGCCTCTGTCCGGAACTCCTGGTTGGTTAGAAGCGGTTCTATATCAAGCATTGTCCCACCAGCTTCAATTAGCGTATAAACGGAATTGCGAAGGATCTCTATAAGTCTGGGAGTAGTGGCGTCTGCTAAGTCCCATATCTTGCGGAACACCTCAACGAGCTCTAAAGCCTGGGTGTAAGGGTCAATGCCTTTTTGCTGTTCAAGAGGGTTAAATCCGATAACATACTTGGGATCGGTAAGATCAACAATGATTACGTCTTCCCTGTAAGGACAATTAGCGACAATATCTCGAATGAGGTCTCCATGAGGGTCAACTACCCCACAGCCTTTGGCCGTGTTTATATCGTCTAATATCCAGGTCGCCAAAGCTTTTGACTTGCCAACACCGGAACTACCCAAAACATAGTTATGCGTTGACCGGTCTTGTTCCGGTAAATAAAGACTGACAAGCTCACCCTTTTCGTCTGATGCTATGCCTATTCTTAAATCCTGCTCAAAAGAGATCGTTCTCACCTGCCTCGACCTATTATACAAAAAATGCCTATAAGAGGGATATGCATATCCCTCTTATAGGACAGAAGGCGATTTCTGCCTATCGTGACCCAGAGAAGAAAAAGAAATAAAAGACAATCCTCCTTTGCAGGGATACTTATAAACTGCTATGGTGAGCCCTGTCAACTCACCTAGACCTCTTTTGGCATTTTGCTGTTTGACTAAGCTATCGCATATGCGTTCCTTATCAGTTATGTGAACTAACCAGGATAGGTCTCTTCGACGATTAT
>Ga0210036_1001071_pt1 | contig 31197 bp, 24 predicted proteins | sample CryGeymeta201515_FD_185469 | JGI IMG/M metagenome (GOLD analysis project Ga0210036, IMG submission 185469) | Groundwater microbial communities from Crystal Geyser aquifers in Utah, USA - Crystal Geyser metaG 2015-15 (SPAdes) (version 2) | ecosystem: Environmental > Aquatic > Deep subsurface >...
AAACAAGGAAGGGCCTAGACCTGGATCCAGCAATTGAAGAGACCGAAAAGAGCAGAAAATTTCATCATAAATTTGCCTTTTCGTCGAATACGAAAGCAACTTTATATACCTAAAATAGTTTCTTAACCGCGCCCTCCCGCCCGATTGGCTACCCGAGTGTGAGAGCAACCCTAGCGGTCTGCCCTCTCACCCGGGCGCCTCGGAACGGAGAAAAGGTCGGCCCTAGTAAATTGCCGAGTTTCTCCAAACCACCCTACCTAGCCGAACGTAGCCCTAGAGAGCTGGCATAGTCGAGAGAACGCGGTAGCGTTCGCTCGGCAGTTTTTTTACTTTGTATTTGACTCTAACTCTAAAACAAAATAAACCAAGATCAAGATCTGACGCACGTTTGATCAATAATCAACTTCCATTCCATACTACTAGTACTTGTTATTACTCTCTACTCTCTAGTAGCTACTAGCTAGCTACTACTACTACTACTAGCTAGTAGTAGTCTAGAGGTACTTCAAAACATAATCCCTTGGTGAGCTTACTTACAGAATACTCAAAAACTTGAATCGTTTCCATTATTTCTTCAATGTCTATCGAGAATATGCGTGATAGGTGAGCTGGTATCTAAGCAGCAAAGTTTAGAGCTCTATGGACTTGTTGAAAGGTTATGGAAGCGACAATAGCAGCAGCAGCAGCAGCAGCAGTAGTAGTAGTGACGAAGACGACGTCGAATATTCATCGTCGACTGCAGCCAATGCTGTTCATACTACTACTACTACTACTACTACAACGTCGTCTACAATAAACAACGACGACAGCGCTATTAAACCTACTACTACCAACATTGATATTGTCTCGATCAATGATGTGTCTCCCAATTTTTTTGTTCGATCGGTACCGCACATTCCAGGCAATTGGGCGGGACACGTCTTTTGTCCCCTACCACTACTATCACTTGATTGTGGCAGTACGACTGGTGGTTGGAATTACGAGATGAACGCATCTTTGTTACGTTTTCAAAAACTCTTGCAACAACGACAGCAGCAACAGCAAAAAACGATCAAAGGTCCCATTGTGTCACACATTCCTACTACCACTGGTGGTACAAATAATCCATTTGCGGTTCATTTGTCAATGTCGCGTCCCTTTGTCCTCCAATTATCCTCGATTGATTCCTTCGTGGCACAATTGCAACGGCGGTTACAGTACTTGCCGACCACTACACTGCGTGTGCATCATCACCAAGAAAAGATTCTTGTCAATGACGAACACACACGGTCCTTTTGGACGTGGCCTATCGATTCCAATGGAATGCTCATGGCCATTTTGAGAGAAATCAATGCTGTCCTGAAACTCTACCGACAACCCGTGTACTACGATCCACCCTTGTTTCATGCGAGTTTGGCATCCGTGGCGGACGATTTGAGTTCACTGGCAACTACCAGCAGTAACGAAGACGACAGCAACGGTAACAACGGTTGTTTGTACTTTGCGGTGGATCAAATCCATTGTACGTTTGGAACAACAAAACACTACACTATCGATTTGTCGCAACCTTAATCATTATCTTCCTTAAATACCACACTTAAACAGGAGATGATTTGCAATGTCCATCTGCTGCGTCTTGATACACAGCTAAGAGCGATTTTTGTTGATCGCAGGCGGCGTCTTATTACCTTCCATTTTCAAATTTGCTGCATCTAGCAATCAATTTCCGTCGTCACCACTTCCGTCATCGATGGAGTTTCTACCACCTTGCTATTCGCGCGTACTTCGGTCTTTGCCGTAAAGGATCCATTGAGAGGTATCTCTGGATTGGTGCGGGAAATATCATCTGTTGTATCTTCCAATGGTTGAAGGGCAACCTTGAGGTAGAAATACTTCACTTGGAGCACCGCACAACTCAAGATATGAAGAATTAAACCATAGAAAAGCAGGACAATCATCTGCAATGTATAAGGGGAAAAGAGGCGAATGTCAGTACAGTCTCATCCATCACGATCCAGCATCGTTCACAACAACTGTTCACTTACATCATTACCACGATCGACATCTTCAATTTCATACGCTCGCAACACATCTTCTCCAGTGGGAAATTGCACAGAAGAAAAGGTTTGTCCACGAAACTCATTCACCATAAATGTCCGCCAGCTGTATGTGTGAAAAGCAACTTTGTTGGTCCATCGCAACCAATCTGGAAAGTCGGAGGGCACGAGCATAAATCCTTGAAATAACATAAAGAAACCGTACAATCCAGCAATGACTGCCATTCCAATCACAAAATGAGGTACCACGTGACTGACTAACTGAGCAAGTGCTTCGGCAACCAGGAGACTCAAATACATATTCAGAAAATACCAAAAACCTTCATTGAGCCCTGTCATCGGCACCACAAGAATGGTAGTCAAGAACGCCAATAGTGCAGTTCCGGGAATGCTGGCCAGTCCTTGACTGATTTGATACATGATGGGGTGGTAATACTTGTTCATGACTTCCTTGTCCACAATGCCGCGTTCCATGACAGTAAATGGCAAAACTGCCACCGACATGAACACAAAAAAGGCAACACAGTAAAAAAGGACTGCTGCTCGACTCTGAATAGCAAGCAGGTCGTCTCTTTCGCCTAGATTCCAGAAGAGAGCACCCACCATGAGTGCCAACATGCTGTACATGGCAACACGTGTTCCCAAGATGCCTGGATTGAACCAAAGATTCAAAAAGTAGCGGTACGTCAATTCCACCACAACCGTGGGACCTCCAGATCGTTGTGTTTTTCGCATTTCCAGATTGCTGGCCTTGACAATCGAATTGTTACGTCGCTTGATGCTATTAGGTTGCGGCGCTTTGCTGATCGGATGGAGTTGCGCCCACTCAACGTATTTGGCATGCCATTCTTCTACACTCAATTCATGATCCCGAAATTCATCATTGACCGCAGTAATATAGTGTTCGCTAGGATTCCATCCTGGTTTGGTGGGATATCCAGCACTGGAAAAGAACACTTCAATATCTTCACGGGGACCCTGAAACATGAGTTGTCCTCTGCTCAACAAGATGACATGATCCAACAACGTCCAAATAAAGCTGCTGGGCTGATGAATGGTCAAGATGACGCGTCGACCGGGAGCCAAGCGCGCGTAATCCTTGAGAAATTCCATAACCTGCAGAGCCGATTCGGCATCCAAACCACTAGTACACTCGTCCAAAATAAAAGTACTGGGTTCCGACAGAGCTTCCAAGGCAATGGAAAGTCGTCGCTTTTGACCTCCCGATAATCCCTTCAAGAAAATATCTCCCACGATGGTATCGGCCTGACTGGTCAATCCTAATTTTGCGAGGAGCATGTCAATGCGTTCATTGGTGGATTCATCATTCGGCAAGCCCGACAGACGGGCATAATGATGCATGTATTTTTTGCAGGTGTAAAAGCCGTGGAGTCGGTCATCTTGTGGAACAAAGGCACTTTCACCGGGAAGATGAACTACAGTATTCATTCGCGATGATGTGGTTGTTTTGGAAGGGGGATGAGTAGAGTTCTATTTACGCAAAAACTTTGAAAAAGAACACAGTTGGTACGTACGTTCTCCGCACGCCTTGACATTTGTCTGAATGGAATCTGTAATGACACTCAGCAAGGTTGTTTTTCTGACACACATTAATATGAAGTATGGCATAACGGAAAGATGAGGAAAGATGAGGAGTATGGCATACCGGAAAGATGATGTGGATGAGACATGAGACGTTGGCAATCTGAATTCTGAATGAATTGAAACTTGAAACAGGAGATCACCCAACAGCATCAACAACCGTGTCCGTCCACGACAAGCAACAAGCAACAAACAACGTCCACGCAGAACCAGGATGATAAACAGCTTCCAATAGGACATTCATTTTTTCGACAACTTACCCGCTTCCCGATGGACCCAGAATTCCCGTGATGGCGTTGGTTGGGAAATCCAGGTACATGCTTTGGAGAATCGTCTTGTCTCCTGATGTTGTCATCACCGACGACACTTGGCAGTGGCCGTCATCATGCGCGCTCATTTTGATCTTTTTTGGTTTTGTTTTGTTTTGTTTCTTGATGCTGCTCAGACAAATAATAATATTAATTATTTTTATTTATGATGATAGACGACATATTATGGTGACTATTGCCTTCCTGTTCACTTGTACCATAGTACTAGTAGTACCAGTACCTAGTACTAGTAGACTGGTACTCTAATGGTTAACATCTTTTGTTTCCGCAAATACCACTCAATGCATACGAAAAGGTCTACTAGTAGTAGTGGTACAGTAGTAGTACTGGTAGAACTACTGCTGCAGTAAGCAATAATGATAATCCTGCATACACACAGGCACAACTTTTGAGTCCCGCTGCAAAAAATTCTGTTCGTCCTTAACTAAATAAACGTTGCTTTCATGTTGAATTAACTACCTGGTAGTACCGGGTAGACTAGACTACTACTAGTAGCTAAGGTAGTAGTAGTGGTGGTTTAGTAGACTACTCTAGCTACTACTGTACCAGTTGCTACAACCGATTCTTGCCTTGTTTAATACTACTAAATAGTAGTAGTACTTGTGAGACCGATTTAATTTCTCCTCAAATCAATCCTACATGCAGGTGTCACTACTAATAGCTAGTAGTCTACTAGTACCTGGTACTTCATAGTTTTGATTATTTTGTTGGTTGTCAGCTTCATAGCTCTTACCTGGCAGTGGCATCAATCTATCAATGATGACTCCTGGCTGGTTACCAGCCAGTTATCACTTACTGGTACGGAACGTCAAAGTAATCCTGTACCGTACTCCATGAATCCTCATCATGGTGAATCCTGACCGGTTTAGCACTTTCCTCAAAGCAATCCTACATGCAGATCTCACTCAATATTTTTGAATAATTTGGCTGCAGCTTCGTACCTGGTAATAATGGTGACGAATGGTGATTTATGGTACAGTACCTATTACCATGGTGGTAGCAGTACCAGGTACCAGGTATCCCGTACTGGTACCTGGTACCAGGTACCAGGTACAGAACTAGGGGAGCGGTGAGGAATTCACCTTTTAAGGAGGACTAATTGTACTATGTGACATAATGTTAATCAATAAACAAGAAATATAGCACTAAATAAACAAGATTTTCACACCACCACCAAAGGTACTGTACCTGGTACTACTACTACTAAACGCCAATTTAACACAAAATAGAATCAATAAATAAATAATTGTGAGTTCTATGGTAACTATTACTACAGTAGCTAGTAATTGTAAATTCTAATTTAGTGTTAAATCTGTGTTATGTTCGCTTCAAATTGGCGTTAAGTTAGTGAAAACCTTGTGACATACCAGGGTATTTAGTGCACAAGTTTGTCGTAACCTCTAATTCCTCAGAAAATAGTGCATTTCTCACTGCTCCGGAACAGAAGAACAGAAAAAATAGGATTTCGTGAAGTGCAGGAGTGGCCCCATCAAAACAAGCCCAGGTGGATATAGGTACCAGGTAGAGTCGTAGACTGCTACTGGTACTACCACTAGAGCATCGAGTAGTAGTGTACTGGCTAGAGCTCTCCTGCCTACTACTACTAGCTAGTACAGTAGTCATCATAGTTGCGTGTGATCAACACGATACTGTACGTCATCAGTGTGATCTTAATTTTGGATCTTTCGTTCAGGTATCCTTCGAGTATTGATGATTCAAGCTTTCTCATCACGGCTGACTTGGCCGACAAGACACCAAAAAATCCCCCTCTTTTTTACAACAACCCTCCATGTACTACTACTCAAAGTACCTTAACAATTCACAAACACCCCTATAGTTATTCAAAATGAAGTTACCTATTGCTGCTACCTTAAGCTTTGTGTGCCTACTACTAGTAGCTGCTAAAAATGCCGCTGCCTTTGTCCCCAGCACTACACCTGGTAGTACTAGTAGATTGAACCTGCCGACACAGGTCATCTCTAAGTCACTTCCGCTCATGGCAGTTGTCCCCGATTCGGATGATAAAGAGCAAATAATGCCCTTCATGACAAGCCAGGTTGCGTCGATCCTTGTTGCCACTGTTATTTCGGCATCCACTCTAGGACTATCGGTGACGCCACCACCTGCTGCCTTTGCTGCTCCTGTAGCAGCTCAGGTACAAACCATCGAAACGGTAAAGCCCAAAAACAAGGTTCCGTCCGAAGTCGCAGCGGTCGAATCTGCCAAAGCTCAATTGACAGCCGCTACAGAGGCATTGAAGGCGGCACAAGCTCGCATCCCAGCCGCTACGAACGCTCAAAAGGTCGCCACGAAGGAACTCAAGGTGGCCGATACGAATTACGAGGCGGGCAAAAAGGCATTGGCCGCAGCCAATGAACGAAGCAAATCGTTGGCCAACGCTCAAAATAGTAGAGCATTCGATAAAAAGACCATTGATGCCGCTGCCGCTAAAGTCGGTACGTTTCCGCATTTGTATTGCCGTGTGTTGCTCGTGTATGGAATAAACTGTCTTGTTTTACAACCGATAATTCCTCTTACAACATGTTGTGGTTCTTTTTTGGCATTAAAAATACAGTTGAAACAACAAATAACTTCAAACAGGCTACAGCCAGATTGGACGCTGCCAAGTTAGGCGTGAAGAATGCCGATAAGGAACTAAGTGCTGCTCAAAGTTCGTTTCAGAAGGCTACCAAAGCCAAGGAACAAGCCACTGAAAAGGTCAAGTCAGCCGAGATGAAGCTACAACAGTCGCAAAAGAAGGCCGCCGAAGCTGCTAAAGTAGCAGCCAAGAAGGCCGCAGAAAAACAAAAGAAGGACGAAAAGGCGGCCAAGGAAAATGCGAAGAAAGAGGCTGAAAAACAGAAGGCAGCAAAACAGAAAGAAGCCCAGAAAAAGCAGGAAGCAAAGAAGAAAGAAGCAGAGGCCAAAAAGAAGCAAGCGGAGGAAAAGCAGAAACAACGAGATGACTTGCTAAAGGAAGTTAAAAAGAAGGAAGCACAGGTACAAAAACTTGTGAAGGAAAAGAGAGCCGTGACTTCCAACAAGAAAGCTAGTCCAGGCCAAATTCAAAAGGCTAGCAGCCAGCTAGAGAAAACGGAACAAGAATTGAAGGCCTTGAGGTCCAAGTTGTTAAAGCTTGTCTAGAAATCAATCGGATCATGCACAAATGCATCCATTGATTCATCCATTCTTGTATGTATTGTGGGACCCTTGTGACGGACACAAGCCAGACACTGCGTGTCATTCTTTTAGAGGAAAAGTGAGGATAATGTGCACCTGCTTGTCTAACACAATATTTAATCATTTTTTGTGTACTTTGCTTTTTTAGCTAGAGCGGATTCATCTTTCTACACGAGACCAAAGTCATCGTGCATATTCTTGAGAACATCCGTGAAAACAGCCGCCAAAATATCGTAGTTTCGAGTGGTCTCTTTATGCTCCACACCAAGCGCTTCGATGACGGTTGTCGTGTATTGAATACCCGTCGTTCTTGACGTGCCAACATTATGGAAGCGATGCATTTCTGGTTTATATTTTGTACCGTGCGGGTGCTTTGTTCCAGTATCGCCATCTTGTTTTCTCCCATTTGTGACATCTGGCTTCTTCGGCGGCGGACCCTTGACCCATTCCATCGCGCCTTTCGGTCGATAGCTGATTTCGATGTCATCTAGAGCATTGCCAACAACAGGTTCGTCGCCACTTCCGGAGTGTCGTAATGCGCGAGCAGCATGCAATAGCCAAGTGTGTGCCCAAGAAAGAGATAAATATGCAACACTACCGTCGCCGCTATGGTGCAATGAACCTTTCATCAATCGTTCTCTCCTTCTGCGCTTCTTGATTAACAGCTCAGCGAGACTGCTTCTAGTCGCGTCCATATCTTCTATATGAAGCTCGCCGTCAGTCTCCTCCCATATTACCTGGTCAAGGTTGGGCACACCGTCGAACTCTAGATTTTTGGATTCGGGTGTCATTTTCTTTTTGTACTTGTACCCAACCTCTGTCGGGATGTCTACTCCATAGGCCATTACAACGTGTTTGATCAGGGGGCGTCTGTAGTGGCAAGAAACGTTTACGTGAGACATGATAATAATATTAAAATGACTAAAGGAAGAACACGCACGTACTCACTCCCAGGTGTGGTTCAATTGATTAGGGACCTTACTGTTCCAAAATGATTCTTCCAGTTGCTCGCGTTTGATTTGTAATGGGACATTTTCTTCTTTGAAAGTGTTATTGAATATGTCAAAAATTTCGCCAGTCTCAACATGCCTGGGGCCAACATGAATGGTCGATTCTCGCAGACAAGGCTCCTTTCCTCTTGCTTGGCATTCCTCGACCGTAATCTCCATCATGGGAAAGTCAGAATCCCAATCCACTCGTTCTTTTAATAATGATTTGAGAGCTGGATAGTTGTTCCACGGATCATCTCCAAACTCGCCCGACTCAATTTCAGTTACAAGGTCGTCCAAACATTCGAGACGAGTGTGGGCTGGCCTTTTTTCGGTCTCGGAAGGGTGTTCGTCCCAAGCATCATTTACGTCCCATTGATCACAGAAACCACTCTTGGAAGAAATCGTATTGATGCTGTGGGTCGAACCAAACGTGACTTCCATGGCGCGAGCTACCTCATCTGAGATTGGAAGGCCCATATTCTCTCCACTTATGACGGCACGAAGAGGGTTTGTGGCGCCAAGCATGGGAGCAGATAATCCCACGTAAGTCCAAATATGCTCCTCGAGCCATTCAATCCAATTTCCATCACCCTCGATCTGCGCTAGTTCCCACAGCTGTGGGTGTCTTCCGCTATCCTGATCAGGTCCATCATTTTGGTGCTGCTTTGCATCGTCTTTTCCTCGTGCTGCAAAGTAGGCAGCCCACCATTCGTCGAAACCCGACACAACGCCGTTCATCCACCCTGGTACCAAGAGTGATGGATCTGCAGCTTCGACTGGAGCAGACAGCTGTTGCTGCTGTTGCTTGAGCTTCTTGACTCTACGTTCAGCACGCTTCACATATTGTTCGTAGGATTCCTCGCGCATCTCCTGTCGCAGCCATTCAAGAAAGTAGCGAAAAACAACGTTCCCCATGGAATGAGCTACCATAATTCCTGGTTTACCATTGGATTTCACCGCGGCTTCTATTCTGCGTCTCGTCAGAGTCAAAAATCCATCTCGCTGTTCCATTTTCTGTGGCGACAGTCTCCAATCGTAGGGCAATCCGATAATATTGGTAACGTCGTATCCCAAGTTGTCGGCAAGCCATTGTATCAGCCACGCATAAACTGTGTTGGTCCCTCCTACCAATAATTCCGACCCGATCCCACCCGGCGATAGGGACGATATAGCGTCGAGTCCCTCGTCTGGTCGCAGTTTGCAGCCTGTTTCCAGATCATCCGTATCGGATTGGTTCAATCCCAGCGCGAGGCAGTCCCTCAGACAAGACGATTCGAACGTCCCCATTTGAAAGACTAGGTTGATATTCAGCCAGGCAATGTCTAAAACTTTGATATCTGACAATAAAGGATGTTGAGGACATTTCTTAAACTTCCAGGAAATCAACCTTGTCGAGGCTAAACCTGGCAGCAAAAATATGGGAGGTCGTTTGTTTTTGGGCATTGCTTTCTTTTGTGACGTGTCGTTGCTGTTCTTGCTGCTGCTTTCATCGTTGTCGTCGTCTTTTTTATCTTGCCGTTGTGTTGAACTAGCCACAGATCCTGCTTCTCGTAATCTGTCTCGCATCCGTAATATTACTGGATCGGAACCCCAATGTTTGTCCACGACGGGTGGTTGGCAGGTTTTCCCTGATGAGGCAACATCATGAGAAGAAGAAAGGTCCAATTGTTGGTCCTCTATCGGACGCTCCGGGTTCGAAACGACACACGTTGCAGCATCAGTAGCATCAGCAGCATCATTGTCTGCTGTTGCTGTTGCTGATCCATCCACCTCGACGGTCGACTGGGGTGGTTGCCAACAATCGTCATCGTCACAGGATGGATCTCGAGAGAGTGCATCAAAAAAGCTATCCTCAATCTCGTCGAGAATAGTCTGTTGTGGCGTTTGGACTGTGACATTGTGCAGCAGCAGCAGCATGTTGGTATCATTCGAACCACCTGTGTCGTGGTCGTCATTATCATCATCATTATCGAGGACAGAGGGTTCTATCGCGAATACTTTTGGTACAAAAGCTGCTACTGCCACTGCCGATATCAGGACCATTGAAAAGAGGACTTTCCGGTGATGCTTTTTGATTGATCGCTGATTGTTGTTCATGGTTATCGTCAGTACTTTTTCAAAATGGATCGAGTCGAATCTTTTTTATGTATCTATCGCGGATACATTGAATACAGAATTGATTTTTAAGACGAACTTACTGTTACTACCCTGCTACTAATGCCAGTCCTTGTTTGAAGTGAACGGGTATCTTCTGCCTGATGTCTACCCACGGCTTTCATGAATCTGTGTTATTCTTATTAAGCCATCAAACAATCCATCTTTCAGACCACGTACCAGTATTATTGAGTGCCCGGGTTGATTTTATTAATCTGGTATTTACTACTAAAAATAGATTTCACTTTTTCTGATGACAAGCACCGAGCACAATAATAATTAATTCTGAAAGGATGAGAGGTGTGATGTATTAGGTCTAGCTCGTCTAGTAGTAGACTAGTAGCGTCGAAGAAAAAATAAATGATGTTTGTTCCGAGCATAGATCAAATAATGTTAGTGTCATGCGTCTTTAATAATTCCAGCGCGGAGCGCTTTGCTCTGAACTCTCTGGCGACAAAATGATTGACATCCAGAGCTTTTCTTTCTTCGACAATCTTTATTATGTACTAGTAGTATTTTACAAACACCACTGCTGCTTTCCACTTTCCATTAACCACAGAAATATCAAGGATGTGATGAGGTACCAGGCGTTCGGCAATTCTTCAACAGAGCATACTAGGGAGTACACAGACGGGTGGATTCTTTTCTTCATTGAGAATAAAGACTGGTGGAGCTTATTGATGTTGTTGATAGTAAATGGAGCAGCAAGCTTTTAACGAGCATCATCATTTCTAGTAACTAGAAAAGCCGAACGCAGTTGCTTGCAATGGTTATCATCTATCAGCATGTTCAAAAGAAAGGCAGATCGTTCTTGGATAAAAGCAGGAGGACCGTACTTCTTCTGGTGGCTGTCTACTAAACCCTACTAGTAGAGTAGGTCCTTTGCATTGATCGTGCCGCCCCTCCAGTGACTCCCATTCGTCTTTTTCGAGAAGACTTTTTCTAAAGGTACTTGACTAGAGAAGTCTCTTCAACTGGCTGCATTATGGAGTATTATTATTTTCACCGAAACACTTAAGTATTTATATCATATTTTCACTGTAAATACGTGTAGTGTCAGTATTTCAGCGGTCCTCCTGATGCTGAATTGGCGTAAGTACATTGTAGCAGTCGTTAAACGAAGCTTGTCTTGCTGTTACGCACAAACCTAATTGGATCTGCTCGACATTACTTCTACTAATTACAGTCAGTGGCAGAGCATTTGACTTGTACCAATGAAAGGTCATCAAAAGGTCCGTGGTTCGACTCCGCGATTCAGCTTTTTTGCTGTCAAAATTAGCCATGGAGATCTTCCATGGTCGCGAATTCAGCAAAAACTTTTTGTTGTTGTGAAAGTATCTAGTAGTAGTATCATCTTTCAATACAACTGGAGCTACGCTACACTCTCTGCAATGGAGTTAGTTGCCTTCTATTTTGTGCTCTGGCCTTGCGAACACCTCTCTTCTTTCTCAAGGATTACGTGTTAGAACCATCGCTGAATCTTGCCCGAAGTTCAATCATTTTAGCGGACTGGGTTACGACAGCGGTGGTTTACTTTTTACTTAAGTGATTTACTTTTTACTTGAATATCCAACCGAATTATCAAGGACGACACAGAAGGGCACACATGTTGCGGTCACAACAGGCACTTGAGCCGTGATAACTAGTATAGCCAGTGCCAAGAAACGGCCAAAAGAAGATATTTATTCTGCGCACAGCCCTGTTCTACATTGTGCTCCGAGCCCATGGAACAGCCAAGTAGTAGTAGCAAGGCTAGTTTTATGGATAGCTCGGCGAAAGATAACTACAAAGGCCCTTGACCATTTCGGATTCCTAGCTAGTCATAACTTGGCACATTCACCATTTTTTATTGTAATTTTTCTCTTTTCGAGCTACTCTTCTAATGCAATAAAAAAAAGAAGTGCTCAACCCAAACTATTCTCACAATACAATTTTTCTGACAATGCAATAGCTGGCGCCGTAAAGCCGATGTCACAATGCGTACTTGATGAGATAAGCGGCTAGCAATTTCGCCGACGATGACTTATGAACGAAGCTGCCCTTCATTACAGCTAGTGCAGCTTTGCTTTTAAAATTTGCCAAGAGGCGTGTGCTATTGCGACCAGATGACCCTGGGAGCTCATTGTGGCATGATGATATTCCTTTTTGTTAGGTACAGGATCTGAGGACTTTTTTCAGCAAAGAACGAACGATCAATCGAAGCGCGCGCCGCGGTATTCAACTCGTTCTTCGCGTAAAAAAGTGAACTCTGCTTTTTTTAAGACTGCGAGCAACTATGCGCACAGTTAATTTTACCCCATTTTTCTCGTCCCTGAAAAAATAAATAATAGCAAACTCCCGATTGCGTACTCGTACCTCGTACAACACTACCTCCGTGTCCTCTTGTGCAATAACATAGATGGACTAACCAGTCAAATGACCAAAGGTCGCTATCGTCATTGCCCTCTCGCTTCGCTACACAGGCCATGATTATCCCGTGTTCACCTATTCTCTCCATTTGCGCCCTCCAGCCAAGCCTTCGAGAGAGTTCTCGGACGCCACATCAAGCCATAGACCACGCCATTGATTTGATGTGCCGTGCCAAACGCACAAACGATGACATTTCTCTCTTTATTTTGCCGGAGCTCAGCCCTATTGGTTATTCGGAACACACATTTTCTCACTACCTGCCCGAGACAACAGAAAAGCAACAAATATATCGAGACTTGGATACAAAAATGGCCGACACCGCCAAACGATTAAGTGTGCACATCTGCTATGGAAGCATTGGTTGGCACCAGAAAGACACAAGAGATCCAGGCAGAGACAATCAACAGCCAGATATTCCGTCGTCATCGTCGTCGTTAAAATCGTCGAATTGTGACTTTACCATTCGACAAATTGTTGTGGAACCAACCACTGGAAAACAAATTGCTGTCTACGACAAAATGTATCTGTGCAATGTTGGCGATTGCTCTGAAAGTCGCTTTTTTGTTCCGTCTCCTTCTCGGCGGCCCGTTTCCTTTACCATTGGTAGTTTTCGCTTTGGTTTGATGATATGCTTCGATCAGAGGTTTCCCTCCCTCGCACGAACCTATGCCAGTGAGCACGATGTGGATGTATTATTGCATCCTGCAGCCTTTGTCAGAGACGTAACGTTTGCGACGTGGAAATCGTTTCGGGAAACACGAGCGGTTGAGAACAGCTGCTACTTTGTTGGACTGAATTACAGCGGTGCAGACCACGGAGAAACGAATCTGGTACCTCCCTGGGTAGACGATAGTGGGAATCCCGATTCCACTGCAATGACTTTGGGTTGCGAAGAATCCTGGCTGATCTGTGATATCCAACGGACTGTGCTGGACCGAGTGAGGACCACCTATCCATTTTACAAGATATTGAAAGAGGAGGCTACCACGATAGCAGGGTGACGAGATTGTTTAAAGTGTACTTACTACAGCAGTATACATTTCACAATGTCACTTGAAACAGCACGGTACAGCTGTAATGCAATATTATTATATTCAACAGATGAAATACCGTGTTAAAAAGCATATGCAAAATCCATAATCGTACAATGAACGATTTCTTTAGAGATCTACAACATTACTAGACTAGGTCTACTTAATCTTAATCCTCGTCTTCTTCGTCATCATCGTCATCGTAGTCATCATCTTCCTCTCCAGTTGGAAAGAATGTGTAGCTCAACGTGACATCGGTAACGTAGGAGACCTGGGGATCTTCCAACATTTCAGGATCGATAAAATAAAAGACGGGCATATCGACGGATTCTCCTGGCAATATCCGCTGTTCTTCGAAACAAAAGCATTGAATCTTTTGAAAGTAGAGTCCCATTTTGGGGGGATGGACATTGTACGTTGCTACACCCGTAATGGCCTTATCGGAATTGTTCTTGACTCGAAAGAAACTCAGTGCTGTTTCTCCTGGTACGACCTTGACATTGGGCTGTGTGGCTTCAAAATTCCAGGGCAGATTATCCGGAACAGTGGTATCAAAATGAACGGTAATTAATTCGGCATTGGCCACTGGACGCAATTCGGATAGCCTTGCAGCGGCGTCCTCGTCGGTCCAGGTATGTACTCGTGCTTGTCGTATGACACTTTGTGGCATTTTTTGGAGTGCCGATTTGAACATACTTTCGATCAGATTGGGTTCCTCATCTTGTTTCAAGACGCGCTGTGTCGTTCCTCCGAATCCTGTCGTTTGACAGAAAACCTTGTACAGAGGCACTGACGCGTAGGATGCTCCCACGACACCCATAACAACGGCAGCCATGTACCAAGCCAACTGAGCATTCATATCCTTGGTACTGCTGCTGGCTGTCGCATTGTTACCCTTTTTACCTTTCTTCTTGTTGCGGTTCCACCAAACACGAAATCGATAAAAGGGGGATTCCATTCGCTTGCGTTCGTAATATTCGTACGATCGTCTTTGTGCATCACTAATGCCTTCGCTCTTGGACGCCAGGGATCTATGAATTGTTCGTCGGACAGCATTCGATGCCGGTGTTGAAATGATAGCGCTGAACTGCAAACGCTCGGCACTGCGAAGAACGTGTCGGTGGCCAGATCGCAACAGACAGAAAGACATGGTACGGCCGGGAGCGGGGATTGGGTAAAAGTCCAGAAGTGTAAAAAAAGGAATATGACTCTATTCAGCTAGGGAGTATCAATGATCAGCTTCATTTGGATGTAAGCAAACGGTAGGTCGATTTTAAATAATTTATTTGGCAACAAACGCTTGTTTTGCCATTGCCGCAGTAAAAGAATCAGGGAAAGGAAAGAACGGTGAAGAGGCTGAGTCGACAGAGTAGACTACTAGTAGTAGATCTAGTAGTTGACTACTACTAGTAGTAGCTACTCTAGAGTAGTAGTGGTACATGATACAGCCATCATACGGTACTACTACTAGTCTAGTAGCTAGTCCTAGACTAATCTAACTATTAGAGTCGACGGCAACTAAAAAAACTCCTAAAAAACAATAGGTCGCATATTTGAGCGTCAATATAACGGAGCAAGTGCTTATCCAAATCAAAGTCCTCTTCCATTCTTTTTCGGAATGGGTCTCCAAACGCATTCAGAGCAGCACGACTTGTCCAACACAAGAACGAACCAGCCAGTACCGGTACACAACTCATTGCAATTAGAGGTTGCTCTCTCTCTCTATATATATATACACTATAGAATACAACAGCAAGTGTACAAACAACCAAGTTACAGAGAGAAAGACGCTACCACTCCACTACTTATATTGGTACTCTGGTTTCAATTTTTTTTATAAATAGCCTTATAGACGAATCATACATTCGAATCTCAAAGACACTTTCTTCTCTGCTTCTGCTTGTTATCAAGCTATCTTATTAGTAAGAAAGAGACATTAAGGGCGCACCACTATAGTACAGATGTTGTATTCCGACGAAAATCTTGGTGGTGGTAATGATGATGATGGTGTTGATGAAAGTCAAGCGGAACGAAGAAGCCTTCTTCTTCTGCACGATAGAGACGAAACTGCCAGGGATGAAACCTCTCAAACCACTGCTGCTACTACTTCACCAGCTGCAGCTGCTGCCGTAGCCACGGGCATGAATCCACAAGATGATCTGGAAGCTAGTGCCGATTTTAGTGCAGCAACAACACCCGCTTCATCGCCATCGTTAAATTCCATGTGGAGAAAACGACCTAATTCCTTGCAAGGCGCACCTACTACTCCTACGGCTCCTGCTGCTACTGCTATTACAACTGCTGCTAGTGATGGAGCTGATCTTACTGCTACTGCTACCGCAACTACCATTCTCAATAATGACCTCAACAACAACATGGTCTCGCGTCGCAAAAGTCGAAAGAATCGTCGACGTCATCGTTCCAATTCCGAAGCTTCGGCAAAAGCTAACAACAACGAAACAACAACGGTGGGACCACTGGATGCGGTCTGTACGACCTGTCTGAGAACACTCTGTTTCGATCGTACCATGGTTCGGAATACGCTGAGCTGTATGAATGTTATGGCAAGAGTTCTGGTGTGGGCATCCTTCGTCTTTTTAGTTGCAGCAATTGTATGGTATTCCAAAGAATTAATCAACAACGGGTAAGAAGGTATTTTTGTTGTTGTTATTATTGTCATATTGCTGCTCGCATTGTATGTACTATTTGCATTATTTGAAATAATTCCAACTCAACAATCTTTCCTACCATTCAAAATTCAAACAACATGCAGAACGGAAAAGCATTTGATTGCTTGGTTCTCGGCCGGAGCCTTTGTGTTACTGGGATTTCCTCTCAGCATAAGCAGTATTGTCGGTCACTTATCCAACTACAACCAACCTCATGTTCAGTGTTACATTGTTCGCATTCTGTGGATGGTACCCATTTACAGCATTGAGAGTTGGCTTTGTCTCAAATATCACGAAAAAGCAATATACATTGAAACTCTGCGAGATTGCTACGAGAGTTTCGTCCTATACAGCTTTTTTCAATACTTGATTGAAGTCCTGGGAGGCGAGGAAGCCCTCATTTTAATGTTGAAAGATAAGAGCCCCACGCGTGGATCTCACATGTGGGGATTACAGTGGTGTGTTAAACCATGGCTTATGGGACAACCCGTCCGAAGAAACAACCACGACGACACTGACATAATGGATTCGACATCGATTCGACGCAAAAAGAAACTGCAGCGTGTACACTGGAAGTCGCCCTTTTTTACGCATTGCAAATTTGGGATCTTGCAGTACGTATTACTAAAGTTTGTTTGCAGTTTCATGGCTGTCATTCTGGAAAGCTTTCATTTATACAAAGAAGGAGACTTTACACCCAAGGGTGGATACCTCTATATTTGCATTATCACCAATACATCCCAGTGCTGGGCCCTCTATTGCTTGATTTTATTTTATTACGCCACCCACAATGAACTGAGTCCTATCCGGCCCGTGGGTAAATTCTTGTCTGTGAAGGCTTTGGTTTTTTTTACTTGGTGGCAGTCGGTCGGTATTTCCATCTTGTATCAAATGGACATGTTGCCACATTACACAGACTCCAAACTGACGGTCAAGTTGTCACCAGAGGATGTCGCCAAGGGTATTCAGGATTATTTGATTTGCATTGAAATGTTCTTTGCGGCTATCGTACACACACTCGTCTTCCCGCATACAGAGTACTCACCGCAAGCGGTACAAGCTCGTGCGAGAGCATTAAATCAAAGTGCCACCAATCCCAGTTTGTCGCGGCAACGTAAGAGAATGGGTCGCCACAGCCAATTTCACACGAACGGACTCCTACGAAATTATCATCACATTCGCGACGACAAGAGCGCCAATTCGGATGCTGTCAAGTCCAACTTTACTGGAGAAGATCGTAGTTTCTTTGATCTGGAAATGACCACCCTTTCGTCGGTCGGAGCCCAACCTCTAGGGGTGGCAAGTTTTTCTCCGTCTTGGGAGGAAGAAAATGCCAGCGCTGACAACCGGGCGCGTACCGTGAGCGCCGACAGTATCGATTCCGATCTTAGCCCCGCAACCCCTGCTGGTGCACAAGGCTGGGCACGCCTGTATAAGGATGAACCGACGGGCTGGACTACGCCCAAGAGTGAGTCAGACAATGATTCTGCCTATCAGCAAATTACCCACCCGACGATGCATTTGAACCAACCGAGTTCACTAGTGTACCCCAAGCCTGGCAATGACCAAAGTACCATTGAAGAAGGTGTAGAACCCTGGGAAACGGAATCGGGGTCAGGCGACGAAAAAGTTGCAGGAGACAGCTCCGAAGGTGATGACAGCAATGATGAGGATTCTGACGCCGAATACAAGCCCAAAGAAAAGCAGAGCTTTGTGCGCGCGTTCTTGGACAGTGCCATTCCTCGTGACTTGAGAGACAATACAGTTGGGATTGTCAAAGGTGACTATGTTGTTGAGAAAAAGACCTTGTTGCATCACGCTACCACTTCCGATCACTATGATCTGTTTTCCTCCCGGAGGTATTTTCGCAACGCCGGCAGCAGCCCTGATGCCAAGCATAAATAAGAACGCGCTAGCGAGAAAATAAACGTTTGACTCTGTGGAATGTACGATATGAATGCTCAGTTTCATAGTAGATAAAAATGCACTCGTTTGTTCTTTACAAGGCATGCAGAGTACTCGTATTCAATACTCCATCCATTTGATGTGAGTACTCCGTTATGTACGTCCGCGCGAAGTCGCGACGTTGATGCTCAGGCTCTGCATGGATCCGACGACTCAACGATACTGTGAACAGCAAGACAACGACTTCTTCATACAAATTCAGTTCGACGACAAAAACTTCAGGTTAGCTCTGCTAGTCTTTTTTCTAATAAATATGCTCTAAAGAGGGAAATACGGCACTTCCCAGTCCGAGAGTTTATTCCTTGACCTGTTCTTATTGTGCCTGGAAATCAAGACATTCATAGAATTGATTTTCCTTGCATTTTGGACAACAGTTAAGTTGGCCAAATCACTCCATGATTAGTGGGTAACAAGCATGGTTCTGTTTCGGGTGATTGTTGATTTGATTGGTGTTGTTGATTGGTTGTGCTCGTGAACTCTTCAGGCGCTCCTTTGACTGCCTCCACATCAAAAGAACAACCGATGTTCGTTTACAAACGCTTGAGACTCTTCTTCTTACTCAATTTGCTTCCCGATTTCCCAGTTGCTTGCTTGCGAACATTGCCATTCCCAGTCTTTCCAGAAAGACCAGTGCTGGCTCCATTGCTAGTACTTCGCAAAGGATTTGATCGCGACACCGAAGCATCACCCAAGACATCCTTAGTAGGACTGGTTTTGCTAATACTGTCGCCATCTGACTTTCCCGTCGCCATAGACCGACCGTGTACATCTGCCATGAGACGAGCCCGTTTGGAATATTCATCGTAAGAATCCATAAAAAGTTTGCCAGCTTCATCGTTCAGGGAACTTTCGGGAAAGGGTATGATCAAGAGGCATCGAATCACACTGAGAACGTGCGACATTTTAGTTTCCGCTGTCCAATCTTTCTTTAAAGTGTTAACGCAAATAGCTCCCGTAGACATGTCGACGTTGGGGTGATAAATTTTGGTCAAGAAGAAACCGCGGGGTGGCGAAGCGGGAAAGTCGCAAGAGATAACAAGCTTCAGCTGGAAAAACTTTCCTTCGTAGGGGGTGTCCTGGGGTCCTTGGATTTCCGCCTATGATGGTAAGAAGTAAGGATGTAAGAGACACAGAGCGACAGCGCTTTTGATACAGCAAGACAAAAAAACGGGCGAGCGTTTGTTTTCCCGATTTTTCCATTTGTGCTTGGGCTTCACCAGTTGTCCACAATCTCGTATTCGTGATAGAACCAATACAACTCACGTACCACAATCTCCCCCAAGCTCGAAGGCATGCCGGATGCCTCTTCCATTACCAACCGCACACCCTCCGGCGGGTTTTTGTGTAAGTCTCGGATCTCGCGAGCGACCCGGGACAGTGTTCGAGGAGGCAAGTTCTCACTGCTACTCCCGCTGCTACTGCTGCGATTGTAAGGTCTGTAGGTTGTTGAAGACATGATTGGTTATTTGGTATGTTTGAGTAATTGTTGTGTACCTGATGGCTTAAAACTATTATTCAGTTGGAAAAACAGAGGAATGAAGATAGCAAGTCGCCAAGTCTTTTTATTATGGAATTGCGGGATCTCGACGTTGGTTTTTCTTTTCTTGCGTTGGGTTTGATAGATGCTGTGCCACTCCAGTTCTAAAACGATACAACGGCACTGCGAAAAAGCAGTAGAGAAATAGCTTAATTACACTCAAGACGGATTCCAATTAAACATCCAAATCACTGATAAATATAGACGCTCACTTGGAGTGTCGGTGGACTATTTTGTCAGTAGCTATTATTGCGAAGCATTATTTTGCATGATAGAGTACCTGGTACCATACGAGTACGTACTCCGTACCTGGTACAGTAGTAGGTATTCGAACAGTTGGAGTAGCCAACAAATGCTTACCTTCTGCATGACCAAGGCAGATGGGAACTCCAACGAAAAAGCAAGCAGCAAGCAGCAAGGAAAAGGCAACAGACGGCGCAGGCTTGATTCGGTAGTCCAATTACTGCATTCGTTTTGCAAAGGAAGCAACCAAAACACCTCTCAGGGTGGTAGCGATCACCAGGACGCTAGCAACAACCTGTCGTTTAGGGCTAGTGCGATGTATTACGAGTCGGCCATTTTGCAACTTTTCGGTCGTTCATTTCTCCAGCAAGTAGGAGGAAGTACCATGTTGGTTGTTGCAACAGTGGTTTGAAAACCCCTGGGCTTGTTACAAAACCCCTGGGCTTAAACAGAAATAAATATGTTTGAAGAACTTTTATTTTTTACTATCTTGCAGCCTCGTGACGTCGGTCCAGGACTAGGCGTGCAGGTTGCTCCGCCTTGTCTCTCCTGCAGGTGCGAATTTCCACTGCTGCTCCACAATTGCGGTGCACGGTATGAAGAACTTTCTTTGGATTGGGCGAACGATAGCTGCAGTTACTACGCCACTATTCTTTGAGTTGTCAACACCTGTCGGGAGGGTTCTCTTTTTGTCAACATTACGATATGGCGGGGTGAATAGCAATATATTCGCTTTTTGAGAAAGAACATAACGCACATGCTCTCTCCTAGCTTCCAAAGTGGATCTTCTGAATCTTTCAGCCATCAATCAGACGACATTCTTGCGCAACCTCCTTGAAAATGTCACTACATCGATCGATTTCAACCAAGACGCAAAGCTTTTTTCTCATTATTTTCATTGGCGGCATGTTTTTGCATCGTCACGCCATATTGGCCGCGATTTCAACCTTCGGGAACGTACTTCATTTTTCCCCAAAATTAATGAGATACTAGGTATCCTGCTAAAGAGTGAAAGATCTCAACAATTTCTTTTCTGTCAAGTTGAACTCCCTAGTGTTACATGCGTCAAATTAGAGATAGAGATAATAAAACTCAATAAGCACGACGCATGCGCACGAACACATACGTCACTTCACAAGTTAAGAAGCGAAAATTAGCAGATTTGCGAAATGCGCCTGGCCCTTCTATCGCGACGAACTCACATCTATGTCTACATCACAATTCGGTCGAAGCGGTGAGTACATGATGTTGACCATGGTGGTAGTAGGCGTAAGACGAACGGAATGGTGATCTAATTTACCCTCCCGAACGCTCAGTTTCTGTTACACAATATGAAGGTTTTCCGGAACGATTTGGGTCGAGGATCATTGGAAAAATGAAGCTCACATTATGAGCGCAGATCTTCCGTGCAGAGCGTCTCGTGGGCTGCCTTACGTAATGCGCTTTTCTAGATGGACGTATTTCATTATTGAATACCAGGCTTTCGCAGTTTGCCATAGGTGAAAAAAACTGTGATCAAATCGTGCCTCTAACAGGATTGGTTCTTTTGTTCTTTCGCAGCTTTTCATCCCAGGAACAAAACATCTTCTGCAGCAACTTTGCTCCCAGAAATGGACGACTCAAGATATTCGTAAAGTGTATTTGTCCGGTTGTTGATTGTCTTTTTGTGTCGCGAAAGTTGCGTTGGGGTCAATTAGCGGAATAAAGTTGCCGAGGCTTGTCAAAGGTGGATCCAAGTCAACGTAGTGGCATATCTTGAATACGATGGATTCAGCCAGGGTAAGCAAGTGTCCAGCACCACACGAAACACGTTTGTCGTCTATAATTTGCCACTTATACCATAATTACTTTGCATCACAGAGCGATCAGAGCATTGGTATTGACAAAAACAACAATGGTATATTGCTGGAGGACAGCAATGATCAAGGTAGCGCCTCAATAGACTACTATGGCCCAAGGACTGTTGCACATCATTCCATACCACCTATACCCGAAGATAGATCCGCAACTTGTACAGCCCAACATCCCATGGAAAGCAAGCAGAACGAATCGCCAGATCCCCACTCAGCTACGACTACGGGGACAACATCAACACCCACCAGCGTCAGCAACTCGCCAACCCATGGCGAAGGGAGTAAAGCAGCCTCTGGACCTGAATTTCCAACAGATAGGCTAAGATCTAGACCGCCAGGAGCCATGGCACACGGACAGGACTCTTGGCCTGCTAAAATCCAGGAAGATATGATGGCGCCACGATATGGAAACTCGCCACCTCCAATGAATGATGACCCGAATGCCCCTTTCGGCGTGTCCCCGAGTGAAGGAGGACGGTATGATGTAGCATCCGGTTTCCCATGTGCTGTCAAATTGCTCGTCTCCAACAATGTTGCCGGATCCATCATTGGCCGCTCTGGACAGACTATCAGTGAACTGCAGTCGCAATCCTTTACAAGGATAAAGCTCAGCCAGACAGGAGACTATTATCCTGGATCGCAAGATCGTGTGTGTCTCGTTCAAGGACAACTGGAGAACGTGAAAGGAGCCGTCAGACTCTTACTCGACCGGCTCTTTATGCTGCAAGAACACCAGCACTCGCAGCATCTAGCGTGGCAGTCAAACCGAGTTGAAGGGTCCCCTCCGTTCGATTTTGTGGTCCGAATCCTCGTTCCCAGTTCAAGTTGCGGCATGATCATCGGTAAATCTGGCTCAAATATACGACAGATGGAAGAAGTTTCCGGTGTGACATCTGTTCGTCTTTCGCCCAAGGACATTGTCGATCCTAATTATCCTTCTTCGACTATCACAGCGGCTACCTCGGAACGAGTCGTCACATTGACTGGGTCGACTCTCGAGAGCTGTTTGCACTGCGTGTGCATCATTCTAGATGGAATGACAGCTCATCCCGATATCTGCCGATACACTAATTTGACGACGAGCTATTCTCGCTTGATGCCTGATCCCTTTGCAACTGGGCAGCAGGCCATGCGACCGGTACTGCCCCAAGAGCCTCTCCATCGGAACGAGGGCAACTTGTGGGAGACCAACCAGTACGGGCAGATGCATCACGGTAGTTCAATTAGTAAACGAGTGTCGTCGTCGCCTGACCTAAGTGCGGGCTTTCTGTCCCATCATGGTCCGCCAGTAATCGAAGGGAGACCGAGCCCAGTCGGAGCTCCTCGAGATAACATGCCGTACAGCCCAATGTTCGGGGGACCAGCTTCAGCCTATTCTCCCGGACGGCAGTCTGATCCCAGGATGCCCTCACAAAATGCTGGTCCACAGATGTATCTTAATCATCCTCACATGGAGAATCCTCCTGCTGCGACCCCAGTCCCAAGCAGCGTTTCGGCACCAGATCTCCTAACGCTGCAACTCGAGTCGATGCAGCTGTCAGGGCCCCCATCACAACACCAGGCCCAGCTCCCACTCCCTCCGCAGCAATTGCAAGGCCACCAAGAGTACCCCTTATTCCCATCTCCTCCCATGCCGGCACCAAACATGACCCAGCCTCAAGGCTTTTCTGCTCAGGTTTTGGTGCCAGATAACATGGTCGGATCCATACTGGGACGTGGTGGCAAGACGTTGAACGAACTGCAAGCTCATTCTGGTACCCGGATACGAATCAGTCGACGGGGCGAATATATGCCCGGAACACGTAATCGAATTGTATCTGTGCGTGGACCCACGGCCCAGAGTGTCAGTCTGGCTCAATATATGATGAGCCAACGAATGATACTCCCTAGAACTGCCACCTATCAAATGCCGCCAAACCAAGCTCCTCCCCTGATGCCTCAGTACCCAAATGCCGTTGAACCTGATTCTAAAGACCATTTCTTTCATCACCCCGATCCTCAAGCTTCGTCAGTACACGCAACCCAACCATCACCACCACAACAACAGCAGCAGAACCAGAACCAGCCACCACAACCTGGGTCGTCGGATGGTTGATTCTTTGACTGATCGGACGGTTGCCACTTTGGTTGCATCTATTGTGCCTTTTTTGAATCTCTTCCACGGCAACTTGACACGGCCCCATAAAAACAATCGCTACTACTTTTGGAAACGAAGGGTGGTCGCTAGTCGCCCCCTAATTTTGTCTATATTAACACCATTGCATACGACCCACTGCTTGAGGGTCGTTGCGGGGGCAAGCGCCCTCTTCTTTCTCCAAATTCAAATAATCTTGTTGTACTGGTAGTTGTAGACCTAGTGTATTCGTAGATACAACATTACCACCTTTTCTCTTCCCTATTCCCATGTGATTTCGAATTATTTATGTTGAGTACATTGCATGGATGGATGACACATCGTGATGCATTCATTGTTTTTTTTTTGTAAAAGGGGCACATTGGGTGCAGACGGACAGACGCTTAGATTAAAAACATTCTTAATATTACGGGTTTAACCCACTATTGCTACTATTGAACCGTCACGTACTTCAACATGCATACTATTTGTCGGCTTTATTATGGTACTAATAATTGAAGTAGGCTACCGGCTACCGGTAGTACAGGGCAAATCCCATCTCTTTGTTTTTTGTTTTGCTCACCCAAACAAAAAAGCGTCGACTAGACCTACTTCAACAATAACAAAAACAATAGCATCAACGTTATGAGATTTAATGGCACAATCTTGATTGCACTTGCTGCCACTCTGGCTGCCAATACTTCGGCCTTCGTGTCTCCAACGGCAGTAAAAAATCACCATAATATTATTACATCTCGTGCCAAACCGAGAATCTACAATTTGCAGCAAAAGCAACCATGGCGGTCCTCTAGTCTCTTGACTACATCGACGTCCACTGCTGCTCTTGATGTATCCGAAATGCCCAAACCCATGAGCAAATTCGCCAAGAGACTGACCAAAGTTGGTATGATTGCCTACATCACTACTGTAGCACTGGGATTCATTACAAGCTTGTCCGTTATTAAACTCATGGGTAAATTAAACATCGCCACGGAAGTACGACGACAAAAATGGGCTCTCAGCACGGGTCAATTTGTGGCACGATGGGCATTGCGCATCTTTCCCTTTTGCAAGGTTGACGTTATTGCCGACCGAAATGACAATCCCGAGCCAGCCATTTGGGTCTGCAACCATTGCAGTATGTTGGACGTATTTTTATTGTTGGCCAGTGACCGAAAAATGAGAGGGAAGAACAAGCGGCCCATCAAAGTTGTTTATGTAAGTTTGGTCATTGTTGTATCATTGTGGTTTATGTTCCTTTGAGATCTGCAGTACTGACAACTCTACACGAACATGTTATACCAATGATAGTGGAAACAACTCGAGGATAATCCTTTTTCGAAAATTCTATTTCGAGAATCTGGGTTCATTCCTATTGACATGACAGCTAACAAGCCAGGGGAAGATAACGAATACAATCCAGCGTCCTTCAAAGCATTTCTCAAATCTTGTAAGCAGGCCTTTGCAGATGGATTCGATGTTGGTATTTTGCCAGAAGGACAACTCAATCCATCTCCCGAGAAAGGACTTGCTCCTATTTTCAACGGTGCTTACACGCTTGCACGCATGAGTCGACGACCCATTCAAATGATAGCTATGCACGGTGCCAATCAACTATGGCATCCCAACGATGGTATGGAAGTGGGTGATATGAATGTGACAGGCCGACATGTGAAAATTCGAGTCTATCCCAATCCACGCAAATACGAATCCGACGGGGATTTTAAAGAAACGTTTACGAATGTAGTTGGACATTTTGGAAAATACGGAACTGATAACGAAGAATACAACGAATGGTTGGATGGTAGCAAATGGAAGGCGGAGATGGAAAAGCGAAAGGAAGCCGAAGAAGCGGTCAAAGAGGCAAGGTTAAAAGCTGAAAAAGAGGCTGAAAAGACGATTCAAAAGGCTGAAGAGGACGGTCAAAATTGAATGAAAGGGAGAATGGCTTCGCGAGACCTGTAGGCATCGCAAACACGGAAGGGCTGCCCCAACTTGCAAGCAACTCCTAGTTGCTGTCAATGCTTTAGCTTTCTGACGGGCTGTCTTGTACGTGTACACGATGAAAGGGAAGGTGGGGAAGCCAATGCTAAATGCACCCAATGAAACATCTTTTATATGCCTTGTTATATTTTTGAGCCCCTTCATGGTGCGGGAGGGGCAGATGGATTCATGACGGTCGGGTTCATTTTCAACAGATAAAAAACGCTGCTGATATCGTACACTCGAGTACTCAACGTGTTTACGAACGCGTCTCTTGTTGAATTAATGCCCATCATGAGCGTTCGTAAATTTGATTCATTCAGCGACAGTAGAACCCTAGTTCGTTCCTCTCGATCGAGCCAGTTTTCATCGCCTTCGATGACGAGATTCCCAAGGGTTCTGTTTTGCTCCAACATGGTCTCTATCGCCACAAGAGCTCTATTCCTGTCTCTACCTGGCCTCGTGTTGTTCATTTCATGTTCTTTCCGGAAGGATGCAATGGTCAGTTCTCGCACAGTAGAATTTTCCTGCAGAGCTGTCACCAGCGAAATTACCCCTGCCTCTCCCAACGGTATTCCGGATACATCCAGTCTTTCTATTACTTGGTTTGCGCGCATCAGATTGCAAATGGCTTTGATGTCTCCAGTATCTACTGTTTCTGAGTTGCCAGAAAGCGAGCCGTCGTCCTCTTTGTCCATGAGATTGTCGAGATTTAGCTCTTTTATGCCCTTATGACAGGCGAGGGATTGACAAAGTGTTTTGCACCCTTCTCCCTCTAAACATTTTGATGCCAAAGATAAAGACTCAAGTTGTTGGTTGTCTTCTAATGTGCGACTAAGAGCAAGAATACTCTCCTGTTGGATTGAGTAACCCATGTGTTCGATGGATAAATTTCGAATCGCAGTGCTTCTCCCCAATGACTTCAGTAAGAATTTCATTCCTTCCCTATCAATGTTTGCAAAGTAGAGACACAACGTATGCAAATTGGTGACTCGTTCCATCATAGTTGCAAGATCATACAAAGAGCTTCCAGCATTTTCACCCCAAATGTGTAGTTTTTCTAAAGTATCATTCCTGCCAATCTCCTGGGACATGCATACAATGTGTTCTTGATCCAGATTCAAATCGATTAGTGTCAATGTTTCCAAGCTAGTAGATCGGCACAACTGAATGAGCGACTCTTTCGTACAGGCCGGTACATTGTTATACATGAACAGTACTCCGAGTTCTATTTTTTCCAATGAGCAAAGCTTGGCAGCAGCCGTAACGACGGGATCCAGAGTCACACCGTCGGCGATGTGCAAATGTTGAAACGATAACTCCTGAATAGGAGCTTTGCAGGACAAAAGTAGATTGGCAAGATCTTTTACTGTACCTGCTGTCAACTTTGTATTCGCCAGGTACAGGGCTCGTAACGATGAGAGATCTTGGATGGCCGCGAACAGGACTCGTCGCTGATCCTGACACAAGCTGTCAAGGAATTTGCCGCAAATATAAATGTAGCGGATCGTCGTGCTGTGGCTCAATGCATCGACCATGGATGAAAAACCGAGATCATCCTCCTTTACCCTTCGTTCTAGCTCAAGGAATCTGAAATCTGGTCTTGCTCGCAATTTCTCAGCAATCGCCTCCATGATTTCTATTATTTTTACTCGCTCAGAGCTCAGACGACCGCTGCTGGTATATGCAATTCAAGCTGCTTGCTCAGCCACAAGATACCTTCCACGATGTTTAACCAGCCCAAGCTCTCTGAAACGTATTGTCCGAAATAACGAAAGGGAACAGAGGTGAGGTGAGGTGAGGTGCAGAGGTGATGGGTACGAAGCTAAGATCCTTTGTAGCGATCTTGTTGATGCGTTAGAGGCAAAATGTGAGCGTGATCATCATGCTCTTAATTACCATGCGCCAGGGGAAAGGTAAAAATAAGAGCAGCCTCACTTTTTATAAAAGATGGTTGCTAGTAGTAATTAGTAGTACTACAAATTTAAGATACAACATCATGTGCTCGCTACGAGAGAAACTAGCTAAAAAATCCTACAGTATTTGGTAAATTTATACTAAGGATAACATGAAAGCCTATTGCTTAAAATACCAGAATACATTGTTCCGTAGTGAAGGTTTTCCAGAAAGCCCAAACAGATGAAGAATAAGCACAACGCTCATTTCATGCAGTCGATCTTCTTTTTATGGTTTGTTTATGTACAATCGTACCAGGTACATGACTGCTCAGCAATTTGTTTTAATCTCTATCCATCCATACTCCGAAATACCTGGCTATCATCTCCTTACGCGTTTTTTTTCTGAACACAGGAATCGCATAATATTTTGCCTTGCTGTAGCGGCCTGCTCCAACGTAGTAGGCTAGAATACCTTAATGAGATCACAGGACAGCGTCATACCGATTTGACAATCTGCAGAATCGGACCCATCCGTTGCGTTCATTGCAAGGTATGTGATACCTTTAGTCGAAGAATCTCCATATGCGAACATATATCCAAGCATGACAGAGCAGCACGCTTGGTTGAGAGAGTTGTGCTCCATTTTCAAAGCACTGACAGGTTACGCGAACATCGTTTGGCAATTTATCAGTTGGGCAACAGTTTCTATTCTTTCTCGCCTACGATTTTAGTGAGAGTGTGACGAAATTATCTCGTTTTGTATTATTGTGAGTGTAGGGCAGGGAAAGGCTCTGCTCTGCTGTTTACTTATGACAAAGTGTTCGAGGGAGTGTAGTGCATGGTTCATGGGGGTGGCAGTCATTTTCGGAGTCCCGTTCGAGACTGAAAATATCAAAAGCCAACAACGCAGAGTAAAAACCAAGCAAATTCTGCCAATACTAAACAACAATAATTACAGTAAACATCAAACATGCCACCAAACCCAGCTCGTGCAGTGCACCAAACAATTTAAAAAAGAGCAGAAACAATTCAATGCCAGCATGCCTTCTGTTACAGCAAAAGAGACTACGGTACTACTGCTACAGAAAGAAAATGAAGACGAACGCGACAAGCAGAACAATTCTCTGGTGATGACCACGATAGCCTTGGCATTTGCCCTGCTGGTCCAGTCGTACCTTCTAGTAGGAGTGTTTCCCTACTCAGGATTTTTGGTAATGCATTTGATCCCTGGCTTGACGGAAGAAACTGCTGGATCGTATGCTGGGTTGATTGCCTCTTCATTTATGGTTGGTCGCACCTTTAGCTCGTTTGAGTGGGGTAAAGCAGCGGACAAGTATGGAAGAACCTTTGTCATCAAAACATCTCTACTGCTATCTGCCGGCTTTTCCATTCTCTTTGGCCTGGCACCGACCTTTTCTCTCTGCTTACTGGCTAGGTTCGCCTTGGGTTTGAGCAATGGTCTTATTGGCCCTATAAAAACAGTCATCAGCGAGATATGCCATTGTGATCAAGCCAAGGAAACCAAAATCATGGCATATGTTATGGGAACTTGGGGCTATGGATTCCTAATCAACCCAGCCATTAGCGGGTATCTATCAGATCCAGTCAAACAATATCCAAACTCGAAATTTGTCGAGCTCGCTGGTCCTCTTTGGCGAGCCAATCCATTCCTCGCTCCGAACATTGTTGGGTGCATATATTGCCTAATTGCTTATGCGCTCGTTCATTTCTACGTGGATGAGACTCTTCCTTTGAACAGACGACAAAAATTTGGATTGCAATCTTTCCTACCGTGCTGGTTTCAGGCCAGCGAAACGGTGGTGGACGGGGCGACTCTTTTGCGCAGCGTTTCCTCCTGGGGTCTGTTCAAACACCTCAACATTATTCCAGCGGAAACAAGATCGGACGAAGATTTCAACATGGAACGTTCCAATGATAATAACCATACAACATATGATTCTAATCTTCCTCGATGGATTCGACCGTCTCCATCGACGACGGCACTGGTCATATTATCGCACCGGGAGACGCATGACAGAAATACAACAACAACAACAACAACTTCTGTTGAAAGCAATGGTGTGCCAGAGGATACAGAGCCGACAATTCAAGAGGAAAGACCAGCGACGATTCGGTCCTTATGGAGTCGAAAGATAACACGACAACACCTCATGGTGTACTGGATATATTCCTTTCTGGTCATATCGGTCGATGAAGCCTTTCCTTTATTTTGTATATCGAAATCCTCTGGCTTGGCCATTACAGAAAAAACTATTGGCAACATTTTATCAGGAACGGGCGTTTGCTACGTGGCTCTGCAATACTTTTTACTCACTAGTCTCGTGGATCAGTTTGGCTTTTACAAGGCCCTCCGAATTGGTTGTTTGTTTAGCATTCCAGTGGTTTGCCTACTTCCAATTTCGTTGATCACCAATCAAGGAGCTCCGGAAGGTACTCTCACGTGGCTGACCTTTGTCTTTTTGAGTACGATCTACGCTGTTGCCCGAGCCTTTTCTTCCGTGACATTTTCTACCCTTACCATGACAACTAACAGGACGGTACCAGCGTACCAGCGAGCGACAATGAACGGTTTTTCCATGCTGGGTGGATCGTTGGCCAAAGCTGCCGGTCCTGCCTTTGCGGGGATATTGTTCTCCACAAGCGTTGAAACTATCACTCCTCCCTATGGATCTGTCGTGGTGTATGTGATCATTGCGTTTCTCGGGCTGTGTCTATTCGTCAAGGCATTATTCTTGCCAGAACACGATCCGATGCTCGAGGATGCCCGCAAAAACAGTGACAAAGACAAGACTTTGAATGCGGTCAAGGAAGAATCAGAGAGGCACGAAAATGACGAGGACCGTCCTTCGTTCTAGCAAAACAAGAGATTGCATGATTATAGGCTGGCGCTTGCTAGCTACTGCGCACAAAAGGAATACTTTAAGTTTTGTTTGGGAAGCAAGAGCTACACACCAGAACGATAATACTATGCCAGTAAAGTAGTACAGTAGTACCTTCTTGTCTGAAGTTGACATCATGATCGTGAAAGAAACCAATCACTTCAAACACGAACGCAGGCATAAAAAGCTAGTGTGGAGACTACATGAATATTAGAGTAATATTATGACTAGACTAGTGGTGTGTATAGGAAGCAGGCATAGGCACACGACCTAATAGAGTAAGACCTAACTCCTGAGTCCTAT
>Ga0210036_1001075_pt1 | contig 31135 bp, 25 predicted proteins | sample CryGeymeta201515_FD_185469 | JGI IMG/M metagenome (GOLD analysis project Ga0210036, IMG submission 185469) | Groundwater microbial communities from Crystal Geyser aquifers in Utah, USA - Crystal Geyser metaG 2015-15 (SPAdes) (version 2) | ecosystem: Environmental > Aquatic > Deep subsurface >...
GGCCCCAGTAGCCCGGGTTGAGGCGAAGCCGAAACCCGGGGCGCATCGCGCCGGAAACCCGGGGCCGCGCGCAAAATCCCGGGTTACGGCCTGCGGCCTAACCCGGGCTACCACAGCGCACGCAAACTGGCACCGCTGCACACCAAAGGCCCCAGTAGCCCGGGTTGAGGCGAAGCCGAAACCCGGGGCGCATCGCGCCGGAAACCCGGGGCGCATCGCGCCCGAAACCCGGGGCGCATCGCGCCCGAAACCCGGGGCGCATCGCGCCCGAAACCCGGGGCGCATCGCGCCCGAAACCCGGGGCGCATCGCGCCCGAAACCCGGGGCGCATCGCGCCGGTACAGCCGATATCCAAATTTTGATGTCATTGGCGCTTTTCCTTTGCGAACTTTGCGTATTTTGCGGACCATCGGCTTTCCCCGAGCCCCATGCAGCCGCATCCTCGGTTCACAATGCCCACCATGCAACTGTCGTGGCTCGCGGCGGTCGCATAACGGGTATCGCGCAAACCCAAGGAGTAGGCAATGCCGTCACAACGTTTCGACTTCCCCAACGCCCAGGGCGAACAGCTTTCCGCCTTGCTGGAAATGCCCGATGGCGAGCCGTGGGCCTGCGCACTGTTTGCGCACTGCTTCACCTGCGGCAAAAACATCTTTGCCGCACGGCGGATCGCGCAAGGCCTCACCCGCCACGGTATTGCGGTGTTGCGCTTCGATTTCACCGGCATCGGCGCCAGCGAGGGCGAGTTCGCCAACACCAACTTCAGCTCGAACGTGGCTGATCTGCTGGCGGCAGCGGTACACATGCGCAAAACCCTGCGCGCCCCGGATCTGCTGATCGGCCACAGCCTCGGTGGTGCGGCGGTGCTGGCCGCCGCCAGCGGCATCGCCGAAGCCAAAGGCGTGATCACCATCGCCGCGCCCAGCGACCCCAGCCACGTCGCGCATTTGTTCGATGCCCATATCGATCAGATCCAGGCCGAGGGAACGCTTGAGGTGCAACTGAGCGGACGGCCCTTCCGGATCAGCCGCGCGTTCATCGAGGACATCCGCAGCCAGCCGCAGCTGGAGCGCATCGGCAAACTGCGCAAGGCGCTGCTGCTGTTCCATTCGCCGGTGGATAGCACGGTGGCTGTCGATAACGCCGCGCAAATCTTTGCCGCCGCCAAACACCCCAAGAGCTTCGTATCGCTGGAAGATGCCGATCACTTGCTTTCTCGCAAGCAAGATGCTGAATATGTCGCCAATGTGATCGCGGCATGGGCGCAGCGCTACCTCGATCGAACCGCTTGAAGGACGGACAATGAACCAGACACTGCGGCACCCGCTGCGCGCATTACTGCTGCTTGCGCTCGTTGCACTGACACCGGCCTGGGCAAGCGAATACGTGCCGCCGCCCGGTGCCTGGGCGCACCAGCCAGCGGCGGAACTTGGCTTCGATCCGCAGGTACTGGCTGCGGCCCTCGCCTACGCACAAAGCAAGGCGGTGGTGGTACCGAGCGACATGCATCAGGTGCTGCTCGATGCCTACGTCGCGCGCGAGCCAAACTACCGGGTGCTTGGGCCAATCCGAGATCGGGTCGGCAGCGCCGGCCTGGTGATTCGCCACGGCTTTATCGCGGCGCGATGGGGCGATATCGAGCGCAGCGATATGACCTTTTCGGCGGTCAAGAGCTATCTGTCGACGCTGGTCGGCATCGCCATCGCCGATGGCCGCATCAAGGATGTCCACGATTTGGTGTCGCACTACGTCACCGATGGCCAGTTCAGCGACCCGCACAACGGCGCGATCACCTGGCACCATCTTTTGCAGCAGACCTCGGACTGGCAGGGCAGCCTGTTTGACACCCCGGACTGGGCCGATCGCCCCGAGGGCGCCACCCCGGCCGACTGGCCGCAACGCCCACTCAGCGCACCCGGCAGCCGCTTCAAGTACAACGATGTGCGGGTAAACCTGCTCGCCTATGCCTTGCTGCACGTGTTCAAGCAGCCGCTGCCCGAGGTGTTGCAGCAACGCATCATGGGCCCGATCGGCGCATCGCGCAGTTGGCAGTGGCGCGGCTATCGCAATTCCATGGTGCTGCTCGATGGCACGCCGGTCGAATCGGTGTCCGGCGGTGGCCACTTCGGCGGCGGCCTGTTCATCAGCACCCTCGATCACGCCCGCTATGGTTTGTTGATGCTGCGCAATGGCCGCTGGGGCAGCCGGCAACTGCTTGCCGCCGACTGGTTGTCGCAGGCAACGGCGGCCAGCACCGGCAACCCCGAATATGGCTATCTGTGGTGGCTCAATACCCATCGCAAGGCGATCCCAACCGCACCCGAATCCGCGTTCTGGGCAGCCGGTTTTGGCGGCCACTACGTCTATGTCGATCCGGCCAACGACCTGGTGCTGGTGCTGCGCTGGGTGCCGGATCTGGCCGGTGTAGTGACGCGGGTGCTGTCGGCCTTGTCGGCGCAATCTGCGACGCCGATCGCTGGCATGAAACCTGCTAACGGTTATTCTGCCAACAATCCTCACAAGTGGCATTCTGGCAGCGACACTCCTGAAACTCATGAAACCGTTCATTTCCAGCGGACCGCGTTGAACCAATGATGATGGATTTAGCAATCGCCAAGAGCCTCCTGCAGCACCCTTTTCGGCGTGCCGTTGCCGTCTTCGGCACAGATGGCGCGGTGCTGGCCATCGGCGCTGGCGTGCAATCGCTGATCCCGGCGATCAGCGGTGACGCATTGCGGCAAGCGCTTGGCGGCTGGCGCACGCTGTTGACGCAACACCCGGATCGCGTGCTGAACGATGTACTGGCGATCGGCAAGCAGCACCTGCACGGCGAAATGCGCGCGGTGACGGCGGCCGATGGCACGGTGCAAGCCTTCACCTTCTCGGCGTTGGCAGCCGACGCCGCAGCCACTGCGGCTGCGCCAGCGGCGCGGCTGGCAGAAGCACTGCGCTTCAACGACGCCGGCATCTGCGACTGGGACATGGCGCATGATCGTATCGCCTACTCGGACAACTGGCTGAGCATCATCGGCTACGCACCGAACGAACTGAGCGATGCCAGCAATGAATGGCGCTCGCGGGTACACCCGGATGATCTGGCGCGGGTCGACACCACGCTGGCGCGCTGCCTGTCCGGCGCCAGCGCTTTGTTCGAATGCGAGCACCGCCTGCGCACCCGTGATGGCCGCTGGTGCTGGGTTGCCGATCGCGGGTACGTGGTTAGCTGGCGGGCCGACGGCACGCCCGCTCGAATGCTGATTTCGACCCAGGACATCTCTGCCTACAAGGACCTGGAAGCGCGTCTGCGCGAACAGGAAGCGCTGCTGCAGAAGGCACAGGCGGTCGGCAAGATCGGCAGTTGGGCCTACGATCCGGTCGCCGATGTGTCGTGGTGGTCGGAACAGATGTATCGCATCTATGGGTTGACGCAAACCGCGACCCAGCATGATCGCGCGAACCACCTCAAGCTGTACACGCCGGAGTCGCGGCAACGCTTGAACGCCGCCGTGGAATTGGCGCTGGAAACCGGCGCGCCGTACGAGCTGGAACTGGAGTTCGTGCGCGGCGACGGCGCGCACCGCTGGATTGAAGGGCGCGCCGAGGTGCTGCGCGACGAAGGCGGTTGGCCGCGCCTGATCGGTGTGGTGCGGGACATCACCGAGCAACGCGAAAGCGAAGTCCAGAGCCGCTGGAACAGCAAAATGCTGGCGCAGATCTCGTCGATGGGCAAGATCGGTGGCTATGAATGGATGATCGACAGCGACCAGGTGCAATGGACCGATCAGGTCTATCACATCGTCGGCTTGCCGCTCGGCACCACCCTGAGCAAAACCCAGGTCAAGGCGATGTACGAGTCGACCTCGCGCGAACGCCTGGAAGAGGCAGTGGATCAGGTGATCACCACCGGCATGCCGGTGACCGATCTGGAACTGGCGCTATGCACTCCCGACGGACGCCGGGTATGGGTGCGTTGCGCCGCTGAACTGGAATACGAAGACAACGTTCCCCATCGCGTGGTCGGCCTGCTCCAGGACATCACCGACGAACATGAAGCCAGCGAGCGGATCGAGCAATTGGCGCACTACGACTCGCTGACCGGCCTGCCCAATCGCTTCCTGTTTCACCAGCGGGCGCGCGATGCCATCAACGATGCCCGGCGCAGCAAGGCCATGCTGGCGCTGCTGTTCATCGATCTGGATCGTTTCAAGAACGTCAATGATTCGATGGGCCACGCCATCGGCGACCAGCTCTTGTTCGAAGTCGGTGGCCGCCTGCGCGCCTGCGTGCGCTCGCACGATGTCATCGGCCGCCTCAGCGGCGATGAGTTTCTGATTCTGCTGCGCGATATCCGCCGCCCCGACGATGCCGCCATTGTCGCCCGCAAAATCCTGATCTCATTGCAGGAATCGATCTCGCTGGCGGGTGTCGATTTGCATATCGGCGCCAGCATCGGCATTGCCCTGTGGAACGAAACCAGCACCGATCTCGACGATCTGATGCGTGCCGCCGACACCGCCATGTACGCCGCCAAGGACTTGGGCCGCAACACCTTTCAGTTTTATACCGACGCTTTTCTGGAACGCGTACAACGCCGTCTCACCGTGGAAAACGAGTTGCGCAGCGCGTTGCGCAAGTGCGAGTTCCGGCTGGCGTATCAACCAACCATCAACGTGACGACCGGCGAAACCGCCGGCATCGAAGCGCTGCTGCGCTGGACCACGGCGAGCGGCGAATCGCGGCCGCCGGACGAGTTCATCGCCGTGGCCGAGGACAGCGGCGAAATCATTCCGATCGGCGATTGGGTGCTGAACGAAGCCTGCCGGCAGGCGGCCGCGTGGGCTGCACAAGGTTTGCGTTTCCGGCGTATCGCGGTGAACGTTTCCGCCGTGCAACTGCGCGACCCCGATTTTGCCGAGCGCGTGTTGCGCATTTGTGCGGCAGCCGGCTGGGACCCGCAACGGCTGGAGTTGGAGCTCACCGAATCGGCACTGATGCGCGATACCGAAACCCTGCATCAGGCGTTCACGTTGTTCGAGGCGAACGGCATCCGTTTGGCGGTGGATGATTTCGGCACCGGCTTTTCCAACCTGCACTACCTCACCCGCTTCCCGGTGCAACACCTGAAGATCGACCGAAGTTTCGTGGAAACCATGTTGAGCGACCCCACCACCCGCGAGTTGACCCAGGTCATCATCGGCCTGGGCCATGCCCTGGACATGTCGGTGGTCGCCGAGGGCGTGGAAACCCGCGAGCAGGTACAGGCATTGCGGCAACAAGGCTGCGATGAGTTCCAGGGCTATTTGTTCAGCAAGCCGCTGGCCGCCGACGCCATGGCCCACTGGCTGCGCAGTCCGCCGGTGCTGGCAGCAACCGCCGAAGGTTGAACGCGGACGTTGGCCGAGAGGCTGCGTGCTCCAGCCGCGCCGCGCTTGCCGACGCGTGGCTAATCCGGCAATGGCGCAAAGCCGCGCAAGCTGACCTGGAAGCGCAAGCCTTCGTCCAGTTGCCATTGCATCGCCAAACCCTGCGCTTTCGCCAACGCCAGCGCCAATGCCAGCCCCAGCCCGGCATGGTGCCGGTTCGGTGGGGCATCACCGCGATAGAACCGGCCACTGAGCTGCGCCATGTCATCGCTGCGCAAGCGCGGCGCAGCATTGCCAATCAGCAATTGGTAACCACCGCCTTTGTCGAACAGATCGATGCTGGCGACGCTGTTCTCGGGTGCATGCGCCACCGCGTTGCCCAACAGATTGGAGAGTATGCGTTCACAGGCACTGGCGTCGGCCAACACCCAAGCTTCCTGTGGCAACGACAAAACAAAGCGGATGCGTTTGCCACGAATGCCATCATCCAGACGCCGCAACTGCGCCCGGACCAATGCCACCAGTTCGACCGGCTCCGCAATCAGGCGGTCCATACCGGCTTCATAACGTGCCAGCATGAGCAGTGTTTCGACCACGCGCTGCATTTCCGCACCGATGGCGGCGATTTCGGTCAGGCTATGGCGCAATGCCTCGTGATCGCCGGTCAACAGGGCCACCTCGGCGATGGCACGGGTTTCCGCCATCGGCGTGCGCAGTTCGTGCGCCAGATCGCGCGCATAGCGACGCTCGCGCGCGATGGTGGCGAACAACCGTTCCAGCAAAACGTTGATCTTGTCGGCCATCGGCGCCAATTCCGCCGGCAGGCCCTGCACTTCAAGTGTGTTGAGCTTGCCGTCGGGATCGATTTTACTGGCCGCCTCGCCCAGACGTTGCAGCGGAGCCAAGGTGCGCACCGCCACCCAGCGCACCGCGATGATCGCCAGCACCAGAGCCAGGGCGGTGCCACCCAGCAAGGCAAAATGCAGGCTGCGTTCCAGTGCGTCCAGCGATGTCCGCTCTTCGGCAATCATCAACGACAGGCTGCCGCGCGAATCGCCGGCCGGCAAGGCGTAACGACGCAGCGCGGCACGCCCATCATGGCCATCGGGTAATACCACGTCGTAAAACAGCGCTGGCGCGCCTGGCTCCAGCGCTGGCGGAGCCGGCAAATCGCGGCCATTGCTCGATTCGGACCGCGCCACGGTGGCACCCTGCGCATCCCATATCTGGTAGAACGCGGTATGACCCTGCTCGGCATATTCCGGCAGCCAGCGTTCAAGGCGGTTTGACTTCACACCACCGGCACCGACACCCTGCATGTCGGCCAGCAGGTTGAGGCGATTTTGCAGACCGCGATCAAAACGCCCATATAATTCCGCATCGATGCGCACATCGACAAACCAGAATAGTGTCGAAAGGATAATGCCCAGCAACACTGTCAGCAGCACACTGAGTTGATCGACGAACGAAAGCCGCATATCAGTTCACCAGATAACCAAAGCCGCGCCGGGTTTCGATCAGCTCGGCAAGCCCCGCCTTGCTCAATTTGCCGCGCAAGGTGCTCATCAGCACCTCGATCACCTTGTCCGATGCCGTGCTCTCGGAACTGTACAAGTGCTCGAACACCGCCTCGCGGCTCATGGTGCGGCCACGATGACGCAGCAGCAGAACCAGCAGCGAAAACTCTTTCGGCGTAAGCGGCAACACTTCATCATCGACCCGCGCATTCTGCGCCACGGTATCGATACTCAGTTTGCCGTGGGTCAACAACGGTGCGCGCTCGTCATGACGACGCCGTGCCAACGCCTGCACCCGCGCACGCAATTCCTCAAAGGCAAACGGCTTGACCAGATAATCGTCGGCGCCCAGATCCAGCGCCTGCACCCGATCACCGATTTGATCGCGCGCCGACAGAATCAATACGCGGCAGTGCAGTTCACGACGGCGGATTTCACGCAACACACCGATACCGTCGATAACCGGCATCATCAAATCCAGCACGATCACGTCGTAGTCGGCGCTGTGCAAATAGGACAGAGCTTCGCCGCCATCGGCGGCCTGGTCGACGGCGAAACCGCTGCCCGCCAGTCCGGTCGCCAGCGCGCTACGCAGCCGTTCGGAATCATCGACCACCAAAATCCGCACGCAACCCACCTCATTGTGTCCCAGAGTCCAGTGTAGCGGCCCGGCTTTGAATGCGCTTAAGGCATGGCTGGCAGCCGCCTGTCTTTGCTACCCTGCGCGCCATGAATGCCCAACTGCCGCAAAGGGCGCCACTTCGTGTGCGCCTCCGCAATTACTGGCTGCTGCTGCGCGGCGACCGGCCGATCGGCGTGCTGCTGCTGCTGTGGCCAACGTGGTGGGCACTGTGGCTGGCCGCCGAGGGCACGCCGCCGTGGCCGTTGTTGGCGATTTTCACCGCTGGCGTCTGGCTGACCCGCTCCGCCGGTTGCGTGATCAACGATTATGCCGACCGCTGGCTCGATGGCCAGGTGCAGCGGACCCGCAACCGCCCGCTCGTCACCGGCGCAGTATCGGGCCGCGAAGCACTGCTCGTCTTTGTGGTGTTGATGGTGGTGGCATTCGGATTGGTTCTGCTGACCAATCGCCTGACCGTGCTGCTGAGCGTGGTCGGGGTGTTTCTCGCCGCCAGCTACCCGTACCTGAAACGCCACACCTATCTGCCACAGGTGTATCTGGGCATGGCGTTCGGCTGGAGTATCCCGATGGCCTATGCCGCAGTCACCGGCAGCGTGCCGGCACCGGCCTGGCTGCTGTTCATGGCCAACATCCTGTGGGCCACCGGCTACGACACCTGGTATGCGATGGTGGATCGTGACGACGATCTGCGGGTCGGCGCCAAAAGCACCGCCATCCTGTTCGGTTCCGCTGACCTGCTTGCGCAGGCGGTGATTTTCGCCGGATTCGTGCTCAGCATGCTGTTGCTTGGCCAGCGCCTTGACCTGGCCTGGCCCTACTTCGCCAGCTTGGCGGTGGCGACGGCGTTGCTTGGCTGGCAGTTCTGGATCGCCCGGCGGCGCCAGCGCGATGCCTGTTTCCGGGCCTTCATGCACAACGCCTGGGTGGGACTTGCGGTATTTGTCGGGATTGCACTGGCACTGCGCTGAGCGCGCGCCAACTTGCTACCCTGATGGCCGGCCCAGCCAAGACGCGCAAGGACTCCGTTGCCATGAAAATCATCTCCGTCTTCTTCATCATCGTGTTCGCCATGCTGACCTCCACGCAAGCCAGTGCCGACAAACTCACCCTCGAAGCGCTCACCGGCGATGCCCCGTTGTCCGGCCCGAGCCTGATGAAACCCAAGATTGCGCCCGATGGCTCGCGCGTCACCTTTCTGCGCGGCAAGGATGACAACCGCTTCCGTCTGGATCTGTGGGAATACGAGCTGGCCAGCGGCCAGACCCGCATGCTGGTGGATTCCACGCGCGTACTGGCCGGCGAGGAAACCCTGTCCGACGAAGAAAAGGCGCGCCGCGAACGGCAGCGCATCGGCGCGCTGAGCGGTATCGTCGATTATCAGTTTTCTCCCGATGGCCGCTCGCTGCTGTTTCCGCTGGGTGGCGATCTGTATCTGTATCCCCTGCGCGCGAACACGACACAAACCGCCGAATCGCCGCTAACGCCGTTGCGCCAACTCACCCATGGCGAAGGCTTTGCCACCGACGCCAAGGTGTCGCCCAAAGGCGGCTATGTCAGCTTCATCCGCGACCGCAACCTGTGGCTGATCGACCTCGCCGACGGCACGGCGCGCCAGCTCACTTTCGATGGCTCGGCGGTGATTGGCAACGGCGTCGCCGAGTTTGTTGCTGATGAAGAAATGGACCGTCATACCGGCTATTGGTGGGCGCCGGACGATTCCGCAATCGCCTTTGCGCGCATCGACGAATCGGCGGTGCCGGTCAAGCAGCGCATCGAGATGTACGCCGACCACACCGCAGTGGTTGAGCAACGCTACCCCGCAGCCGGCGAAACCAATGTCCGCGTGCAGTTGGGCGTAATCGCAGCCAAGGGCGGCAAGCCGCGCTGGATCGATCTGGGCAAGAACCCGGACATCTACCTGGCCCGGGTCGATTGGCGCAACCCGAACGAGTTGAGCTTCCAGCGCCAGAGCCGCGACCAGCACCGGCTTGAGTTGATTCTGGCCGACCTTGGCAGCGGCAAGCAGCGCGTGCTGGTCAGCGAAACCAGCGATAGCTGGGTGCCACTGCACAGCAATCTGCGTTTCCTCGATGACCGCGATGCGTTTTTGTGGAGTTCCGAGCGCAGCGGCTTTGCGCATCTGTACCTGATCGACATGCGCAGTGGCGAGGCCACGGCGCTCACCTCGGGCGAGTGGATGGTCGAGGACGTGCTTGCACTCGACCAAGACAAAGGCGTGGTGTATTTCAGCGGCAGCCGCGACTCGGTGCTGGAAAAACACATCTACGCACTGCCGTTGACTGGCGGCACCCCAACCCGGCGCAGCGTCGAAGGCGCGTGGCACGAAGCGCGCTTTGCCGACAATGCCAGCGTCTATGTCGACCTGTGGTCGAACCCGAGCACACCGCCGCAGACGCAACTGTTCCGCGCCGACGGCACGGTGCTGACCACACTGCTGGAAAACCGCATCGGCGAAGGCCACCCCTATCAACGCTTCATCGCTGCCCATCTGCCGATCGAGTACGGTGCGATGACCGCGGCCGATGGGCAGATCCTGCATTACAGCCTGATCAAGCCCAGCAATTTCGACGCCCGCAAGAAGTATCCGGTGGTGGTGTACGTTTACGGCGGGCCGGCCGGGCAAACCGTGCGCAAGGGCTGGTCGCCCGACTTCAACCAGTATCTGGCGCAGCATGGCTACCTGGTGTTCTCGATCGACAACCGCGGCACCCCGCGCCGTGGCGTGCGTTTTGGCAGCGCCCTGTACCGGCAACAGGGCAACGTTGAAGTGGATGACCAATTGCGCGGCCTGCAAATGCTGCGCACCCTGCCGTTCGTCGATGGCAACCGCATCGGCGTATACGGCTGGTCCAATGGCGGCTACATGACCCTGATGCTGCTGGCCAAAGCCTCGCATGCCTATGCCTGCGGCGCGGCCGGTGCGCCGGTGACCGACTGGGAGCTGTACGACACCCACTACACCGAACGCTACATGGGCTTGCCCGCCGACAACGCCGAGGGTTATCGCCAGAGCAGCGTGTTCACCCACCTCGATGGATTGAGCGCAAAACTGCTGCTGATCCACGGCATGGCCGACGACAACGTGCAGTTCAGCAACTCGATACAGTTGATGAGCGCCTTGCAAAAGCGTGGCAAGGCATTCGAGCTGATGACCTATCCCGGCGCCAAACACGGCTTGCGCGGCAAGGATGCACTGCATCGGCTCAAACTGACCGAGGACTTCTTCGCGCGTTGCCTCGGCGATGGTTGAAATGCCCCGTTTTATGGAACAATGACCGAACCGCTGCCGTGGGCGCCTGCCACAGATCACGTCTGGGGCAGGCTCTGCCGGCGAACAATGCCGCGCGAAGCTTCGCGCTCAGGCGCGCGGTGAACGCGAGTCTTTAGGCCGTCTGCTGAAAACTGATCGCGCTTCGCGCTCAGGCGCGCGGTGAACGCACCCTGTGGGCCAGGGCTTCTGTAGGCGCGCACCCTGTGCGCGCCAGTGTTACCGTGTCGAGCTATGCCAGAATGCGGCATGGCCGGCGCCCCACACATCCTTTCACCCGCGCTGAAAGACTGGCTGAACGAACGACGGGCCAGACTGCAAGCCGCTGGCTTGGCTGTCGAGGACGCGGACGCAATGCGCCTGCTCGACGGCATGCTGCTCGCCAGCGACTTCGCCTTTGCCGCGTTGCTGCGCGATCCGGCATTGTGGGCAACGACAAGACACCCACTGCCGCCAGCGCCGGTACTCGCACCCGACGCCAGCGAACAGTGGCCGGCGCTGTTGCGCCGATATCGCGTTGCCGGTTCACTGGCGATGATCGCGGCGGATGTCGCCGACCCGCACGCGATCGAACATGTATTGCGCAACACCTCCAAGCTGGCTGACCGCTGCATCGCCGCTGCGCTGGCTGCGGTGCAGGCCGACATGGCACAGCGGCACGGCACGGTCTGCGACCATGCTGGCGATCCACAATCACTGGTCGTGTTCGGGCTGGGCAAGCTGGGCGGCCGCGAACTGAATTTTTCCTCCGACGTGGATCTGGTGTTCGCCTTTCCCGAATCCGGCCAGAGCACCGGCAAACGGCCACTGGATGCCGAAACCTGGTTCGCTCGCGTCGGCCAACAACTGATCCAGCTGCTCGATGCGGTCACTGCCGATGGCTTTTGTTACCGCGTCGACATGCGCCTGCGTCCGTTCGGCAGCAGCGGCCGGTTGGCGTTGCCGTTCGCCGCGATGGAGCACTATTTTCAGCACGAAGGCCGTGACTGGGAACGCTATGCGTGGATCAAGGCGCGACCGGTGGCCGGCGATGTGGCGGCCGGTGAGCGCCTGCTCGATACCCTGCGGCCATTCGTCTACCGCCGCTATCTCGATTACGGCGCGCTCGATGGCCTGCGCGAGATGAAGGCACTGATCGCGGCGGAAGTGGAGCGCCGCGACATGGCCGAGCACATCAAGCTCGGGCCGGGCGGCATCCGCGAGATCGAGTTTCTGGTGCAGGCACTGCAACTGGTGCGCGCTGGGCATGAACCGCAACTACGCCAGCGTGGTTTGCTGGCGGCGTTGCAAGCATTGGCGGACGCCGCGCATTTCGGTAACGAGGTCGCCGCGCGTCTGGCAACGGCTTACCGCTTTTTGCGCCGGCTCGAAAACCGCCTGCAGATGCTGGCCGATCAACAAACCCATCAATTGCCGGACGATGCATTCACCCGTCTGCGCCTGGCGACGGCGCTGGGTTACCCGCACTGGCAAGCGCTGTACGATGATTTGCAGCAGCACCGCAGCGTAGTCAGTGCGGAGTTTGAGCGGCTACTGGCGCCGCGCAAACGCACCGCCAAGGCGAGCGCGCTGGAACGCTATTGGCGCGCCCTGCCGGATGGCGGTGATGCCGAGGTGCTGGCTGACGCCGGCTTTGTCGATGCACAAGGCGCCGATGCCGCCGTACGCCAGTTTGCCGCATCACCGGTATTGCGCACGCTGTCCACGCGCGGTCGCACCCGCCTGAACCGGGTGCTGCCCGCCTTGCTGCACGCCACCGGCGCCAGCAGCGATCCACCGACCGCACTGCCTCGGCTGCTCAGCCTGCTCGGCGCCATCGTCCGCCGCAGCAGCTATCTCGCGCTGCTGGACGAAGCACCCAAGGCACTGGCGCGGCTGGTCGATGTGATCGCCCGCAGCGCGCTGCTGGCCGAACATCTGGTGCAGCATCCGCTGCTGCTCGATGAACTGCTCGATGCGCGTTACGTCGATTTGCCACCCGACGAATCCAGCCTGCGCAGCGAACTGGCGCGTGCCTCGGCCGGTCTGGCAGCGGACGACACCGAGGAGCGACTGCGCGTGCTCAACGAGTTCCGCCACGCGCTGTCGTTTCGTATTGCCCTGGCCGCATTGGCTGCACGCCAGCCGGCGGCGCGCAGCGCCCAACAACTGGCATGGGTGGCGCAGGTGGTGGTGGACGCGGTATTGGCGATGGCAACGGCCGACGTGGCGGTCAACCACGGCCCTGCACCAGGCAATGGTCTGGCCGTTCTCGGCTACGGCAGCATGGGCGGCAACGAGTTGGGCTTTGCCTCCGATCTGGACCTGGTGTTTGTTTACGATGCGCCGGTCGATGCCGTTTCCGATGGACCGCGCCCGCTCGATGCGCCACGCTGGTACGCCAAGCTGGTACAAAAACTGGTCAGTCTGTTATCGCTGCCGACGCCTTCCGGGCGGCTGTACGAAGCCGATTTGCGGCTGCGCCCGGATGGTGCCGGCGGCCTGCTGGTATCGAGCATCGCGCGCTTTGCCGGTTACCAACGCGAACGCGCGTGGGCGTGGGAGCATCAGGCGCTGGTGCGCGCCCGCGCCATAGCCGGCGCGGCATCGGTGCTGCACACCTTTGAGCAAACGCGGGCACATACCCTTCGCCTGCCACGCGACGAGCGCACGGTGGCCGACGATGTGCGGCAAATGCGCCAGCGCATGCGTGCCGAACTGGATCGCTCCACGCCGGGCCGTTTCGATCTCAAGCATGGCGAGGGCGGGCTGGTCGATCTGGAATTTGCCGTGCAGGCGGCGGTGCTTGCGCATGCGGCGCATTACCCGGCACTGGTGGTACCGCGCGATACCGCAGCACTGATCGATGCAATCCACATGGCCGGCATCTGGGATGCTGCCTGCGCCGAAGGCGCCTATCAGGCCCATGCCTGGTTGCTCGCCCGTTCGCTGGAATGCACGCTTGATGGCCGGCCGCGGATACTACCGCTGAGCGACGCACTGGACCATGCCCGGCAGCAGGTGCGCACGGCGTGTGCGGCATTGGGGCTGAGTTTTTGATTGGTGCCGACGGTTGCCCCTGTAACAAAACCGGAATGCTTTGGTCATCGCGGTGATATGCGCCATTGCCAGAATCGTGTGGCCGATTCGGCAACCGGGATCACGATGGCATCGCCACCACTACGCACTGTCTTTGTATCCGATGTGCATCTGGGAACACCGGACTGCAAAGCGGAATACCTGCTCGATTTTCTCCGCACGATGCGCTGCCAACGGCTTTATCTGGTCGGCGACATCGTCGATTTGGAAGCCCTGGATCGGCAACCTTACTGGCCGGCAACCCATGCCGCAGTGTTGGGGCAGTTGCTGCGCATGGCGCGTGCCGGCACCGAGGTGATCTACATACCCGGCAACCACGATGCCGTGATGCGCCGCTTTGCCGGGCGTCGCATCGGCGCTATCCGGGTCATGCGCGACGCCATACATATCGGCGCCGATGGCCGCCGCTTCCGGGTCAGCCATGGTGATGAGTTTGACCCGCATTACGGTGGCAGGCGCTGGCTTTACCGATTGGGCGACACCTCACAGCGGTTGATCTGCTGGGCCAATCGCCACCTCAACCGCTGGCGGCATCGGCATGCCCTGCCTTACCTGCCATTCACCATCATCATCAAGTCGCGCATCGCGCGTGCACTGGCCTATATCCAGCAATATGAACATCTGGTTGCCGCAACCGCCCGCACACAGGGTTTTGACGGCCACATTTGCGGCCACATTCATTTTGGTGGCATCCGCAAAATCGATGGCGTGCTGTACTGCAACGACGGCGATTGGGTGGAACACTGCACCGCGCTGACCGAGGACCACAGCGGCTATCTGGAACTGATGCACTGGACCGAGCAGCGCACCTGCCTGGCCAACGCGCGCGGCGATCGCGTGCAGCCGGCGGCGATCGCCGCGCTCGCATTCACCGCATTGCCGGCGGTGGCCAGCCTGTCGCATCACCCGAACCGCCTGCACCAGAGCGCTTAGCGCGGCGCAGCACCAGCGCGTAAAATAGCGCGATAACCTGTCTGGAGCTGTGCCATGTCGATTCAACCCGCGCTGCGCGAGCGCATCCAAATCGTGCTCGACGCCCACCGCGTCGTGCTGTTCATGAAAGGCCAGCCCAATGCCCCGCAGTGTGGCTTCTCGGCCAAGGCGGTCGGCATTCTGAGCGGGCTTGGCGTGCCTTTTCACGGGGTCGACGTGCTCGCCGACGCCGAGATCCGCGATGGCATCAAGGTATTCGGCAATTGGCCGACGATTCCACAGTTGTACATCGCCGGTGAGCTGGTCGGTGGCTCGGATATCATCGAGCAACTGGTCAATTCCGGTGAACTGCATGCATTGCTCGGCTTGCCGGCACCGGATCGCAGCCTGCCGAGCATCCGCATGAGCGAAACCGCGGCCACCGCGATCGGCAATGCGATGGCCGATGTGCCAGCCGGCACCGGCCTGCACCTGAGCATCGACGCGGCGTTCAACGCGCAATTCGCACTCAAGGAAATCAGCGGCAACGCGTTGGTGGTGCCGCTACGCGGGCTGAACCTGTACATCGACGTGATCAGCGCGCCACGCGCCAACGGCATGGAAATCGACTGGGTCGAAGACGTGCGTGGTGCCGGCCTGGCGATTCGCAACCCCAACGCGCCGGCGCCGGTACAAGCCCTTGGCGTGAGCGCGCTGGGTGAACGCATCGCCGCTGGCGACATCACCGTGATCGATGTGCGCCCGAGCGCTGATCGCGTGCTCGCGCCATTCCCGCCCGCGCATCAGGTGCTCGATGAGCGCAGCTTGCCAACTCTGGCTGCCCTGCCGAAGGACACCGCATTGGCGTTCCTGTGCCATCACGGCAATTCCAGCCGGCAAGCCGCCGAGCACTTTCGTGGTCTGGGCTTTCACAACGTGTACAACATCGAAGGTGGCATCGACGCCTGGGCGCAGCAGATCGACCCCGGCGTGCCGCGTTACTGAGCCGCGCGTTAGCGCGCCAGACGTGCTGCGCTGGCAGCGGCGCTGGTGGCGGTGGTTGGCGGCGGATTGGGCAAAAGTTGGTGGAAATAGAGTATTTGCGCTAACGTACGCGTTGGTATGCGGGATTGGCCGCATGCCGGAGGCAGCCGACGGCAGTTGCAAGCCGTCGGGAGGGGCTTCTTCCACCGCGGAGGTGCAACATGAGATGGCAAGCGACAACCACAACGGCGGCGCTGGCAGTGTTGCTGGCCGGCTGTGCCGCAACCGACGACCCTGCGCTGGCAGTAAAAGCCTGCGCCAATGGCGTCGCCGACAAGTTCACCGACAAGGCATTCACACTCGATCACGGCGCCCTGCGCAGTAGCGTCAATGTTGCCGAAAACGGACTGCTGCTGCTGTCCGGGCCGATCACCATCAACCCGGGCATGACCAACGAGGCCAAGCAAACCGTGCAGTGCAAAGTGCGGGTTGCCGACGGCAAAGCCGACCTGATTGCGCTGAACTTTATCTGGTAACCGTCGCTGGCGAACAGTCGGTGGCGACCGCTTGTAGCGAACGGAACCGGTATCTGCGAGCGCGTTGACCACCGTTGCCTTGGCCGCGCGGCGTGCCCCGCCGCTACCGCGTTGACGCAGCGCTTGTTCGCTGCCGTGCGGGCCACCACTCAAAAGCGCAGATGCTTGACGCTTTTGCCGTTGCGCCGCACCAGCTTGAGCGCTTCGATGCCGATGGTGATGTGCGCTTGCACAAAGCCATCGCTGACCTTGCGATCGGAGGCCTCGGTTTTCACCCCTTCCGGGATCATCGGTTGATCGGAAACCAGCAGCAGCGCGCCCGACGGGATGGAATTGGCAAAGCCGACCGAAAAGATGGTGGCGGTTTCCATGTCGATCGCCATGCAGCGCAGCTTGCGCAGGTAATCCTTGAAGTCCTCGTCGTGTTCCCAGACCCGGCGGTTGGTGGTGTACACGGTGCCGGTCCAGTAGTCGTGGCCGAGGTCGCGGATCATCGTTGAAACGCCGCGTTGCAAGGCGAACGCCGGCAGCGCCGGCACTTCCGGCAGCAGGTAATCGGTGGACGTGCCTTCACCGCGAATCGCGGCAATCGGCAGGATCAGATCGCCCAACTGGTTCTTGCGCTTGAGCCCGCCGCACTTGCCGAGAAACAGCACCGCCTTGGGCTCGTATGCAGTGAGCAGGTCCATCACCGTCGCGGCATTGGCGCTGCCCATGCCGAAGTTGATCATGGTGATGCCATCGTGGGTGGCGCTGGACATCGGCCGGTCAGCCCCTTGCATGGTGGCACCGGTTAGTTGGCAGAACATGTCGAGGTAGCCACCGAAGTTGGTCAGCAACACATGCTCACCAAACTCCTCGACCGCCACGCCGGTGTAGCGCGGCAGCCAATTGCTCACGATTTCCTGTTTTGTCTTCATGCTTTTCTCTCGTCGTTTCCCCAGCATTGTAATGCGCCGCAGCTTGGCAACGCATACTCAAGTCGGTAACGTCGCTGTTTCGCTGCCCGGAGAGCCCCATGCGACCTATCCTGATTTGCGCGCTGAGCAGCACCCTGCTGGCGCTACCGGCAATCGCCGCAGCGGCCGCTGGCGAGGCCTTTGCGAGCACCTATCAACCGCTCGCGTCGAGCGCCACCGTGCTGCGCCACGCGACCGTATTGATCGGCAATGGGCAGCGCCTGGACAACGCCGATGTGCTGCTGCGTGATGGCAAGATTGCCGCGCTGGGCACGCAGTTGCAGGTGCCGGACGGCAGCCTTGAAATCGATGCCCGCGACAAATGGGTCACCCCGGGCCTGATCGACGTGCATTCGCATCTGGGCGTGTACGCCAGCCCTGGCGTCACCGCCAGCGCCGATGGCAACGAGATGAGCGCGCCGGTGACCGCGCAGGTGTGGGCCGAGCATGGCGTATGGCCACAGGACCCCGGCTTTGCCAAGGCGCTCGCTGGCGGCATCACCAGCATGCAAGTGCTGCCCGGCTCGGCCAATCTGATCGGCGGCCGTGGCGTGACGCTGAAGAACGTGCCGGCGACCACCATGCAGGCGATGAAGTTTGCCGGTGCCCCGCATGGCCTGAAGATGGCCTGCGGCGAAAACCCCAAGCGCGTGTATGGCACCCGCATGCAATCGCCGATGACCCGGATGGGCAACATGGCCGGTTATCGCGCCGCGTTCAGCGAAGCGCGTGAGTATGCCGAGCAATGGGCCGATTACGCCAAGGCCACCGCCAAGGCCGGCAAGGATAAAAAAACCGAGCCCGCCAAGGCACCGAAACGCGACCTGCGTCTGGACACCCTGGCCGCCGTGCTGAACGGCGAAATTCAGGTCCATATCCATTGCTACCGGGCCGACGAGATGGCCAACATGATCGCCCTGGCGGATGAGTTCGGCTTCAAGATCGCGGCGTTTCATCATGGCGTGGAAGCCTACAAAATCGCCGACGTGCTGGCGAAGGAGCACATCTGCGGCGCGCTTTGGGCCGACTGGTGGGGCTTCAAGATGGAAGCCTATGACGGCATCGAGGAAAACATCGCGCTGGTCGACCGGCCCGAGGGCGGTTGCGCGATCGTGCATTCGGATTCAGCCGAAGGCATTCAACGGCTGAATCAGGAGGCCGCCAAGGTCATCGGCAGTGCACAACGTGTTGGCATCGCCATCGCGCCGGAACGCGCGATCCGCTGGCTCACCGAAAATGCCGCGCGCGCACTGGGCGTACTCGAACATACCGGCACCCTGGAGGCCGGCAAGATGGCCGATGTGGTGGTGTGGAACGGCAACCCGTTCAGCGTGTACGCCAAGGCCGACCAGGTGTTCATCGATGGCGCGCTGTTGTACGACCGCAATGATCCCGCACACCAACCGACGTCGGACTTCATGCTCGGCCAGGAGGCATCGCCATGAACCGCATCATGCGACGTGTTATCGCCTTCGTGCTGCTCGCCACCAGTAGCGTTGCCAGCGCGCAGGATGTGTTGATCCGCAATGCCACCGTCCATACCGCGAGCACTGCTGGCACCCTGCGCGGCAGCGACGTGCTGGTGCAGGGCGGGCTGATCAGCGCGATCGGCAACGCGCTCGCAGCACCCGCCGGCATTGCCATCGTCGATGCCAACGGCGCGCCACTGACACCGGGCCTGTTCGCAGGGGTCAGCGGCATTGGCGTCGAGGAGGTTTCCGCCGAGCCCAGCGCCAATGACGGCGCGCTGGTATTCGGCGCGACCGTGCCGCAAGCGGCGCAGATGCGGCCCGAGTTCGATGTCACGCTGGCCTACAACCCGCGCTCCAGCCTGTTGCCGGTGGCTCGCATGGGCGGCCTGAGCTTCACCCAACTGGCCGCCGGCAGCGCGCTGGGCGGCTCGATCATCGCCGGCCAGGGCGCGGTGGTGCGGCTTGATGGCCGTTTCGACGGTATCCCCTTTGCCGAACAACGCGCCTTGTTCATCAATCTCGGTGGCAACCTCGCGCCACTCAGCGGCAACTCGCGTGCCGGCGCTTACATGCTGCTGGCGCAGGCGATCGCCGAAGCGCGCAGCGCGGCACCAGCGGGCAGCGTCAACACCCTGCTCACGCCAGCCGGGCGCAGCGCCCTTGCCGGTTATTTCGCTCGCGGCCGGGTGCTGGTCGGCGTCGACCGTGCCGCTGATATCCTGCGTGTGATCGCCATCGCACAGCGCGAAAAACTCAACATTGTGCTGGTCGGTGCCGCCGAAGGTTGGTTGGTGGCGGCACAACTGGCCGCGGCAAAAGTGCCGGTATTGATCGACGGGCTGGAAAACCTGCCCGGCAGTTTCGACAGCCTCGGCGCCACTCTGGAAAACGCGGCGCGCCTGCACGCCGCCGGCGTGGCAGTGGGCTTCAGCCAGCGCGGCGATGCCTCGCACAATGCCCGCAAAATGCGTCAGCTCGCCGGCAATGCGGTCGCCAACGGCCTGCCGTGGGAAGCGGGTCTGGCCGGCCTCACCGCAATGCCGGCCAAGGCCCTCGGCGTGAGCCATCGAATCGGCAGTATCGAAGTCGGCAAACTTGCTGATCTGGTGCTGTGGTCTGGGGACCCGCTGGAGGTAACCAACAGCGCGCGCCAGATTTGGCTGGCCGGCAAGGCTATGCCAATGCAATCGCGGCAAACGCAACTGCGTGATCGCTACCTGCGTGCCGCCGGGCCATTGCCAAGAGCGTATCCGTAACTGGTCCGCGTGCAGGGTTTGATGGTGCGTGCGTTACCGCGCTGCGATCCCGGGTAACGGCCCGTGGCGGCGCGCTGCGCCACCGGGTTTCGGGCGCGCTGCGCCCCGGGTTTCGGGCGCGCTGCGCCCCGGGTTTCGGGCGCGATGCGCCCCGGGTTTCGGGCGCGATGCGCCCCGGGTTTCGGCTTCGCCTCAACCCGGGCTACCGGGGTTTAAGGCGTGCGGCGATAGCGGTTTGCACGCGTCTTGGTAGCCCGGGTTAGGCCGCAGGCCGTAACCCGGGATTTTGCGTGCGGGCGCGGTAAACGGGCGCGGGACCCCGGGGTTTTTGCCGTGCCACGGTGCCCGTTTGCGCACGCCGTGGTAGCCCGGGTTAGGCCGCAGGCCGTAACCCGGGATTTTGCGTGCGGGCGCGGTAAACGGGTGCGGGACCCCGGGGTTTTTGCCGTGCCACGGTGCCCGTTTGCGCACGCCGTGGTAGCCCGGGTCAGGCCGCAGGCGGTAACCCGGGATTTTGCATGCGGGCGCGGTAACCGGGTGCGGGACCCCGGGGTTTTTGCCGTGCCACGGTGCCCGTTTGCGCACGCCGTGGTAGCCCGGGTCAGGCCGCAGGCCGTAACCCGGGATTTTGCGTGCGGGCGCGGTAACCGGGTGCGGGGTCCCGGGTTTGGGCGGAGCAGCGATCACCGCTGCCGCAAATACCGCCACAACTGCTCCGCCTTGGCGAGGTCCTTGGGCCGGCCGAAGGATTCGAGGATTGCGCACTGCGCGCCAAGGCTCGGAACCGCCACCAACAGCCCTTGCCACTCAACCATCTCGCGGTCAGTGGGGCGCACGGCCTGCCACCCGCCAGCGCGGAACAACTCCAGATTTCCCATCACCTCCACCGGCAGCGCGAAGCCGCTGACACGACCGAAGCGCGAGCGAAACAGATCGCCGCGTTCGGGTTGAAAGGCGCTGTCGATGCGCTCATGCCACTGCGCGAGCAGGCGCATAGCGTCGCCATCGGATACCAGCACATCGACATCGTGCACGGCGATGTCCGGCACACCAGCGACGTGCAAAGCAGCGCTGCCGATCAGCCACCACGGTTCGCGGCAGTGTATTTGCAACGCTGACAGTGCGGCGCTGAGCGTTGTGTGCAATGCTGCTGCGTCATCCGCAGGCGGCTTCTGCTTCATGGTGGCAGGCGCTCGGGGAAGGCGTGAATACGCTGTGGTTGCGAGAAGCGAAGTGCCGTGGCAATCCAACAGATGTTGCGTCGCAAGTATTCACCCTCCCCAACCCTCCCGTGCCAGCAAGGGAGGGGCAAAATCGCGTGGCCTTGTCGTCACTCAGAACGCGTTGATGCCGGTGACTTCGCGGCCAACCACGAGCTGATGCACGGTCTCGGTGCCCTCGTAGGTGATTACCGATTCGAGGTTCAGCGCATGGCGGATCGGGCAGTGCTCGGTAGTGATGCCGGCGCCGCCGAGGATATCGCGCGCTTCGCGGGCGATGTCGATGGCCATGCGCACGTTGTTCCACTTGGCCAGGCTCACCTGCGTCGGCTGCATGGTGCCGGCGTCCTTGAGACGCCCCAATTGCAGGCTCAGCAATTGGGCCAACGTAATGCGCCGCGCCATGTCGGCCAACTTGAGCTGCACCGCCTGGTTGGCAGCGATGGGACGGTTGAACACGATCCGCTGCTTGGCGTATTCGGTGGCCTCGCTGAAACAGGCGATGGCGGCGCCGACCGGCCCCCAGGTGATGCCGAAGCGAGCCTGGGTAAGGCAGCCCAGCGGGCCCTTGAGGCCGCGCACGTTGGGCAGCCGCTGCGCATCGGATACGCGCACGTTGTCGAAGAACAGCGCCGAGGTCACCGAGGCGCGCAGGCTCATCTTCTTCTTGATTTCCTGGGCGGTGAAGCCGGGCGTGTCGGTAGGCACGATGAAGCCCTGGATGCCGTCTTCGGTCTGCGCCCAGACGATCGCGATCTGCGCCACGTTGCCGTTGGTGATCCACATCTTGGCGCCGTTGATCACCCAGTCGCCGCCGTCGCGTTTGGCGTGGGTCTTCATGTTGGCCGGGTCGGAGCCACCGTGCGGTTCGGTGAGGCCGAAGCAACCGATGATCTCGCCGCGCGCCATCGCCGGCAGGTAGTGCTGGCGCTGTTGCTCGTTGCCATAAGCAAAGATCGGGTACATGCACAGCGAGCTTTGCACCGAGACGAAGCTGCGGATGCCGGAATCGCCGCGTTCGAGTTCCTGGCAGATCAGGCCGTAGCTGACGCCGTTGAGCCCGGCGCAACCGTATTTCTCCGGCAGCGATGAACCGAGCAGGCCCATGCTGGCGATTTCTGGTATCAGCTCGCGCGGAAAGCGGCCCTGCTCGAAGCAATCGCCGATGATCGGCAACACCCGCTCGTTGGTGAAGCGCGCCACGCTGTCCTGTACCGCGCGCTCCTCATCGCTGAGCAGGGAACGGATGTCGAACAGGTCGGTCGGATCGAGGGCCATGGCGAATGCGCACGCGTTGGGGGGAGCCGCGTATTGTAGCGGGCCGCCCGCCGCCACGCACGGCGATGGTGGTGTACGCGACAGCCTGTCGGGCTTTTACGCCGCACGCGCCGCCACGCATCGCCCGCCACGGCCGCGCTCATGGCACCGCGTGCGTGGCCGCTTTGCGCGCGATGTGCTCGATGACGGCAGCGGCCACGTCAACCCCGCTCGCAGCTTCGATCCCCTCCAGGCCGGGCGAGGAATTGACTTCCAGCACCAGCGGGCCGCGTTTGGAGCGCAACATGTCGACACCCGCCACCCCCAGCCCCATCACCTTGGCCGCGCGCACCGCCAGCGCGCGCTCGCGCGCACTCAGCTTGACGGCACTGGCGGTGCCACCACGATGCAGATTGGAGCGGAACTCGCCGGGCTTGGCGGCGCGCCGCATGGCAGCCACCACCTTGCCGCCGACCACGAAACAGCGCAGGTCAGCGCCTTCGGCTTCAGCGATGAACTCCTGCACCAGAAAATTGGCATACAGGCCGCGAAACGCCTCGATGACGCTGCGCGATGCGGTCTGGCTTTCGGCCAGAATCACGCCATTGCCCTGGGTGCCTTCGTTGAGCTTGATCACGTGCGGTGCCGGCCCGAGCATGTGCAGCAAATCGCCGGTATCGTCCGGGTTGTCACCAAACACCGTGGTCGGCAGGCCGATGCCCTCGCGCGCCAGCAACTGGTGCGCACGCAGCTTGTCGCGCGAACGCAGGATCGCGTCGGAACTGTTCACGGTATACGCGCCCATCATTTCAAACTGGCGCAACACGGCGGTGCCGTAAAACGTGATCGAGGCACCGATGCGCGGGATAACCGCCACGATATCGGTCAGCGCGCGGCCCTTGTAATGCAGCTCGAACCCGGCTGGCGCGATCCGCATGTAACAGCGCAGCGGATCGAGCACGCGCGCGGTATAGCCGCGATCGCGCGCCGCTTCCAGCAGGCGTTGGGTCGAATACAAGGCGCTGTTGCGCGACAGGATGGCAATTTTCACGACGTTGAATCCTCACCAGGCGCTTCGCCCAGCACAAAAGAAAGGGCCGGGTCGACCACAAACCGGTTGGCCAGTGCACTACGGCCCAGCAACATCGGAAACAGCATCGCGCGGCGCGATGTCAGATTGATTTCGGTTTCAAACGCGAGCCCAGCCAACACCATGCGGGTGCGGATGAACACCCGCTCGCCAACATGTCCACCGGAATCGGTAACCTGCCTGCGTGCAAACACCGGCGCCTCAACCGCGTTTTCCGGTGCGGTCGGGTCGGCAGGATGCAGGCCAAAACGCACCCACTCCAGGCCATCGCGGTGAAACACTTCCTGCCAATCGACATGCAACGCCGAGGTGCGCGCACCGGTATCGACCTTGGCGCGAACGAAAGCCAGCCCAAACGCCGGCAACGACACCCATTCCCGCCAGCCCAACACCTTTTTTGTGCTCATCGGCAGATCGCAAGGCTCGCAAAGCCGGACGCGGCGGAACGCGCAGATGGCAGCCGCCCACATCGCCCATCACGCGCGACCGGGAACCCGTTTGCTATCGACATGGAGCGGGTGAAGGGAATCGAACCCTCGTCAGTTGCTTGGGAAGCAACAGCTCTGCCATTGAGCTACACCCGCGATGACCGAATTATGCGCCAGCACACGGCGCGGTCGCAACGCCGGCACCGTACAATGATTGCCATGCAGATCCAGATCAATGGCGAAACCAGCACGGTGCCCGATGGCACCAGCATCAGTACCCTGCTCGACCAGATCGGCCTTGGCGAGCGCCGGGTGGCGGTGGAGGTCAATCGTGAAGTCGTCCCACGCAGCCGCCATCCACACCATCTGCTGCACGACGGCGATCGGGTCGAGATCGTTCATGCGATAGGGGGAGGGTAAAAACCCAATGCTCTCAGCAGGTTCGGCTGCGTTGCTCGGCGTGCTTTACGGCGCATGGTCGCACTCGACCACACATCCATGCGCTGCAACTCCGCTTTTCCGCTTCATCCCACCGACATGTCGCAATGTGCCGTGGTAGCCCGGGTTGAGGCCCAGCGGGCCGAAACCCGGGGCACCACGTAGCGGTGGAAGCGACATCCACACCGGAATGCACTTGGCGCTCACCTTTGCGTTTTTTACGTCCTTTGCGGATCAAAAGCTTTACGCTCCGCCCGTCGGGTTCATGCTCCGTGTGCAGTTCCAGACACCGGAACGAGCGGCTTGCAATGACCGGTGGAAGGGCTCAAGTTGGAGCATTGAGTAAAAACCGGGCTACCGCTGCTGGCGCTGAGCGGCGATAATCGCGCCATGAATGCTCCCCCGTGCTCCGACCCGCTGCTGATCGCCGGCAAAACCTATCATTCGCGGCTGCTGACCGGCACCGGCAAGTTCAAGGATATGGACGAAACTGCGCGCGCCAGCGCCGCTGCCGGTGCGCAAATCGTCACCTTCGCGGTGCGCCGCATGAACCTCGGCCAGGACCCGGCACAACCCAACTTGCTCGACGCACTGCCGCCGGATCGTTACACCCTGCTGCCCAACACCGCCGGCTGCTACAACGCCGCGGATGCGGTACGCACCTGCCAACTGGCACGCGAGCTGCTCGATGGCGCCAGCCTGGTGAAACTCGAAGTACTCGGCGACAGCAAAACCCTGTTCCCCGATGTGGTGCAAACGCTGGCTGCTGCACGCACGCTGATCGCCGATGGTTTTCAGGTGATGGTGTACACCTCGGACGACCCGATCATCGCGCGCGAACTCGAAGCCATCGGCTGCGTTGCGATCATGCCGCTGGCGGCGCCGATCGGCTCCGGGCTGGGCATCCAGAACAAATACAACCTGCTGGAAATCATCGACAACGCCAAGGTGCCGGTGCTGGTCGATGCCGGTGTCGGCACCGCTTCGGATGCCGCCATCGCGATGGAGCTGGGCTGTGATGGCGTGTTGATGAACACCGCAATTGCCGGCGCCCGCGACCCGGTAGCGATGGCCGGCGCCATGCGCAAGGCGGTGCAGGCCGGGCGCGAGGCATTCCTGGCCGGTCGCATCCCGCGCCGCCGCAACGCCAGCGCGTCCTCGCCGCTCGATGGGCTGTTCTTCTGATGCGCGCAGCCGCCACCCGCTCCGATGCGGAGCCAGCAACGGCCGATGCCGCTGCCGATGCCGGCAACCGTAAACGCCGCCCGGTGCGCAGCTTTGTGCTGCGCCAGGGGCGCTTCACCCCGGCCCAGCAACGTGCCTTCGAACAACACTGGGCGCACTTTGGCGTGGCCTATCAGGCGCTGCCGCGCGATCTGGATGCACTGTTCGGTCGCCGCGCCGAGCATGTGTTGGAAATCGGTTTCGGCAACGGCGAGTCGTTGGCATTTGCCGCGGCAGCGCAGCCCGAACGCGACTTGATCGGCATCGAAGTACACCGACCCGGCGTCGGCCGCGCGCTCAATGCGCTGGCCGATCAGGGGATCGGCAATGTCCGCGTGTACTGCCACGATGCGGTGGAGGTGTTGCGCGATGAGATCGCGCCCGGTGCGCTGGATGAAGTGCGCATTTTTTTCCCCGACCCCTGGCACAAAAAACGCCATCACAAGCGCCGCTTGATCCAGCCGGCGTTCGCCGCGCTGCTGGTGTCGCGCCTGCGCGTCGGCGGGCTGCTGCATCTGGCCACCGATTGGGCCGACTACGCGCAGCAGATGTGCGACGTGCTCGATGCCCAACCGCAGCTGAAAAGCCAAGCCGGCCGCGGCGGCAGCGTGGCTCGCCCAGCATGGCGGCCGGCGACCCATTTTGAACTGCGCGGCCTGCGCCTGGGTCATGGGGTATGGGATTTGTTGTATGAACGCCACTGACCTGACGCGTTCACCGCGTGTCCGCGCCCCGGCGTGCGCTGTTACCCTGAGTCCACCGATTCGCGCCACCTGACCGAGAGCCAGACCACGCCCCATGTCCGAGCACGCACTCACGACCGATATGCTGCTGGTACTCGGTCTGGTCGGCTTCACTATGGTGATGTTCACCTTCGAGCGACTGCGCGCCGACGTCACCGCGCTGGTGGTTCTGGTTGCCATCGGCCTGCTCGGGCTGGTGCCGGCACGGCAATTGTTCGGCGGCTTTTCCGGCAACGCGGTGATCAGCGTGATTGCCACCATGATTCTGGGCGCTGGGCTCGACCGCACCGGCGTCCTCAATCGTCTGGCGATGGCCTTGCTGCGCGCCTCGCGCGGCGTCGAGGAACGCCTGATCCTGATGACCTCGGCAATCGCCGGCAGCCTGTCGGCGGTGATGCAGAACCCATCGGTCGCCGCCCTGTTCCTGCCGGTCGCCTCACGCCTCGCCGCCCGCACCGGCCTGTCGCTGGCGCGCATCCTGATACCGGTGGCGGCCGCCATCATCATGGGCAGCGGCCTGACCATGGTCGGCAACTCGCCGCTGATCCTGCTCAACGATCTGCTCATCGCCGCCAACGGCAACCTGCCCTCGGGCGTGGCCAGCATCAAGCCGCTGACGATGTTCGCGCCGATGCCGATCGGCATTGCCCTGCTCGCGGTCGGCCTGCTGTATTTCCGCTGGGTGGGCCGCCGCTGGCTGGGCAGCCGCGACGACCCCGCGGTCACCCCGGCGCGCACCGAAAGTTACTTTGCCCGTACCTACGGCATCGACGGCGACATGGTGGAATTGACGGTAACCTCGGAAAGCCCGCTGGTGGGCATGTCGGTAGGCGAGGCCGAAGCACAGAAAAACGCACCGCTGTATCTGGCGGTAAAAACCGCGGGCGAAGCGCGGCTGGCGCCACCGGCCGACACCATGATCTGGGTTGGCAGCGTACTCGGGGTGATGGCGCCGCGCGAACAAGTCAATGATTACGCGCAGAACAATCTGCTGCGGCTGGCGCCGCGGTTGCGGCAACTGGCCGATCTGTTCAACCCGGCACGTGCCGGTATCTCCGAAGCGGTGGTGCCACCCACCTCGCGTTTCATCGGCAAGACCCCGGCCGACCTGCAACTGCGTCGCCGGCTCGGCATCAGCCCGCTGGCGATCAATCGCGAAGGCAAGATTTGGCGCGAGGATATCCGCCAGATTCCGATCAAGGCCGGCGACATGCTGGTGTTGCACAGCATTTGGACAGACCTCGCGCTGGCCGCAGAAAAGCGCGATTTCGTGGTGGTCACCGACTACCCCAAGGACGAACAGCGCCCGCACAAACTGTGGCACGCGATGTTCGTGTTCGCGCTGGCGCTGGGGCTGGCGGTTACGGCGGAATTGCCGGTGCCGCTGGCGCTGATGACCGGCGCTGCCGGCATGTTGGTGCTGGGCGTGCTCAACATGGATGAGGCCTATGCGGCGGTCAACTGGAAGACCGTGTTCCTGATGGCCGGGCTGATTCCGCTGGGTTGGGCGATGGACTCCACCGGGACCGCCGCCTGGCTGTCGCAACGGGTACTCGACCACCTCGGCCCGAACTTGCCGCTGTGGGTGCTGCAAGCAGTCATCGGCTTGCTCACCACGGCCTTCGGGCTGGTGATCAGCCATGTCGGCGCTACCGTGGTGATGGTGCCGCTGGCGATCAACTTTGCCCTCGCGGTGGGCGGCGACCCGACCGTGTTCGCGCTGGTCGTCGCGCTATCGGCATCCAACAATTTCCTCAGCCCATCCAACCCGGTGCTGTCGGTAATCATGGGCCCAGCCGGATTTGCCTCGCGCGACCTGCTCAAACTCGGCCTGCCGCTCACTTTTATCTACCTGTCGATAGTGCTGGCAATGGTCAATCTGGTGTTTTGAACGCAACCGTCGAGGCGCGACGATCCGATCACCCCATCAACACCAATTCCTCGGCAGCGGTGGGGTGGATCGCCACGGTATCGTCGAAATCGCGCTTGCACGCGCCCATCTTCACCGCTACCGCAAAGCCTTGCAAAATCTCATCACTGCCCGGGCCGAGCAAATGAATGCCGAGCACGCGCTCGTCATCGCCCACGCAGACCAGCTTCATCAATGAGCGCTCGGCATGGCCAGCGAGCGCGCCGAGCATCGGCCGGAAGCGGCTGCGGTAAATCGTTACCGCATCACCATGCGCGGCACGTGCCTGCGCTTCGGTCAGGCCAATGCTGCCGATCGGCGGGTGCGCAAACACCACGCTGGGAATGTTGCGGTAATCCAGCCTGGCTTTGGGCTTGCCGCCGAACACACGATCCATCAGCCGCCGTGCGGCGGCAATCGCCACCGGCGTGAGCGCCGGACAATCGGTGACATCGCCTACCGCGTAGACATTTTTTGCCGAGGTGTTCTGCCACTCATCAACCGCGATGAAACCCTGGCCATCCAGCGCAACCGACGCTGCATCGAGGCCAATGCCGGTGACATTTGGTGACCGCCCCACCGCCCACAGCAGACAATCGAACCCGCCGGCAACATCGCCATTGCGGCAATGCACACGGATACCGTCGGCATCCCGACTGACCTGATCGAGCTCGTGCCCGAACACGATGTCGATTCCTCGTGTCTGCATCGCTTCGCGCAGGGCATCGCCGATGTCGTGATCGAACGGGCGCAGCAGGCGCTCGCCGCGCACCAGCAGATGCACCTCGGAGCCAAGCGCGCGCAGCACACCGGCCAGCTCGACCGCGATGTAGCCGGCACCGATCACCGCCACCTTGCGCGGCGCCGCACGCAAGCCGAAAAAGCCATCGGAATCGATGCCATGTTCATTACCTGTGATGTCGGGCCGGCGCGCATGGCCACCGGTTGCGATCAGCACATGCGTCGCCGACAGATCCTGCGTGCCGGCGTGTACCCTGCCATTGCCCAGCAATTCGCCGCGCTCAGCAATCACGCTGATGCCAAGCTCATCGAAGCGTTTGCGGTAGCTGGCGTGGATGTTGCTGATGTACTGCTGCCGGCGTGCGATGAACGCCGGCCAATCCAGCGCCACGGATTGCCCGTTGAAGCCGAGTTCCCCGGCAAGCTGCTGCGCCTCGGCCAACTCCGCCGCCAGCCACATCGCCTTTTTCGGCACGCAGCCCACGTTGACGCAGGTACCGCCCAGCGCATGCGGTTCGAGGATGGCGACCCGCGCGCCATGACGCGCCGCGCGAATGGCACCGGCAATACCGCCGGAGCCGGCGCCGAGAACGATCAGATCAAACGCCGCTGTTGCCATTACAGTATCCTCTCCGGCGCACACAACGCCGGGTCGATGATCGGTTCGCGCCGGCACAGCAGATCGGCCACCAGATGGCCAGTGACCGCCGACATGCCAACGCCCATCATGCCGTGGCCGGTGGCCAGCATCAGGTTGCGCATGCCCGGCGCTACACCGATGAATGGCAGGTCATCGATCGTCATCGGCCGCCAACCGTACCAGTCCTCGACGTGCTCGGGGCCTTCGGGCGTGTGCAGGTATTCGCGGGCACCACGCACCAGCGCACGCAGACGGGTTGGGTTCAGGCCACTGTTGTAGCCGGAAAACTCCATGGTGCTGCCCAGCCGGAAGCCATCGCGCCAGGTGGTGACGCAAACGCTGCGCTCCTTGAGCACCAGCGGCCGATTGGGTGCCTGTGCTGGCCGGGTGTAGGTGATCGAATAGCCTTTGCCGGGTTGGATCGGCAAGTTCAGGCCGAGCTGGCGGGCAACGGTGGGCGACCAGGCGCCGAGCGCGAACACAATGTCGCGGCCACGGCGCGGGCCACGCTCGGTATGCACGGCACTGACGCGATCGCCGTCGCGCGCAAACCCCACCACCCGGCAGCGTTCTTCGATCACCCCGCCGTGGGCGCGCACCACACGCGCCAACTCCGCGGCATAGCGATCCGGCCGCAGCCGGGCATCGCCCGGGAAGTGCAAGGCGCCGGCCATGCCCGGCAACAACGCCGGTTCCTCGGAAGCCAGTCGACGGCCATCCCAGCTTTCGGCGCGCACGCCAAAACGTGCCAGCACCGGCACCTCGTCGCTGGCCTTGGCCATCGCCTCGTGGTTGCGAAACACATAGAGCAGACCGCTCGCACTGAACTCGCAATCCAATTGCTGCTCACGCACCAGGGCCTCGATCAACGCGCGCGAACGCCTGAGTACGCGCGCCTTGGCCTCACCGGTGCGCAGCCAGTCGTCGAGATTGCAGCGCCGCGAAAATGCCAACAGCCAGCGCGCCAATGCCGGATCCCAGCGCGGGCGCACATAAAACGGCGCATCGGGCTTGAACATCCAGCGCAATGCCTGGCCGATCATGCCCGGCGCTGCCAGTGGCGTGGCGTGGCTGGGGGTCAGCGTGCCGCAATTGCCGTGTGAGCTGCCACAACCCACCAAGCCCTGTTCAAGCACACGCACTTGCCGCCCGGCCTGCAGCAAATAGTGGGCGCAACACAGGCCAACCACGCCGCCACCGAGAATGAGCACATCGGAAGAATCCGTCATGGTCACATTCTAGTGTAGTGCGTCGCACTTGGCTGCACATTCAGCGCTCGGCTGAGCCGCGAGACAACCGTTCACCGCGGCTGCGCGCAAAATCCTGAGTTACCACATCGTGCGCAACCCGACACCGATGCACGCCAAAAACCCCCAGTAGCCCGGGTTGAGGCGAAGCCGAAACCCGGGACCCCGCACCCGTTTACCGCGGCCCAC
>Ga0210036_1001076_pt1 | contig 31114 bp, 21 predicted proteins | sample CryGeymeta201515_FD_185469 | JGI IMG/M metagenome (GOLD analysis project Ga0210036, IMG submission 185469) | Groundwater microbial communities from Crystal Geyser aquifers in Utah, USA - Crystal Geyser metaG 2015-15 (SPAdes) (version 2) | ecosystem: Environmental > Aquatic > Deep subsurface >...
GCAACCAGGTTATGAGCCTGATGCTTCACCGCTTAACCACTTCAGCTACCATCTGAAGATAATGCCTCTGAGCCAAAAGAGCACCCCGCAATGGGGTCAGATAATGTGTAATATATAAATCCTCACACATACGTTGGTATCTTTGAATTGTGGTGTATGGGCGGCTGGCTGGATTCAGTTCCTGTTGTTGGAGTGGTGAGATTTTCTTTGCAACAACCTACTGTGGATAATTGCGATCCAACTCTTGCCGAGTGCGAGAATGCGTTTGTCCCTTTGGACACCTTACCCTACTGTGCACAATCGTATGACAACAATGCCACACTTAATTCGTCTTATCCTGGTATCATCTATCCTTGCGAGGTCTACGAAGCCATTAATGCCCAAGTTGTCAATGAAAATTCGCTGACGATAATCACTCGTGCTTCCACGATACCTCAAAAATTTGTCTGTCCATCCAAAAATCCAAACACGTCAACTTGTCCCAAAACGTACGAGAATACGGGTCCTGAATACAAATTCTACACGGCGCAAACCGAGTCCTTCACAATTCTCGTGGATCATGCAGTGACGGCATCCAAAATATGCACACGACACCAGGATAGAATCGGTAACTACGCTTGTTCCGCTGAGTCGTCATCACATCCGGGGAGACTGTATTCCAAAAACGATGCACTGTGCCGCCAGGAGCATACCCGTCAGAATGCCTTTCAGACGTATCGAGGTTCCAAAGAATCAGCGGACGCTCCTTGCTATCTCAACCCTAATAAGACCAAGACTAATCAAGATTTCTTTTCTCTGGAGGTCTTGCTACAAGCAGCGGATATTACCCTTGACGACTGCAGCAGCAATGCCAGCTCATACGGGGGATATTTTTTGAATGACGAGGTCAATTGCCAGACCTATCGAGATTCTGGTGCAACATTGCTCCTTAACATTCATTGGAGTGACTTCTCCCCCTATGAAGGACTCGTTGAACCGCATTATTATTACTCACCCCAACTAGTTGGAACTTCATTCAAGCAGTACGTGCCCTATTACGACAATCATTATCGACAGTCTCGTACGCTGTTGAATGCTCACGGGATTCGAGTAGCGGTTCTCTTAGGAGGAGAATTCAATGAATTCAATGTTGTTAATTTTATGGTTACTCTGACGACGGCACTTGGGCTACTCGCCGTTGCCACTACTATTGTGGACACTTTGATGCTATACATACTTCCCGAAAAGAAAAGGTATCAAGAAGTCAAATACGAAATGACGGAAGCGTTTGAAAGCAATGACGTCGTCACGACTGCTGTTGCGGGCTTGAGTCGTCTGATTGTTTCCAACTCAGTTAGAGACGACCATAATGAGGAATTAGAAAGTGCCAATCGAGTTAACGAACGAAGGGCTACAGAAGAAACATTAGTCGGGTCGGATGCAGATCTCACTGATCCTCTCCTGCCGACAGAATAAATGCCGGTCTGCCGAGCCAATCAAGAATCCGTTGGAGTTGATGGTGTTCAGAAAAGAAGTGTGCTCACTTTCAGGCGACAGAAGAAATGTTTTTGACGGCGGGTTATTGATTTTTTTGCTATGTTTCGAGATGTCAAATAGTACTTCACCCTAACGGTACATGATACTTTTAGGAGGCCGCGGACGCAGAATAATCACTATAGCGCTTGTTCTCGTGCAACTTTTGTAGCCCTCGAAGGGCCAAATTGACATGCAGCTCTACTCCTCGAGGCATGACAGTCTCGTCGAGAGCAAAGTGAGGATGATGAAGCCCATAGTTGGTAGGTGGCTCAGTCCCTGATCCCTGTCCTAAGAGAAAGAAGGTCGATGGAATCTTTTCCGCCACAAAGCTGAAGTCTTCTCCTCCCATAGTTGGCTCTATATCACGTACATACCCTTCCTCGGAAACAAGAGCTCCAATCTCTTTTGAAAAAGACTCGTACAAGTCAGGATCATTCACGGTCGGTGGGTAGTAATCTGGCGAATAAGTGATGGTCACGTTGCAGCCATACACTTCTGCAGTCGTTGTCATGATGTAATGAACTCGATCTCGCAGTGCCATTAGTGTGTCAGTGCTCAGTGCTCGAATAGTGCCTCGCAAAAGAGCCGAATCAGGAATTACGTTATAAGCATCACCGGCTGAAAATAGCAGAGGAATGAAAACCGATTGGAAAGGGGAAAAACGCCATACATGCCTGTCGAATTAATAATGAAAGCTGCACGTACCTTGCATTTTGGTCACACTTACGACTCCACTGTCCAATGGATTCATGGTTCTTGACACAATCGTCTGTAGATTCATAATGATGGCAGATGCTGCTACAATCGGATCGTGCGTTAAATGCGGCATGGCGGCATGCCCTCCTTTTCCTGCAATTAGTATTTCAAACCTCTCAGCTGCCGCCAACAAGGGGCCAGGCCGTCCTGCGACACTACCCGATGGGATTGTTGGCCAGACATGCATGCCAAAGGCATGTTCAGGCTTAGGGTCCAAGTCCAAGACACCCTCTTCCACCATACGCTTCGCTCCTGCTCCACCTTCCTCGGCCGGTTGAAACATCAGCCGCACAGTCCCGTTAATGCTTTCCTCCATTCCTTTCAAGATGGATGCTGCTCCTAATAACATGGTGGTGTGTCCATCGTGACCACAGCTGTAAGCGATAGAGAAACGAGAGTTACAGGAAAACATGAGAAACAATGTTACATCTTGCATTGTAAAATATTTAAAGTCTGTCCCTTACGCGTGCATTCGATCATCATTTTGGCTCTTGAATTCGTCCACCCCCTCCGTTCGTTCGTAAATAGGCAAGGCATCCATATCGGCTCGTAACAAGACACAGGGCTCTTCGCCCGTTCCAATATCTGCCACAACTCCATAACCTCCTGGTCCTTTGATTCTATCCGGGTGAGTATTTACAGACCAGCCTGTAGTGTACTTGATGTTTAACTTGGATAAAACGTTCTGCACAATTCCACTGGTCTCTTTCTCCTGGTACATCAGTTCGGGTCGTTGGTGCAGCGTGCGTCGTGTAGATTGCAGAAAGGCGGTCAAATTCTTCGCCTGTCCCTTGATTTCCTCCTTCAATTGCGCAGAATGTGCAGCAGTCTTGTCTGCAAAGAAGTTTTCTACAACAAGATTGCGCCGGGACATCTTGCTGCTGCTATCGGGGTAGACAATATCAATGTTTCTTCCAAGCTCATCCGTGATGGCTTGGGCATCTTCACCTGAAGTCCCAGTAGAAGCAGCGCGTGCGCTGCGAAGAGGAAGGGCAGAGACTGCAGCCAAATTCGTAACACACCAAATAGGTGACAGTGTGGCCAGGACACTTAGGCTGGAGCCCATCAATTCTCGAGATCTCATATTGGTTGCAGCTGCTAATATTTTGTGGGATTGACTTGCTATTAACATTACGAAGTCGGGTCTGGTGGTTTGGGCAACTACTTCGAGTACTCGAGTAACTTATGTAGCCGCATTATCAGAAGTTCTATTCTTTTATTTATTGTCAGTCGCATTCTCGCTCACATCATCTCCTCACTCTTAAGGTTTTGTGTGCGTCCTTGTCAACAAAAGAGCTTTCAACCGATTGCCTCTACTACCTCTACTAAAGTACTACCAGGTAGCTACTGTAGCTACTACTAGTAGCTGCAGGGAGCAGATTAGTGGACTACCATACTACTACTAGTCTAGTAGTAGACCCTCTAGCTCCTCGAGTAGACCTACTCTAGAGTGCACGCAAAGAAGCAAGATCTGGAACCAAAACTTCCATTAACAAGAAGATAAATAATACAGTAAATAATACGGTTCAACCAAAAATCAGTGAAATTGAACATTGAACTGCATCATTTGATTTTCTTCTTCCTTTCGACTGCACAGCCATACACCATACATGTACAGCCATCATGTCCTACCTGGGGTGCTCAGCAATTCGACAGTCAAAGTCTCACTTCTTTCGACAAAGCCATCAAATAAAGCACAAAGCAGCACTGGCTTCATTTCAATCAACCAAGAGATGGAGCTCTGCATCGACCTCCGCTGCATCGCCTTCGAGGAACGACCAAAGGCGACTTCCTTTGACGTTGTATCGACAGCTCTTAGATTGGTGCCGGAATACAGAAGCAGCAATTCCTCTGGAAGCTTTCATCGAACCAATTAGTTTAGCACCTCCCCAGTTAGACTCTGACAAATTGCAGGAGCTACAACAAAGGCAAAACGATGCAGCCACCGATACGTCAATATATTCCCTCGTAACCAGAGTACACGGCTTGCTGCCGAAGCTGTCTCGAGTGGAATCTGACTCGCTTCTTGTTCGAGTTCAGAGTACTCAGGATTTGAAAAAACTTGTACGAGCCATGTTCCGCCTCAATTCTGAGACATCCGACGAAAAAGATCGAAAGACACGAATAACTTTTGCTTTTCAAACGCTACGGTCGTTAAATGAACTGAGCTTGTCACTGGATGAATTAAAGAGGCACCGAGACGATCACTTGGATCGGGGCGATGACGTTCTATTTTACTGTGGGCAAACAGTCCAGCACAAACACGAGCGGTGGCGAGGAGTGATTGTTGGTTGGGAGAGGCCCACAAAAGTCGACGACGACGACGACAAAGCAGGCAGAGTTCCTACTCAGTTAACCTCGCTCACCACAAAAACGTACAAAGCAAGTGATTTTCTCAAGAGTGTCCGCTACGAAGTGATCTTGGATGCTGGTGACGTCAATATGATGGAGGCTACCTCGTCCTTCATCGTAGCGACCCAAGATGACCTGGAGCCCTTGTCTGATCGAAATTTGTGCCATATAAGAAATGTTATGATCACGGATCATTTTGAAAGATTCGATCCCTTTTCGTGCACGTTCAAGGCCAACGAACTTCTGGCCTACGAGTACCCAGCGGACCATGCCTTGCAACTACAGTTCGCCGCGACTGCTAGGAGAGAAAAAACGTGCGATGCTACAGACTCTCCCGAAGTTATTGCTGATAGGGTAATTTCAGAGATTAGAAGGTTCTCTCAGTATTTGGAAACGCTCATTGACATGCCTGAAATATGCAATGAAAATCAAGAAACTTTCGCTCTGCTGGCTTCCATTAAAGCAAAGATTGCATCTGTCTCCTTTGATCAAGTTGGAGCTTGGCCTCCTTCCATTTTGACTGCACAGCATGAAGGCATGACTATGGAAGCACAGGATTTTTGTTCCCCTATCGCTATAGCGTCGGCACGCATCCGACAACTGTTGAATGTTTCTTTGATTGTCCGGGATATTCTTTTGCATAGAGAGTCGTCCAAGCAAGCCGCACCAAGGTTAAAGTTTGATATCGGGGATGTTATCTATCACAAAGGATTTGGTTTCCGTGGTGTCGTGGTTGCGTTTGACGAGAAACCGACCATAGATGTCTCCCGCTGGGATGGACTTGTTGACATTGAAAATCCGCTCGAGAAACCCTTCTATCATGTCCTCCCTGACCAGCAGGACTGCATCAATGTTTTTGGCGAAGAGCGTGGTATGCGATATATATGTGAGAATAACATGGATGTCTGCCATGCAGACAGCAGAGCTTTGACGGTAGCATTAGACCAGGATTGGAAGAGAAAACTGAGTTCAGAAGGATCGGTGGAGTTCATCCCGCCGTTGCACATTCAGGTAAAATGCCCCTGCTTGGCTTTAATCATGTCAAAAGCGAATCAATTGAAAAGATATTTCACTGCTACACTCTTACTTCCTTATCGATCTTTTTCATGACAGTTCAAGCACGGAATGGATATTGGGGATGAGGGTTTAACGGAATTTTGCCTAGAGAAACTGCAGGTACGACGTCGTCCTGTCAACTCGCCTTTGATCACGTTGGCTGCTAACCATAGTGTCTCTTTCTTCCTTTTGGTTCCATGTGTAGACTTCATTTACACAATGGTTCGTGGCGTCGCGCGAATTGGAAGGAAACAATCGACTTCGGCTGTCGTTGGAAGATTTATTCGGCTTGCTCGAGGCAACCGAAAGGATGGAGGATGCCATTGCATTGGAGGAGGTCATCAAAGAAATTTTCAAATCTCATGTTTCTGAAGATGCTCGCCGGAAACTTGAGGGAGGAATCAGCAATCTCTTGCTAGGGAAAAACGACGACGCCTTTCTTGCATTTTCTGAGGTTGCTGAAAAGCACAGTGACTATGCAGAAGCCTGGAATAAGATAGCTGCTTGTGAGTACATGGCTGGAAAATTTGAGAAATCCCTTGATGCTGCAAAAAAGGCATTAGATTTGATGCCTCTGCATTTTCAAGCTTATAACGGAAAGGGTTTATGTGAGTACAACCAGTCAAATTACTCTGAAGCGGCTGCTTCCTTTCGAAAATCTCTCGAGCTGGACCCTTGGTCTCCTGTATCATCTAAGCTTGCTGCCTGTATTGATATTCTCAACCGGAAAAATCAAAACAGCAGCTAGCATATTATTCGCTCGAGTGCTCAGGATCAACCCTACTACGGCCGTACTCTTGTACTAGTCGTCTACTACAAAGACTCTTTGGTACCGTACTTGAGGTCGCACGGTTGCCTCCCAATGCGCTGATACTCCATTCGTTTCGCCTCTACTGCTATTAGCTAGAGTAGTACCTGGTATGGATATTACTCTACTCGAGTAGTAGTAGAGCGACTACTGCTCCTAGCTAGACGACTACTTCTCGAGTACTCGAGATTACAGCCAAAATAAGAAGTGTTCACTTTGGTCCAAGTTTGTTGGCTGGTCAAAACCGTACGACAAGAATTTTATTGAACTAGCTACTACTAGTAGTACTAGTCTAGTACTGTACATAATTAACTGTGACCAAGGAGAAGACAACCAAAGAATGCACTCAAGATCAGACGGCTAAGCTGAACTGAACATAACAGTGTAATAAAATTATAAGATATTCAACTACTTCTACTAGCCTTAAAGCCACACTTTTATTGAACGAAGAATCTGGGAATTGTTTACTACACATGAGAATTCATTTGCATCATAGCTTCGTCGCTGTCATACTAAGAGTGCTCCTCCACGTGATCACTGCCCAAGCAGACGATGACCAGCTTCATGATCAGCAACAACCTCAACACAGTCGCCTCTTTCCTGGCAGTGATGAGTATGACTCTAAAATCCTGGATGATAGTAGCATTTACGGTTCTCCGTATGGAGGCTTTAGCAGGGCTACAAGGAGTCGTTTGGCCAACATGCCACTGCGACTACCCAACACTGCCTTGATGCAAGATACTTCGAAAAATGAAGAGGAACGTGACGAAACAGATCATCAGCACTATGATATCATGGAAACATCAGATGCATTGGGACGAAAATACGTCTGCCGGGTCTACCACGAAGATGAACTGGACCCTGATAGTGTCATTGAGAGTATGTTTGATACGCCTCTCTTGAATACACGACAAGTAACGGATGAAGAGGAGGATGAAGAGGAGGAGGAAGAAGAAGTAGAAGATTTTCTTTTGGAGGCCATGGGAGAGGCCCTCAGTGCATGGCAAGAATTGAGGCAGAGAATTAATGGTGTGAATGAAGAACCAACGCCGCTGACCAGAGATCTACTCTTAATGGAGACACAACGAAGACTGAAGAAATTGAAAGGCGTGTGCTCCCAAATTCATTTGGGCTGGTGGTCATACGAGTGGTGCTACAATGCAGGTGTCACGCAATTTCACATCCATGTTGACAAGGACTCGTCTGGACTAGAGTTGCGCGATGTGACCGGTCTGGGGACCTTTGACAAACGAAAATTTCAAATTCCGGGACATAGAACTGAAGAGGAGGCAGAAGATGAAGACTTTCCATCGTCCAACAAATACAGCCAAGATGAAGACGAGATTGCGCAGGTGGTAGATTCCTACACAAACGGTGATATATGTCCCGAGACGGGAGAACCACGACGTACCAAGGTCCATTATTACTGTTGTTCCGATAAATTGATGGAACGGTATAAGAGTCCAGTTCTGCGTGATGGAAATCCCGTTGTCAGCAAAATTGTTTCGATTGTCAAATTAATAGAAGATCCCGACGCAGTATGCGCGTATTCTATCACGGTATGCACTCCATTGCTTTGTCGAGATGTGAAGAGTGACGAGGATGATAGCTTACTGTTTGACATTTCTGCGGAGTCCTATTTTCCAGCAGAGTCTGCACCCACCAAATCATCCGACCTGCCTGTCATTATTCACAAGCGACACACTGTTCGAAAGCGACGAAAGAACGAAACCATTAGAGAGATTCTCGACAGAGTGATGGGAAAGGGGGGCTGCATTCAAAGCAGTACCGCTGGTTGGTGGAGTTACGAATACTGCCATAAAAAGCATGTGCGACAATTTCACGAGAGCATATCTATAAATATGGAAACAGGTATTACCACAGCGACCTTTAATCCAGACGAAGATATTTACTTTCTTGGGTACTACAGTGAAGAACTTGATAATTATCCACCCGAAGATGAATGGAAGTACATTACCAACACCACACTACCAACTAGCGTCGGTGATGGTGCTCCTAGCCCAGACGGAGGTAAAGGGACCGTAGCTGCCTACTTTTCCCAGGAGTACTTAAATGGTGATATCTGCGACAACGATGCTGATGTCACCGATGCTGCCATTAAGGCAGGAACAGCTCGCAGGGAACACACGAAACGAGCGTCATCAGTTCGATTTGCTTGCGGACCCTCGTTTATGATTTATGTTAACGAAGATCACACCTGCCACTACATTGTGGACGTTACGGTTCCAGCCTTGTGCCATCATCCAGCTTTCAAGATTCCTGTTGCCAAGAAAAGAATTGTCAAATGTCTTCTTGCAGAAGATGAGGCGGAAGCGTGATCCCGGGTACTCTCAAGAGCGGTTTGGGCGGCCGTATGATCTCCGAATCTGCAAAATTGCCCAAGAAGACTGGGGCTAGCACAAGATCTTTCGACAAAAATGTCAAATGTTGTTGATCGTTGAAGAATAATATTAGCATAAAGCATACCGTTTGCTATGGGCAAATTTAGGGTCATGTATTCAGTACGTAGACGATTGAATCTATTCCCAAACTGTTCTACACGAAGTATCTCAATAGCTAGACTGGTATCTACGACTGAACTAGTGTAGAGTGCTCGTACAATAGTTTCTCTAGATGTTAGACTAGTACTCGAGTACCTGGTAGTACAGTAGCTTGTTTTTAGTGGTACGGTTGGTCGCAGATTCTATCCTCCTTGGAGGGTGTCGTCCGGTTGTGATCAACTCTGTCACCCTTTGGGGTGCCAGTGGTTGCCCTCGGTAGGGGTAGCCTTGGCACCCAGTTGCGATCCCTGTAAATTAGATGTTCCAGTTGTTTTTTCGATTTTAGTGGTAGTATGGTCGAAAGGCTTCTGCCCACTCTGATTAAGTAGTGTGCGCCTATAAATGCATCGTGATTAAATTCAGTCCTGGTTACTGGAGATAGATGCAACGTTTTTTCCCGAGAAGTTTTACAAAAAAAATATAATTCAAAACAAGCATAGAAACTGATCCAACGTCTGTCACATTTATTTAAATACTGTATCAAACAGAGAGTTATCGAACTTCTCATCGAGAATCTTTGAAAACGAAGGTGGCCATTTTATAATTTCGCCAAGGAAAGCCTTGTGCGTGAGAGAATTTACCACAGTACTAGTGCTACGGTATAGCCTCTGGATCCTACTCAGAGTACTCGTACCAAGAAATCATTGTCAGCAGCAGCGAAGGAGATACTCCACACTCCACACATCTTTATAATCCGCTCCAATCCGTTCACCGATTCGAGAAAATTTTTAAATGTCGACCATAACACCTTACCGAACACCTCGGAGGCCTCTGGCTCACCGCCAACCTCAGAGTTCGAGATCCACCAAGAAGGCCAAAGCTGTAGACCTGGTAGGTTTTAATTCCTGAGAACTACATTTACATCCCAGGAATACTGTAATTCGCTTCATTTCTTTTACTTATCTCACCTGGTGTTCTAAAATTGGCAGGTCACTGGAAAAGCTGTTGTGGAATACTATTTTGATCCGCGTCTGATCATGTCGGATAAGGAAATGAATCCTGAAACTCCTTTCAAGTTGGGAAATTCTACGAGAAATCTTGGCAGGGAAGGTAGCAATGAATACAGTGAGACGCTTTACACTTCAAAGCATCTCTACATGCCTTGCACTATCATCAAGCGGCTGCAAGATGAAGGAAATGGCAAGACGGTCAATACAGAACCCTATGCTGGACCTACTCTTGTCAAAACTGTGGACGGAACTTTGCACAAAGTTTGCAACAGTTCCTCGCTTATTGCATTGACGGCTCCCGATGATTACGTAGGCCTTGATGACGTTCTCAAGCTACCCCATGTCACCGAAGCAAGTCTTTTGCATACTCTTCGCACCCGGTACAAGATGGATGATATTTACACAAGTGCTGGCCCAATTTTAATCTCGATCAATCCCTATCGCACCATTTCTTTGCCCAACGGAGAGTCATTGTATTCGGAGGAACTTATGATGCGTTATCGCACACAGGACGAATTTGGTGCCGAAAAGCCTCCACATCTCTTCCAGGTAGCAGACCGTGCGTATGTTGCCATGATGGATTCAGTTCATCCTAGCATGGAATACAAACACATGGATGACGAAGATGCCATGCTCATGACCGAACACCTTGAGCACCCGGGCAAAGCTCGGAACCAAAGTATTATCATTAGCGGTGAAAGTGGAGCGGTACGTCCATTATTTCAAATTTTGAAGGATTTTATTTTTGTTACTGATTGCATCTCAAAACTATCTTGTTCGCTTCTGCATTGATTGGAAATTCAAAAAGGGAAAGACAGAAGCTACCAAATATATCATGCGATACCTGGCTCGTATCACGAAGAGAAACAAAGCTCTCAGCACTCCTTCCGGTAATCCATTGGTATCACCTGATGGTAAAATGATTGCGGCTTTGGAAGACCGTGTGTTGTCTTCCAATCCTCTTTTGGAGACTTTTGGAAATGCTCAAACCCTGCGAAATGACAACTCGTCCCGCTTTGGAAAATTTATTCATATATTTTTTAGCACCAAGACTGGTACCATTACTGGTGCATCCATTTCTAACTATTTATTGGAAAAGACTCGTATTACGCAACAAGTCGAAGGCGAGCGAAACTATCACATTTTCTACCAGCTCTTGGCAAGCGTAGAAGATCCCATCCTTTCAGGGCTCGGCCTTGAAGGAGGCCCCGCTATGTTCAATTATCTTGGCAACCGTGATTCCGAGTCAAAATCTGATGACAAGGCTGCATTCGAGGAGACCTGCGAATGCTTAAATCAAATTGGCATTTCGTACGATGACCAGAAGATTGTATTTGGACTGGCGGCTGGTATCTTACACTTGGGGAATGTAAAATTTGACGAAAAGGGAGAAGACGGAGAACCAGGCGAAACCGAGCATGCCATAATCTCCCCAGATTCGAAAGAGACTTTCGAAAAAGCTTGCGAGCTCCTAGGTTTGAAACAGGAGGAGGTTTCAGATGCTATCCTTACAAAGAATATCACTGTTGGCGGCAAGATTATAAAGAAGGCCCAGACAGCAGCAATGGCAGCTGAGAAGCGGGATGCTCTGGCTAAAATGACATACTCTTGCATTTTTGAATGGCTTGTCAGCTGCGTGAATGAGACACTTGACAGAACTTCTCAGACCAGGTCAAACATTACCACGAGACGAAGTCCGTCGTCCAAGTTGAAAAAGTTCGGCGAAGACGTTGACGTAAATGTCTTCATTGGAGTGCTTGATATTTACGGATTTGAGTGCTTCCAGCAGAATGGCTATGAACAGCTCCTCATCAATTATTGCAACGAAAAACTCCAGCGGCAATTCAACGAGAATGTTTTCACCGTAGAACAAAATCTCTACAGTTCTGAAGGTATCGATTGGACATACATTACATTCAACGACAACCGCCCTTGTTTAGATCTCATCGAAGGTGGCGGTGGTATCGTCGGAATCCTCAGCACCCTCGACGATGCGTGGGGTGGCATGGGAAGTTCATCCGAGAAAGACGTCAAATTCGTAAACCAACTCCATAAACTATTTGGGACAACAAAAGGAACTGAAATGAAGAAGCAGTCGAATGATGACGAGCACAACCAACTGCCTAAGGACCAAGCCCGTGACTATTTTGTAACGCCCAAATTTGGCATGGATAACCAGTTTATTGTTATCCACTTTGCCGGGGAGGTATGTATCCTTTGTCTGTGGGCGCCGAAATATATTTTTGAAATGCAGAAAATGTGTGCACTCATCATCTTTGGCTGTTGTTTCAGGTTTCGTACACTGTGGATGGCTTTGTTGAAAAGAACATGGAATCTCTAAGTACAGAGCTGAAGGGATTAGGTGGCGATTCTACCATCGATTTGGTTCAATCTATTTTCTCGTGCTCTTCTTGCGCCGGTGGCGGCAGTAATGGGATAACCTCTTCGCGTTCTACTATCCGAGGAGTGAGCGTTGGTTCTCAGTTCCGCACCTCTCTACAGCTTCTGGTTTCCGATCTAGAAAAGACGCAACCACACTACATCCGCTGCATCAAACCCAATCTTTACAAAGCTCCAAATGTCTTTTCCTCCGGGGAAGTTTTGAAACAGCTACGATATTCTGGCATGATGGAGGCTATTCGAATTCGCCGTGAAGGATATGCTCTCCGCGAAGAGCACGAGAGCTTCTACAATCGCTTTAGCGTGCTACTCAGCCAAGAGGATTTGATTGCCGGGTCGGGAATTGGGCATCTTGTGCAAATCCTGTCCAAAAGACTCAGTGTCACGGATGCGGATTGGCAAATTGGTCACTCTAAGATTTTCCTTCGTACAGAATTGTCAGAAAAACTCGAGCGTCTTGCTACTCTTCGTGTCCACATGGCCGTCCGGATGATTGGAAGATTTGGTAGGAAAGTCGCCATGCATAGGGTCAACAGGTTAATGGTGCCGTGGGTGCGCTTTCGTCTTCACATGCTCAAGACTCACAGAAGACAAAAGGCCGCCAGCAAGATTGGTGCGTTTCAACGGTCGCTAGTACAACAAAAGCGATATCGAGTTGTCTTAAATTCCATTATCAATCTCCAAGCCATGCAGCGCCGCAAGGCTGCCGAAGCAATCGTCGAAGGGATTCGTGATCCATATGCTAAGCTGAGTTTCAAGGATGTCAAGCGCCTCATATCGAAAGTCCGGTCAGATTTGGAGGCTGCAGTCAACGACAAGAACTTCCGTGCTGCAGCAGACCTTGAAGCTAAAATGTAAGTTGTCGTCCTCCTGGTCAATGACTAGCTTGGATACCTGGTAGAGCTCACGCCATTTTATCTCTCTTCTGCCAATTTAAGCGCCGAGTTGACGGAGACACTGGAGTCCAAGAGACCGCTCACTCGCTCTGTATTAGAAGCAAGAATTGCCAAGGCAGAAAACGAAGTTGCAGAAGCTCTCGAACGCAAAGAATATGAAGCCTGTGGTCTGCTGCAGACGAAAATAGACGAACTCATCGCCAAGCGACAAGACTTTCCGACGGTACAGGAGCTCAAGGATAACGTGGCTGCAGCCGAAGCAGCAGTTGCGGCAGCTGCAGCCAACCGGGATTTTTCCGGCGCAGCCAGTGCACAGTCTTCCGTTGACAAAGCCAAACGTAGCCTGCAGGATGCACTGGAAAACGAAAAGGTTTCGGACGGTGACGAAGAAGTAGAGAAATTGACCGATGATAAGGAAAAAGAGGCAGAAGGCGATGGTATTGAATCGCGGGCGCAACTAGAGCTAAAAATTTCTTGGCTTCGCAAGTCTGTTGAGGAAGCGATCTCTTCCAAAGACTTTGCAAAGGCATCCTTGATACAAAGTGATTTGGACAAAAAGGAGGCCTTGCGAAAATTCTTTCCAAGTCTCGAAGAATTAGAAGAACGTCTGGATGGGTTAAGGAAAACCTGCGACAGCGCCATTGCGCAAAAAGATTTTGCCAAGGCTGGAGAGCTTCATAATCAAATTGACAGCCTGGAAGCTAAAATTAAACAAGAGCGCCAACTTATGAAAGATTCTGTTGCGGAGGACGCTGCCACTGCCGCAATTATTTGTCTTGATGGCACAAGGAAGACATTTGAAAGTCGAGGAGACCTCGAAGAGGAAATCCGCGCTGTTGCTTCTGAAATTTCAGAGGCAGTTGCTACGAAGAATTTCAAGAAAGCCGAGGAGCTGAATGCTTTTACTGAGAAACTGGAGTATCTACGCTCTTCACTTCCCACATTTGCTGAACTTCAAGAAAAGCTTAGCGCTACACGAATGGAATTCGATAAAGCCGTGTCAAGCAAGGACTTTGCCAAGGCTGACAGTATCAACCAGTCGATTGAAGATTTGGAGAAGAAGCTACGAAAAGAACGCGCTAATATGCATGCACCAAGTGTTCAGGCTGCTCTGAAGCCAAACCATGCCGTCAAAACCAAAAGCAAGAAAACAACTGCTCCAGCTGTTGTCGCAACATCAACGAAGGCTACAAAATCCATACGTGTAAAAGCTTCCGTTGTCAAGTCAACCATCGACGAACAGAGCGTCAAGTCCATGCCCGCTGGGAAGAAGTGCACGTCCGAGGATACCCTGAGTGTCCATTCTCTTCCTGTAAACGGGGCAACTAGATCGGAGCCAAATAGAATGGCGGCTGCTCGATCAAAAAATAATAGCTTAGCTGCTCTTTCCGAATCTGCGGCTGACCGACCCGTTTCAAAGCTACGCCCAAAAAAGCCTCACATCTCTGACAGGCAAGACACTATTTTGTCTGTAACCCAAATGCTTGCAAGTAAACGTGGAGACGCGGCCATTGTGATTGATGGAAAAGGTCGTCTTTCGGGAATTCTGACCGATACAGACACCTGCATTCGGGCTGTCGCCAAGGGTCTTGACACAGCCTTGACTAGTGTCACAGAAATAATGACTCCCAGTCCACAATGTGTGTTGCTGAGTGATTCTGCCATGGATGCGCTTACTCTGATGATGACCCACCGCTTCCGGCACCTGCCTGTTGTTGACCCATCTGGAGGGGTTGTTGGCATGTTGGACATTTCAAAGCTTTTGAATGATGCCATCAGCAAGCTTGAAAAGGCAGAATCCAAGAAGAAAAAAGACAGCCCAGCTTTAGCAGTAGATGCTGTTAAGCAGGTACTTGGTACCCAGGCTAATGATGCCCGGGCTCTTGCACTGCAATCATTACTTCGCCAGGTGATGACTCCCCTAGGAAACAAAGACTCTCCAACCCTTGGGAGCTTGCTCGCTGGTCAGAAAGCTTCCAAAGTTGTTGGTTTAGAAACTTCACTGTATGAGGCAAGCAAGCTTATGGCAGAGACCAGGAAACCTGTGTTAGTTGTCAGCAACGGAAAGCTTATGGGAGTTGTTGGCTTCAACGAAATGATGTGTGCTCTATCAAGAGACTTGCCTATGGACAACACCGCTGTTTCTACAATCATGGTGGAGCACCCAGAAATAGCAACGCCAGATTTGTCACTGTTGGATACTATTCAGACTATGCATGATCACCACCTCCTGACACTTCCAGTCTGCTCTCGTACTGGTGAGGTCATGGGTATTGTTGATATTTTTGAAGTTCTTCATGCTTGTGGCGGAGACGATAGTTGGCACTCCATCTTTAGCAGTGCAATGGAGATTGACGATGACTCCGATACTGCATCTATCAATAGCTACTCTTCCAGAAAGTCCTCCCGTCAACAAGCTCAAAAGTCCAGCAAAGCTAGACTGCCTCTGCTTGCTGAATCCAACATCGAGCGGCCAGTTTCCAAGCTCCGCCCTAAGAAGCCAGTTATCTCATCTGCAGATGACACTGTTTTTGATGTCTCACAGCTACTTGCCAACAAAAGAGCTGATGCTACAATTGTAGTGGATGCTGCAGGAGCTCTGGTTGGGATCCTTACAGACACAGATGTGACAAGAAGGGTTGTTGCAAAGCACATAGATCCAGCTGAGGCCAATGTATCTGAGGTCATGACAGCTGATCCTGCCTGTTTTGATGTAAATGACTCTGCTATGGATGCTATGGCCATGATGGTGGAGAATAGGTTCCGGCATTTGCCTGTCACAGATGCAGATGGATCTGTAGTGGGCGTGCTTGATATTGCCAAGCTGTTGAATGATGCCATTGATAGGCTGGAGAGGTCCATTGACAAGAGCAAAGCATCAGCTGATGATGTGGTGACAGAATTGGTTGGTAAACAGGGAGCTGGAGGAGCCCAGGCTCAAGCACTTCAAGCTTTGTTGAGTCAAGTGATGGCTCAGGCATTTGGCAATCAAGCATCTCCAACTCTTGGTGGTCTTTTGGCTGGCAAACCTGCTGGTACCATAGTGTCTCCTGAGACCAGTGTTAGAGAGGCAGCTATGTTGATGGCAACTGAGCGACAGGCAGCTTTGATTGTAGATGATGGGGAGCTTAAAGGTATTCTTGGCTTCAAAGATATTCTGACCAGAGTGTGTGCCAAGGGTCTGTCACCAGACTCTACCTGTGTCAGTGAGGTCATGACCAAAGACCCAGAAACCTGCCAGTCAAGCATGACAGTGTTGGAGGGAATGCAGATGATGCATGACATGAGGTTTTTATCTCTTCCTGTTTGTGCAGAGGATGGTTCCATCCTTGGAGTTCTTGGTGTGATGGATTTGATTCATGGATGTGGAGGGAAAGAGGGTTGGAGATCCATTTTCAATCAAACATTTGAAATGGATGATATGTCAGACTCAGGAACAGCTTATAGCAAGGAAAGTACCACCCATTCAAAAGTCAACACCAAGAAAATACAAAAGGAAACTGATTTCCGTCCTGTCTCCAAGCTCCGCCCTAAGAAGCCAGTTATCTCATCTGCAGATGACACTGTTTTTGATGTCTCACAGCTACTTGCCAACAAAAGAGCTGATGCTACAATTGTAGTGGATGCTGCAGGAGCTCTGGTTGGGATCCTTACAGACACAGATGTGACAAGAAGGGTTGTTGCAAAGCACATAGATCCAGCTGAGGCCAATGTATCTGAGGTCATGACAGCTGATCCTGCCTGTTTTGATGTAAATGACTCTGCTATGGATGCTATGGCCATGATGGTGGAGAATAGGTTCCGGCATTTGCCTGTCACAGATGCAGATGGATCTGTAGTGGGCGTGCTTGATATTGCCAAGCTGTTGAATGATGCCATTGATAGGCTGGAGAGGTCCATTGACAAGAGCAAAGCATCAGCTGATGATGTGGTGACAGAATTGGTTGGTAAACAGGGAGCTGGAGGAGCCCAGGCTCAAGCACTTCAAGCTTTGTTGAGTCAAGTGATGGCTCAGGCATTTGGCAATCAAGCATCTCCAACTCTTGGTGGTCTTTTGGCTGGCAAACCTGCTGGTACCATAGTGTCTCCTGAGACCAGTGTTAGAGAGGCAGCTATGTTGATGGCAACTGAGCGACAGGCAGCTTTGATTGTAGATGATGGGGAGCTTAAAGGTATTCTTGGCTTCAAAGATATTCTGACCAGAGTGTGTGCCAAGGGTCTGTCACCAGACTCTACCTGTGTCAGTGAGGTCATGACCAAAGACCCAGAAACCTGCCAGTCAAGCATGACAGTGTTGGAGGGAATGCAGATGATGCATGACATGAGGTTTTTATCTCTTCCTGTTTGTGCAGAGGATGGTTCCATCCTTGGAGTTCTTGGTGTGATGGATTTGATTCATGGATGTGGAGGAAAGGAGGGTTGGAGATCTATCTTTAGCAATGCTGTTGATGGTGGCAGTGTGTCAGGGGATAGTGCTTCGGCAGTTTCCAAACTCGGAGAACTCCCGGTGGTGGCACGTGCACCGAGAACACCTGTGCGATCGTCAGGGTCTCCTTTTCCTAACAATATTCCGACTACGTTGGAGTTCCGGGGTGTGGAGGATGACACAAGCACCATCAACGATACACGGGTTGAGTCAAAGAGCTTGCATGACAGCTCCGTTTTTGGCTTGTCAATGACAGACACCAATCATGCCATCTTCAAAGTTGTAGACCCAAAAGGAAATACTCACCGCATTCGTAGTGAGTTGAATCTGGCCAATCTGAAGTGTGTTTTGATTGAAAAAGGGGTGCCAAAGACCGCTCAGCTACAATTTGTTGACGATGAAGGTGATACTATCGTAGTGAGTAGTGATAGCTGCCTCGCGGAAGCTGCTGCGCTCTCACGTTCGCAAGGCAACAAGGTAATCAAGCTGACCGCCAAAGAGGTTGAATCATCCCTTGACTCGTCAAAGTTTCTTCTTGCCGGTGTCGGTGCAGTAGTAGCTGCCGCCGGTGCGGCCGCTTTCATGCTGTTTTCCAAGCCCAGAAAATGAAATAATGGCGTTTCTATGCCTTAGATGTGCCTTCTCAGCTCCTACTGTCACTCCCTCTTCTAGCCTCTTTTTTTCAAGAAGGAGCACAAAAAATATGAACGTTACAAATTAAAAGTGATATCATGATGTACGGTAATGCTGCAGTGTGCAGTGAAAATAGACCAGCGAATTAAATCAAACATTAAATCTGAAACACGTAAATGGAAAAGTGTTTGCTTCACCTAAAAGCAATTTCATTTTTTAGAGTTGAGGAATACTAAATTTGCTGTTTAGAATCTTCTTACTCTTGAACCAACAGTCAAGCAATCCACCGGGAAGAAGATGACTCATTTTCATTTTCCAGAGGGCGAAGAGTTCCAGATGAAATTTGTCAAACCTCACTTCTCTGTATAGTACTTGCGTTTGACGGTGCCCTGACTTGACAAGGTCACACCGATGAATGTCAAGTCGGCGATTACTCCTGGAGTGGACGAAGGGATGGCCTTCGCACCGACCTTCTTATTGTGAAATCTGCCGCGAGCGCGCTGCTTCGCAATAAATTCCTTGGCCAAGCCAATGACAAGCTCATCAGATTCCATTTCAATCTGACCGTCGCCCTTCAAGCATTTCTTACCGTTGATTGTCCCATCCGTAACATCCTCCAAGGCGTTGAGGAAGTCGAGAGTGAGGCGCTGACGTTTGCGCCACTCTTTCGCCATATTTTCAATCTTTCCCTGGATTATTTTTCTCTTCTTTTCGTTCGCCTTGAGTTCCTGAGAGTCGGCGACTGTTTCGCGGAGAACCTCAATGGCGGGTTCCATGTCAGCTAGAAGTTTTGTGAGTTCCGGGTTCGTGGGTTCGGTGTCGAGCTTGGTCGCTTCGGTCGTGTCATTTTTTAGCATAGCATTCAATGTAGACAGTTCCGCTTCGGCGATGCTAGACTTCATTGCAAGATCGTTGCATACGAGAGGATCCGAGTTTCCATTGTTTTTGGTCTTGTTGTAATCCACGTAGTACAAAGAGGTTCCGGCGGTTCGTCCAGCCTTGAAGCAGAGGCTCTTCACGTTACCATCTTCCGTACATTCTTTTTTTGCCTTCTTCTTTGACTTGCTCTCGTCTTCGTCGTCGCTATCATCGCACACATCGCACAAATCGAACTGCTCGTGCATACCCGACATTTCCTTCAAGACACGACTGAGGACAACCGCAGGTATGACCTTTTTCATTCCCTGTAATATACGAAAAGGAGAAAAGGGTTACAGGGATGACGGGCTCATACGGCACACGAAATCGGATACGACCACAAACACAGACGCGACATACCGTAAGAATATCCGTGATATTCATTGGCCGAAACGAGTCATAGAGGAACTGGAAAACCTTTTCCTTGGCTTCATCGCCGTTGGTGATAATTTTTACATTCTTTTCGGCCCCCGCCGCTTCAGCGTCTTTTTGCCACTCCAAGTATTTCTTGTTAGTCTTGGGATCCTTTTTAAGGCCCTTGGTCTTGTTGCCATTTTTGGAAGTCTCGTCGTTGGGGTGAGGCGAGGGCGTCACCATGGACTTCCCACTGGTTTTTCCTCCGCCACTGGCCTGCTGAGAAGAAGGGACAGGCGTTAGTACACGAGCATCTTTGGAGTTGGTCATTACCGTGGTAGACGATGGAGGTTCGTGGCCAAGAAAGTCCGGGAAGAACTGAGCCTCGGGGATTGTGGAGGAGTGTGAAACCATGGCACGTCGATGCTTTGTGGTAATGTAAGTCTGGGGTAATTCTTCGAGCTTCTCGGGCCACCCACCAAACTGGGTGTGCTGACAATCCAAACAACCAAACCATCGTTGCTTTTTATCTTTGGTACGGTAGAGAAGACAAGCAGCAAGTTGATTTTCGCAGGGACTATCGCTACCACCACCGCCACAAAGTATGGGCTGCTGGGTGATTTTTTCCTCGGAAATAATTTGAGTGAGATCCCACTGTTCGTCTTCGTCATCCGAAGCATCGTCCATGGCTTTGTAATCGCCATCTATCAATGGACCGTCCAGAAGGTTTTCCATAGAATCCATCAAGAGACGAGGATCTTGCAGTTGCTGTTCCTTTGCAGGCGTACGGACAATGGTGGGTGTCTCGTCGTCTAGTACTTTGACCTGGACTGCTTCCGATGATTGAATGATAGCATAGTCGGTTTCGTTTGCATCTTTGCTGTCGACTTGGTTTTCGTTGGCGTCATTGTCTTTGGGCGAGGACGTCTCTTCGGCTTCAATCGACTTTTGCGGATTGTTTATCGGCGTCTTGTCGTGCTCGATCATTTCGTCTTGATCACAGTTTTCTGGCTCTGCACCGGCATTTTGCTGTTGCTCCTCGCTAGCTACCGATTTTCCGTCATTGCTGTTGGTGGTTTTTGTGACTGTAGTTGTTTCGGTGGTAGCGTCATCTGCTTTGTTCCCCGTGCTCGTTGTCTCATCCCCCTCCCCTCCCAACTTCTTTAGCGGAGCTTCAGCTTCTTCCTTTTCCTCGTCTTCACTAACCTTTTTGGGTGGGTGGTTTTCCTTCTTGCTTTCAGAAGACGCCTTCATTTTAGTGACATTTTTGCTGCTTTTGACATTCGCCATGTTGTCGTCGTTGTAATGGTAGCTTAGAGCGTGGATTTTGGAATATCTTGTTTTATAGTATCAACGATTAGAATGGTTGGCAAATGAAGGAGAGATTTCTAGAAGAACCGTGGGAGAGATCAAGGCGAGACAGAGACGGTTGGATGAAATGCCAACTTTGTATTTATCGATTGGTTTACTGCTTCTGATCGATGGATTGTTTTTGGATTTTCAACTGAAAAATGAGTGCGAAGAAGGAAGTGCGATATTGCGATACAGTACACTGTACTAGCGTAGTACTACTGATGAATTTTGCAATTACAGATTATTATGGTAGATGAGAGTAGACCACTGATTCCCACTTTCCTACGCTTTAAAATCAAATGACTTTCCTATCTACCAAGCGCTCAGGCAAAGATACAGCAAACAACAATGCCGCATTTCAATGACCACTCTTAGCTTACATATAGACTAGATGCAAAAACAATATCTCTTTTGATGGCAGTAGAAGCCATCTCCATTTTCCTGTAGAGCATAGGGTTGCCCACAGCTCTTGCACAGTTCCTGATTTCCCGACACAACTCATCAAGCCGAGTAATCGTTCTCACAATAGAGCCTTCCTGGACTAAAGTAAGTTCGCAGATTTGGCTAAAAGGAACACCCAAAGCCCATTCAAATACAACATGCACTAGGCCAAACCGAAGCGCTGAGTCGCTGTACTCTAAGGGGTCGATTTCCAATCCTTGGTCCTTCTGGAGACGACCCAGATTCAAAGCAATCGTCTTCATTTGAGTGCAGCAAGCGCGAAGAGACTCTGGCAATTCAATGTCAAGTTCTTCTTCGCCGCTTTTATCTTGAAAAACCAAGGCACTAAGAGCCGCCACAATCTCTGGGGGTGTAAGATCATTCAGGATTCCCTCAAATACCATTTCGGTGGCAATCAATTCGTCGCAAGTATTGACTTCGCAGGCGACACGGCCCTTCACAGCCACTGTTTCGTGTTGATTGATGTAGCCCAGTTCTTTCAATACGGCTTTGCGCTGCAAAAAATCGGGGAATAAGCTCAGCGATTCATTGGACAACATGTGACGCAGCGCCTCTACTTTTTCTCGGAGCGTCTCTCTTCGTTCGATTCTAAGAAGTATGCAACAAACAGGTTTTTTAGCAAAGGCAACACGAAACGTTCAGATTGGACATCCATTCGGCTGCGCGAGGATCTCGACAGCACAGTACTTACGGTGTGTAGATGCGTTCCAAGCCTGGGTGCCTGTGGGAAACAAATGATGAACGAACCTCCGCCGTCAAATTTTCCATGCGACTAAAAAGCTGGCGGAACTCAACGACGTCGCTTCCACATCTGGCGCACTCCTTTATATCCATGACTGGCAGTCCTGCTCCGCGTTCACTTTCTTCTGCTGCAATCAAGTACTGGATCACTCGATCGATGCCTTGACCAGTGTTTGATGCGCCACCGGCTTTGCTATGAGCGCCTTTTCCTTCTCCAAGCGATTTCATACCAGAAAAAATATTGTCGTCAGTCTTTCGTCCTCCCGTGGTAGCAGCTGCAAAAAATTCTCGACTGCCAGGCCTCTGTGCCCCTGAACTATTGCTACTACTGTCCTGTAACAAATCTTTCACTGAAACATCTTTGTATTTTTTGGATGTGATAATCAACACCTCTCCGAGCGCTATTTCACATAGCTGAAAATAACGATGTTCTGCAGATCCAATATAACCGATATTGGCAGGCATTTTTGTCAGCCTTGCGTCCTTTACACCTTCCCTCGGCACGTAGCTGTCAGGAAGTAGAACGAGACAGATGATGGTAGAAGACTCGGACGAACCTGTCTTCCGTAGCGAAGGACGAAGTACCACTGCAGGAGCTCGGACTAAACCGTACTTTCTAGCTGCACTCACCAATAAAATGCGACCTGATTGGAGCACGCCCTCTGCCGACCCATTTGTTACTTCCGTGATGTAGGACAAAATATCATTGTTGGCGGCAAGCAATAATTTACAGGCTCTGTAGTATTCTTCAACGTCCTCAGCCCCGATGCGAAGGTTGGCCTCTACTTGTATACTTTCATCCATTTTCGAAAGCGTATTGGTGCCCCTTGCCAGCAGCTTTGGGTATTCATTGGCGGTCAAAGCCCTCTGAGTTGCAAACTCAGAAAAGGAACGTTTGATCATCGACTCAACACTCATTTCTTCCACACGCAAAAGATTCAAGATCATCTGCGGCAACAAATAAAGGAAGTCAGACGGCTGGCTAATGTCACGTAGTTGCAGGGTGGAACCATTGTAGAAGATACTTACGTTGTAGGTTAAGCGGAATTGAGATTTCAACAACGTAGATTGTCCAGTGAGCATTGTACGCAGCATAGGCATCGGTGGAGGTTCACTTCCAAAAGCACAGATGATAACTGTCCCAACTGTGTCCAAACCCCTTCGACCAGCACGTCCCGCCATTTGAACGTATTCACCCTAAAATATAAAATGCAAACAGCGCGAGGTCACAAATTAGCTCGCAAATATGATGCTTTCGATTCCAAGCCATTCGCAAGCGCGGACACAAAAAACATTTTCAACGTACTGGTTGCAATGCCCGAAACTGCAGGCCATCATGCTTTCGTATTGAATTAAAAACGACAGCTCTAGCTGGCATATTTACGCCCATGGCGAACGTCTCTGTAGCGAACAAGACTTTTATCAAGTTTCTGGAAAATAGCAACTCCACCATCTCCTTGAGAATCGGTAAAAGGCCTCCATGATGCTAAAAAAATGGACAACAATGATGCAATTAGACCCAGAAGCAATGTGCATGAACACATATGAAGACGAAGCGAGTGATAGACTTACCACGCCGATACCTCTTTCAACCATCTCAGAAATGGCTAGAACTTGGGGTAAGTGTGAATCTTGTTCCGACAGTCTTGCCCTTGTCTGCAGAGTGAAACCCTTGACAATGCCTTTCTCAGCTGCTGTGTTCAGATCAAGACTCCGTAGTTGATTCGCTATCTCCTCGCACTTTTTCTTAGAGAAAGTAAAGACAACAGCAGGCGTCAGGAGCTCCCTGTCCAAGTAGCGAATAAGCGCCATCCAATTCGCCTTGCTGCCTTGAGTTTGCCAAGCTAGTTGTTTTGAGCCCATGGCAGCCCGTCCTGCTGGCTTCGGCGTCTGACCAGCACCTTTCTGTTTCGATTTGTCTTTGGCGGAGGTAGGGAGAAGCGCCTTAGCAGCTTCTGCATAACCTTTGTCAAGAAATCCACTTTTTCCTTCCATAATTTTATGCAGTTTCGAGTTGGCCCAAAGGTGATGAGAAAGTGGGACAGGACGATAGTCTGTCTTGACAACATGCACGGGTCTTCTCTTGGTGCGACCAATCCAGTCTGAAAACTCAAGTGTATTAGGTGTCGTGGCCGAAAGGAAAATTAAGTTGACATTTGCCGGCAACAGAATAATGGTTTCCTCCCTGGAGACAACAGGAAAGACGAAAATCAGTCACAGTCCAAGTAGGACGAGATCAAACCCGTTATAGTCTACAGACAAAAGTACCAACTAACGTACCAGACAACGCCTCTTTCTGTGTCGTTTACGTAGTGGACCTCATCAAAAATAACAAATTCAATATCACGGATAAGATCGGCTCCTCTATACAGCATACTGGAGGAGAAAACAAAGTCAGCCCATTGTCCTGGAAAAAAATTAGCAATGCAAACCAAAATTGAGATAGTCCAAACAGGAAAATCAGTTTTCGAACCTTCGTAAAATTTCGGTTGTCATAATGATGCAGGTTGAATCATCGGCATTGATTTGCATGTCTCCAGTGATCAAACCAACGTTTTCTTTTCCAAATTTCAGACTAAAATCACGAAACTTTTGGTTGCTTAACGCCTTGATCGGGGAAGTGTAAATAGCACGAGTGCCTCTTTGCATTGCCATGGCTATGGCATATTCCGCAACAACAGTTTTTCCGGCCGATGTGTGAGCTGCTACAAAGACTGACTCATTTCTTTCCAAGCGGACAATCGCTTGCTGCTGAAAACCATCCAATGTAAATGGAAATGTCATGGCTGGATTAGGAATCCACGAATTAATATCGTCTATGGGTAGCAATTTTGTAGTTGCCCATTCTTTTCTCGTGCTATCTTGCTGATCTTTCGAAAGGCGCTCTGCAAGAACCAGAGGATTGTTGGCAATGACTTGCTTTTTCTGTTTTTCTAACTCCTTGCTTCCTGGTAAGGAAAGCTCCAAAAGCAACTCATCAACTTCGTCTGGGTCCGTAGAGATACTTTTGGTATCTGTGTTGTTTGAGTCTGTATCGATTGTTACCTTGTGTGATTCAACTTCAACTCGATCTTCCTCATCACAGGCAGAAGATTCATCGCTGGAAAAGCCATCTGATCCGTTCTTTTTCTTTTTAGATTCAACTTCCTCTTCAGATTCTGAGTCGCTACCACTGCTACTTCCAAATAGACTATCATCTTCCATGAAGTCATCAGCTGTCCACACGGGAGCACTGAAGGTGCTCGTCGTAGCAGATCGATAGTCGTTCTTGGCAAGAAGAGCCATATTGGACAATGTCGGATCCTCTTCGTTTTCGTTGTAGCTGACTTCTTGTTTTATTCCGTCAACTCGATTGGATACAAGCTTCTTGTCTTGTTCCTTATTTGGCGAATCTTTATTTTCCTCTTGCCTTCCGTGAACATCCTCCCAGGTCAGACCAACTTTGAAATCGACTCCTGGCGGCGCTTTCAGGATGGTACCATCTTTCCAACTAGCCTCAGATCCCTTGTCGAGTACGTGCACTGCGCTTGCAACTGCTTCCTCGGATAAAAAATCATCCACTTCATCATTCCCAGTATGCTCAGAACCCAAACCTCCCGGGGAAAAGGGTTTGCACTGACCAGGAACACCTCTAGTGTATTCAGATATTTTGTTGGTCAAATTTCCACCCAAAGGACGGTGTCGGCCAGTTAGAGCAGTGGTACCATCACTTTCTCCCATATCGTCCAGATTCACTTGCATATACGCCAGGGGGACTTCCACAACATGGTCTGAATCGTCTCGGTTGTCGGGAACAGCCGTCGTCTTGGGCAGTCGAGATCGAACGGACTCTGGAAGAGACGACCACGCCACCAAGGTTGTTTGCGGAGAAGAAAGCGAGCATTGATACAAATGATCATGAATCGGATTCACCCACCGCCTATTTTTAATGGGCGCTAAGATACCATGAGCTTGCCAGATGGACTTGATATTCTTTGCCAGCCCTTCGTGTTCATCTCGATGGGCAGTCTCTGCGTCTATTTTCTGTTGACGCTCGTCGTGGTCTTCCTGAAGTAGCTGTTGCAAGTGATCAGCGGTGAGGCCCATAGCCATATTTTCCATACTAGTACGGCAAAACCTACTTGGTGAAGTTACAAGTAACCAAATCAATTTCTAGAAATAATGTACTGATACTGTGTGTTTATTATTATATTATTATTTATTACTGCTACTCTAGTCTAGTAGTAGTATCTACTGGAGTACTTGTAATTGTCGTCTACACTACTAGCTATCTAGAGCAGGTGATCTGCCATGTTTTGGATTTCAATTCTTGAGCTCTTGTGCGTCCTTTTTTGAATCGTGTAAACAGTGTACCACCTTTGTGTTAACCCGACAATAGGATGAGTGCGAAATTATTATTGTAGTCTCTAGTCTACTTTTCGAAAAAGACCAAATCAACCAGATTGTTTCGCTAGAGCTACGTAGTAGTCTACACTCTCTCTGATCCATTATTTATTTACTCAGCATTATTTTATTATTTTACACAGACTAAAGAATTCTCATAAAGATGGCAACGTGCTGGTCTGAACCAACCTCGAAGCATGCCTTCATCCTTTCTTGGTTCAGTGTGATTATCACATTTGCAGCCTTTGTGGCCGGTGTTCTCTTGTACATGGTATGTTCTCCTGTAGCCGAGCACACGAGTATACTGTACCCGCTACTTACGTAATAGCCTGCTGATTGGGCGAACGATGCAAAATCTTGTCTCAATAGTTTTTTTTCTTCCTTTAGAGCACGGGATCTTCGCTGTGCCTTGTATTCGGAGTGGAAAACAGTGTTGATTTTATCTCGAGTGTTATCGTGCTTTGGCGCTTTTTCGCACCCCACGATCTTTCCGAGGCAGTCATCAAAAAGCTCGAGCACAGAGAAGAGAGAGCTTCGATGGGCATCAGTCTCATCATGGGTGTGTTAGGTATTGGGATTTTGGCGGCTTCCATTGATGATTTCTTGCGGGGAGAGGACGAACCGTCGCATCGAGAGGTGATGATGGGAATCGCATTTTTCAGTTTCTTTTTCTCTGGTATCATGGCTGTTTTCAAATTTAATTACTCGGCGCATTTGAGTTCCCCCTCGCTCTTCAAGGACGGAATTTGCTCGACCATCGGAGCGGTCTTGGGTGCAGCCCTTTTTTTCAATACAATCATCCTCGAATCCAACCCCTCCCTTTGGTGGATGGATCCCCTGGTCTCGCTTCTTTGTGGATTTTTTGCCCTGTTTCTGTCGGGACAAGCTATTTGGACGGCTATGTTTGTACAAGGGCTACCTATTTTTTCTGGCCACTGGTGGGCCTATGGAGACGAAAACGATGCTGGCGAAACATCTGCGAATGGAAGTGAAGCCAAACCTAAGGAATCTGAGATTGTCTAATTCTACAATAGTTATGTTTAGAGTCTCTTGTGTGATGCAAGAGATAGTCAGGAGGCAACAATCAAGACTGCACTGTGACTAAAAAGCAGGACAAGGTAGGGGATAAATTGCAATTTTCAAATTTTTACTTGTACAAATCCACTCCTAGCACTCTAGAAGCTGTAGGGTTGGCTACCAGGTAGTAGATCTCTGCACCAGCTAATGTGTATCGTTCCAAGGTGGTAGACCTGCCATTTTTGTTGGCCTCTCTCTTGTCGCTGTCATGGTTTGTGTTTCTCTCTTGTCACTGTCATGGTTTGTCCTTCTCTCGGCGCAGGCCGCTTGAAATTGTAGCAGCAGAAGCAGCAGAAGCAGCAGCAGCACTAGCAGCTGCGGAAGAGCTATAATCAGCAGGCACAGGAAGACATGGATATTCGAAGAGGTTAACGGTTGATGGCAAGACCAAGAATTGAATCCACTATTCGTCTGCACTCCCGTACGTCGCTTTTGGGCGATTTTTGCTGCATCACCATGGCGTTGACTAGATGCCGATACTTTTTAGGGTGAAGCTGCACATAGAACTTAGTAATAATTCAAAGCGGTTTATCATCATAATGTTGGGTGCTTTCGCTCGAACTACTGCTACCAGGGCAGGACCTAGCCGTGCCCTAGCTGCGGACAAGATTAAATGGTGGGCCAAGAAGAAGGCTAATGATGGAGAGGTAGGTTAATCCTAAAATACAGCTGAATTTTTAGTTTTTTGTGGCGATTACTGATTACTCCAAGTAGCGTTGGGATAATGCGAGGGGAAGACTCACCATCAGCTGAAGAAGACTCATTCGGAAGTGTTCGATTTCGGTACCCTGACATTTGATTTTCGTTAAATGAAACAATACATCTCACGACAAAATCCGCCGCCTTGCTTTTCCCCTTCAGATCACACGCCACGTTTCCCCACACGAGATCCATCCCGTTGGTCCCTGGTTGAAGACCTGGCCCAAGAAGGTCGTTCAACGCGCTCCCACGTACATCATGTATCCTGGAGGCTCTATGTTATTGACGTGGGCCATTGTCACATATACCAGCGGCGTTGCTGCTGCCGAGGAAAAGTCCCACCGATACTAAGCAAACAAACAAACGACCCATTTTCTACCTGGGCGCTCTAGAGTAGTGATGCTGAGGAGTACCATATCAAATCATGATAAATCTTTAAATACATATTAGGATGAATCTTTTACGGTCAGACTAATGTAGCAAACTCCATATTAATTATCAAATGCAAAGCATGGTCATAATGAAAAGGAAGGTGCGACATTGACTACTACAGCTCATGATGAACGAAAATATACAACATTGACTAACTCGCATCTAGTTTAGGCATCAATGGGAAAACATAGGCTCTAGCGGTGCTGGAGCCTCGACATCTTCGTTGCATACCCAAGGGTGATTCATGACTTCTGTTAGAGTGAGTCGCTCTCTCGGATCGTACTGCAACATGTTTTGCATCAAATCACCAGCTTCGTCGCTTAATATTATTTCCCAATTTTTCAATTGTTCCATCAGTCGACCAGTCACAATGAGTTCAAAACGCATGTCGGATCGACTAGCTTGATCATATGGAGGAAAGCCAGTCAACATGATGTACAAAATGACACCTGCCGCCCACAAATCAATGGCAAAGCCGTCAAAATCACTTGTATTTTCAAAGACCTCTGGGCTCATATAATTGTGTTTGCCGCAAGTGCCTTGCGGTCTCATGAGTCTTCGAAGGTGTCCTCGTGTAACATCTGTAACAGTATCAGGATTTTCTGGGTTGTTGTAGGGTACACGAAGGCACATGCCCATATCAATGATTAAGCAACTGTGGTCGTCTACTAGCACATTTTCCAAGGAAAGGTCCCGGTGGCAGACACCTTGCTCCTGTAAATGTTGAAGTCCCTGTTATTTTATAAAAGGTTGTTGTTGTGGTGCGGAAAGAAAAACGATAATTTGTGAAATGAGCACGTACGGTTGGAGGCATTGCCCGTTCACTGGCAAAAATACTACTACTAATAATAATTCCCCAAACAATACTTACATTGAGAATTTGTCGAAACCAAAAGCGTGCAACTGGTTCGGGCATGCCAATTTCACCATTGTTGGCTTCAGCATGCTCTACTACCACACTGAAGAGATCACCACCCCGACAGTAGGGCATGACCGAATAAAGGTGATGATCATCCTGCAAAACTTCCGAACTTCCAAGCACGTTGGGGTGAACTCCCAATAGTTGCATGGCTGCTACTTCCTTGACAGGATCTTCCAATAAACGTCCTCGCATTTTAAAGACTCGCTCCCACTCTACCATCTTAATAGCAGCCATTTCTCCGGTAATTTCCCAAACAATGGGAGCATTCGGGGATCCTGGTGCGACACCGGCAGCTCGTGCTGCATCATCGGCGGCTGTGCCGTAATGCCGCCGTAGTACCAAGCAGCACCAGACACTGCCGTAAATAGCATCTTGCAATTGTCGATGAGGCCAATAGGCCAGCACTTCCTTGGAAATAGCCGCTGCACCTGCATTGAGACCGGGTTGTCCTGCCTTGTGGTTGCTCGTGGCAATTTCGACTGATTCCTGCGAACCACTGAGATCTTCACGGTGGATGACACCGGAACAGACTTGTCTTGTACCTGATTCCAAATGAACTACTAGGCAGGCATTGACTCGAACACCTCGCAAGACCACAGGAGCTGGAAAATCCAGAGGCCGACACGCTGGGCCAGAGGCGGCAACTTCGTCGAATGTTTGGTTTCCTTGTCGACCTCCTATTTGGTGGGCCATTGTGCGATTTTTTTAGGATGATTAATATTCAGGATATCGAATAATCCCAGAGAATCCAGGATAAGAGGATATGCAGGACGCAAATTGCACCTTTTATCCAGACGTTTAGGGTGGAGTCTGTGGTTTGTGTATGCCTTGGAATGGACACAGAGAAAATGAGAGCTATTTAGAGTCTGCAGGAAGATCCCAGATGGTCAGCAGAATACTGACTGCGCTGCCGTTGAGACTGCCGTCGATTCTCCTCCAAAAAGGCAAGGCAGCTCTTGATATTGCAGCTCTGTGGCTCTATAAATATTGCTGGTTTTTGTTACTAGTATTGTTGTTACTATTATTATTTATTTTGTTGTTGTTAATATTTTTTCACGGCGTTGTCACTCAGTCTGGCCTGCCTTTCACTCGGCATGTCCAGCACGCAGCTAATCGAGCCGTATTCGTGACTGAAGCAAACAAAGCGCGAAAGCGAAGTCAATTCTCATCAAACCTTCTTCCGCCGAATATAGTTATGGCGTAAAAAGCTAATGTGGAGACTACTTGAATATTAGATAAATATTATGACTAGACTAGTGGTGTATAGGAAGCAGGCATAGGCACACGACCTAACAGAGTAAGACCTAACTCCTGAGTCCTATGGCAGTCCACCTGGGCTTAATTTGGTCCCCTTGATTCATATATCCAAGTCTTGGAGATAGGGATCACATCACATTGTAGCCCAGCAATAAATCAAATC
>Ga0210036_1001086_pt1 | contig 30994 bp, 24 predicted proteins | sample CryGeymeta201515_FD_185469 | JGI IMG/M metagenome (GOLD analysis project Ga0210036, IMG submission 185469) | Groundwater microbial communities from Crystal Geyser aquifers in Utah, USA - Crystal Geyser metaG 2015-15 (SPAdes) (version 2) | ecosystem: Environmental > Aquatic > Deep subsurface >...
TCGGAACGGAGAAAAGGTCGGCCCTAGTAAATTGCCGAGTTTCTCCAAACCACCCTACCTAGCCGAACGTAGCCCTAGAGAGCTGGCATAGTCGAGAGAACGCGGTAGCGTTCGCTGGCGGAAAGTAAGATTGAAACTTCATCCAATGATGCGATCATAATATATTATTATTATGGACACTGATAGCTCTGGACGCACATGATACTCAAATGTCACAAGAAAAAAAAAACGAATGAAAGATTTGGTTGAACGTGGTAGTGTACGTACGTACCGGTGAAGTACCATTCACTCCACTCCTGCTTTGGAACGAATACACACCACGTCACCCTGTTCACGGGGATTGGTATCCCCAAGACCAACGCCATAGCACTGGAAGTCAGTTACACACACCCTGTTCACACACCGTACCAGTACTCTCGTTTGCTTGTTTGCTTGCTTGTTGAGTAGACGAGTACTGGTAGTACCAGTAGACTAGCTAGTAGCTAGCTACTAGTAGTAGTAGACAACTACTACAGTCTACTAAGGTACTACTACTACTACTAGTAGTAGTAGTACTCTACTACTACTAGTAGCTAGCTAGTAGTACTAGTAGACTACTACTACTCGAGTAGCTAGCTACTAGTAGAGCCTAACTACTAATGTACTCTAGCTAGCTACTAGCTAGTAGTAGATACTAGTAGAGTAGTAGTACTAGTCAACTGTACATCCTGTTTGTTGAATTCCATTGGCATCGCTCGGCGTTTATCGGTGGTCATCGGCGTCGTCGGCGTCCTACAAAATTCTACTACTCCACTCTCTACTACTACTACTGTACTACCGGGTAGTAGACTACATAGTAGGTCTACTAGTAGTAGCACAACTAGCTGCTAGTAGTAGTAGTGGTAGGCAGCTACTCGAGTAGTAGCTAGTACTAGTAGTAGTACCTGGTAGTAAGGAAATACACCACCACCAGTAATAGCTAGCTACTCCCGAGTACTCCGATTACTAGTTAGCTCTAGCTAGAGGGTAGGTTACGTGAACAATGAGTCAGAAGTGTGTACCAGGGTAATCTCATTATTTTTCATTTAAATTTTCATTTGCTACCACTACAATACTACTACCGATACCTGGAACTACTAGTAGTAGTATGGTACCAGGTAGTCTACAGTCTACCAGCATGGTACGAAATACCGCAATTTGAGCTGGAGCGAACAACAAAGAAAACCTTTGGTCTCATTATTTTAATTTTATTGTTTACTTTTAAAAGTCTTGTTTTTTGGCTTATTATTATTTTTTGAATTCTGCAGTATTTTATCAGTAATTTAATACTACAACAACAATCATTATTATATTATTAATAGAAGAATTGGAAACATTTGCCAAAACAAAAACATAAACATGAAAGCTTTTTCCCACATTGTTCTTCTCTCCTTTGGAATTGTTGCTTCCGTTGTTGCTCAAGATGATACTAACAACAACAATAATACAGCACCAACAACTCCAAATGTTGAGGCTGTGGAATATAATGACAATGGATTTCCCTTGTTGGGGTATGTCAGTATTCCAGAAGCAGCACAGGATACACCCGTTCCAGGTGTTGTCATTATTGTACGTTCTGTTGTATTTATCAACAATACATTCAAATGTTGTGTGGAACCATTATGTTTTAACACTCATCTTTCCTTTCCTTCATCTCTTCCCTTCTTCTGTTGTTGTTGTTGTTGTTGTTGTTGTTGTTTTTATTGAACAGCCTGATTGGACCAATGTGGATGAATACGAACAAATTCGTGCTACTATGTTGAACGAACAATTTGGTTATGTCGGTTTTGCAGCGGATCTGTACGGACCTGAATTGCAGGGCGTTGAAAATAGAACCATTCGTGGTGAACAAGCTTCTTTGTATCGTGGAAACAGTACCCTGTTTACGTCCCGCATCCAAGCTGCCGTGGATGTCTTGAAAAACCATCCAGCTGTCTTGCCAGATAAAATTGCGATTATTGGATGTACGTAAGATTGGTGATGCTACCGTAACTCCCTTGTATTTGTGTGTGTGTGTCCCCGCCTGGCAGTACATTCTTTGCATTTTGCATGTCTCACCATGACGACTATTACTCTGTATTTCTACTATTAATGAAAAAAGACTGCCTTGGAGGAACAGGCGTCTTGACGTATTCTTTTGTTGGTTCGTCCGATATTGTTGGAGCTGTGTCTTTTCATGGTGGATTGATTGAGTTTCCCGTCGAAGACCCCATTCTTCATCCTGTGTTGGTACTCAGTGGAGGGGACGATGATACTGGTACAGAGGTGGAAGATTTGGAAGGCCGACTCGACAGTGCCAATGCTACCTGGCAAATTACGCGCTATTCTGGAATTGAACATGCCTTCACCGTATGGGATGATCCTCGCTACAATGAGCTTGCCGATGATAGATCTTGGCACGAAATGTCAACCTTCCTGGCCGAAGCGTTTGGAGAAATCACGTACGGAACCAATGCCCCTGATACTACTACGGTCGATCCCGTAGACTACGATGACGATGGTTTTGCTCTCACTGGATACCTGGCAATCCCTGACGGAGCCGAGATGGGAAACACGGCAGCTGTTGTCATTGTTCCTGATTGGGATGGTGTCAGTGGACCTGATGGATACGAGGCTGGGCGGGCCACTTTGTTGGCTGAAGAAGGTTATGTTGCCTTTGCTGCCGACATTTATGGTAGCGATCTGCAACAAATCGAGTCTTTTGATGAACGTGCTGAGCAGGCCACCCTATACCGTACAAACTACACACTCTTTGTGTCGCGCATTCAGGCTGCTGTGGACCTTGTGGCTCAACATGAGTTGGTTGACAGAGAGAAAATTGTCATGATTGGTTACTGCTTTGGCGGTACTGGAGTTGTGGACTATGCCTTTACTGATTTGAAAGATGTCAAGGCTGTTGTGCCTTTTCATGGTGGCCTGACCAGCGTTGCTCCCATCCAAACGGATGTTATATACCCTTACGTCCTAATCGAGTCTGGCGGAGAAGACGATGCCCACGGCAACAACACTGAGCTTGAAATTTCTTTGAATGGCGCCAACGCTACTTGGGAAATTACCCGTTACTCAGGTGAGTCTGTCGGTCATTTTTTGCTTTCGTTGGGTATGTCTTATCTTAATCTAACCTCGCGTGCCACTATCAACTGCCCGTACTAGATGTTTTCCACGGCTTTACAGACTGGGATGGACAGGCCTACAATGCCCTTGCTGACTGGAGGTCGTGGGACGCCATGCTTACTGTATTTGATATGATCCTCTCTGATGACAGCAACGTTGACTTGGATATGGACGTGGATGCGGACAGCCCGGCCGAGGACGTGTCTGATACCAACACAGAATCAGCTGGTGAAGACGAAGAAGGTGTTTCGAATAACGGCGAAGAAGCAGATAATTCAAGTAGTGAAAGCAAAGAAGTTCGCGAAGGAGAGAATGAAGGCCAGGGTGAATCAGAGTCGGACAGCGCGAATGCAGTGAGTGCTGCTGGGCAATTTGCTAGCACATTTATTGCTGCAGCGTCGATTTTGCTGCTTTTGACACTCTCCTAAGGAACAGTCTTGTTTTCTCGTGGCAGATTCGATTGCACGACTAGTTGTACGTAGTACTACCTCGTAAACCGTTCAAAAAAATGAATACTCAATTTCAGGAATCAATTTAATAACTAATAATATTGATATTTGTAGATTTGTCACGGGATAAGCTTCGGAGACCTAGATTTCCTTTTTATGATTGATACTCCTATGTTCAACATTCAACATGAAGCGCATTCATTTCACACTGCGCACGTCTCAGCTAAAGTCACGATTCTCCTATAAGATAATACTGTGAAGATTACCAAACTCATCTTTCACCAAAGCAGCACTTTTGGTCTCGTCCCTTTGGATCGCAGCATCCCAAGTTTCTTGCGCTAAAAGAGCTTGAACTGAAGTTTCCGCATTTGCCCGTTCAACAGAACTAAGGGTAAGCTGGTATGAGAACTCGCTGGAAGAAGTCAAACCTACATCAGCACCACACTTGCATTCTGAACTGAAATTTTCATCAGTGATTGGTTCAGCCTGCGCATAATCAACTGTGTAGCCAAGATCTTCAAGGGATCCCAACGTAATACTGGTCAATACTTCATTACCATCAAGAATTGGATTCATGAGCAAGCCTCCGCCGAAACAAGATTGACTCCAGTGATTACAAGACGGGGTATCGGAAGTGCTATCCAGTGACAATGGAATATCTTTATCATCGGGACAATTTGTAATTTTGCGAAATTCTTCTCCTGCTTTTGAGTCTGCCCTGTAAGTACATGTTTCAAGTCCAGGATTGTTCACAAGTCCACTGGCGCTCCATGAAAGACCAATGCCCAACTGCAAGAGAGGGACAAAACAAATAAAGAAGACGTACAGTTGAGTCAAAACCTAAACGAACGACGCACTCCCCCAAAACTGACGAGAATTAAGCAAATAAAATCATGAAGCGAGTTCAAAACTTACAGCAAGAAGAGTTAAATGTTCCTGGTATATATATGATGGAAAGGAAAAACGAACGTTGAATATGGCAACAGCATTATGAGTGATGATGAGAATTTGCAGTGGTGATCAGTAAACAAGCAAAAAGGTATCGACAATCATGAGAAATTGGACGCGTTTTAGAAAACGTACCGTGGCCAATTTGAATAACTTGGCACCATTAGGAGTGGTATCATCCGCGAAATCTGGATTCAAACGAACCTTTGCAAGATAGGTTGTACCACTATCGCCAGTTCCCCGAGTTAGAAAGACTGTACTCACTCCCAACGTTTGAGTCCCAGCCAGGTCCTGGTTGTACGTGTAACAAATATACACGTTGACAATCGAAGAAGGAATCGGGTCCGTACAATCTTCGTCACTTGTAACCGTATTTTCAACGTCGGGAAGATCTCCTATAATAACCGATTGAAGTCTAAAAAGATTCTGGGTAATGATGGTTTGATCGTTCGTAGGAACCAAAGTAGTAGGATTGCTGCTAAAATTGATATCCATTAAAAAGTCTGAAGTTTTCGTTGGTCTACTTGTCGGAACGGCGCTTGGTTGATTGGAGGGTACCTGGGACGAAACACTGGATGGTGCAAGCGATGGCATGCTGGAAGGGTTGGAGGATAAACTGGGTCGCATAGTTGGTTGAGTGGTGGGAACACTACTGGGTCCCTGACTTGGTTGGAGAGAAAGCGATGGCATGCTGGAAGGATTTGAGGATGGATTGGCGGATAAACTGGGCCCCATACTTGGTTGAAGCGAAAGACTCGGTGCCTCACTTGCCAATGCCGATGGTTTGGTGCTGGGATTTGTCGAAGGTACAAAAGAGGGCATTGACGATGGCATCTTGGAGGGACTCAGAGAAGGAAGTCTGGACAAGCTCGGAGCCATAGAATCGCCTTTTGTGGGAGCCGCAGTCGGCAGTTTAGTTGGACCCGCCGTCGGGAAACTAGTTGGACCCGCCGTCGGAAAACTAGTTGGACTTGTTGTTGGAGCTTTTGTTGGACTTGGTGTAGAAAGCGAAACGGCTACGATATCAACCGCAATTGCACTTTTTTTAATGTTGTTTGTTGTTTGTTGTTTGTTGTTGTTGAATGATGGTATTTCAAGTAGAAATGGCGGCGAACATGGATGAGTGAAACGAAAAATGAAAAATGAAAGCAAAACGAAAGTTTTTTTCCTTTGTTTGTTTTTGCAGGAGGAAGAAACAAGCAAACAAGTAAAGGCACGTATACTTTATTATACACGTATACATTTCACTTACTCGACAAAGTTATCACTTGGAAAAGCCCTGTTGACAAAATCCGAAAGGTAAATGGCTTTATCGATATTCATCACAGCATCTCGTGCCTGACTTTCACTTGGCAAACCTGGCGCCAACTGAAAGTTGAGCGTGAGCAAAAAGGTCACAGTAATGGATGTTCCAGAAACCAAGGTAGGTCCAGAATTTGTAGCCGATACGGAAAAGTAGGACTGCCCGAACAAGGCAGAGATATGACGAACGTAAAAGATCTGAGTGTACCGGATCATGTCGTCCACTTCGGCAGTCGTTGGTCCATTGACATAGTAATCGGAAATTTTATAAGTATTCGTCATGACGTACTGGTACGTGACTAGAGTTTGCAGGTCTCGTTGGTCCGTGTCGATGTCGTTGATAACACTAGAGAGAGCAGCACCACCCGTACTGATATCCGAGTCTCGACTGCGAAACTGGCCATTAATGCCGCTGATGCAGAGCAGTGCCAACACCGAGACCATTGCCACCAAGAGGCGAGGAGACGCTTTCGTGATCACAATCATAGTGACAGTCAGAGAAGAGAGTAGTAGTATTTGTTATTGTGTTACCGTGTTATTGTGTTACTGTGTTCGTGTTGAGAAAGCAATTTCAACGACAACTACTCGTTATGAAATGAACAAGCGATGTCTTTCCCTGAAGAGAGTTGAGTTGAGTTGAGTTGGTAGTTGGTACGAATGTATGTAAATGCAATATGCAATACGTAATATATGCAAAAGAATAATTTTCTCTTGGGTTTAGCCACTTAGTACTAGCTACTAGTACCAGGTAGTAGCTTCTCACATTCAAGCAGCGGACCAGAACTGGCCACGCTTTTATAGTCTATGTTTTTTCGATTTTGGATGGCCAGTTTCTTGATCCATTTTATTAATTATTTTTGTCGACACCTGCTTCTGTTTCTCAACATGCGCGGACAAACAAAAAAATTGTTTCGACGAAAAACTAACTTGTAGACTAATTAAATAATAATAATACTAGACCCTACTATGTAATAAAATAAGAGAAGAACAAGTCTACTGCTCGAGTTAATTGAGTACCAAGACTGCTTTGGAGTTGACAAGTGACTACTACTACTACGCTAGCTACTACTCTGCTGTACTACTAGCTACTGTAGCTAGTAGAGAGTACATCCGATGTAGTACTACTAGTAGAGAGTAGCTACTCTACTACTACTAGAGTAGCTCTACTAGCTAGCAGCTACTAGTAGTAGCTACTAGTAGTAGTAGTAGCTACTACTACTAGCTAGTAGAGTAGTAGCTAGAGTAGTAGTAGTCATAGTAGTAGTACTAGCTAGTAGGCGCAGTACTAGTAGGTACTACTACTCTACTACTAGCTAGACTAATAGTAGAGTAGTACTAGCTAGTAGTAGTAGTAGTAGAAGTAAAGTAGGCACGTACGACTACTACCCTGGTAGTAGCTTCCTAGCTACTACTACTACTACTACTACTACTACTACTACTACTACTACTACTACTACTACTACTACTACTACTACTACTAGCTAGCTAGTAGTCTACGTAGTTGTTGAAGTCAAATTATGACGCAGGTTTCGTGACAAAATAATTAAAAATGTACTATCGTATCACTCGGATTGCAAACTAGCTAGGTCTACGTAGTAGTAGTAGAGCTACTGTAGTAGTAGTAGTAGTAGGTACAGTACTCGGATTACTGCATTAAAATAACGTAACATACGCATGGTCTTTTTCTTGCAACATGGAGCAGCTTGCTGCTACAAGTTATTAGTAGTAGCTTGCTGGCTCTACTAGTACTAGTCGGGAGTCTATTAATAGTAGAGAGTTAGTCCGAGTATTTGAACAGCAACCAAATAAAGTACTCTAGCTCCTACGAGTAGACTCAGCTATTAGTTCTCTATCACCTGCAAGTACAGTAGGTGAGAGGAGCACATTGTCGCAACTATTTTGTACGCCGATAGAGTACACAACAACATAATAACAATATTATTTTCTCTTTCACGAGAATATTATAATTTTTCTACATTTTCGAAACGAACATCACATGAATAATTCCTCATACTGTAACAGCAAGTAGACACCACCAATTTCAAGGAGAGAACGAAACGAATGGAAAGGTTGGAAAATGACGTTATGCCCAAATCTAACCAAAAATTATGATACGTCAAAGAACATGAGAACATTCGGGAGAAACAAAAAAGCGAGACTTGAGGTGAGATTTCCATACATGAATGGTGCAATAAAATATGCGAGTACAGTACCGTAGAACTCTGTAATATACTACACGAACAGAAAAAATGAACGCAAACACCCCATCATCTAACAAAAAGACGAGGGCAAAGCAACTAAAACGTTCACAATGCGTACCTTGACCGTCGTATCCCACGATCCAGTAGCCAGTCCTTCACCTGATGGTGAAACACCCAGGCAAGAAACGTGTCGCTCGTGTGCTCCTGACATGGTAAAGATAGGACCTGCTGTGGGTTTTTCCGAGAGTGCATCAAAAGCCAGAACGGATCCATCAGAATGTCCGCAAAAGATGACTCGTCCTGATTTTGAAAAGGCGACACTAGTAATGGTATCTGCGGCCATTCCAGGTGTATTACTCATACCACCAGCACCAGCACCACCAGCACCAGTTCCACCAGCACCACCACCACCAGAAGCAGTACCAACTGTAGCACCACCACCCGCACCCGCACCAGCAGCAGGGGTACCAATAGCACCGTTATTGTTTTTCAGTGCCATATTGACTCGGAATTGTACCAATTCGTTGTAGGCTCGCATGTCAAAAATGTGGATTCCACCATCTTCGCTGCAAGTGCAAAATGTATTTCCATCGCTGGGCATGAAATCCACACCATTGACATCACCCGTGTGTCCCATATAGGTTTGTACGGCAGATTTGGGAGCTCGGATGTCCCACACTTTGGCTGTTTTATCGACACTGGCACTGACAAAAACATTTTTGTCGGTGGGACTGAGGGACATAAAGTTGACATGTTCCTTGTGTTCGGCAAATGTATCCAGGACGGTACCTCTACCAATGTCCCAGCGAATGCAGGTAGAATCTCCACTGGACGTAAGGATTTTGGATTCATCGAGGAATCTGCAGCAGGTAATAAGTCCATCGTGCGATGCCATTTCCATGGCCTGATCTGGCTTTGACAATTTGTAAACGGTACAAAGATTGTCGAGTCCACCACAGGCAACCATTTCTCCTTTGCTTTGTTCGTACCCCACGCTCATAACGTAGCTCGATTTCAGCGTAATGGCTTGTATTTTATTAGAAGTAACGGCATTCCAGATAAGGAGTTTCCCATCCTGTCCTGCCGTAACTAGATGCCTGGAATCTCCAGCCCAGTGCATGGCCGTTACTTTGCCAAAATGTCCCTTGAGGGCTCGTCTCATTTTTGTGGCGGGTGGATTTCGAATGGGTGCCAAGTTGGGTGCCTTGGCTCGTGCCGTGGCACCCAGTCCCTGATCGCGTTTGCCCGATTGGTTTTTTTGAATTTGTTGTTTGAGGCTTTCAATCTTTGTTGTTGTATGGTTGTGGTTATTGTGGGGGAATGAAAAAGATATGATGGAATGTAGTGTAGGGTCGTTTAGTGTGGAGCGAAGTGTAAAGTTTGAGGTTCGAGGATTATATTGTAACAGTAGTATTGTTCCATATTGAACAGAGAGATATCCGGCGTGCAAATGAAAAGCAGAAATTGTAATGTGTGTGTGTGTGAGAGAGAGATGGTGATATAGGAGTTGAAAACACAAACAATAAATATTATTATAATAAACGGTAGGTCTACTCTGAGAACAGGTAGGCGGATAGAAGTAGCAGAAAGTGCCAACTAGACTAGTAGTACCATTGCGCAAGCAGAAAAAAGTCACACAAGGTTTGCACACGTAGTTCAGTATCCAACTTCCGTACTAATGTATCTCGGGTCAAGCAACCAGGCAAGGAAGAAGAAGAAACCAAGAAGAAACCAACCAAGCGTACATCCAGCGATCATAGATACACAAGGTACAAGAAGCAAGAAGATATCAGAAATCTCATCGGCAGAAAACGCACCTCATTCCTGGCCGCTTCTATTTTTGAATTGAGATCTGACATGTTGTTGGTGACGGTCATCCTTGAGCTAGCTAGCTAGTAATATTGTTGTAGCACAGTGTTTTGTTTTGTTTGCAGATGTAAAATAAATAATGATACTATGAGAAGCGTTTTGTTGAGTGTTGAGAGTTGAGACGACTTCTTGTTTGTAGTAGTTAATGCAGGGTCGTCCAAAATTTGTTTTGATAAAAGCTTTCAACGACCGGTCTGGCTTTCGTACGTTTCTGGTCTGTCTGTTTGCTCCACAACCCTACGGTACCCCACACAACAACAACAACATCAACAACAACACAAAATCCAAAAACACGGTGTGGCTGTGTGAATCCTCATTGTTTTACTCCTCGTACTGTTCCGTACAGTACTCATAGAAGAACAACAGCAACAATACTACTATAAACAACAACACCAGCAGCAGCAGCAGCAGCAGCACTACCACCACCAGCAGCAATGAGCGTTTTGCTGGTTGCATCACGTCGTTGTTGTACCAATCTTGGTTACAACAGAATGACCATTTTTTCGACTACTACTGCTGGTGCTGGTGCTGCTCCTCTTCAACGTCGTTTCTTGTCATCATCGTCGTCGTCGTCAATGGGAATGTCACTACTACCTTCTATTCCCGTTACAGCGGTTCCACCTGCACGTGTGGGTGCACTGGTAAGTCGTCGTCAATGGAAAAAATTGTACCAAAAACCATCAAGTAATGACACCAAGAACAACAATAATACGGACCATGAAAAACCGTGGCCATTGTCATTCCGCATTACCGGTTTTGTCGCAGCAATAACGATAGTACCGTACATTGTGAGTTGGTACGTTGCTACCAATGTTGTTGTACGGAATGCATTGGAACCGTACATGCCAAATGGGACCATGTCACTATTGCGAATGTGGTTTGGTGAATCAGAACTACAGTGTACCAGTTACGTCGATTTGCAACAACAAAAACAAAAACAACAAGAGATTGACAATGATTCGACTGTTCTACCCGTTTCTTTGATCGATGAACCTTCAACACAACGTCGACAAGAACAAATGCGATTAGAACAAGACTTTCTTCGACCCGATATTCGATTATCCACTCGAATTCGTGTCTACAACGCAAAGAACAAGAACGAGAACGAAAACGAAGTGGAGGAGAATGGATTTTCTAATCTTGTTACCAGTGAAATTGTTGAGTTACCAGCTACGACGTTGGTCACATCTCAATCCCTCTTGCAGGCTCTTTACAGCAAAAACAACAACAACAACAGCAGCAGCAGCAACAATAATAATAATCGGAAGGAGGATCGTCGTCAAGTACCATTGGATCTGGACAGTACGTCCTACTACGTGACTGTGGAATTTACAAACACCAACACTGCACAAGAGGAACATACTGATGAGACTACTGCTATGGATGTTACTACTACTACTACTACCACTACTACCACTACTAGTAGTAGTACAACAATGAATGAAAAGGAAGAATCCAAAATGGAGGAGTCATCTGTCAACAACAATAACAAGTACTCTACCTCGTCACTGGCAACATTCATCAAGGATTTGATTCACAAAACCCAAGTCATGTCGTCGTGGCATCATCAAGTGGGACGACCTAACGTGACATCAACACAACAACAGCTACAACAACCGACAACAAAAGACAAGAAGAATTCTACTGCTACTGCTACTGCTGCTGCTGCTGCTGCAACGACTGATCATCGACGTTGGTCACCCGATGAATTGCGCATGGTAGAATTAGAATACCAAACAGAATCACTTCAGAAGCAGCTTTCCGATCCAACGACGATGAGAAATTTACATGATCTGGAACAAGAATACAATCAAGCCAAACGGGAACATTCCAAATTAAAGTGGAAACAACGACTCAAGAAGCTGTGGTAGGAATTAAAAACATGTTATTATACAAGTACTGTAGAGTAGTCTAGTACTTATCCATTACTACTACTAGTAGTGAAGCTACAACGAGTGCGCAAGCATACCACTATGATTATCATTTATTTCGTTTCCATTCAAGCTATTCAAGAATGAATGAATGCGACAGTAGGTTGTAGTGAGTACGCTTGTATACACGTATATGATTCTCCATTACATTATTATTTGTGTCACTTTCATAAACGTATACAGTAGATTCGACTGTGATTTTGCGTATCCACCGTCATTAAACCACCAGCACCACAGCCGCCACCACCATCAGTACCATCAGCAAATTGTACTGTACCACTCTAATATGCAAAGGCTTAATCTTCAAGACCGACAGCTTCTCCAAAAACACCATCCAAAATCTTTTGGTACTCTCTCTGGTGGACCTTGGGCATTCCTGTGGCAGGCGCAGCACTGACAGATCGACCCACGTACCGAGCACGCCGTTCGTCGTGATTGATTTCGCGTGTTGCCGTCATGATGCGTGGCAGCACGTACGAATAGGGTCCCATGTTCTTGGGTTCCTGTTGGGCCCACACAACTTCGGCGTTCGGGTACCGGGCAACGTTCGTGGCAACGCGATCAAACGCAAAGGGTGCAATCTGTTCCAAACGAACCAGGGCAACATCCGTTCGGCCCCGACTTTCGCGTTCGGCCAGCAATTCGTAGTAAATTTGTCCCGAGCAAAACACCAAGGTCTGCAGAATTAAAATATGCCAAACAAAACATTTAGAAGGAAAAAAAAAAACAAGAGTGTGAAAAACAAATAAATACTCGAGTAATAACAGTAACAGTGATAACAAGTCAAGAATCAGCACCACCACACAAAAATACACAAACACATACCTTGACGCCCTCCGGATTGTTCTGAATCTCTGGATCTGTTTCGTCAAAAACACGCTTAAAAGTCTTCCCGGGACCCATGTCTTCGAGGGACGAAACGCAGCGCCTGTGCCGCAACAAATTCTTGGGAGACAGGACTACCAGAGGCTTGCGGAAGTCGCGATGGATTTGTCGTCGCAGGCAATGGAAGTAATTGGCAGGTGTTGTACAATTCACAACCTGCCAGTTGCACTGTTGAATCTGTTTCCGCTCATCTCGGTTCATCATTGGAATATGGTGCGGATCCTCGTCCACCTGCTGCAAGAACCGTTCTGGTCGACACGATGAATGCTCTGCTCCTTGTCCATCATATCCATGAGGCAAAAGCATGACGAGACCACTCTGTCGCATCCACTTGTCTTCTCCCGACGAGATGAATTGATCGATCATGATTTGGGCACCGTTGACAAAATCACCAAACTGTGCTTCCCACAGTACAAGGGCATTGGGATTCTCCAGACTATAACCAAGCTCGAAACCGAGTACGGCAAATTCTGAGAGAATGGAATTACGAACAATCAATCCAGCTTGTGTGTCTGACCTTCGCAGTTCTTCCATGGGAGCTGACGGGTCCATTCTTTTGGCAATATGGTTCAATGGTGTGTATTCTTCCTCGGTGTTCTGGTCTTTCACGACAGCATGCCGGTGACTAAAGGTTCCACGCTGGACGTCTTGACCAGTAAGTCGAACATGATTCCCCTCGAGCATGAGGGAACCGAATGCCATGGCTTCGGCTGTTCCCCAGTCGATTCCTTCACCAGCTTCAGTCATTTCCACGCGTGCTTTGAAAATCTAGTAGAATGGGTGGGGTAGGAGGGTGTGTGTCCGTGGTGTAATATTTTCGGTAAGTCAGAGGCATTGCAAAAGGACACGACGAACACACCTTTGCTACAATAAATCAATAAAATTATAATTCGCATCACACAGCATACCTTTGCCATTTGACGGTGCAGCTTGAAATCTTTGGGAATGGTTCCTGCCGCCACACCAATATTTCGGAGGATTTCCGTGTCAACACCCGTTTCTCTGATACGACTGAGCTGGCCGGGACCTTTGAAACCATCCCATTTGGAACTCAACCAGTCAGTTTTGGATTTCTTGTACGTCTTACTGGCCTCTAGATCCTGTTCATAGGATTCCAATGTAAACTGTTTGATTTCGTCGCATTCCTCTTTGGTCAAGGTTCCTTCGTCCAGCAATCGCTTTTCGTAAACCTGCAGAGTGGTAGGATGTTTACTAATTTCTTTGTACAGCAGTGGCTGAGTAAATGCTGGCTGGTCCAATTCGTTGTGCCCATTACGACGGTAGCAGATCATATCAATAATGACATCATTTCCCCACTCGTGACGATATTCAACTGCAGTTTCGAGGGCCGTACTGACAGCGAGGGGATCATCACCGTTGCAATGAAAGATTGGGCAGTTGAAAGCCTTTCCAAGATCGGAACAGTAGGGAGTCGAACGCGAGTTCTTTGGATTGGTAGTAAACCCAATTTGATTATTGACAATAACGTGAATGGTACCACCAACCGAAAAGTCTTCCACCTTGGCCAGTTGCATCGTTTCGTACACCACACCTTGTCCGGCGAAAGCAGCATCTCCGTGCAACAGTACAGGAACAACGTTTTGCATATCCTCGGGACGATCTCCGGAATAGTACTGCTTGGCGCGGGCCTTTCCAACCACCAAAGGATTGACGCATTCCAAATGTGAAGGATTGGCTACCAACGACAAATGAATCGTTCGTCCGTCCGGATAGGTTCGGTCCATGGACGATCCAAGATGATACTTGACATCTCCACTCATACCCCATTCATCGCCACCCTTGGTATGGTCTTCAATGTCGTAATGCGTACCTTGAAATTCGCTAAAAATGAGGGGCATGGGTTTTCTCATTACGTTGGCGAGGATGTTCAGGCGTCCGCGGTGAGGCATACCGATGACGAAGGAATGGGCCCCCAATTCGGAAGCACGATCGATGGCATCCTTCATTGCCGGAATGATGGCCTCTCCACCGTCCAATCCGAATCGCTTCGTGGTATTGAACTTGTGCGCCAAGAAGGTTTCAAAGGTATCCGCAAAGCACAGGCGTTCGTAAATGTGCTGTTTCTTCTCCTTGTCGTACTGCAAAAATTTGGGATTCTCGATCCGTTGGCGCAACCAGTTCATTTGATCTTGATATCCAATGTGCATGTACTCAACGCCCATGGTACCGCAGTACGTTCGACGCAATTCCTCCAAAATTCCACGAAGCGTGACCTTATCGGGAGCACTGGACAGTTCCTCCAGGTATCCCTTGTTTCCACCGCTTCCGCGTCCCTTGAAAAGTAGCTTGCGGTCGAGATCGGCTTCGGTAAAGCCGTGATATTCGAGCGTCAATTCTGGTGGCCATCCACCAGTCTCGGACAGATCTGCAAGATTGGATGGTCGCCATGGAAAACATTCCTTGTTGTGAATGCCGAGTGGATCCAACTGAGCACCGAGATGACCATTGACTTGGTAGGCCCGAATTAAATGGGAAACACCCAATGAATCGGACGGAGCAGAATCCTAATAAAAGTTTAAAAAAAAAAAGAGTTTGAGCAAGCGAAAAGTCCAATCAGACCAGAAATTATTAGGGCCTTTTATTGATTGATTCATTAAAAAAAAAAAAAAAAAAAAATTACGTACTCCTGATTGTGCTCGTTTGACACTGGATGCTTCAGCTGTTGGTTTATCGTAATCTGCTTCGTTGTAGGCAATGCCTTGTTCTAAATTTTCAAAATATTTTCTCCAACTTGGATGAATCGTTTCCGGATGTTCCAAATAGTGTTCGTACATTTGTTCGGCATACAGCGATGATGTACCGGACAAAAAGGATTCCGATTCATGACTTTTATTATTAATATTCCTTTTTTCTTCTTCATCTTGCTCTTGTAAGGCAGTGCTGCTGAAATATTTGTATTGTTGCTGTTGATTTCGATTCCGAGTGACAGCTGTAGCTAGTCGAGAAGTAAACGAACGTTTGGCACCCGTACCTGTACCAGTACCAGCATTAACACCAGCACTGGTTAAACGAAATAGCATTTGAGATGCCATTATTTTTTGTTATTGTTATTGTTGTTGTTATTGCTGTTGTTGCTATTTTAGTATTATATAAATAAATAATACCAGGTAATAATAATGGCTAGACTACTGCTGCTGGTCTGCCTGCGTCTGCTGTTGCCTGTAGAAGTAGCTACCTTGACCCTTGTAATAATATTATTATTATTATTATAACTGAATCCACTCTTACTATAGTGCAATACTACTCAATACTACTCCTAGTAATAGATAGCTAGAGTATAACTCACTAATCCAATACTAAAGTACTCACCTTCTTAGCTTTTAATAGAACAAAGGACAAAGGAAGGAATATATTATGATGTGATTGTTGTTCGTATTTTAGTTGTTGTTTTGGAGAAAGAAAAGAAAGATCCATCACCAGCTGGCTGTTTTTTTTATCAGTAGTCTACAAGGTACTAGACTAGTAGTACCTGGTAACCAGTACCAGGTACTAGCTAGCTAGCTACTGAGTAGCTACTATTACTACTACTCCTAGTAGTCTAGTAGACTACTGTATGGCGGAAAGGGCAAGAAGATCATCATCAAAATATGATGACACGCGAAGAGCCGACAAACTTCCTGCCCGAGTTTTAAAATTAGATGAACGGAAGATCCAAAAGATTTCCATAGTAGACCTAGTAGCTAGAGTAGTAGTAGACTAGCTAGACTACAACAGTTTACTATATTCTTTATAGTACTGGTAGTGTTCACAATTAGCTTGAACACTAATAACATTAATACTGATTTTGGTTCGCACACTAGAACTAACATTTTCGTCCAATACTTCGCGCCAATTTTGAAACGCAAGTTTTCTACTGCGTTGTTGTTACTCATAAAGCTTGCTTGCAAGTAGAGTAGTACTAGACTACCGTACGTAGTACTGAACAATCCTCTACTAGTACTACTAGTAGACTACAGTACTACTACTAGTGGCAGCAAGCAATTCTTCGGCAGCATTTCCGCATTTCCTGCTTCTTTCAACGTTCAACAGAGTTAGACAACCAACAGACCACCTCTGACGCCATCATCACAACAACCATTTTTTATTTACTAGAATACTCTTACCATCATTGAGTATCGTCATCAACATTGTAACAACTAATACTACTGTAGTCTAGTAAACAAGATCAATCAACGTGAAGAAGGGAGCAAAAATAAGAAAAGGTCTTCATTCTTATTATTATTGTTATTATTTCATTTTTCATTCCAGCATCAATTATTGACAATTATATACGACCAACAAAACAAACAATGTACCGCCGCCGTCGCACGACCATCAGCAGCAGCAACAATAACAGCAACAACAATGGTAACGGCCAGGACCATGATGATTGCAGTTCGACAGGTACAAAACATATCAAAACGACTACTTGTACCAGCACAACAACATCACGTCTCTTTCGTCCGAGTGTCAAAATCATTGTCGTACAACGAGCTCCTCTCATGACTGGTTTGTCGTGTCCGAATACGACTACCATGTCGTCATCGTCATCGTCATCTTCTTCCAAACTGTACAAGAAATTTCAACGTCCTAGTTTGAAACGACGGGCATACAACAAGGACAGTGATCATGCATTGCGTTGTTCGAGTCTTGGACCGAAACGACGGATGGATGGAATGGCAAAATTATTAGCACGTGCAGGACGTGGATTAGCGTACAAGCTAACGTCATCATCATCCGACGACAATAATAATAATAATAATAATAACAGTGATAGTGACGATAGTGATGATGAAGACACAACAACAACAAAAGAACCTGATCGTCCTTTTGAACCATTGCGTGTTTGGCAAAGTCCTCATCAAGGAGGACAAGCCAAAGGATTGCCACCCACCAGGTACGCTTGTTTTTTGTTGTTGTTGCTTCTTTTTTGATAGTTTTTGCTTCTGTTTGCAGGAATTGTAATGAAGAAAAATGTCGTTTTTCTCTAACTAAAACAAATGCTGCGTCGTGTCATTGCATATACGATATACGTACATACATACGTTCACAAAATAACTACTATTATTATATTATCATTACAGTGTCATGGAAAAAGTGGAAGATGAATTTGGCGTGGAAGAAATGGTACGAGTACTCAAACCGGCACCTCATCAACATTACAGCAAACACGATGTATTCGTACCACCACTACTGGCCAAATGGTTGCGACCTCATCAGCGGGAGGGAGTCAAATTCATGTACGAATGCGTCATGGGACTCAAGGACTTTAAGGGATATGGATGCATTTTGGCAGGTGCGACGTCTTTTTGTGTTTGTGTCTATGTATGTGTTTGTGTTTCAAGAGACAGTGCAGTAAAATACCGCCGCCACCATTTTGCTGCTAGCTACTACTGTGTGTATGAATGATTCTTACATATCCACTCACAACCAACAAACGGTCCACTCTTTCTCTCTCTTGGTCTTTCTTAACAAAAGATGATATGGGATTGGGAAAAACATTACAGAGTGTGTGCCTCATTTATACCTTGCTCAAGACAGGTATTACAGTCGATGGTGCCCCCACTGCCAAACGTGTCATTGTGGCCTGTCCGTGCAGTCTCGTCAAGAACTGGGAGAACGAATTTGTCAAATGGTTAGGACCCGGTGGTAAGAGAGAGCGAGAATTGTTGTTTTTTGGCACAGCTTGTTCTCTGCCTTTTTCTATTGTTTGCACATTGGTTTTTCTTTTGTATTATATGTCCAAATCTTACAAAAGCCAATCGAACCTTTCTCTTTGCTTTGCAGTTGTCAAGACCCTAGCCATTGCAGAAGCGGATCGTGCAACGGTAGAAAAAAATTTGGATTGTTTCGTCAAGACCAAACTGTTCAATGTCTTGATTGCTTCCTACGAGTGCATCCGGGGTCACGTCAAACGATTGAACAAAGTCAAAGATTGTTGCGATTTGCTGGTCTGCGACGAAGCTCATCGATTGAAAAATCGAGAAAATCAAACGTCACGGGCCCTGGATTCACTTCCCGTTAAGCGCCGCGTCTTGTTGACAGGAACGCCCATGCAAAATGGTACGTTCTCCATTATTCATATAAATAAATGAATGGATAGTGTGGTTGCTGTATCGAACGAACTCTACATGGCATTTGTCCACGCGCGTCTTTTTGCGTGCATTTTGCATTGATCTCACATTTTTGGAAAACAATTCTACCCTTCTCGTCCGACTCAACACACACACACACACGCACACACACATTGCACGACAGACTTACTGGAATTCTTTGCAATGGTAGACTTTACCAATGCGGGCGTCTTGGGAAGTTTGGAAGATTTTCGCAAGTACATGCTAGCTCCCATCCTTCGGGGACGAGAACCGGGTGCTTCCGACGCCGAAAAGAAAAAGATGGTCGAGCTTCAAGTAGAAATGAGTTCTACCGTCAATGACTTTATTTTGCGACGTGTCAATACCTTGAACGCCCAACACTTGCCTCCCAAACTTGTTCAGGTCGTCTGCTGCAACCTGACGCCTACGCAACAGCAAATGTATCAACATCTCGTGGAAGCCAAGGAATTGCAACACATTCAGGATGGAAAACAAGTCAATTGCCTCGGAAGTATTCAAACGCTTATGAAACTTTGCAACCACCCATCCCTTGTTGTCAACGACGATGACACGGGTACGTCCATGAACGGGAGCCGCCGTGCGACATCCAAGAAAATCAAGTATACAGATGATGGCGACAAGGAAACCGCGGATACTCCCGGAGCAAGTGGACTTGCCAAGTATCTGCCGGACGGTGGCGGTGGAGGGCGGAATGCTCCTGTCTATCCAGAATGGAGTGGCAAGATGTTTGTCTTGTACCGCCTCATGAAGGAGATGCGAAAACCACGTAATGGCGCCGACAAAATTGTGATTGTTTCCAATTATACGCAAACCCTGGATTTGATTGGCAGAATGTGTCGGGAAAACTCTTGGCGATTTTGTCGATTGGATGGAAGCGTTGGTATGAAGAAGCGTCAGAAGATGGTGGAAGAATTCAACGATCCAACTAGTACTCTGATCGCCTTCCTCTTGTCTAGTAAAGCTGGTGGATGTGGCCTCAACTTGATTGGAGGTAATCGCCTCGTCTTGTTTGATCCAGGTATGTCCTTGCATTTCAGCTCTTCTATCCAGCATTTTTCGATTATCTTGTCAAATTTGTTTTGGTTTTGTTGCATCTTGTCTTACACTTTTTGTTGGCTGGATTGCACCCGATTACTCGTTCAACACAGATTGGAACCCAGCTGTTGACAAACAAGCCGCGGCTCGATGCTGGCGCGATGGCCAGAAAAAGCGGTGCTTCACTTACCGGTTCATGGCAACAGGAACAGTTGAAGAAAAGATTTTTCAGCGGCAGTTATCTAAGGAGGGTCTCCAGTCAGTCGTTGACGACAAAGAACAGGTCAATGCATTATCGACCAAAGATCTGCGCAACTTGTTCAAGCTCCGAACTGGTACACCTTCCGACACACACGACAAATTAAGGTGCACGCGCTGTGAAATCATTCACGACACGGCCGAAATGGAAGAGGCGAAGGTACTGCCCAAAAAGCTTGAGCTTTGCAAGGCGTTGCTAGACCGTATGGTGAAGGAGGAGACTGCTGTTGACTTTTTAGTCCCGATGGACGCTACAAAGTATAACACAACAAAAGAGGATTACGAAAGCCTTGTGAAGCAACCCATGGATCTCGGCACCATTCAAAAGAAACTCAACCAGTCGTTGGAGTTACAGCAATCCAAAAAGGAAGAAAATGAAGACAGTGAACAAGTTCCAGAACAATCGATTGCTGCGGTTGGAGAAAAGTCGACCAAAAGACCCAAGAAAATCCCAGTCGTGGCAACCTACAACAGTGTTTCGGCATTTTCGAAGGATGTTTACCGTGTAATCAATAATTGTTTGAAAGTTTGGGATCCTCCGACTCCTGTTGCCGAGGCGGCCTGTCAGCTTCGCACCTGGTGGCAATCAGAATGGACAGAGTTGACCCATCAGCTGGCTCGCCTCAAGTCGGATGATGGTGATGCCCACGACACCAACAAGGCGGACCATGAAATCATCAGCAGCGCTGCTGCCAGCAAACGCGGCGACAATTACGAAGAGCAGATTGGCATGCCTGAAGAAGAGGACATGAGAAGTTGGTCTCACCATCACTCGACCCAGACTGTTGACGACCCAGTGTTTCGTGCCGCAATGCAAGGCTACGACGATATTGTATCTTTCGTGTTTGGATTGGAAGTGACTTGGAGTCTGATTCAGGAGCGTCAACAACAGGAAGAAGAACAGCAAGCATTGCTGGAACTCCAAGCGATTGATGAATTGGAAGAAGAAGAAGAAGCGGACGACGAGGAAGATGAGTCTGATGAAGATTGCAACGTCAAGAATGAATCAAAGGAAGATTCTGGTAAGGAAGAAGCCGGTGGCTGCGCCCTCGACATCAAGGCGGAAGATGCTGAAAGCAGCAGCAGCAACGAGGACGGGGACGATACCAGCGAGAAATCGGACAGTGATGATGATGGTGATGACGAACAAGAAATGGCTGCATCGGAAGTGGATGCGCAAGTTGCTACCACAGAAGAGTCTGAAATATCGGACGACGAAGACGATGATGATGATGATGATGATGATGATGACGAAAACAATCATGAAGTGGAAATTCAGTCGGCTACTTCTTCAAATGTCCTCGAGGCCGAGATTGCCACTCAAGATGACGACGAAGTGATGGCAGCAGTTACTGCCGACTCTTCTCCCGAGGACAAGGAGAATACCGAACCGACGAACCCTAACAGCTGGACATGTCAAACTTGCACTCTTGTCAACAGCAACCGTAAGGCCAAATGTGGAGCATGCGAGCAGCCACGCCCCAAGAAGCGTCGTCGTTAGTACAGTAGGAGAGAGAGAGAGAGAGTATTCGGTATAGTAGACCTTTGGACCTGTGATAATTTAGAAGAGAGCATGAGCATCCATTTTTTGTACGTTCACAGTGTTGGTAGCAGCTTCGCAAACAAAAGAATTGCATTCTTTTTGTTTTCCTACCACAAAGGTATTACTGAGTAGTAGTTAGTAGTAGGTGCTTGCTATTCCAGTGAGTATTCATCAAGAGTAATGCGGGAGGTAGAATAAAGATACAGTACTGCACTTTTTAGATTATGCTATCTTTATTCGTTTTTGCACTGCTGTCAAAGTTTTCATCACTGCATTTTTTGTTCTGTTTCCGGTACCACACAAAGCCCAGAAGCATAGACGCTACCAAAGCTGCCAGACCAGCAAATAGCCCAATTATTAGCCATTGTAATTCTACACTTTCATCTCCTCCCTGACCGTTGACAATGACGATACCATCGCCGCCACCTGCCAGGTTCCCAGTTGCTGTTGCACTATCAATACCATTGACACTGGTGGTGGTGGTGGTTGTGACCGTGGCAACAGTGCATGCCTCCAAACCAGCAACTACCAATTGACAGTCACACGCAGCATCGCAAGCAATCTCTGTGGCTATTGTATCTGTTACTGTATCGTTGTTAGATATTGTCGTAATGGACAAGTTGGCATACGGAACTGTAGATGTGTACGTTTGTACACTACTATCCGTGGATACTACAGAGCTTTGTTTTTCAAAACCGTTGGTTACAATGCTGCATCCTCCTCCTCCTCCAACATCATCATTATCATTATCATCGGCAGTGGCACAACCAACAACGGTGCAAATCATGCCCGATTTGGGACACACAAAATATCCATTGGCAGGACTGTAGTTGTTGTGATCGATCGTTCCACTCGTTTGACGGAACAGAGCCACACTGCAACCTATCCAGAGCAAAAGAGGAGTCGAACGTTTGTTTTGGCGGTGGTACATTTATAATTTATACTACTACTAGGTCTAGTAATTATTTATATGAGATATCAGGGCAGTATACTAATACGCGCTTTACTGAATGTAAAAACGGATCGCTCTTTCAAGAAGTAATAATAATAGTAATCTGTAGTTCAAGACTATTTTTCATATTATTTTTCTTTCTCTCATAGTTTATTTTCTTAAAGATTAGACTCGACTACACACACTCATCATAATAAATATTTTCTCACACCGAGGTCCTTTAAAATATGAGATTTTCCCTCTCATCAATCCAAGTTCTAATAAATAAGTTACACACGATTGGTTCGGTAGAGGTGCTGGGGTTGCTTCTACTGCTGGTAGAAGACTACTAGCTAGCTAGTAGGTGCAGGAGAAGTAGCATACTACCATACCAGTAGTCTACTAGCTAGAGTAGCAGGTCTAGTCTCTAGTAGCTACTACTAGCTAGTAGTAGTAGTACCAGGTAGCTACTATTCTAAATAAATAGTACCAGGTACCAGGTGGTACGATGTTGTTGCTTCTTGGTACGACTACTACTACTTCCTGGAAGCTTCGTAGTACTAGGGAGTAATACTACACTGCAGCGCTCGTTTTTTTCCTTCCGACGTGCCAAAATACTATAAAGGTATTTGCTTGTGTAAAAAAGTGCACAACGGAAATGTTTGCAAGTAGTCGACTACCTGGTACCGTAATTTTTTTCAGAGTGCTGTACTGGTACGAGTACTAGCTAGTCTAGTACGAGTAGTAGACTAGACTACTACTAGTCTAGTAGTAGTAGTAGACTAGTAGTAGTAGACAATAATAATAATAAAATAATAATGCCTTCCTTTGCTTGCATGGAAGTTTCAGAATATTTTGCGCCAACGAACAAGAAGCACTCGAATACACGGGACTTGAACTATCACAGTAATATTGGTAGAACTAGTACACTACCTGGTACTACTACTACTAGTAGTAGTAGTAGGTAGAGTACTCAGTACGGTACTGTAGCTTGTTAACTCATTATTATTACCAGTAGTACACCACTCGCAGTACTACTAGCTACTACTAGACTACCGGTACTAGCTAGTAGACTACTAAAAGTACAGTAGTAGTAGGTCACAAATAAGATCCTTGCAGTTTTTTGTTAGGTATCAGTGTGCGTTAAAAGAGGCAAATTCCTCTAGACGCACAATGACTAAGACCAATATCTTATCTTGGTAGCTACTACTCCTAGAGTAGCTAGCTAGAGACTACTAGACTACTGTATCTGCAGATTAAGGCGATAGACGAACGAATCAAAACCGAATATCGCAAGATGCGAAGGCCCAACACACAACTACTCTACTCTATTGCTGGACTAATTAATACTTGAGTAGTAGTAGGTAGTAGTCTACTATTATTACTACATGAACACCAACAACACAACACAAACAACAAACAACAAACAACAAACAACAACACAGGCGACGTTTTATCATTAAAAAAAAACACGAACGATAGGACCTATCTTAAAAAGAAGTATTATTTACTCCGAACTAGCCAGCTACTCGAGTAGTAGCGAGCTAGAGTAGCTAGATAAACAGACAGACATCCCGATTCAACAACTAACTACTCGGGTACCTACTATTGCCATCGTTTTTCTTTCTCTTCCTTTCGAGTAGACTAGTAGCTACTCTACTAGTAGCAAGTGCACAGTACACATACATCCCACTTCCTTCTAATTACTTACACAGAAAAAATAATGTTTCACTTTAACAAACAGAAAAAGCCGACGTCGTTTTCTACGGACACCAAAGTAGGTGCGAATGTTGTTGTTGTTGTTCCGGAACAACCACAGCCAGTAGACCTAAACGAAGAAGAAAATGATGATGATAATGATGTCGACCAAAAACAACTGACAGAATTGAAAGCAACGTTGCAAGAATTGCAAAAGCAAATTGCACGAGAAAAAGCTGGCAAACGAAAAATCTTTCATTCGCTCGTCAAGATTGCCAGTGAACTCAAGCGAACGCAGCAGCAACAGCAGCAAGAATTTGAAAAATCGTACCATCAGCAACCCTGGTACGAAGGTGGGATCTGGAGGAATCAGGTCCAAGTATTGCCAAGTATTATAGGCAGTACCGCTACCAAGGTGAACAAGACTAGCAGCAGCAGCAGCAGCAGCAGCAGCAGCAGCATCAGTAGTGCGTTGGCTGGGGGTGGAAACATTAGTGAATTGTTCTTTGATTTGGTCATTGTAACGGCTTTTACGCGCGTCGGAGAGGCCATTTCGACGCGGGCTACCATTACGGGTGAAACGGTGCTCTACTTTGCCGTGTTTTGGACCATCTGGAGCAAGGAAATGGCATACTCGTCCCGGTTCGATACATCCGATCTGAGTGCCAAAATGAGTACGCTACTCACGTGCTTTGCTGTACTATTTGGAAGTTTGTCGGCATCGGCATCGCCCATGGCTTCTCATGGAGCTTCTCGCATCATGATGGTTGCCGCCTTTTGTGCCATTCTCCACTGTCTTTTACACTTGCGCATTGCTCTTGTGTTTGGAAGTAGTAGTAATAACAACACCGACGATGACGAGAATAATAATTTATTGACAACAGAGACAATGACAGAACAACAAAAACGGAGCTTGCAAGAGTTGAGAGAGCGAGTACGACGATACGGAATCTTTAATACTTGCACGACGTTATTGGAAGCGGTGATTTGGATTGTAGGAATTGTACTGGTTCCAGTAGATTCGCATTTCCGGTGGCTTATCTTTGTCATTGGAATCCTCTCTTCCCTGAGATTGCCAAGAGCATTTCTCGCGAATGACTTTCACGGTAAAGGACTTACCACGTTTGTTCGTACTTTTGATTGCAACGGTTGGGAGTACTCTGGATCTCTGGATGATGTATCCTGAAGTGCTCTGGAGTTTTTTCTCGTCCTTTTTGTACTTGTCCTGTGTTTGCATCTCACACAATCGTTTTTGTTTTGCTTTCATTATTTATAATTACAAATTGATTGATGGATGGATGGATGGATGGATGGATGGATGGATGGATGGATTGATTCATACTGTGCACTGCAATGCAGCGGCCTGCACAAAACGTGGTGTACTCTTCATCTTGCTCCTTGGATTCGTTATGCAGAGCATTGTGGTCATTGCCAGCGAATTCTTCGCATACCTTACTCCATCGTGGGAACAGTACAGCTTTATTGGAACCTGCTGCCTCATTCTATTTTGCATCAAACTCCTCTACGTGGACGATTCCAATACAGCTGTACAGGATCACGCCCTCTTGATCAATCAAACATCCGCATTTCTATTTTCCATTGGCCACTTTTGTCTCCTGTTCAGTACGACGGTCATGGGATCGGGGCTCAACTTGGTAACCCACGAGTTTCTGGCGGCAACAGCCGCACTGCCCAGCACATCGAAACAGCTGGTGGCGGGAGGATTTGCGGCCGTCATTATGAGCAACTTCTTCATCAAATCTATGCACATCAAGCGCGTCCCTGCAGATAATTCGCGACATCGCATAATGTTCGTGACAGCGTACGTTACAGAAATGATTGTTACCCTGGCAGTGGTGACGGTTTGTGCCCTAATGGGTCACGAACAAGGTGGTCCGTTGCAGTTTTTGGAACAGAATGGACCATCTCTTATTTTTTTTATGAGCGCTTTGGCCGTTTTTCTGGTAGTGATTAGCTGGTTGGATCAGGGAGTGGAACTCTCCCTCTACGACACAGTGGCAGATTCTTTAGAAGTTCGTGTAGAGCCCTTTGGCTTTTGGTCCTGCTGCTTCCCAGCGTCCGACGAAGACGTACTCGAAGAATTGGCAGAAGAAGACATGTCGCTGTCGAGACGATTTTCCGTCCTGGCGCCTCTTTTGGGAGCAAGTCGTTCCAGTACGGCATTCTTGAAGGCGGAACTCAAAGAAACAGAAGGTTACGGTTCCGTTGAAGAAGGATTGGCATATCGCGCTTGAGCACACCTCTTTATGACTTGTCACGTTGCTTTGGAATGTCATACTGAGAGTCAAGGGTGTGGATTGTTGGTGTGTTTGCTCGTCATGTGAAGAAAATGGTGGATTGCAGTTTTTCCTAGCTCATTGGTTGGAGAGTGCAGGCAAAAATAGGAAGAATAAGAAAACAGCAGAATATGTCAATATTTGTGTACATTTATTTCATTTATGAAGTCTCAAACAACAAACAAACAAGCCTTGCAGAATGCGTAGTTCAAAGTAAGAAAACTTGTTTTAAACTTTGTTTTAAGACATAAATAATGGTGTGTCTGAGCGGAAGAGAGGAAAAAACTAAATGGGTTACGGGAGTACAGATAGGAACACTACTACTAGGCAGATATGAAGAGCAAATAGTTATATCAGTAGTTTTGCTTGGTTTTGGCCCCATGACCAGACAACCTCTATAGAATGGTTAATTCAAAATACACATGTATATAGAAGGAGATCAATAGTGTGTCATCATAATACACCAAAGCTTGTTTTTAATTGATGGGAGGGTGCAAGCGCTGGAAATTAGCTGAAAAACATTGAATTTTTTGCAATATTTCATGCTGTTTTGGCTCCAATACCAATTAAACAGCACATAAATCTAAAATCTAATTTTTGAGAAGAAAGCTGATGGTCTGTCTGAATAGACTGAATGGAATAATGCTGGATTTTTCATTGATGGGAGGGGTACCAGCACTTGAAATAGCTGAAAACCATCAAAATTTACTAATATTTCATGCTGTTTTGGCCCAAAGATCAATTAAGTGTGGCAGAATTTTATAATTGATATTTTAAGAAGAGAATGGTGGTGTACCTGGTTAGACTGAATATAATAATGCTACTGTCTTTCATTATAAGGGAGGTTAGAAGCACTGGAAATAGCTGAAAACATCACAATTTACCAATATTTTATGCTGGTTTGAACTTCAGACAAAGCAAACTTTACATTTTTTTTAATATTTGTAAGAAGAAGAAGATGATGATGGTGTTTCTGAATAAAGAAAAAAAGTATAGAGTGATAGGTGGGTGTTCAGGCATGGGAAAGAGCTAAAAAGGGGCCAAATTTTTAATTTTGGGTAGCGTTTTGCCCTATTTATTGCAATTTCTTTGCTTCACACAGAATTTTTATATTGCTCTAGCTGTCTACTACTAGCCAACAGGTTGACTGGAGAGAGTTTAACAAATAAATAACCTTTCCTTTACCACCTTGTTTGACCTACTCATAATCAAAAACTCCAGTGCGGTTGAAAATTCGCTCTCGTTTCACTGTGCTTTGTTTCTTTTTCACATTATTTTTTTCACCGTTGTGTGACAATTTCAACAATTTCCTCCACTTCGCGCGTGCAAGAGCAAACAAAACTTATTTTTGATTCTTTTGAAACGCCGTCAGTGCCTTGACATGCTTCTGCTGCTCCTTGGCCAGCTTCTTCTTGGCACTTTTGGTCACTTCGGCACCCTCGGCATCGTGAGTTGGGATGCCAGTTTCTTCGTCAAATTTGCTGTACATGCCCTTGTATTCATCGGCCAGTCGGAACAAGTCCTTGGGGTCGATCTTCATTCTTGCAGCCTTGGCCTCCAAGTCCTTTTTGTTCTTTTCGGCTCGTGCTTTGTTTGCAGCGAGTTCCATTTCTGACTTTAGACCCTTCGGTCCTTCCGATTTCAAACTGACGGTCCTATTAAATACCAAAGTTCCCTTTCCGCTGCTGCAATCATAGGTCGTATCAATGTCAACAACAAAGTATCCCATGCGTTCAAACTGGACAGCCGTGTTCGACTTCCACTGATCCACGTCCGTCTTGTCAATGCCGGGAACTTGTTTAATGGAAGGATCCACGAGTGCATTCTTATAAACAATTTCACTTTCGGGGTTCAGTTCGTCTTCCCACAAGTCCGATGGTTCCGGCACCGTAAAGAGTTCATTGTACACGCGTACTTCGGCACGGACCGAATCGGCTGGGACCCACGAAATGTACGTCTTGGGCTTGGGGCGGCCTTCGGCATTATCAATGTGACATTTGAGCTCCTTCACGTTTCCTTTCTCGTCTTCGACGACGTGATCGCAAATCAAATTGCCCCCATAGTATTTGAGTCCAACGGCCTTGTTGGGTGCCAAACCAAAATATTCTTTCGAATCTTCCTTGCGAAAATCGGAACTGTCCACGTATAATTTGGAAGTTAGTGTGATAGAATGCGTTCCTAGAGACGCATCTGTGGGACTATTTTCGACTTCAAATGTCATAGTACTGGCTTTGGCAGCTTCTTGGTCAAAATTGGTCACCGTTACGAGGATCGGATCTAATGCTACCATGACTCGAATGGACGTAGCACTCAGCTGAAGGCGCGCCGTCTGGTGCAATTTACTGCTTTCTACTACATTCTGTGCACGTGTCGCACCGACATCATTGCAGAACTGGTTCAAAATGTCTTTGGTATATCCCCGACGTCGAAGTCCCGAAACGGTGGGCATACGAGGATCATTCCAACCCCGGACGTGTTTGGCATCTACCAGCTTGATCAATCGTCGTTTCGATAGGACCGTGTACTGCAAATTAAGCCGCGACATTTCGTACACGGCAGGTCGGTACACATCCAGGGCGTGCAGAATCCAATAGTACGGTTCCCGTCGGGATTCGAATTCCAGAGTACAAATAGAGTAATCAATGTGTTCCAGTGAGTCGCAGAGACCGTGAGTAAAATCGTAGGCCGGATAAATGCACCATCCATCACCAATGTGTGGATGTGGTGTATATTTGATCCGATAGGCAACGAGATCGTACATGTTCGGATTGGACGATTCGAAATCCATTTTCAATCGCAGCGTGTAGGTTCCTTCGTCGAAGAATCCCAGTTTCATTTTCGAAAAGAGTTCCAAGTTGCGTTCTACAGACGTATTGCGACACCGTCCTGGCAGTACGTCCGGTGATGGAATGGGCGCGACAGCATCTGGATCGTCGCCCGCTGCACGAGCCTTGACGCGTTTAAAGGCCAACTCTCGTTGAGCTTCCATTTCTGTTTTGGTCATGTCACACACGTACGCCAATCCCTTTTGAATGAGCTGGACGGCATAATCGTGCAACTGTTGAAAGTTTTCGGACGAGTACGTCGTTCGTTCGGGCGTCCAACCCAACCATTCCATATCGCGTCGAATCGAATCAATGTACTCCTTCGATTCGGCATCTGGATTGGTATCATCGTACCGGAATACTGTACGACGGTGTTCTACGGGTACTTTGAGTTTTTCAAATGCCAACGAAAAATTCATATTCATCGATTTGGCGTGACCAATGTGCAAGTAACCGTTGGGTTCGGGAGGGAACCGAGTCCGAACGATTGGTCCGTTCAATCTCTTGTGCTCGGCGATGAGTTCGGGAGAATTCACAGCCCAGGCCAATTCGCGCGCCGAAAGAGCATTTTTGGTATTGCCCTCTTCTTCTCCTTCTTCTGCTTTGAGCAGAGGAGCTGTTGCTTCTTTCGCTGTGGTTTCGGCAGACATGGTAGTACGTAGTACAAGTTCCGTACAAGTGCAGTGTATAGTAGTGTTCCTGTGTCGTCAAGCTCAATACAAAATAATACTGTGTCTGAGTTGTCGTTTAGGTGAAGAAAAATTAGAATGTGTTTCGGATGGAAGATTTTGTTGGTGTGAGAAAGAAAAAATTAATAATAAACGGTTTATCAAAAAGCTAAAAAAAAACGGTTTCCGAAGCTGAGTTGCTTTTCAAACACTGTTATTAATGCACAGAAGACTGTACTGCTCTGCTCTGCTCTGATGAGGAGCAAATATCCATCTGAAGACTACAACAAACGACAACAGAGTCCTACTAGTAGGAGAGTAGGAGTAATAGAAACAGTAATCAACATACACATCAACATCATAGTCAAATCAACAATATTATTATACAACAGACAACATACACCCCAGCAGAACAACAATAATACCACACGTAAGATGAACAAAAGATATGACTTACGCTGCTATTCACTTTGATGTGTCTCTACAATGCTACTAACTCCTCTATTGAAACGTTGATATCAATATTAAAAGTTCTGCTGCTGCTGCTGCTGCTGCTCAGAAGAAAATGAAAGGTTGAAAAAAAATAGAAGTAGCTAGTGACAAGAATACAGTAGTACCGGGCAATGATGATGATCGGTGAATGATGAGCGAGGGGCTCTCGCAGCAGCTCGATTCGTTCCTTTTGAAATTCTCATCATCAGACGCGCACATTGCCCTAAAATAAATAAACGAAACGTGCTTTCGCTCCTCCCGTAAAATTTATTGATTTCTTTAGAACGAACAAGTGCGCATCCCACAGTTGACTACTACGAGTAGTAGATAGTACTAGTAGTCTAGTCCTAGTAAAAAGTTGAATGCCTAATTACGGGGATCACAACACTGCCCCCCCCCCCCCCCCCCCCCCCC
>Ga0210036_1001088_pt1 | contig 30974 bp, 16 predicted proteins | sample CryGeymeta201515_FD_185469 | JGI IMG/M metagenome (GOLD analysis project Ga0210036, IMG submission 185469) | Groundwater microbial communities from Crystal Geyser aquifers in Utah, USA - Crystal Geyser metaG 2015-15 (SPAdes) (version 2) | ecosystem: Environmental > Aquatic > Deep subsurface >...
CTGTATTTCAACATGGGATTCATTGAGGTATTATTTAGCATATTTAAATTTTATGTAAAATAGTAACGTTACTCTAAATTTAGGATATGAGCTCTAATTGGCGGACCTTCCTGAGGGAGTAAGTAGGGTAGGCGTGTTTTGCAATTGAATGTATGTAATACTCGTCGCAGACTTCATTTCTACCTATGCCTGAGTTGTTTGGCTGACAAAAAACCCACTCCAAGTCCGGCTGAGAAAGTAAGAGCTGCCACCGTCCAATCTTGATCAACAAGTTTATCCCACAGATCAAATTTTGTAGCGTTCATGTCTGATATCCAGCTCATACTCTTGCTCAAAAAGGTGGGAGGAGCAAAGAAGGAAGTTTTTCGCAATACGGATTTTCGTGTTTGAACTTTGGGCAGGGCGGTCTCTTTCGACGTATGCCCCTTTCGCGACTCAACCCAGCGCACAGCTTCTTCCGCAGACGATACAAAGTGGACTAAATTTTCAGGTTTGTTCTTGACCAAACCCTCTGCATATGCCCTTGCTAGCATGGTACAAAAGGCTTCGTAGTAGCCATCCACAGACACGCAGACAATGGGCAAATTCGTCAAACCTAAATTCCGAGCGCAGACCATTTCCCAAAGCTCGTCAAAGGTTCCTGGGCCACCAGGAAGGACAACCAATGCTTCGGCGCCTTCCACCAAGAGACGTTTTCGCTCTTGCAAATCATTACCTCCAGCGATTAGAATTTCTCTCGTTGGACCACCTGATATGTTGTCCTGGCTATTGGCAAACACGCTATGGGCTCCACCATCTCGTTCTAGCCAGTCGTTGCCATCTGCCAAAAACATTTCATGAATCACACCCACGAGGTGGCCATTTCCGGCATCGGCGCCATCATTCATGGCAGCCTGTGTTCGTTTGGTGGTTGCGATAGAAATCGTGAGGTGTTTTGCGGGTGCTTGTGGCCAAATGCGACCATTACAGCATAATCCAAACCAATATCCAAACAAAATATTATGAAAAATACCTACCATGCATCCGTACGATCCAGCTCCATTTACACACGTGTGACCTCGTCGCGCCAGGATATAACCCAACCTCCAGGCCTCTTGCAAAAATTTCGTGGGCGTCTTGGCTGAACTAGATCCATAGCAGCAGATACGGAGAGGCAACTCGGCCGAGCTTTTTAAATACTCATCATTCTCCAAAGTTGCAGGAAAAATTCCGTAATTGTCGAGGGGGTTGTCGTTTGCCATTGTTATCTTTTGTTAATTACCCCTGGTATTGGGTTGAAGAGTGAGACGTGAAACATGCAGAACGAATAAAAGATAATGATATTAGGCCATACTCATTTTGGTCTACTGGGTCAAAAAAAATCTCGACCAGACAAAACTTGAAAAAACATAACACGTCTAATTTTAAATCTTTGCATTTCCCTTGTTGACACGAACGCTTATTCGTGACTCTCTATTCCGACTACTAGCTAGTACTAGATAATAGACTGGCTGTAGTAGTCTACTACACCACCAGCAGTCGTCCTCTACTACTACTACAGTACTCGAGTACTGGCAGGTAGTAAAAAGAAACCTAACTTTATTATAACATATCCGTTCTGTTCCACACTGAACAATTGGGCCGGCGAATACCTATCGTAATCCTGGATCCACAAAATAATAATACTCTGCCTCTATCCTCCAGCCAGTCTGCACCTACGAGTACCATTCATTCCAGAAATATATCACATCGGCCATTACCAGAGCAACTCACCGAAGAACGAGAAACGGAAGAAGCAAGACTAAAAATCCAAAGCATTCACTCGTCTTCATCTTTGCTTTATTATTTTAATCGAAGACTATGGCAAAGCAAGCTCTGTTGGAAGTCCTTGAGGTTTCAATTGGGCGCTTTGTTAAGGATCTGGATGCAGAACATCTGAATCTGGGAATCTGGAAGGGAGAAGTAGAGTTGAATACACTTGAGTTAGATGTGGATGCTGTCAATGCAGAACTGGAACGGCAGGCGGAAGATGCCCCAAATTTGAGCTTGCCCTTTCGTGTCATTAGCGGTTCCTTTGGATCCCTTTCCATCCATGTACCCTGGTCAAGACTCATGTCCCAGCCAGTCGTCTTGAGAGCTCATGGTTTGAATGTATCCGTCGAGACGGTGGAGAAGAAGAAAAGCAACCCAGACTTTTCATTTTCCTTGCTGGATGATTTCAAGAAAGAAAAGAAAGTGCTGGAAGCCAGGATCCAGTCCTTGCTTTCGGCAAACGACAATCGACTTCGGAAGCGGGCTATGGCGGAACTGGCAAATCTTGACATGGATACGAGTCAGAACACGTTGGGTAGCTCGTCCTTCTCCAGTCGGTTGATGAGGAGAATTATCGAAAATATCCAGCTAGAAGTCAACGATGTTCACATTTCTCTCGAGACGGCCGAAGGATCTGCTGGTATTGTTATGGAGTCTCTGTCGCTCTTCACAACAGATGCTCGGGGGAAAAGAACATTTGTAGACCGTGCAGCGGGGGATCAAAGCCTTTCCAGTGCCTTTTTGCATAAATCACTGGGCATTATAGGCCTTGGAATCTATCTCGATGAGGACAATGACGCAGTGTTTCACAGCTTACAATCAATTAGCGAGAAACTAGAGGAGCAACAAGGGCAAGGACAAAGTCATTCCTATATATTGGCCCCGCTTTCTTTCGAAGCGACATTACGACAGGCCGACAGTAATGTCTGTATAGACTATCCGAAATATCTCTTGACAAGTAAATTACCATCCATGTCGGTCCTACTTTCTAAATCCCAATTGGAATTCTGCGCTCAAATTGTTCAGCAAGTGAATCCCTACGATGACACAATCAAGCCTCTCTTTCCGGAATATCGTCCGCTGCGGCGAATTTCGAAGGATACAGCAGCGGAGTGGTGGAAGTACGCGTATCGCTGTGTCGGACGATTGAGTGGCCGTCGGAGTTGGACAGAATTTTTTATCGCTTTCAAACGCCGTAAAGCCTATATTCCTTTGTACAAGCGACATGCTCATCATGAAGAGTGTCACTGGTTGGAATGTTTGACACCAAAAGAGAAAAATAAATTCCAGAATATTGAAAACGATCGTCTTGTCACCATTGATGCCATTATGGGTTGGAGAAATATTGCTGACGCACAGTTCAGAAAAGAGCAAGAAAAATATGATGCAACCAGAGCAGCAAAAAAGGTGACAACGCGGCGATCCTATTTCTTTGGGACGACAGAAACAGAATCAGACGACCCAGCGGATCTTCCACCCATAACACTGTCTGCTGAAGAAATGAAAGAGTTGGAATACAATACAATACAGATGGCAGAGGAGGAGCTTTCAAATGATTCTAAGTTGTGCAATATCCACTTTGTGCTGGGTTCCTTCCATGTAAATTTTTCGTCTGAGAGTTTTTGTCAAGTGGCATCTTTCAATATGGGCAAAGTCGCTACAGCCTTCAAAGCCAATGCTGATGGTTCATTTATATTTGGACTAAAGGTCTCCAGTCTCGATATCACGGACATGGTGACTCCCAATAGCATGTTTCCGAATGTACTGAAAAGTCTTCAAAAAGACACAGTTTCGGGAGAGATCGACGACGTCTTTGCGTTCAATCTTTCCAAGACCAAAGAAGGAGACCAGAAGCTGAATGCTAAACTTGTTAGTTTTCAAGCCGTTGCATCGCCCATCCTGCTCAAGGAAGTACAGAAGTTTTTTACCGTATCAGGGCAGCGCCAGAACAGGTTATTGCCTAAACAAAACCCAATGCTTGCCAAATCTCTGACGGGATCGGTGGACCTTTTTTACGATGCGAGTGAAGGGGTGGACCAAACTCCAGCTGCCGATCCGTTCGTAGATAGTCTTGCCAGCAAACAAGAACACTCTCCCCAGGCATCGTCGACTTTTTCAGACGCCTTAATCGAAGCGTGGAAAAGCAAAGCTGAGACCAAAGTATCTTGGGTCGTAGATCTGGATATCAGAGCACCAATTTTAGTTCTTCCCGAAAATTGCACCAGCCCCTCGTCGAATGTACTTATTCTTGATTTGGGTCACATGAGGTTAGAGTACGGTAACATCGACAACGCGCCTAAAGTGCAAAATTGGTTCAAGGAGCATCCAAAAGCAAATGGCACCGACCCAGCTATCGACAGTGGTAAGATAGCTGTTACCAATCTCACCTTTATGGTCACAAAGACAGGATCGTGGCAAAAAGTACTGGCAGAACAAGGAACCGGCGATTTGCCGCTTCAAAGCGAAGCTGTGGTTGAACCAATATCCATTGCATTTGATTTTGCCCTTGAAAGTATTCCCGCATCAGAATCACCTCGAGCGTGTACCATTGGTGTTGTCCCATCTGTTGTGTTGAGATTCTCGCCAACACAAGCGTCGCGAATCTTAAACGTCTTCAACGCCTGGAAACGGCTTCTGATAGACGATGCTTCCATTGCTGCAGTAAAAGATGCTGCAGCGATCAATTTTGCCCGCCTTGACGAGGCAGATCTAACTGGGAGCAACGGCGAGGTAGGAGTGTCTTTTGTGGAGGATAACAAAGGAAGCAACCGCGGCTCGGTGGAGAATGCGTTTCCTATTTTCTACTTCAACATCTGGCTTCAACGATTGTCTGTCTTGATTGATTTTGAGCGTGAAGGCGGGGTAGACTCTCACCTTGTTTCCGTCAACGCATCTACGACCTCAATGTCAGATGGGGGGTCAACCAGCAAGCTTGCAATGGGCTGGTTTTGGATCTTGGATCGTTTCCAGGGTCATTATGCGAGAAAACAACGCCTGTTAGCGCATTCGAGCCTTCCTCTGGCCCCGCATTTATTTGCCATTGACGAGAAGTATGCTATCCTTGAAGAGCTAGAGAAGCAAGGCGTTTTCAAAGAGTTAAGTTCCGAGACTGCTGAATTAGCAAATATCACTTACCGGCAAATCAGCGCTACTCCATTGCAGGATAATAATGATGGAAATCAATTTGAAGCCTCGGATCCGTTCACCGGAAGCGAGAGAGCTAGAATAGATGCTAAATTCTCGAGTTTGTTCATACATTGGAATCCTCAGGCGGTGAAAATGTTAACGACAATGTTGACAAAATTTCACGAAGATATAGAGGCAGCCAGATCGGTCTCGGCTGACCCACTTTTAATTGTGTCGGGAAGTCCTCGAGATGGAAATACAAGAAGTAAAATCTTTTCGGGAGCGATTGTACCTGAGCAGAACAACGACTCGGAAAGCTCGATTGTAGGCTGCAAACCCAGGCTGTTTGTGATCAATGCGGAAATGCAGTCTTTTGAGGTAGTCTTGCACTCTGCAAGGGACGACCTTCCCCTATTTGTTCTGACAATGTCGCGAGCCAAGATATCTTCTTTGTCTTCTTCTGAGGGGGACCTTTTGATGTCGCTGGCTCTGGGTGACTGCTGTCTCCGGACCACAGACATGGGAGAAACCAAAGCAGATTACCGAACACTTCTTGGTCTTGCCCCATCTCTCACTGAAAGCTTACTGTGTGTTAGCTACTTCACTGGGACAAAGGCAGTGCAAGGCGCTTCCAATCTAAATGAGTCGGAGAAAGACCGCTGCCAGTCATTTGCTGACGTGGAGCTTTCTCCAATGCGCATGGTTTATATCCACGCGCAAGTTTTGGCTCTAGTCGAATACGCTACGGAAGGTATTTTGGGAGCATATGCAGCACGAGCGGCGTCGTCGGCAGTGGCGGCTGCGGCCGACTACATGACCGCGCCAAGTGATGCGATGAAACTCTATCACATCAAAGCCGACGCGTTCGACTTCGTGTTGCCACAATCTGCGCGGAATCCAGAGCATATTTCTATCCACACGGGTGACCTGAATGTGGTTTATAGATCCCTAACTGACCCGAACGGGAGCGAAGCAAGTGTATCATTGTCGGATGTTTCTCTTGTCGACAGCGCCGGCGAGCAAATGCAGGAGAAACCTATTCGTCTTGGCGTGGAAGTCAAGTTACCTTCATTGGACTTCGGGACTGTGGACGACCAAGCAATGCGAGTGGCTGTGGACATTTCCAGTGCTTCGTTCCTCGTTTCAAAGTCACAGTATGCTCAAATTATGCTGACCTTGGATTACAACCTTAGTGATTATGAGCTCTACCTTCGAGACGAAGGCGGTGACGACGTCAATAACAGCGGGCACGATTCGAGTATTGTTTTTGAGAGCGAGCATCTGCAATCGGGGCCTCTAACACACGCGGGTGTGGCAGAAGTGATCATCTCCCGTCGCATGTATATTTTGATCAAAATCAGTGTTTTGTCGCTCGAATTGTTTGCTGCACCACTTCAGCCTCTTATTCGCCTGGCGGCGGTAGAAGCGAATATAGATTATCGTTCCTTTTTTGATCAAAAGAAGAAGCGGACGGAAGTGACGCTAGGAAATCTTGTTTGTGATGATCAGCGGGAGCGAGCTGTCCAGAGGCAATATCAATCCCTGGTCTATCAAGTAAACCGAAATACAGAAGAAAGTGGCGACCAAAATCACGTCCAAGATGTCTTTAACATTTGCTATGAGAGCATGGAAAACGGTGACACTAGCTATGATATTACAATTGGTTCACCGAGAATTGTCTTTGTCCCCGTTATTGTTTCGGCAATAATGAATTTCATTTCGGTTGAAGGAAGAGCCAGCTCTAAGAATACAGATCTACAAGAACTTTCTGCGACAGAAGCTGAAAATACGGATTGTGATGTTCGCAGTGAAATCTTAACTGTAGGCGTGGGCGAAGGAGCGGTGGAAGTATCATTTCAGCGGCAAAAAACCGATGAAGTCGCGTCCAGGATGTCGCTGGCTATTTCTACATCACGATGCAGTCTTGTCCTTGTTGATTTAGGAGGAGATATGTCTTCCATTGGATCATCACCACGCATGCCTCAATCTGTAAGTAGTCAGGTCATCGAAAATCTTGTCATGGAAGGAAGAACCAACGCCAAGCTTGTTATGGACTGCAGCCAACGAACTGGAGAGACTACAGGCCTTCAGCTCAACGCCCATGGTGATGCTGTCGAAGTTTACACAGCATTTGGACGAGACATGCGGAGTCCTCTTCAAATTCTAGAGCCTTCAGAGTTTTCTGTTGTTTTGAGCTCATCTCCAGAACGCTTTGAATTGCGAGCAGCTGCCCTATCACCGTTCAATGTTTGTTTCTCCATGAGAAATTATGCACTCATCAGCGCTCTGCTAGCTGGGATGGATTTTTCCAGCCAGTCCGAGAAGACAAAAGATGACACGTTACAATTAAGTGACAAAGATGCTCGGCGAATCGAACAGCTCGCTTCTAAGCTTGACAATGATTCCTCCGTAGTTGACATGAGCACCCGCAACATGGAGTCAGTGAAGATTTCGGAGTCTTTCTTCAAGAGCGACAGCGATACAGGAGCAAATAGCAATCTCAGTTACGCTGTCTCCGTTAAGATTACGATGCCGGAGGCCAATTTGACAGTGGTCAATGACTTGCAAGGTCTGGATGACGCGCTTTTTCGAGTCACCATTGCCACTTTTGTTGCTGGATGGGAATTGCGAAGGTGGATTTCTCCGGATTCCCGCCCGCTCGCAACGTTTGATTGCCACGTGCACGCATCAATTATGGCGGACTACTTTGATTCATCTGTGAACTTGTGGAAAAAATTGTTGACCAGAAGTTGGGAGTTGGGTCTGCGAGGCGCACGAGGAGCAAGCAAGCGATTTGAGTCTGACCGATTGAGTACAACGTTCGACCTTGAATCATTCCCGTGCTGTCTTTCGTTCTCAGAGCAATTCGTAGTCAGTATCGCGGCTGCAACTCGGATGTGGAAAATCTATTCAGCTGCTACATCCTCGACTGCCTCATTGTTGAAGGAAATCAATATTGGAGACGCTCATGACTCGGTGGCTGAGAAAAGTGCCGCCTCGAGCGCTGCTAGAAACCTGGTCACTACTCTTCCCTACGCTGTTGAAAATCATTTTGGGCTTGACCTTGAGTTCAAGATTCAAGGAAATAGCGCCGACAAGCGAAGCTGCCCCACTGGAACGACTCAGTACTTCAGGTTTGAACCACCAGCCGGGCTCGGCTATGGAGGCGAAAGACTCTACGGTCAAGATGTTCTCTACGAAAAATCCTTACACCTTTTCCTTGGAGACGCTGCTCTGACGATTGAGGATCTGGATGACGAAGTCGGAAAGCCAAGAAGCAGTCATGTTTTGGGAGATCTAGTACTCTTTACCAACGTAACAAAGGAAGGAAAAACGCGGGTACTGCATCTGAGCAGCTCCGTCAATATGCACAATGCCACATCTGTTCCCATGCAAATCTCGCTGTTGAAGCTTTGCAGAGAGTGGCAAGATGTTGGTGTCTGTGAAGCTAGTGGCAATCAGCGCGATGTGTCTTTCCAGGCGACAAGTGCCGTCAGTGTACGCGATGGAATCATGTCTAAGAAGTCCAAGAATTTTGGAATTCCCGTTGAAAGTCTGGATGAATGCATGGGGGCTTGGAAAAAAGACGGAGCAGTAGACATAGTCATGAAATTGACACCATCCTTGGATGCGTGGGATTTCCCGGATCAAGCGGAGCTCCAAGGGCGACTGGATTTTCACGCAGTCCGTGACATTTTACTTTCGACGGACTCAAAATCTATCAAGACAAAATTCGATGTTCAGTGTCTTTCTTACGCTCCACCAAGAAAAAGCCGGGCTGATCCCCTTGTTCTTCAAGTGACCGCGGACATTTGGTTGGTTGACGACGAACATCTTTTTATTGATGTTTTCTTTGAGCCTCGGGCTGTGATCGTTAACAACATGCCGATATCATTAAGCATAAGAACACCCATGCCACACACCGCCAGTTCTCTGTGCCAGCACAACAACGGCGAGAGCATACACGATGTGGCTGCAGGTTCTAAAATAGAGGTGTTTACCCCAGGCCCTTCGATAGCCATTAATATCAAGTGTTCCGATATGCCTACAGCTGGGACACCAATGGGATGGACAGAAGCATGGGTTGATCTTCCTCTAACACCAGAGTTTGGGCTTGCCGATCCTCTTCGCTGTGTCTTTCCTTTCGATCGCTTAGTGGACTCGCGGAAGTATTGGGGTTCAGACGGTTGTGAATTCTTCATTGCCGACGGAAACACAGGTGTGTTCCATGGAGTATCTGCTGCCTTTTTAGTCTGTTGCACAAGTAGTACAACACTCACCTCTGGCTTTCCTCTAGACTTTTCTGATTTTTTTCGTGACATTGCAGAAGGAGAAATGCAAAAAAGAGCAAGCACAGCTCAGTCATATGGCATGGAACTGATGGCAGCTCTATCCGACGTCAACTCGCAGCGCACTTTCTTTGTTACCGTTTGCAACTATGGTGTTGATCACACGGGCACTGGTAAGTTGACTGAGCATAAAGTGCCTCCTGATCAGTGTCTTAAAAAAACTAACGAATTACTTGTGAATTCCATATTCTTCGTTTGTTGGTTCAGTTCTTTTTGAACAATTCCATGGTGTCGATGCCAACCTCCCAACGATGCCTTATAGCACATTTGTTTCGCAGAAGCACCAGAGCAGTCGCATCACCCTGCTTCCTCGGTCCACCATTCCGTTCCGCCTCTTACATCTCACTATGGACGGCGACGAGGGTATCAAAAGAACGCTTCCCTTTAAGATTGACAACATTGCTATCTGCGACGGTGGTGTTGGCGCTACTCTAATTCCTTGGGAAGACGAGACACCATCTGGCTACTATGCTTACAGGAAGCTCGTAACCTCTGACCAGTCAGAGCTCCATATCATTCCTGAGTTCATTGTTTTCAATGGAAGCGAGACTCATAGAATACAGATACGGCAACCCGGATGCGCTGACATTGTCATTGAACCGGGACAGATTAAACCTGTCTGGATGGCAGATAGAAATAGTGGACTGATTCTGTCTATTGAATACATGAATATTGGCGGGTTTTCGCCGCCACTACGATTAGACAGTTTGGGGCTTCGGGTTGCCGTTTTGAAATCCTACGACAGTCTCCCGTTGGGAAGCGTTGCCATTCAGACGGTGATTGGCACTCATGATTCCAGGTTTGTGGTCAAGATTGGCGATATAAGACGCGGATCATTAGACTCTGCCATCTCTGCATCTGCAAACAAGCTGATTGACTTAAAACGTGACTTTTTGAGATTTCGTATCCAAGCAAGCGAGCTCGAGGTAACGCTGAACGAATACAAGAAACAAGGCGCCACTGGAGAAGGCCAAATGTCCTCACCCACGGCGGCAAAGTTTTACTACGACCGAAGATCGCTGCATGAAACGCCAGTATGCACTCTCCTACTGCAACGCTTTACGATCGACTGGCAACGCGTGTTCAAGGATGAAAGTGCTAACACGGCTGCAAACATGCGGAAGAGTGTTTTAGTGTCACCTGAAAGATCACAACTGTCGCTTGTTGTCAATAGTATTCTATTGCGAGACGAATCAGAAAAGACGACGTTTCCGATTGTCTTCAACTCAAGCTCATCGGCATCATTCCTTGATCTGTGTATTCGCATTCGAGGACCGATGGATTCAGATCTCATCAAGGTAGACTTGTTCGATCTGAGTCTCGCACATATCAACGGTGTACCACAAAAATTGTTCCTAAACACAAGCGAAGAATTTGTGTGGAAGATGCTTGACATGGTCGATCGAATATCGGCTGCCACTGGCGAGCTTGCCAATTCTGGTATGAGGCTCAAATGGGACGTCGAACACGGTGGATATACAGTGACGTTTGATGAGAACGTAATTAACGACAGTTCAACTAAATACAGTCCTCCAAGCACTGGCAGTATTTATGATATCAGCAAGACCAAAGTATCTCCATTTTCACTCGTTCTTACATTCAAACGCAACCCACAAGCAGCGCGCTATTCAGGCAACGTAAATGGTGGAAGCTTGGTAAAGTATTTCACCCAACGCCTGAAATTTAAGATTGAGAATGCGGATTTGACCTTTGCATCTTACGAAACCACAAATTTAAAGGGGCCATCTGATCGCCTTATTGAAATCCTTAAAGCCGTGTACCTCCAAAGGCTGAAAATGAAACTTGTTACAATTATGGCATCTGCAAGCTTTCAAGACTGGAGGGGCCTGGCAAGCAGGGAAGAGGGCGACGAAGCGTTTGTGGAAGGTGATTTGTTAAGAGTAGCCGGAAATCTTACTGGAAATTTCACTGGAAAGGCCTTCCGCAACGTGGGCAAGAATTTAGGCAAGAGCATCTACGTGGCGACAAACGTAATGGGAAATCACTTTGAGCAGGCTTCAGGAAGAGTAGGAGCTCGCCAATTTGGCGCCGGAGTTAATTCCATTCTTTCAGGCGTAGGTGGCGGAATGGGCGAGAGCATTTCTGGAGTTGGATACGGCGCCGGCAAAGCTGTGCAAGGGGTTGGCAAAGGAGCTGGTCAATTTTTCGGAGGCGTCACTGGAGGAGTGCTGTTAATGGGCAAAGGAGTCGGCCAAGGCGTCGCGACAGGCGATGTTCGAAAAATTGGATCTGGGCTCTCTCAGGGACTGAACTCGGTGGGAACTGGTGTTGGACAAGGTGTGGGAACGGCGGTGACAGGTGCGGCCGATGGAGTCTTGTCAGTCGGGAAAGGCCTTTTCTCTGGTGTCAGGACAATTGGGAGAGGCGTTGGAGGTGCCTTTACAGGGAAACGGGAAGATTTGAGCCCTGGCAAGAAATCGCGCGACAGGCGTCAAAGCGACAAGCGGCAAGGAAGATAGGTAAATGACAGAATTTCAAAATTTACTTCTATGATGGCTATTTTATTGAGTACTCGAGTATTCCCACCAATTCTCAGCCAATACTGACAGTACCGTAGAATACCAAACAGTAGACACATACTTTCGATCTCATTGAAGGATTTCAGCTGCAATGTTTTTGTTTCAGCGCCTCTGTCGCCTCCCTTCAATAAAATTAATAGAGTTGAAAGAAGTTAAAACGAGATCTGTTACCACCAATCTCATGCCTAAATTCGAGACTTCCCAAACTCCAGAATATTTGACCATTTAGTGTATAACCAATTTCAAGATTTGTTTTTCTCTCAGAGATTTTTGCTTCTTTTTTGTAGATTATTTCAATGTATATCAACAGAATGAAGACATGAATGTTATATTGTAATTAAATATCATTGTCTAAGATACTCATGGGGTCTTGTACAGAATGTATGTGTTACTACATGTGTTACCACTGGCCCACCCAGCCAGCCACCCACTGTATGGTACCTGGTAATTGGAATTAAACTAAAGTGGTTCAGCAGGTACTTGTTAAATGCTAGCTTAAAAGAGCTTGACCATTTTATTTTAATATACGATTGCGAATAAGTTGACAGTAGGTAAAACAGTACACTAGAATAATCGAATAAATACATTTTATTCGAATAATGAATTGAATTAAAGTGGTTCAGCAGCTACCTGTTAAATGCTACTGTAGCTTAAAAGTGCTTGTCCATTTTATTTTTAGTATACAGCACGAATAATATTTTAGACGAATACGTTTATTCGAATGAATTAAAGTGGTTCAGCGGGTACTTGTTAAATGCTAGCTTAAAAGAGCTTGGCCATTTTATTTTAATATACGATTGCAAATAAGTTGGCAGTCGGTAAAACTGCTGTACGTTTATTCGAATAATCAATTAAATTAAAGTGGTTCAGCAGCTACCTGTTAAATGCTAGCTTAGTAAAAGAGCTTGACCATTTTATTTTAATACACGATTGCGGATAAGTTGACAGTAGGTGAAACAGTACGAATAATATTTTAGACGAATACGTTTATTCGTCGAATAATGAATTAAATTAAAGTGGTTCAGCAGCTACCAAAGCTTAAAAGTGCTTGACCATTTTATTTTAATACACACGGTTGCAGATAAGTTGACAGTAGGTAAAACAGTACACTAGAATGATCAAATATTCGAATGAATTATATTAAAGGGGTTTAGCAGCTACTACTTGTTGAATGCTAGCTTAAAAGAGCTTGACCATTTTATTTTAATACACGAATAGTATTTTAGACCAATACGTTTCTTTGAATGAATTAAATTAAAGTGGTTCAGCAGCTAACTGTTAAATACTCGGAGTACTAGCTTGAAACTGCTTGGCCATTTTATTTTAATTAATAAGATAGCATCAATAAGGTAACTAGACAAATTGACTGTTAAAAATTAATGGTTGAAATACTTAGAGAAATGTAATGAAAAATATCTGGAGTTTCCATTACCGGAATCTCGGATTTGGTGATAACAGATGGATTCTGTACGAGAGACGAGAGTACTTACTTCTAATAATTCGTAACAACACACTTCACCATGAATAATTATTTGAACGACGAAGTAACTACCTCATTTAGCAGGACCAGCCTTCCCACTCACTCTATTGCCCACATCCGAGATGAAAAAGGTGCCATGGCGAGTCCCTTTTTTACTCAAGGGGCAAAGCGAAGACGAAGCCCCTACTGTACAACAAAATCCGTTGGCCCAGATCAGTCCTTTCCGGCGAATTCTATTATGGATTCGACGAAATCAAAGGAAGTAATTATCGTGCACGATAGCAAGGACGACAGCAATGGTGGCTTTGGCGGTGGCTGCGGTAGTAATGACAAGGATAGAATGCCCGTTGCCACAAAAGACGAAGTTAAGAAACTAGTACCAACTACACCACCTCCATCGATCACCAACACTGCAGTGGGAGCAAAGGAAACAGAACGGAGAAACCAAAGCTCGCAAGGCTCTAATAATGATAAAACAAGCACGCATGTAAGCACTAGTATCTTTGCGAAGCTCGCCTTTAAGCAAGACGATACCAAGAATCCTTTTGCGCAATTTGCTTTCCGTGGTGCCTCCTCTACAGGTTCCAAGAATACTTTGTGGAAACCTACTAGCCACATTTTGACTAACGAGTCTAATAGAATAAATAGCAAACCAATGAAGCAGAAAGCAATGCAATCAGCCACTCAATCTGATAAGAAGTCCACAAAGACCAAACCAGCCAAAAGCAAATGTTCGGAATACATCCAAATGAAAGACTGTAATGGAGAGAAACAACAGAAAATTGTCCGCAAATGGCATTCCATGGTCGTCGATCAAGACGCTTCGCTTCAGGATAGGCGATTCCAAATCTTCGTCGCTGTTCGGCTGCACGCCCGATGTCAGGAAAAGACTACCCGTCAAGCCATGAAATCCCTCTCCAAAAGAATGAATCTCACCGTTGATGCTATGGCCGGTGCTGATCCCGAATCGTTCGTTGAGGCCATTTCAAATCTTCAATATCACAACACCAAGGCCAAACATTTGGTCAAGGCAGCCCAGGAAATCAAAATCCGTCACGGATGCATCGTGCCAGAAAGAGAACATGCATTGAAGCGAATTACGGGGATTGGACCTGTCTTGGCAGACTTGTTGGCCTTCGTTAATACTGAAGCTGTGCATAAGGAGCAATGCATTATGGAAGCAGCAGTAGCAGAAGCGTCATTGGACCTTCTGAAGCACAATTGCAAGAAGACTAGATAGCAGACACTACATATTATTTACTATTTACTATAAGGTACTGCTTCAACTAGAAGTGCTAAAAGCAAATTTGCTATTTCTATAAATCTCTGCATATACTCAACTAAACAGCAACAGCTGCAGCTAAACACTAATGCGCTCTCATGCCGCCCCAGCGGAAGGAGGATATACAACTTCAAAGCACCACAAGTTGCGTCCAAAGACAACTAGTTGTTCGTCACGAATGTCATTATCGCGGTAAATGGCAAGAGCTTCAGAATAACATTTCATCATGCCCGAGATATTGCCTCGCTGGAGCTCAATGTTGCCGATTTCGTTCAATGTTCTTGCACATGTTGGGTGATTCTGGCCGAAATGAGACTGTTCAATGGCCAATGCCTCGTAAAAGTGCTCAACTGCCAGATCCAAATCTCCCAAACTGTAAAAACATTGAGCTATGTTGAATTTCGTAATGGACAAGTCACGATGTCCTTCTCCCAAAGCCTCACATTCAACGCGCGCTGTCTCCAAATAGAAACGTAGAGCCCTCTCGTGACTTCCTTGGTGTTGAAGAATCAAGGCAATGTTGTACAAAATAAAGGCCTCGCTTTGCATTTGCCCTGGATTGTCGAGGAACTTACGAATTCGGTAAGCTTCCGAGAGGAGCTCCAATGCCATTTTGGAGCTGTCCATTTTGATCAAAACCAAAGAAATATGCGTCAAAGTTTGGGCAACATCTTCATCATTGTCTCCCTTGTTTTCTCTTCGGATTCGAAGGCATTCCTGGTTGTCCTCCAAAGCACCAGCGTAATCACCTTGTTGGTGTTTGACGTAGCCAATGCTGCTGAGCGTATTGGCTATTTCCAATGGATCGTTCGAATACTTTCTTTGCAGCGCCAATACCTTCTTGTAATTATTGAGAGCATCTGTAAATTCAGACCTCTGTTTGTGAATCTCGGCAATGTTGGTGTACGTAATGATTATATTGGGATTGCTCTGCTCCAAGACAGCAAGCTCAGCTTCGAGTCCTTGGTGGTACGAGCTCAGCGCCGATTCAAGATTTCCGGTTTCATAGTAGAGATTGCCCAGTTTGTTCTAAAAAGTAAAAAATAATAAGATTACGAACAATGTGAAATGTGAGCGACAATCAGATATTTGGTGAAAAGAACACTGCATGGCATTATCGACAAGACGTACCAACGTAATGGCTACCTCAGAATGATAGCTTCCCAAGGCCACTTTTCCTACTTTGAGTGCATGGTGAAAAGATTTCAGTGCCTCGCCGTAATCCTTCATTTCATGATAGACTTGTCCCATGCAGGTCGTCACAATACATACATCACGATGAAAGTCACCAAAATGTTGCTTGGCCAACTCGAGAAATGCTTTGTAGTGTTCAAGGGCAGCGTCATACGCCCCCAATTGGTGGTAGACTTGTCCAATGTTGAAGAGAGTGGCAGCGACATCGACGCTTTCTCCCTGAACCTGACGTCTAATTCGCAACGCGGCTTGGTATCCTGCCATGGCCTCTTCGTAAGCACCTTGTTGAAAGTGAATACGACCAATGTTGTTCCATGTGGTCCCAACATCAATGTGGTCTCCTCCGAGCAGTGCCATACGAATGGCCAAACTCTTGAGCAACGTCTTCATGGCCATTCTGGAATCTCCTTCTTGCATGATGTAGTGCAATACACCGATGCAATTCATACAGGCAGCTGCCTGGAGAGATTCTTTGCCAAATGCCGTTTTAGCCAGAGAGAGACATGTTTCATACGTTCGGAGTGAATTGGCATGATCACCTCTAACGTACTGGATCTGTCCAACACTAATCAGCAATGCTAGAGTCAATGGTTCATCAAAGGATGGAGGACAAGCCTCATCATCTCCTTGCACCTCTTCGACGGATTGCACCTCTTCGACGGATAGCAGAGCTCGTTTGTACAAGACAACTGCTTCTTCAAATTCTCCTTGATTGTGTTGGAGACGACCCAGGTTAAACAGAATTCGTCCTTCTATATTGTTGCTGTAATTATTGTCGTTGTTCAGGAGCAGAGGCGCTTTGCAATAATCCATTCCTTCATCGTATTCGGCTCGATGTACAAGAGGAGGATTGCATTTGTCTTCGAGTGTTGCAAATAATTCCAGGGAAGATCCGAACAGTCCAAACCCCAACATAATCAGTTCCTTTTTTGTTCGCCAGTAAGGAGCTTCTTCGTCCGAGGAAGATGACGACGAGGCAGTAGTAGAAGTCGAACTGGAAGAAGAAGACTGTCGATGCAATCCTGAATGTTTTCCTGAAGATCGGCGAAGATCAGTCAACTCGGCCATATGAAGAGCTCTGCATAGCGATCTCTTGGCCTTCTCAAATTCTTGTTTCTCGATGTACTTGGCTCCTTTGTTGTTGAGCATGGAGACAACCACGGGGCTAAGATGGGACGAAGAGGCAATTGTCATGGTTCGTTCCTTCGAAACAGTTGTTGTTTTGGTCGTCGTACGTTCTTTCATGATGGTATCCTGATCGTGAGAAGGCTCTTTTGTGATGTTGTTGTTTCTGCTGGACGAAGAAGAAATAGAAGCCTTGGAGATGCGACGCAACGGAGATTTTCGTTCTCGGTGTTGAGCCAGTGCCGAAGCAGCGTAACGTGGTAGAGAAGAGGACATGGTGGTTTTGATTTTTTGAGCGGTAGGAGTTGTTATTGCTGGCGAAAGAAATGATCTGGTATTCAAAGAAAACCACCCATCTCAACACGTTCAAAAGAGCAGAGCGGAGGTGCCAACAAGGGGGGCTCGGTTCGAATTTCAAAACACCCTCAAACGGCTCTTTAAATCAATCAGTCACGAAGCTTCAAGACACGAATGTTGAAAGATACTAGGAAATTGAAAAGCACGACTGAATAACCTTATTATCCTTATAGGGAAAGCTCCGTGAAACAATAAATACCCTACGAGCTCGATCGGATCTTTGCTGCTTGAAGCAAACTTCAAGATTTGTTTGTTTGAGTTTCATCCCCGCATGAGTTAAGACAAAAAGCCAAACAGAACTTCTTGGATCGATGTTGTGAAGCATCTGCAACAAGCAAGAACAGGGAGGAGGACATCCGCGGCCAGCACGCAATCTCAAGTTCCAACCAAACATCAACCTTGAATGATTGATTTGATTTGGATCGATCGAATTATTGGCAAATTGAAATTGATATTCATGTCACTTGAGATACTTACTGTAGACCTAGTTTGTAATATCGCCTGAACGGGACGTTAAATTCTGCGAGGCAACAGCTTGGTCGTCCGTCTTATCATCTCGTTTCTCGTTGTACAGAAATAATCTGCGGTAGTTTGTAGAAAGAAAACAATACGCAACAAAAACGTAGTAGCTTTCCATAGAATCATGCAGATATAACTTCAAAGTCAAGTTCAGTTTCCGAGTCGCAGTTCTTTAGTTTTACAGAATATTAGTTCCATCACAACTCAGCGCAATCCAGCCGAGAAGAATGTCCACGGACGAGGCGAGAGGACATATCTCCAAACCAGACCAAGGAGAGACCGACTTGACCACCAGCTCACCGGTATCTTCGGCGCAAGAAGCACAATCACCGAAAGAGCAACAGCACAAACTCTCAACCCCCACAAAGCCGATACCCCAGCTTCATGGGCCGGTGGACAGTGACACCGCTTCAACAGAAGTACCCTCTCCTGGGACTCCACCAATACCGCCGCATCCTGTCGAAGAGCAGAAGCAACCATCCGGAAAAGGAGCTTCCTCGGGGGGTCCTACCAATTTCGCCAGCGACGATGTGGATTCCCTGAAACCGCGACAAGTCATTGCTGTGAGTGCCTCGAGAGGACCGGCAGCTTTCTTCAACCTAGCCCGAAAGTTCCTTGTCACGGACGAAATGTGTGATTTGTCTGCCCTTGAAGGAGCTATAGTTTCGGCCGTAGATGCCGCGCATCTACTGGAGCGTTCCAAGTTGGCAACGATAGTTAGGTAAGTCCATAACTTGCTCTGAGATCTGATTGTAACTAGTGCACTCGCTAATCCCTTGTGTTCCCTTCTTATCTTACTTTACGACACAAAAGAATCCAAACGTCCTGTGTGACGGTTGAACCGAAACGACGAAAGCAAGGGCCGGGACAGGGAGACACAGCTGCTGCTTCTGGATGGATTCCCTCGCCGGAAACTACAGCCGGCGCTGCTTTTCAGCAACCGCATCCAATACCTGCAAGACCAAGGGGACCCGCCACATCCGGAGGGCGCGAGCTTCGACGAGCACGGATAGTGATCACTGTGAAGCGAACTCAAAGTTACGAGCTATGGCTCCAAGAGAATCCGCTGCAAGCTATTATTGCAAGTGATGTGGATGATGACGATGATGAGGCTGGGAGTACCGATCGGTAGTGATCAACTTCCAAAACGGGGAACAACTCTCACAAGTAGCACAAGTACTCCTGCACATACTGCCTTTTATGCGACCAATCATCCCTTCATTGCCGCTTTGTCTTGGCTCCGCCGCTATCACCCATGTCAGCTCGTCGTTGTCTCGCTGCTCCTCCATCGACATCCGCTCTTGTTTTCCTAGCAGCATCAAGCTTGAGCACAGAGCATTACTTACCATTCAGCTACTTTTATTTAACTAGATCAATGCCATAGAATTTAAAAAGCGATAAAATCGTACACCAATTTTGATGCCAATTGAGTCTTGGAGCACATTTACAATGATATCATCATTTCCCTTTTCGAGGTCTTGCTGCTGTATGCAGCTTCACTATTATACTTCGAGTAACTCCTTGCATTCATTTCCAGCTAGAGCTATGGGATAGCAAGCTAACAATCTCTACTACTAGCTCTGGCTTCTGAAATTTCTGAATTATCGAGAAAACATCTCGAATGTACAATTGGGCCTCGTTAGCAAGTACTCGAGTACTTCCAGCAAGACTTCCCATTAAAAAAAAACTGTGAATTACCTCGGACAAAAACGCTCCACGCTGTGAGTACGTGATAGTCCTAGAAATTCGCTCGTCGTAAATAACATGCTAGACTACTTCTGCCTCACTCTGCAGCTTGGTGAGAGAGCAGTCAACACGTTGGCGGCAGTCGAATTCCCAGCGGAGAAGTCCGAGTGGGTGCGATTTGTTTTTTGAATCAGAGAAAAAAGAAAAAATATCCCATTCATTCTGGAGATGTCGAAGGTTATTATTAGGGTCGTCGAAGGCGAATGGAAGAATTTATGGACAGCAATAAAAGCCTTTTCCGTGTGGACGAATTCGTTAAAAAAAGAAAAAAAATGTGCAAAGACATGGCTCTTTTCAAAACAAAGATTGGGTGAAGTACCTCGGTGAACCTTGACGCGGCTGCGGATGAAGCCGCCAAATTCCAAATTCATGGAAGTGACAATGAACAAATACTAAAATTACTATAATTTCATGATTCGTCTCCCTTGCAGCACCACTCATAAGAGCATCGCGCTTTGTCCATGCAGGCACGCGTTACTTTCACAGCGCCTTGATGACTATGCTTCATGTTGACATGGCGATCGTCGCAGTTACAACACATCAAGGAGAAGGCCTGTCCGATATATAATGGAGATACGGTTTAAAGAGAAGGCTGGACAAATTCCCAGCTGAACTTTCCTCGCCCATCATTGATCTGCATTATTTTTGATCTAGCTACGTAGAAGGCTGACAAGCTAAACTGACTTTTTGCCAGTCAAATATTTTCCTAGTACTTTGTTTGTTACATTGTTTTTACTGATTCTGGACTCTTTCAACTCTTGCTGTCACCTTCACTATTTGGTGGTGCAGTGGTGATGTAACACTTGGCAATGAATTCATTTTCTTGCTGGCGGGCAGTGGAAGCCAACGCCTTCTTCATCAGCTTTCTTCGGCTAACTCCCTTTCGTCCACCAGTCTTGAACTTGCGCATATTCTCGCGGTTTCTCTTTCTCTTATCCTTTTTGGCATTCATACGACAAGCTTCCAGCACAGTTGCAGTGTCGACAGTGACGCTTCGGGCTGTGAACGGAGTCGTCACAGTGAAGGCCTGCGGTAGTAAATTACAGAATTACAACATGGCGTGAGACAATATCGGTGCATAGATGCGTGCCATCTAGATTCAATCAGCTAATGCACGATTCCTGGATGGCGAAAAAAGGCTGGCACATGGCAGCACCCGCACCATAACAAGGGCACGAGAAGTTGAACAGTAAATACCAGAACACTGATTTTACCTGTGTGGTGGCAGCAAGTGCCATAAAGGCCAACAGTAAAAGGGCGCGGGGTACCATAGTTGATGTGTACAATGTGTTTAAGTGTTAGTCGATGTTGTTGTCAAGAAGTTGAAGCAACGATTAGCCGTCGAGTAGACTACCTGGCAGTAGGTTCTTTCCTCTGACTCGCCATTTCCGCTACTACTAGTACTACTACTACTAGTACTACTACTACCAGTACTACGACTACTAGCTACCAGGTAGGCAGTAGTAGGTCCACTACTCTAGCTAGTAGTAGTAGTAGAAGAGTAGTACTACTGATAGCCGTAGGAATGTGATGGCCCAAGTACTCGAGTACGACAAGTAAGTGCGTAAGATACAGGTTCTGAGCCTCAAAAATGAGTCGCTCTTGATCGAATCGGGAATTATTTTAGAGTTAAAGATAACAAAACGAACTACTCGGAGTACCCGCAGATTTGCCAAAAGTAGCTACTACTACTACTAGTAGCTAGGTAGTAGAGCTAGCTAGACGGTATTATGTTGTGACTTCTGCAAAAAATAGATTCCAACAAATGAAAATATCAATAAATAATTCTATCGCAATACAGATATTGCAATGAAATAATATACTTTTACCTAGGCCTGTACTAGCGGTACTCTGGAGTACGAGCGCTCCAGTAGTATTCCAATACCAAAAGAGCAATAATATTGCTCTTGAGGATACTGCAAATATCATCTATAAAATCAAAGCACGCCAGCATACTGCTCATTGCAAACTAAAAAGCAGATCCAATAGCAAGACATCAAAAATATAACTTCTAGGAGAAAAACAACAGTTTAGTGCTGTTCCATGGACTTGGAGTCGAGGGCCATTCCCATAGCGTGAAGTCCGTTGTCAACATACAAAGTGACACCGGTGATAGTTCGGGCCATTGGGGAAGCCAAGAAAAGAGCAGAGTTTCCAACATCATCACTGTAGAGATCCTGAGCAAGAGGAGCGTTGGCACTGGAGTAGTCAATGGCCAACTCAATGAAAGTCTTGGCGCCTGGTTCTTTTCCAATAGCCGAAGCAGCACGGGACTTAAGTGGTCCAGCACTAATAGTATTCACACGAACTCCCCACTTTCGTCCAGCTTCAAAGGCAAGCGTTCGGGTATCAGACTCAAGTTGGGCCTTAGCAGAAGACATGCCACCACCGTATCCAGGAATGACCTTTTCAGAGGCAATGTAGGTGAGAGACACCATTGATCCATTCTCGTTCATAATTGGACCAAATTTTTGCAAAAGCGAAACAGCAGAGTAAGCAGAGGCGGAAGAAGCAGCAAGGTATCCCTTTCGACTAGTTTCCAAAAGAGGTTTGGTAACCTCTGGACCGTTAGCGAGGGAGTGAACAAGGATATCAATTTTTCCGTAGTCTTTTTCGACAGCCTTGGCAACCTCCGAAATTGTGTATCCATCAAGTCCAGCGTAACGCTTGTTGTTCTTTATTTCATCAGGAACATCCTCAGGGTCGTCAAACACAGCATCAAGTGGGTAGACCTTATCGATGGTCATTTTTGAACCATCAGAAAGTGTGGAATCCTCGTCGAAACTTCCTTTTTTCAATCCAGACTGAAAAATCTTCAACACAGGAGGCCATGTTCCTACAATAATAGTGGCACCGGCATCAGCAAGAGCCTTTGCAATAGCCCAGCCATATCCAGTGGAATCAGCAACGCCGGCAATAAAAGCAACCTTCCCCTTCAAATCAACGGTGGCAGCCATGGACAAACACGTGGAGGATTTTCTGCTGGATTTGGCAGGGACAGCAGCCTGAGTACTAGCGCGGAAAATGCTCTGGCCAACTCCTGGAAACAAAAAAACAAATTAGTAAAAACATCGCAACCTCAAAATATGTAAGATTTTGTATTACTTTGATATTTCCACTTTGTTGAAATTTGGAATGCCGACACAATAATAAATCAAATTGGCAACCTTACCAAGAGAAGGGCCAAAAGCGTTGATAGGGCCAACAAGTGTAGCAAGAGCTGCAAGAACGACTGTGAATCGGACCATCATGATGCAAATTAAACTATTTTTAAGGAATGCAAATGTAGAGTAGTGGCCTCCTGTGTAGTCTACTGGTAATAGATATTATCGTTTATTATTTTGTGACCAGTAGACAGTAGACTACTCTAGTCTACTAGTAATCCAATTGTAACGGAGGTGGTGATGGCAATTGCGTGCAGCTAACGAAAAAATGTGAGAAAAGGTACCATCACGGACCGATGACATACGCGTTGGACGTTTAGTACTGTTGCGTGTAGAATCCAACGATATGACGTCGACGGCAGTTAACTAACTGCGAGAGTCTGAACTGCGTGCTGGTAGCTTGCTAGCTACTCGTTGTTGTGGGTAGGTGGCAGCAAGTAGCTGCCAGCACTCTTTTGAAGGCGGTCGACGACATTGTAACAGAGCAGCTGGTAGTAATTTATGTGCTAGTAGTACAGTAGCTAGCTACTCTAGAGCTAGTATAATAATAACTCTCCTCTCCTGCCGCAAGATAGAAGCGGGCCTCTGCTAGCTTGCAGGTCTGCATAGCTCCTCAGCAAGTATCACACGGGAGTCATTTCCTTTCCTTTGACAGCGAGGGGGATATATTGCGAATAGCAGCATTGAGATCGGATCATTTTGTTGCCGTGTAGGAAGAACGAGTTAGAATCCCTGAAGTTTGGACTACCACGCAGTTGCAACAATCAAATGCTGCTCTCTACTACTAGTAATTTAATCTAAAAATGTTTGCGGCCAATTACTATGTATCACTTTTAATCAGAAATCAGCAGTTGAGTTATATTTTTACCAAAAAAGACAAATTTCCCTATCCGTAAATGCCACCGCCTCCTTGCACTCCGACTCCTCCTCCACTGATAGCAGAAAGTTCCATTTCCCGCATATTGTGCCGTTGTACTTTTTGCTTGATTCGTTCTTTGCTCTTCTGCAAGCCTTTTGCCAAACTATCAAAATAGGCCCACGCTTTTGGGTACGGCATATTGCCAGCATGCCCTAAAGAACGTGTTATGGATTCTTGTCGATGCTGCCGCAGACTGTTCACCCATGATACTGCTTCCTCTCGGCTCGATACGACATAGTAATGTTTCTTTCCAAAAGTGGACAAAGTAAAAATCGCATTGTAGCCAGGAGGCATATTGGCAAAGGCAGGTGCCATGTCATCCTCTTGAGGCGCCGTCAGCAAATGGCTATCAATGGATTCCAACGAAATGGGAGTTCCCTTGGGGGTTGTTGCAGTCTTGTTTTTGAATTTGTAAAGGAATTTTCCCAATAAAATCAAATACCTCTGGCGCCACTGGGGCATGAGCCATGATAAGCAGTTCCAAGACATGACCAAATTTTGGAGGGACGTTGGTAACAGTCCAAAAATCACGGGAATGTGTAACTTGAACACCACGCCATGCTGCGACGGAGAGGCCTCCAACATGTTGGTAGCGGACAAGCCCTGGCCCAGAATAACTTCATCAATTTCTTCGGATGGTTTCTTCATCGTTGTCGAAGATCCAGTCGATCTTTGTCGCAGTTCTTGTACTGGCAGTGACATGAACTTGTCTCTTGCTCTTTGGTAGTGCCGTTTGGTGTAAGTATAACGTGTAATGATCTATTTAGCTGTGCCTTTCGAATATTTCAATTGCGGGTCTCTTCACTCTGGAGATACACTTATTAGTCTAGTAGTAGTAGAGCAGACTAGTAATAAAGAGCTGAATGAAGACGAACAGGAAGGATCAAAAAGAGATGATGTTCGTTTGAGTGTGATGATTCAGTCCCCAAAAGTAGTAGTACATGGAACAGATCCCGAACCTTCGAGACGCCAATGATAGAACGATTGGTACAGCAGTACTAGTATGTACTCGCACTGAACAAGTAAGTAGTCTAGTCTAGTGCTACTACCAGGTACCTGGTACAGTAGTACTCAAAAAAGAAGTATTTCTGCTGTACTTCTGTAGACTAGTACCAGTACATCAGATGTATTACTACCAGGTACAGTAGTAGGTATTATTATGCAGTTAGACTAGTCTAGTCAAAAAAACTCTCGAAGATTTTGACGAGCAGACAAAATTTCACCAAAGTAACAGTATATTATTAGTAGTAGTCTAGTAGTCTGCTAGCTACACTAGACTACTAGTACTACTTCTAGTAGTACTGTACTACTCAGAACGCCGGACGAGGATAAAATCCTGTTTAACTGGTACTGGAAGGTCCGCCAAACCCCTACTTTTAACCCTACTGACATGGTAAAATATGAATAAATCTTCTTTTTTAACACATTTCAACACGTGTCAACAAATTTCAACACATTTCAACACATTTCAACAAATTTCAACAAATTTCAACATGACTCAATTTCAACACAAGACTCAATTTCAACATGAATATTTACAACTACTAGCTAGTAGGGCCCCACTAGTAGCTACCTTATTAACTATTCGATTCCCGCGCAGTGCTATGGTGGTCGGGGGTTGGATTCCTCAACATAGCACTTTTTATCCAACATGGTTCGCACCTGCTTTCAACACATATTTCAACACGTGTCAACAAATTTCAACACATATCAACAAATTTCAACAAATTTCAACAAATTTCAACAAATTTCAACATGACTCAAAGGCAGGGGATTCATTGAGGTTATGAGCTTTAATTGGCGGACCTTCCAGGGTGAAAAAGAAGCTTCGGGAAACTGGCAACATCATCTGCTGCTCTGCAGTGCCGCCACTGCTATGAAAATCATACTATTGTTTGTGGTAGTAGCTACCTGGTACCTGGTACCTGGTAGTAGTAAGGCCACCGCGAAAATGAAACTTTTCTTTCTGTGCGTGCTGTCATTCATCTCCAAGAGCATCGTAACAGTAGTCGTTCCTTTATAACACTGTAAACAATGCCTTAGAGTTGGTGGCCGATTTGCATGGTTTTACCTGGCTGGTACCATACGGACACCTTATGACCGTTGACATGCAATTCTTTTACGGAGATTTTGGGGTCTAATAAGAAACAGCTTTGTCCCAAAAAGCTGTCTGTGGAAGTGGCGGCTGCACCTTCAGTGGGCAATTGGCTGGTGAGGCTCTACGATGTTGACATCATCTTCTTGACTACTAATAGGCTTGTCTGCTTTGGGACTACTGTTCGCTACTAATAGTACTACCGGTACTAGTACCAGGTCGCACAACAGCAGCAGCATTACACAATAATACTCCTCGATATTACATAGGGAGCACCGAGGAGAATTCTGAACGGTACGATTAGGCCCTTACATATTTATCAATCGCTACCTGGTACAGTACCAGGTACCAGGTATGGGTTACTACTACCTAGTAGTACCACCACAGTAGTACAGTAGTACTACTGTACAGTAGTAGTACACTGGTACTTTAATACCTACTACCGGTAGTAGACTAGTGATTTTGTCCTTTCTACTAGTAGAGTCTACTACTAGTAGCTAGTCGATTAAGATATTTTCCTTTTCGCTGTTGATTATTTCTTCCGGCCAGCTCTCGAAAGGACGCAGACGGCAGAACTTTCTCTTATGGTGCTGTTATTCATACCGTGGTATTATTACAGACAGTAATACTGGTTCAAGAAATAATACTTTTATGTTATGAATCTACATTAATTGATCAGCCTATCTACAACAACATCTGCTTGAAAAACCTGGAAAAGGTTTGCTCGACAAAATAAGTACATCCTTCATAAAGAAAAAAGATGTCGAGTATGGAGACGGAGATCAGTTCAACAGCTGTTGCTTTGCTAATCATTACGGTCTTGTCGGCTGTCTTGACGGGAAGCAGCATCCAATGGGTTTTCGACCAGGGCGGCCTTCAACTGTCCAAGTTCGAACGCAAGATATCATGGGATGACAGCAATCAACAGTATTATTTTATAGTCACCGTAGCTGCCTTGACCTCGCTCATTCAAACAGTGACATGTTTTGTGAATACCCTGCTGGTAGCAGCAGAACGCCCCAACGCCTGGTTCGCGTCGTACATTGTCTTGAACTGGGTTTTCATGACGCACTCTTCCGTCATGTTGCTCTCCTTGAAACTATCTAGGACCGACTACACTGATCCGGTAAGGGCGTGGAAACGGTTGCTTTGGATCAATGTGGTCATGTTTCCTATTTCCTTATTTATCTGTGTTTACTGGACGATGGCTCACGCCAGTGCTAGTGCTAGTGACAGTGACTTTTTAGACGGAATGACTGCCATTTTGGAGCCGCTGCAGATTTCGATCTGGGGTATGCTTGAATTTGTTTTGAGCAGTGCATTTATTGTCAAAATGTGGGAGTTTCGTTGGACCAAGGTAGAACGACACGGGGTCTTTGTCTTAATACTCGTAGCCGCTTGTGATGTGACCACGGTCCTGCTAAATTTATTTTTGGGCGACTTGGAATCAACCTGTGTCAAGGGCTTTGTCTATTGCTTGAGAATACGATTGGAAATATCGGTACTCAATGCCATTTGCGACTTTGTTCGCAAGAGAAACTACCGTGTCACCTCTACAGAGCAGCAAGACGAGGTCGTTAATATGGATGCCTTTGAGGAAGGAAGCAGGACAAATTCTTGCTGGGATGATCATCAAGAGATGGATGCCGCCACCGACAAAGGTGCAGCTACGAAAGTTACTTTTGACATGTCACCCTACAGCACTCCTAGCCAACGATTTCAAAATGCATCACTTGGTTGTGTTTGCATGTCTTCCATCACTCTATCGGACGTGGAAGTTATGCCCACGTTAATCGAGGAGGGTTCTAGTCGCTCTACAACTGAAAAACCAAAGCTGCCCGATCGACCTCCTATGGTTCCTAGACGATCCGCTGATGAACACACAGAAAATTCTTTCTCCTCTTCGGAAAGCAATGATGACCTTGATGATGACGAACTCGATGAAAGGGAAGAATGTAACTTTGCTTCTTCAAGCGTGCAGCTGACTAGAAACCTTTCCTGCTGCAGGTATCCACCAGCACAATCGTTTCATGCTAGAAGGTCCAGCCTGGACAGCATACCACTGAAACCTTTAAGGATATCGTCCCAAGCCACAAACACTGATTTTGATGAAAGCGCTGCCGATTCTGATGATCACGTAGACACAGAAGCACGAGAAGGCGTCACAATGCAAGCAGAGGTTCCATCATTTTTGTTACAACGCGTATCGTCTTATGGAGATGAAGCCCAGAGGAACTGAAGCTGGGATAAACCAACAGCAGAACCTTGCCGCTGTGCGTCAGAAATCGAGCTGCCCACGAATGTGCTTGGGGAAAGACTTGGAACGTAGTTATAATCGGATCGGAGCTCGTTCAAAGACATTGTGCACAGAAAATCTTTTAAAAGCAAAGACTTCTGGTTAGAAAATTCTCTGCAATTTTGCAACTTCCTTCACTGTGCAGTAGTGTATTTTGAATTTTGATTCAAGGAAACAAAAAAAATAAAGTAATTTTTGTTTGGTCGTCCCATGCCATAAAATTTCTCTTGTCAGTAAGCCTAATCCCTAATGAGGAATATTCGACAACGCAGAAACTGGTTAATCAGATGTGTCATCATGACAAATCCCTTTTTATTCTCCGTTGTTGGACAAGCAACTAGCTAGTAGTTTACTTGATCCAAAATCCAAACTATATTGTGAACCAAGGATGACAACAATAAAACTAGAAGATGCATTGGAAGAACTGAAAGATCTGTTGCATGACATGCTAGAAAATGAGGAAGATATAACGGGAGAAAACGAGACAAGAGTATTGGAACTTCTTGGTGTGCATCCAATATTGCTTCTGCTTCATATCGAAAACGAACGACGTCAAACTCCTCTGCATATTCTGGTGGTCCGAGGAGCTAGTTTGACTACCATTCAATCTGTTTGTGCAATCGAAACTGAAACTATTCAAGAAACAGACTATTATTGGCAATATCCACTTCATGCGGCTTGTGCATCAAACAAGACGTGTCCCGGTGTCATTCCCTTTTTGACCCAATCTTTTCCTTGTGCAGCTCGCGAAGAGGACATGAGTGATCACATACCCATACAATGCTTGTTTCAACGGAGATCTCACGGGCAGTGCACAGTTACGTTAGAAGACGTTCGGGCTTTGGTCGAAGAAAGCCCCAAATCAAGTGTTGCCGATCAGGAACGCCTACTACGATCTTCCTTGATGATACAACGCAACGGTTCACCCGAAATATTGAAATTTATTGTGAGCCAATGTCCCAGTATCAATTCATTTCGTGCTGATAGTTTTAAAGACTTTTCTTTATCCAGATCGATTGTTTTGGCAACATTGCTTCCACAATTAAAAGACTTTCGGTTTCGAAGTCGACATGTGGACGAAGATGGCTGGAGCTATCTGATGCAGGCTTTGAGTACAAATCAGTCACTTCATAGGCTCCATATTGATTTGGAGAGAACGACAGGACACAATGGTGTTACTTCTGCTGATTTAAATCGTGCTCTGGCCAGCATTTCCAACTTGCGTGACTTAACTCTTCTCGGAAGTTGCAATACAAGTGTAAATCAGGATGGACAATTTGAGTGCCACGACAGCAAAACTGGTAATAGTACTATCACGAGGGCATTGGTGTCGTTGCTCGAACGCAATACACTGGAATCGATTCGTCTCGAACGCGCGACAATACAGTACGAAATCTTCTTTGAGACATTGAAACACACAAACACGAGTCTACGTCGCATGAACGTTGTGGAATGCGTCGATTCCGAAATAAAACGCAAGGCATTGGCCAAAAGATTGATGGAGTACAATACGTCGTTACAAGATGTTCGTCTTCGATCATACAGTGGTGGCACTGATGCTGCAGTATACGACCAAATTGAATACCTGACCAACCTGAATCGGTTTGGTCGATGTCAGGCTCGGAATCCACGTACTCGATTGACGTCGTTTGTCAATTTACTCCATGATGCCAACGTCCGCAGTGTCGTATCTAGAAGTCGCGGTCAAGATTATACTGCAAAATTAGACAGTATCCATATGCTATTTGGGTTGCTGCGAGAATGTCCCAGTATTTGGAGTGGTACTTCTGGGTAGAGGTAGAAAAATAAGAATGTCTCCTGCTGTGGTACCAACAAGTACTACCAGGGTACCAGTACTATTGGGCCTAATAAATAAGTGCATTCCTTTCTGGGCGGATGGGGAAAGCTACTAGTAGACTACTAGAGCGCGCGGTTCTTCCCATGTTTCTGCAAGTAATGACAACCGACTGTAGATGCACCTGGGAGTAATGACAACCAACTGTAGATGGTTGAGCTGTTTTCTTCATAGTGTTGGCAATCCTTCTCCGGGACTTGATTACAAGAATTTAAATCTTTTAGGTCTCAAGTCATTGTTCCAGGAACTTGTCGTTAATCGTATATTCGGAATAATATTCTTTACAGTCTTTTTAATCACTCATGTCATTTATCTCTCTCCAATAAGTATTGGAAAGTGTCTCTCCTGTTGGACTGCAGGGAAGTAATGAATTTTGACAGTTCTTTTTCTCAAGCCCGAGCGTCTCATATCGTTGTTTCGGTTTTCCGCCTTCGCCTACTTTGTACTGGTACACCACAACGTCTCCAACAACCCAAACAACCATCACTTCTTTCTTATTTATTATTTATTTTTGCACAGCCACCATAGGATTCTACTCGCATAACGGAATCCGGTATTATCATAAAATTCATCAATATGGAAGACATTCAACAATCCAATGCGGCAAAAGCCTTGTCTAGTCGGTGTCGGCGTCGGCGTAGCTGTAATCAAAGCAACAACAGTAGCAACAACAATAACACCATGACCAAAGCACGAAATCGTAACAGTCAATCTTTGTTGGTGGATTATTCGAAATCGTCTGCTATTGATCTCGATGATTCTCAACTAGAAAGCCTATTTTCTACTACCAAGAAGAACGCCATCAATAGTAACAGCAACGTAAACAACCAGAGTATAGAACAAGACACGTTGATTCTACCACTACCGCCACGACAGTCACCACAACCCACCACCAACACCAACACAACTATTCCTAAAACCAGTCATAGTAGTGATAAAACGGTTATGACCGTCGATGAAACCGAAGTTGATAATGATGACGATGACGATGACGATGACTCTTGTCGTCGCCCCCTTGGTGCGGGGGGGGCTCCCTGAGTAAGGATTTAAACTGCACTCTGCCCTGCTGTTTGGCTAACAGCACAGGTACCAGCACCCAGCCTATTTTGCTCTACCACTGGATTCTGTTCCTCCTC
>Ga0210036_1001097_pt1 | contig 30843 bp, 14 predicted proteins | sample CryGeymeta201515_FD_185469 | JGI IMG/M metagenome (GOLD analysis project Ga0210036, IMG submission 185469) | Groundwater microbial communities from Crystal Geyser aquifers in Utah, USA - Crystal Geyser metaG 2015-15 (SPAdes) (version 2) | ecosystem: Environmental > Aquatic > Deep subsurface >...
AAATTTACACACTTACACCTTACAGCCTTGTAAAAGATAGAATATATTGCTGACTGCATATCCAGACACACCGTTGTTGTAAACTACGTAGCTACTACCGTCATAGCAGAAGAGATGAGTTCCGTTATTAGTTACAGCAGGCTAAAACTTCGTACAAAATGCCCTCTGGTTTTGTCAACAGGGTTTCTCTTTGAACGTAAGTGCCCCTTCACAAAATTGCAATGAAGCAAGAAAAAAACCATACGTCTAAAAGCACAATCCGTGCGAGCACGTTGGTCCAAAGAATTTAAGAGCGTTTCGCCTTAAATAACCCTGCCTGCACTACAGGGGCAAGAGAAAAGATATCTGGTCAAGTGCAAACCCATCCCTTTGCACAGTTGTCCATAAAACTCTATTTTGGTGGAACAATTGGTGTAGCTGTTGGTATAGCTGTTGGTGGCACGTTTGGAGGTCGAGGCTTTACGTATTTCATCTTGTAGCCAAAACGAACAAAGTCCTTGCCATAGAAATGATGAATCATTCGCAAGGTATCATCTGTGAAAGCATCTTCCGTCAACGCTTGAGGAGATTCTGTCTTGGCAACAAGACGATCATCTGGCAAAACAATCTTTTGTTCCAAACCGTAGATCTTCATTAAGTCTGTGAAATCTTCTCTGATGTTTTCGTAATGAAGTACATGCGTGATAAAGGGTCGATTGTGGGCCGAGATTTCGTTCGTGGCAAAGACGTAGTGGTAGTTAGGTCGGAGATACTTCATAGCTGCAGGTGTTGGGGGCCTCTTCGGTGCCGATGTTTTCTCTCCCTCTTTCGGTGGATCCGTGGGTGGCGTTGGTGGATAGAGTGCATGCTGGATGAATGTGTTCAGACTTTCAGGATCATTGGGTCGATCACCCTTATAACCATTCCAGGGGCAGTAAAAGAAACCAATGAGTCTATGATATGGGTTCCGGACCACAGCGAAGGTAGGCCTACCCCGGAAGGGATTTCTCATAAAATCTTGAAGAGGCGAGTGCCAGGGTGTATGAGTGTCGAGTCCAGGACGCAATTGTACATTGCCCTCCAATTCAGGCAGGGCAATGTCTGGGCATCGCATTTCTCTTTCCATTGCATGATGATAATGACAGGCTCCCCAAGCAACTCTGGCCTTGGCTCCAGCTCTTTCTATGCGATTGCCATCGCTTTGTGTAATATGGATGAATTCCAAAGCGGTGATTTTTGGAATAGCTTTTATATGATGAATAGCGGCGAAAGAGGCCAAGGCACTTGGTTCAATACTCAGCGACGTAACAATTGATCCCCGTGCCTTTGCGGTGGCGTAGTGCGTTCGCGTCATAGTTGTCGTGGTAGCTGTTGTAGAAGAAACAACGGAGGGATCGGTCTCAACATGATTTGAAGAATTTGTCGATATTATGGAGTCCATGTGCGTGACAGTTGTAGCGTCTCCAGTTATGGTCATTCTTAGATCGCTCAATCCATCTCTTTTCCATCGTGCACTATTATTTTGCATCAATTCAAGTATATAGCCAATTCGTTGCCATTGGTTGTGATTCTTTTGGTTGTGATGAACCGTTTGAGCTTCGCTAATGGGCCTGAACTTTCCAAATCCCTTGGGTGGGCGCATAATTTCGGGAGGCCAAAACTTAGGCCCCCCGTCTTTTTTACCAGTTTTGGGATCAGGTGGTGACGTTTTTCGTGGTGTTCGTTTCTTCAAAAGACCTGTCAGACGTAATCGATGCCATAGTTCATCATCTTCTCCGCCCCAACCTATCCGTCAAAGTTTCAAGGGAAAAGAATGAGCAATGAATACAAAAACACAAAGCAAACTCATTACATATAAGTTTAGCTCACCAAAGAAATCATTGCTCATGCCATTTATCTTATTCCAGTGTTCCAATGTCATGCTGGGACCCACACCTCCAGTGTACATCGGATACGGAATGGAATTATTGAAATGCGCCAATTCCGATCCCAACTGAATGGGGCGAGTACATTTTGTATAGGGCACGCCGTCTACAGTCGGAATCAAATCCACATCGTGCAAAATAATACACGTGGGAGGAGGGGGGATTGTAATGGCAAACGTTCCGTCTCCTCTTTGTGCCCGCTGGCGTGCCTGCAATTGTTGGTACTGATGCTCTTTGTTCTGTTCCTTGATACTGGCTAGTCCAACATTGACCAACCAGGCGCGATTGAATAAAAAGCCATCGTCTTGTTCCACAATCCATAGTTCAAAGGAATCGTCTGGAAAATTATGTCTCAGATAAGGTCCCATATGTTCAATGAATTTTTCCAAGTGGAAAGTTCGATCTCTGTATGGAATCACGATGGCGTGATTGCGTCCTGGATCAAACTTTGAAAAATCAACCTCGTGACTGTGCCAATTGGACTGTAATATCTGACGTCCCTGTTGACTTGAAAATAAATTGTTGTCTACACCTCCGAGAGAGGGCATACCCTTGGACACGTCACCTACTAGAGCCGCGGCAGCATCCTTGGCCGCTTCCCCAAACAAACTGGCCACATATTTGCTTTCCAATTCAATTTCTCGTCGGAGCGCACTCGTTGTAAACCCATCTTCGCCTCCAATAGTTTTGTGTAACGAATACATGGACCAGCAACTAGCCGCCAAGAGGACCAGCCATACTCGTAATTTGGAATGTTTGTTGCAGACTTTAGTAGGACGATGACTGCCATTGCCAGTTTTTGCATTTCCCATTCGCCCCAAATTACTCTTGCCACGCAGTATTCGATTCTTGTTTCGTTCCTGATCCATGCCTGTGTTATCTCTGGTTGTTGCTGTTTCTCTTTTTGTTTCTGTTGGAACTGACAAGGATGTTATCAAACACATTGTCTGCCGGGAAAATCTCCTCGACTAGAAAAGGTTCCCGAAAGATTTCGATGAATCAATCAGATAAAAGAAACAAAAATAAGGCGGACTAAACATGAATAGCTGCCACTGATAATTTTGGGACCCTGCTGCAGGTACCTAGTACCTACCACAAACTTAGAGTATGTGACAGGGAAGTTTGTGACAGTGGCGTGATGTGATCAATAGAATGGTGGTGACCTTTTAAAAACCGTTGGATGCGAAAAAAGCAAGTCAGAAAATTTGCGCTTTGTTGGAGCTCGTGAAGACTCTGATTCGTGCTAATTCATTACAACTGCGAGGAGACGACTACTACTACTACTACGAGACTACTACTCGAGTACTACTAGCTAGTAGCTAGTAGTAGCTTCTCATACTGTACCAGGTACTAGCTAGTGCTCGAGTAGTAGTCTACAGTAGCTAGTACTAATAGAACTAGAGTAGACTAGACTACTACTACTGGTACTAGTTCTTGACTTCAGCAGACTACTGTAGTTGGTATCATTTCCTCCGCACTCCGCACAGCGATCAATGCATTCACGGCCATATGTCCACAACCTGTGTATAAAATTTAGCTCCTACACACATCAGCAAAGCTAATTATAATACAATGGATTATACGACGACTGGAACCGCAGTTGTTTCGACAGTGAGGACGGTTCTAATAAGTAATGCACCTCCCATGGCAGCAGCAGCAGGCACCCAAACACACAACGAGATAAGCACCCACCAGTACTAGTAGTGATTAACAAATAGGGAATAAAAACCACTTTGACTATTCCACACTTTCAAATTTTTATTTGTTTTTGGGGGGAGGGGGCTCCACCAACAACGACAACAGACTTCAGATAGTTTTGTTGATTAGAGCTAGAATGATATTTATGAGTCCATGGTAATATAATACTAGGTGATAGCATGATCATAGTGCACTTTCTACCTTAGAAAAAAGAAAACATCATGAATATTCAAGTAGAAAACAAAATAAAATACAGTAAGAAAAAATATGACAACAATCCAAAAGGAGGGAAATCATTGTTTAGGTCGCACATTAGATCTAGTCATGTGGAATGCAGTAGTACTTCTTTTCATGATGACTCTAGCTAGACTACCGGTACTAAATAAACGGAGTACAATAATTCACCTCTTTTAGTCACAATTTTAAGGCCTCCTTCGTCTCTACTTTGTTTTTCTCGCTAACGATTGCAACAACAATAGCGCTAAACAATCCAACATGGGATGGTTTCATGCTGCATATGCCGCGGGAGAGCTAGGAGATATTGACGGGGCAACTTGCTCTCTGTCGCAAAAGCCCAAGCGCGCCGAAGTACCTCCTTGCCCCACAACACTGTCGGGGGTTGAGGTAATCTATCACATGACTCCGCGCTGCCTTTGGGAACAAGCTATCAAGGAGGGCGTAGCTTATTTTCCTCCTACCTTTCACAAGGATGGCAAGTTCACAAGAGCGAGTGTTTTCAAGGAAGGATTGATCGATGTAGCCAACCATTTTTACAAGGAGACAAGTCCCAAAGAAGTCGAATGGATTTGCTTAGAATTAAATCTCAAATATTTACTCAACATGGGTGTCGTAGTTTTACCTCAGCCCCCCGACGACGCTTCTGGAGAGACAGAGGAAAAGAAAGAGGAAGAACCCGTTCAGTGTTTCCAAATTTATGCGGGAATTGCGACCATTCCTTCTCTTGATTTGGTTCAAAAGATTTATCCTGTGAAACGAGGAGGTTGTGGGACTTTTTTGGAACTAGGTGATCCTCAAACTCATGGAAAAGCAAAAGGGACCAAAAAGTCAAGTAGTCGCCACCTAGAGAGAGTCGAACAAGTCAGAGCGGAAACGGAAAAGATCAAGGGATTGGGCAGCGTACCGGCTGCATCCAAATCCAAATCAACTTCCAACACGACGGTAACTCCAAAGCGATCTGGATCATTTTCGAAAGGAGGCATAGGAAAAATGTTTGGAGTGAAGAGTAATAAGAATATCTCGTGATTGTCGAGAAAACAGCTTAGTGCCGACGAACAGACAAGATCCAACACAGGAGACGGATATTAAGGTCAATATTTGGGTAGCAGCACAACGTAAGAAAAGAAAATACGAATACAAATGGTAGCCCCACGTTTAAAAAATTAGTTACAGCTGCTCGATTCATTTCCTTGCCTCGTTGCTGTTCGCCACTCTTTTTCGTTTTTTGGTCGGTTATTCCACGCCCTTCATATACACACATTCCATCTTTTTCATTCTTATCACAGACACACACGCAATTCTTTTTTCATTCTCCTCAACCTAAAACCCGAAATCAGACGACGGACTAGCGCTGCCAAGCTCCTTGTCCAAGAAGCTCTGCTCGTATTGTTTCATGATATCACGCTGGGCGTCAAGATCAACTGTTTGTTCCACAGATTCGACTTGAGCTCGAGCATCGGCTCGCGCCTTGGCAATCTCGTCTTGCTTTTTCTTTTCCTTTTCGGCCTTTTCTTGCTCAGCCTTTTCCTCCTCCTCCAGACGCTGTGCCTTGATTTTTTCGCTTTGTGCAGCAGCATCCGCCAATCGTTGCTTCTTGGCTAGCTCAGCGTCTGCCTTTAGCTTTTCTTCACGGGCCTGTCGGTCTTTATTTCGGGCTTCAACAGCTGCTGCTTCCTCCCTAGCGGCGCCCCATTCGGCATCGTCGCCACCCTTGTCCTTCTCGTTGTCCTTTGGCGTTGTCTTTGAGATGTTCCAGTTCGCTGTAATGCCATTTTTACCCAGATCATCATCATCGTCATTATGAAGACCTGAAAACCCATCACCAAGATCAAAATTATCTGCCTTGGAGGCAGTTGACGAAAGGTGCTTTCCTCCGCTAGGAGTACTCGAAATTCCCTGCTGACGACTGGGTTCGTCGTCCTCGTCATTATCATCATCATCATCTGTCTCAGAATCGCTGCTACCGTTGCCGCTGAAAGCAGCAAAGAAAGAGCCAGGATCGGACTTTTCTTCTGTCTTTTTGGGAATGCGCGGTTCTTGTGAAGCTTCGGCTGCCACTTCCGCGGCTGCTTCTGCGGCTGCCCTTTCTCTGGCCTTCTTTTCTTGCATGGCCTTCGTCGGACGTCCCACCTTCTTACCAGTTTTGCTGGTCTTAGCTCCTCGCTTTGGTTTTATGTACTATTTCCGTTCAAGAATACAGCAGCAATCATTAGATTTTGGTACCCGACCAAAAAGAAGAGTAAAACGTGTAGCTCGCATCTCCAAAACCTTACCTTAGATACATGTCGAAGTAATTTCCTCTGAGTAACTGTGTCGAGCTGATCAATCTCTAAATCAATTTCATCCTCGTCCCCGGCCAACGATGCAGATTCTCGAATGATTTGAATGACACCTGGAATATGATCGGGTGGCATGTTGTTAATTGTTTCAGTGAGGGTCTCCTGTTCTTGGAGAGTCAACGGATGGGTATCGTCGTAAAAGGCGGGTGGGGGCTCTTCCACAATCTTTTCAAGAACGGGCGCAGGCGCAGGCGCTGGTGCCTTCTTCTTTGACTTTTTCTTTTCAGGAGGAGCCCCTGATGCTGGTGTTAACGAAGCATATAGATCAAAACCAGGGGCCTCGCTGGAGGCAACGGCTGGGGCACTTGCAGATTCCGTGTCGTCGTCGGGAGACAGCTCTGCCACAGCGTTATGAGTCTGCACAATCTGTTTCTGGAGAAGCTGTATCATGTGAATCATCATATTGAACTCTCCACGAGAAACAGGAGCGTTGGGGACTCCCTGAGGTGCAGCAGCTACAATAGCAGCCATTGCATTGGTGTTTGCCGTCGACATTGCTAGTGCTTCGTCCAAACGTCTGCGCTTGGCGCTCTTCGGTTCATCTTGTCGCTTTCGCTTCTTACCGTCAACTTTCTTCTTTTTACCCTTTTCTTCCGGTTCGACGGCCGACGTATTTTTGTGAGCTCTTCGAAGTGACTCGAGAAGACGCTCGATGTCGCGGAACTTCTTGTTAAACTCGATAAGCAAGAAACGAGCGGAAATATGAACTGCATGGCTTGGGTCGACGTTGAAAGTAATCGCATTCTCGAATATCAGACGCACCAAGCGGGCAAATTCTTCTGGAGTATTAATCTGGTTCGCCTCCAACCTGCGTGCCACAGTTCCGAGATCCATCGGTTCTTTGATAATCTGACGATACGTAGGAATACCCAGGGCAACAGGATCCACCGGTTCGCTGAAAAAAGCTCCTCGTTCGATATCCTTTTCTCTAATGGATCGCAGAATTATTACACACTTCTCCATGACTCTGGCGAGCTGAGCTTGCGGGTCATCATCTTCCAGTCTTGACGGCAGCTTGATCAGACGAGATGACTCTCGGCGAACCAATCCAGCTCGAAGAGGTCCAGGAAGAATGCCCGAGGAGCTTGCTTCCAGAGTTGCCTTGGGCATGGAAGCATCCGACAGAGGTCCTACCTTTCCAGCGTCGGCAGAAAATGTCGGAACCTTCCCTGGAACAGGAGCTGCTATTGGTTTGGCAACCAGTAGCTCCGGGGGATACATTCGGTACAGTTCGACTTGGCCGCTTGATTTGCCGTGAGGCAACAATGTTCCAATCAAATTGAAGACGCCAATCGCATTCACGCCGCGACCATATACATTGTATGCACCGGAGGTGCTCTTACGGAATTTCATGACAATTTGCTGGTCGACGACGGTATCATATCGTGTACCTTTCTTCTTCAGTTGGAAGGAACCCTTGTACAAGGCAGAATCTAACGGGAACTCCTGAGGGATCACAGGAGGTGCTCCGGGCGCTGGATCTTCTGGTTTCTCGCCGTTCTTCTTTTTATTCTCATTGACAGCTTCCAACGCAAAATGGGGTTCTAGTCGAAAATTAAATGAACTTGTCTGGCCACTGGTAAAGTGTTCCCTCGTGACCGCCCATTTACCAGTGCATTGGTGAGATCCATCTTCGTTGAGCCTCAAAACTCCTTGCGACACGGCCGAGTAGCTAGTATTCGAAGGTGGTTGAATTGGCGCCAGCACCTCTCCATTGTCTCCGCCGGGAATCTCAACTTCATCTATAGTAAGCCGCGGTTCGGGGAAGGCGTGCTGTGAGGCTCTCCGTGCTGATTGCCCACCTTTGTTGATCGGAGGAGGTGCTGATGTGACTTCAGGCGTTCGAGTTTTGGTTTTGGGGGCCTTGAAGTGCCTGAAAATTGTCAGAATGTTGTCTTCAGTAAGAGAACCCGAAATGGTGTATTTTCCAAACGCATTTGAGCCGCGTCCTTCCACGTTGTGATATCCAGCGTTGTTCTTGGTAAAGCGCAGATTGACATCTCGTTCCGAAATGGTACTTCGGTTTCCGTCCGGACCAGTAAGGTGAAACCAGCCACTGTACTTTCCGGAAACGGGAAAGGTGGGACTTGGAATAGTGCTCTTGTGCTCGTACTCGAATCGATTGCAGAGACCTTTTTCATTTTGTGGATCATCTAGAAGAATATCGAGTCCACCTGACCACATTCCACTGATACGGTGCACAATATCTGACGCTCCCAAATCCTCAACAGGATCCTTTTCCACTTTTCCACGTAAACATACGACACCTTTCGAATACATCTTGCTGGGTGGCGGCAAAGATCCTTCATCGACCACAATTGTTTTCTTCTTCTTTGGCGCATCGGTACCTGCAGCTGGCGGAGCCGAGGGTTCGTAGCGCTTGCGAAGGACAATTTTATACTCGGTAGCACCACCAAGCCCTTCATGGGGGCTGGGGTGAGCAGTGCCGTTAATGTGGAAGGTTCCAAATTGATTTGTACCCTTGCCATCAACCTTATACTCTTCAATAGGCATTCCGCCATCATCCTTAGCATTGTCTACCTTGTTAAAGACAATGTTGACACCATGCTCCGTTATGACCTTGCTGCGTTCCTTTTGCTTGCCCTTGGAAGTTGTATGGAAGTAGGCGAGACTGAAGGATCCGTGGAATTCACCGTTCTTGGGAATAATCCTAGGATCTTCTTCCTTGTCAAGGTTTCGCAGCAACTCGAACCGCTGAGGAGAGAGATTCGAATTCTCATAGTTCCACATACCACGAATCACGTGGCGTCGCAGTTCAACGTTGTACGATAGAGTTCCGCGAAGGACCGGAGGTGGAGGAGCAGCATCGGCAACAGGAGCTTCAGCAGGAGTAGAATCAGATGCTGCTTCAGAAGAAACGGCAGTGGCTGCTCTAGCATCGGCAGTAGAAGTACTATTCTTGTCACTAGCTTCCACTTTTGCTGTTTCCAACGTTGAGGCGGTTGCGGTGGCACTAGCGGTTGTAGCTGGTGTTGGTGCAGGCTTTGCATCAGTAGATTGTGGCTTTTTGACATCTTCTTCCGTGACTTGATTAGACGAAATTGTTGCAGTTGGTGTTGTGGACGAGCTGCCTTCTCCATCGTCCGCAGCTTTGTTTCTCTCGAGAGTATCACCACCGCTACTAGTATCCTTGCTTCCTTCTGTGCCTGTATGAATGTTGTCAGCTACTGCTTCCATATCAGCTAAGATGTTGACAGCCTCCTCTTCTTTCTTAGAAGTTTCAATGGTAGTACCAATGTTGCTAGAAACATTTTCCTCGGCGTCCTCCATTTCCATGTCGTCATCACCTCCCCCTTTCATGACGTCTGCACCGGCTTCTAATGCAGCAGCTGCTGTCGCAGCCTTCGGTGAATCTACATCTACATCTACATCCATAGCAACTTGTTCATCGCCCTTGCTGCTATTTGCTTCATTGTCTTCTTTGGCTGTATTGGCTGCTGGTGTAGAGTGTCCCTCGTCCTTCGGATTGTCATCTAATGGTTTCGTGACAGCATCTGCTGCAGCGCCATTTGTTTCCTTTGGTCTATCTTCCTTCACAGCAGGACCGTCCTCCTCCTCCTTACTGGCCTCGACGTTATGCGCGTCAGAGCTATCGGTGCTCTCTCCTTCTTTGTCTTTAAGTGTGGTAGTATCAGCTACTGTTGCATTCGTTTCTTCATCCTTCTTTTCGTTGTTGGAGTTGTTGTCTGTTTCAAGCATGAGCTTTGCTTACAGTAAAAGCCAAGTTTAAGTTTCTTGTCTTGAGAGTGTCTGTAAAGAGACGAACTTTGTTTGGAAGACACTAAAATAAGTTAAGAAGGAGAGGCGCACGTCTAGTAGCAGAGGCACGATACGATTGCTCCTGTAATCTAGTTGTGTGTTTTTGGAGGGTGCTGATAGTGGCTTTTGCTGCAGCTACACTGCGGTGTTGGCTGCTCGGGTTGGTTTTCCGTGGTGGATTTTGCGTGTGGCCGCTAGGAATTGAGCCCATAACCCATTAAAAACTTTACCGGCGTGGCTTTGCCTAGGTATGGTACAACATGGTTTAAAATTAGTCACGTTCTCCGTGTAGTACTACAGTAGTAGTTTTTCCAAAAAATAGCTACGATGTCATTAACAGTAGTCTACCAGGTACAGTACAAGGGTCTACCCCTTCTTCGCTCACTGAATCATTTTAGATCAGCTAGACTACTACTCTACTATATAGCTAGACTAAAGTCGAGTAGATGAAAAATATTTCGTAGCAAACACCTACTCGAGTAGTCTAGCTAGTTGCAACTATTACCAACCAAACATGAAAATAGATGGATAATAAAGTTGAAGTTCGCTCGCTACCTATTGTGATTTAAATTTGAAGTTCACTCGCTACCTGTTGTGATTTGTAATTTCCTGATCTAATAATATCGACTTTCCTTTCTTCTCCAAATCGAGAAATTTTTCATTGCATCCCTCCCTCCTCGTACACGTACTCCAACAACACAGCTTAACGAGTAACGCTATTTTCTTGCAAACATTGTCCAAATGATTACATCATTCCACCTTGTTGCATCTGCGCCATGGCGGCTTGCATCATGGCAGGATTGAGACCACCAGGCATGCCACCGGCTCCTCCGCCGCCACCCATCATGCTCATCATATTTTCCATCATGTTCATCATGGAAGGAGGTGGCTGAATGTTGAAATAAACTTTGCCAATTTTCGTCGTGTAAGAATGAATAATTTGGGCTTTGTGAAATTTGTCAAGTTCCTTCTTGAAGGATCGGAGCAACCAGCTAAAGAGTGGACCCGTCCTAGCATCCTTTTCGCATACGCGCAACAAGGAACACGCAAAAACCAAATGAGACGGAGCTACGCCATCGTCCTTGCTAACATAGGATTTGATCAAATCCGTCTTTAGATCACGTGATTCGATTGGAATGTAGGCACGAGCCAGCTTGTTACCATCTCTCAAATTTTCCATGGCCACGAAACACAATATAGCTCGCGTAAACAGAGCATCTCTGACACCAGGAGGACAAGTATGTCCTTGCTTGAGTTCTGCTGCCGTAGGTGCTGGCAAGGCTGCCAACCATTCGGCAATCGCTTCTGGTTTTTCAGCAAGTGCCATATGAATGACGGCATCGCAACGAGCATCCATGATATCGTCTTCGTCTTCTGGACCAGCATCAGCCGCTTGCCCATCGGCTTCACTGCTGTGCGAATGCAGCAAGGTGGCCAAAGCCCAGGACTGTTGTCCCAACATTTCTTGAAGATCAAAATGCCCGTATCGGATGGTGCCGTATTCGCTGCTCCAATGGACGCATCGGCGTAACCAGTCTCGTTGCAATCGATTCAACCGAATAACTTCAATGGGACTCATGCCAGCTTGAGTGGCCTCTAAAGCCGACTTAAAAGCTGCGTGCAATTCTACGAGACGCTTCAACCAGTCGTCCGTCTCCTCGACGTGACACTCGGTAAAGACGTCTAACAAGAGGACCAACAGTTGGGACGATACCGAGACGCGATTCTTTTTCGTGAGAAGTGTTAGGGCAGTCGAATAAGCCAACTCGGTAGCACCATTAACGTCTTTGGATGCAGCTCTTTTACGAACCAATGACTGGGCCAATTGCAAGGCTTCGTAGGCTTGTTCTTCTGATTTGTCATCGCTCTCCAAGAGAGTCTGGAGTTGGCGGGCAACGGCATCTTCTTCGCCACCAGCAGCTGCCTTTTTCTTGGCCAATTGCTTCTTGCGTCGAGCAGCAGCCGCGGACATGATTATTATTAACTATTTATTTGGGTTTGGCTTGGCTTGAAGGACTGTCGGAATACTTACAACTTATAAGTATTACGAGTATTTATAGAGTTGCTAGAGTAGTCTAGTACTACTGCCTAGCTAGTAGTATCTACTACTAGTAATAACGAGAGCAATGCGTGATGTTGTATCCTCTATCTGTTGTGATGAGTTGTGAACACACACCATCGGCCGTCCAAGTGGAGCTGACGTCTGTCCGCTCTACGTTAATACGTGACTGAGTCTCCGACTCACTTTTGGACACATTTATTCACCATTCTACTAGTAGTGTTTTTTAGAGTAGACTAGGGTCTAGCTAGTAGACTACGTTTATTATTCCTTGTCACTCTTTTTGCGAACAAACTCTACAAGTATTCTGCATCTAGGAACCTTCCAATGAGACAATACGTTTCCCTCATCAAAATTGCTTTCCATTTTCTATTCTCACAGTTTCAGTGGCTACTTGTACATCCTTAGGATCGATCAAGCCAAACCATTGGTCACACGCTTTTTGTGCTTCGGTCAACAACTCAACCAAGTCTCGAGCATCTATCCCAGCATCATTCCCGGATTGGTTCTTTCGCGAGACTTGATACTCCAATTCAGCTCGGGCATCGTCCATTGCTGTTATGATTTGGTTCCGATAAAGATATCGTAATCCCATATCACTAGTAATGACTTGTTTCAATTCTGGCAACTTGTCTTCCCGTACCATGTTTGATTTGGTTTGCTTGTCAACATTCAATCGATAGGCATTACCAGAAAAACTCAAGACATCTGTATAGGCATTCAAAGCTGCCCGAATTTCATTGTTCCGTTCTTGCTCCTTCTCGCTACGTTTGAGGGCTTTCCACGTACGCACATCACCATCTCGAATCAGGAACCGTTGGAACGGAAGGTCGCCTGGCATGGGCCGGTAGGATTCGAGGTATTGCTTTGCTGGGGATTTTGGAACATCTTGGAGCTGAAAAGATCCTACATAATCTTGAGGCTGCAAAAGGAGATTCTGGAGTTCCAACACAACGCTGTCTCTTTTGCTGTCGGATAATTCAACAGGAGAAGTTCTTGCTTCTTCCAATTCATTGGCAAGCATCAAAGCCCGATCGATGGTAAGTTTAACGCGAGTAGCCGGAAGAAGAGCTTCGTTGGCAGCAAAGGGTTTCGTCGGTGGTAAATTGATCGCCGATGCTGCCTCTGGTAGTATTGCAATGCCCAATATTCCCCGAAGGAGCTCCCTTCGTTTGATTTCGATGCTGCTTTGATGATGATGTGACCTGGTTAACGTTGGTATCCAACACGAGACGCTCTGCGATATTATTATTATTATCATTGCCACCAGTGTTGCGAGAGACGGATGAAGAACATTCCGTTGAAAATTCAGCATACTTTCGTTCTTTCGCTTTATTCTTTCATTCGCTAAATACCACGCTTTCGGTCTGTTGTTTGTTTGGAATAGTAGTATGCTGCTATTGCTTCTTACCTGGTACCTGTTCGTTGTTGCGTTTTTTTGAGTTGCTGCGACTTCTGAAACAAAGGACCGTATCTTATTATCAGGCGTCTGATGAATGAATGAGCGTCCTACCTATTGGTGAGGATATGAATTGAGATAATGTGCGTCTTCCTTTTTGCGAGTCACGAACACATTTTCGATCCAAAAAACCATTGTAGAAAAAATAAGTCAACAATCCGATTGTTGATTGTTGCTTGTTGACTTGCTTTACAAAAAATTAGAATACATTTAATTTTTACCAACTTATAAATGCAAAGCATCCATTGTTTTCCGAAACCGTAGCAACTTTGGGCTGTAGACTTCATATAGTTTCTGGAGTCCCCCGAAGAAGATCGTCAGCCGCAGATAAAGTTGCCTACAGTACATACCACACAGAGTCCATTACACACATCACGATGCGTGAATTTACAGCGTTTCTGCCATTTCTGATGGTAGCAAGCCACCTGACAGTAGTGTGTCCTTTTGCTGGTCCTTCTCTCATCGCCGCCAAAGTACCGTCTTCCAGATTATCTATGATTCAACCAGTGCCTTCTAATTCGGAGTCGAGAATATCTGACAAAGTAGTATTATCCGACCATGCTAGTGATGCAAAGAACAAGCCTCATCGATTACGCAAAATTATCCAAAGAAAATCCAACAAAACGAACAATCAGCAATCTACAAGAATACCAGAAAATTCCAACCAAAACTACAAAAAGGCGGAACAAGTAGAAAAACAATTACTGTTGTCGCTGGGTTCTCTCCAAGAAGCTGCGTCTGGTACGAGCGCTTTGTTTACCAAATACTCATCATCCAAGACACCGTCCGAAATCGATACTTCTTCCAACAGCAATAGTATATCGGGTCTTTTATTTCCTTCCATTCGAGAATGCAATGCTGCACTCGCTACGTTTGGTGATTCGGATGAACTGTTACGGGCCCTGAGAGTTTTTATGAAGATGCGCAAAGCCGCTGTCTTGGCTCACACCCTTCAAGCATCCAGTGGCTGGTCCTGGCTGGTACCCACACCAACGCTGGTCACTTACAGTACCATCATGAGTCGAGCCAACAAGTGCGGAAAGCCACGCGTAGCATTACGAATGTGGAAATTAATGCAACAGCAGCAACAGTTCATCGCTGGAAATGCCAATAATGCCAGGATAGTTCCGGACATTAAAGCGGCCAATATATTAATGAACTCATTTGCCAAGCTGAAGAATGTTGATACGGCGCGTGACTTATTGCAGCAGATGAAAGGATGCGATAGCAAGGATGGATCATCCTATTTATGGGGCGACACCGATGACGAAAATGAACATACCAAAGTCGTTTTGGAGCCCAATCTGATTACTTACAATACTTTGCTGGATGCCTGTCACAAGGCGGAAGATTTAGATGCCGCCCTGGAAGTCATGCAAGAACTAAAGACGACAGCAGGTCTGACCCCAGATGCCTGGTCATATACGAGCTTGATTGCGGCGGTGGCTCGAAAAGCAAGTACCGCCAGTGGTATGAACGACCCCTCCCTGGCGTTCGAATTTCTTGAAGAGATGGTAGCATTAAATGTCCAACCAAACGGCATGACATATTCGGCTCTCATCGATGTCTGCGGACGATGTAAACGCTGCGACTTAGCCCTACAGGGGTTACGTATGATGCTGCGGCAAAAGGCGGCGGATCAAGAATACTTGAGGCAAAGTCGTGATCAGGAGCAACAACAGCACCCGAAAAAGATCAGCTATAAGGGTAAGCCCGAAAATTACATTCTTCCCAACGAAGTTGGTGCTTGGACTGCAGCAATAAATGCGCTAGGAAAAGAAGGGAGGCTACGGAATGCAATGCGATTATTTGATGCCATGCCGAATTTTGGAGTACTCCCCAACACAGTCACGTGTGGGTGCTTGACAGATTCTTTGGTCAAGCATGGAAGGACTGCAGATGCCCTCAAGGTGCTCCGTTATATGGAGGATAAAGGAATTGCTCCCTCTGAAGTTATGTATACGTCTTTAATGAGCAGCGCCGGTCATTTAGCCGAATTGGAAAATAAAAACGAATACCTTGCGGAATTCATTAGCAGGGAAGGCAACAAGCCACTCCTTCGAGACGAAGAAAGTAATGCAGAAAGCTACAACGTTTCAGGCCCTCCTTGCAGCGCTATTGAAGTGTATACTGTACTAATGAAGAGCCTAATGGAAGATCAAGAGCAGCAACAAGCAAAAGACAGTGACATGGCCCCACGAAGTAACAAAGAAACCCAGGAAGCGAATGCTCACTCGCTCATTAAAATATTTCTTGTCTTTCAAGAAATGAAAAACTCGGGAGTACAACCAGATTTGGCCTGTTACAATGCCCTATTGCGAGCGTGTGCGCGAGCAGGCGATATCAGCCGTGCGCAGAGTGTCCTTCAGCAATTACAAGAGGATCATTTGGAACCCAACGACTCGTCCTGGCGACAGCTAATTCGGGCGGCCGGCAAGGCTAATCGAACTGATGTTGTGATATCTACGTGGAGACAAGCCATGTCCTATTCGTATGATATCAAGAGTGTTCTAGGCGGGAGCTTCAATTCTCAACTTCGAAGCACCCAGTGGACGCCGAGTACCTCAACCTTTTCTGCCATGATCAAAACACTGCTTCAGCGAGCAGCAGATCCCAACTTGCAGCAATTTGAAAAGCGGCGAATTTACCATAAAATTGTTATCATGTATGTACGCGTAATGTCGGGCAACAAAGATGGGCAACTAGGAATGCATCGGATCGATGCTGGCGAGCTTCTCCAGGATTCAAGAGCTATGCTGCTCATTCTCCAGGCAATTGTATCGCTTGACTGGCTGACCCCAACTGATGGTACTGTGCCCAACGCTGTGGAAGAAAAATCCAAGTTGCATTTTTTAGCCGCGCGTATCTTGGCCCTCGAAGCGTTTCAGGATATCACCACGGCTCAAAGGCTAAGCCGCAGCAACTATCGTGCATTGAACATCGCGCAGGGCTGGGTGGACGATGGCCTCGCTTCAAAAATGTTCAGACCCTGACGTTCTCAATGGCTGACCAATTCTTTGAGATCATTTCGGTCGACCAATAATAAGGTGCTAAAGCTACTCCTAATGCAAATGTATGTGGATGCTTTTAAGCAGAATTCGTGGATGTAAAGCCGTTGACTAGGTTCTTATCTTGCAGATGCAAATACGCTCAGTTATAATTCATACTATCATGCTATAGGAGCATGTCCATCGCTGGCTTACAGTTTTTCTTAGACAGAGTTCCGCACAATCTGGGCGCTCTCACGGGGAGAAGAGTCAGGGGAAGTTTCCGGGAGGTACTCGTCCTCCAATTCCTGGTGCTGGAAAGGGGCGTCGCCTCGAAGGACTCTTCGTCTCCCATTGGCGACATATCCTACAATCAAGACGAAGATTAAGAGACCTCCACTAACCACTCCGGCAATAAGGGGGCGAACACCTGTATCACTTGTGCCCGAAGAAATGAAATTATCACCGGTGGCAGTGGAATTTGGGTCCTCGCCCAAAGCCGCCGGAGGCAACACTGGCTGCGGCGCCAAATAAGCAACGCGAGCGACTCCAGGAAGGTCCGCATCATAGTCTCCCATCTCTTCATAAAGAGCCAAGTATGCGAGATAAGAAGAGAAGGCAACGTTGCGATTGCCATTCAAAATGTAAAGCACATCTGCCTTCATGACCCAGCAATTGGCACCGGCGACAGTTGCTGTGTTGCAAGGGCCTATAGAAGTATCATTTGGGGAGTCGATTAGACACAACAACAATAAAAAACCATAAATTTGTATCACCATACAGTAGACTTCAGACTTACGGTCAAATGATGAAGAACTCAGAAGATACCGGTTCTCAAAGGGAGAATAAGAGTTCTCGATGCTCGAATACCCAAGGCGACGAGACGAAAGAGTCTCCAAGACGCCGCTGTCGGAAGCTCCCAGAGATGCCATAACGGCAGTAACGAAGATCTTTTTGTCAATGTCAGCTTTAAATTCTTCCGTATCATTGAAAAATGCTTCAACAACATAACGAATCTCTAGACGGACCGTTGTAGTGCGACCGATAAAAAGAGGCTCCACCACAATGACACTTTCTGCGTCGTCATCAAGGTCAAAAACAGACGATGGAGTAATTCCTGAACCCGTTCCACCCGCTGTCGGAGTGGGACTGAGAGTTGGCAGACTTTCACTGCCGTCGAATTCAGACGTTGGTGTATTTGTCTCAGTTGGAACAGCCGACGTTGTTGGACGACCAGATGTTGTAGGAGCTTGAGTCGGGACTCCTGCGTTGGGAGAAGAAGTTTGGGTAAACGATGGAGAAAAAGTACCTCCAGGAGGAAGGGAGGGCTTGCTGGAACTCGAGGGAAGTGACGTAGATGGAGTACCAATAGAAGGAGCATTAGAAGTGCCAGCCGAAGGAGCACCAGGATTACCGACCGAAGGAGCACCAGGAGTACCGACCGAAGGATCGCCAGGATTACCAACAGAAGGAGCACCAGGTGTGCCACCAATCGTGGGAAACGCAGGTGTGCTCGGAACACCGATCGCGGGACCACTAGGACTACCAACAGAGGGAGTACCAGGGACAACAGCACCAATCGAGGGAGCCGAGGGTGCGCTTGGAAAACCTTCATCGTAGGACATGAAGAAGGACATGGACATTTCATGCACAAAATCTTCTTCATCTATTTCAGTAAACCTGCAAAACGAAATGATAGAAATGAGCGAATAAGAGTCTGAGTACGACACAAGCAGTGTCAGCATTAAGTAACGTCATCTTTGTTTGGTTGTTACTTACTCCAACTCATCCAGTATGGTGGATGGCTTAATCTTTGACTGTCTATTCTTGATTTTCAGCATGCTCATCTTGACGCCCTTGGCGCCCGTGAGGCTCTTGCTTGAATTTGCAGACGACGTGCGCTTCAAAGAGAATCCACGAAGAGCAGTGCTACGACCGAACTCCATTCCAACATGGGCAGGCAAGGTATCAGATGTCGCCATGTCAATTCCAATAGACACGGCAAGAAGAAACAACATCCTCAAGTTCATTGTTGGCTTTTATTTTAATTGTGCTAGCACTCAAACAGGTGTATGGATTACAAAGACTCAACAACAGCAATGTGCTTTTGCGGAATTTTATGCCGCCGTCTATGGAGATCTCGTCAATACATTTGAGTAGACGCCTTCAAAATCTGAGCACGTTATTTGAATTGAATCGTCCCAGGAACCGCACCTTGGCTCATGGTTTTCCTTCATGTGTTTGCATATTTAGGAAGCGTTTCAAACGGGAATTCGAGTTCAACCTTTTCTTGTGTCCATGTGGTTTCTGTGTTAGCAATAGACATTGGGAGTAACGAACGCGTCCGAACGGTGTTTGGAAGTGTCCCAGGAAAACGCACCAATCCTTCGTGTCTGCACCGTTGTACTACCAACGCTTATCGCTAAGCTGGTTTTTTAAGCGACTCCTACTTCTCTTTGTGACTTCGAACGAAGACTCCGCATTAGGAATGTTGGATGCTGCAGGTTGAGTCGCACCTGCAGGAACCTCCAGCGGACCATTTGAATCTCAAGGCTAGTGTCAGGCAGGTATAATTACTCTAGAGTCAAAGAGAGTTTGCTCGGAAATCTCGTAGCTGCTGGTAAATTGCAGCCCGGAAAGCTTACTAGTATTGATTCGAACTGTGTGAATTGTTCACTCGTCGGCTGACACTTCTGTAAAAACATTGTGCGCAGTCTCATTTTTATTATTAATTTTATCATCACCATAACGTGGAAGGTCTACTTACTGGACTACTTTGGTCAAACTTTGTCAGTTTTGCTTTGGATTAAAACCAAAATAAATACTTTAGTCTGCTCTAGTAAAGATCATTAGTACCACAGTAATGATTTCGTGGGGCCATCAAGAAAAATCACAGTCCATCTTCTTTCTCGCGACGAGCAATACCGGATCTCATCAACAGCAGCGATAAACTCTTTCAGGATGAAAAGCTGGTGTTTTCACCTATTGACTATCTTCTTCCATTCGGTTTTCCAGAAGAATGTGCTTCTATCGAAACTCCCACGTCTCCAGCCTCTGACACATATTATATCGTCAATTTGTTTTGTAATCGTTACCTCGAAAATGACTATTCTGAACTCCGAAATGCACTCAGCTATCTCGATTCGAGAACCTCAGCGGTACTGACAGTAGTAAATTCTTTCTCTACTCCGAAGAGAGCGGTATCCCAACAGACAATCCTGCCTTGATTGTTCAGCTTTTGGATGACCTAGCACGAAAAGACTCAAGGAAACCAAAAAAAGTATTATTCGTATCCGTCAGAGTGAAGTTAGGAAATACAGTTGAATTCAACGGACCATCCTTTACCAAAGGAAACTTTACTATGTTGGCAAATAATTCATAATATTCCACTGCTAGTAGCTATCTTTTAGTACTACTGTAGGAGTAGTACTACAGTAGTCCAGTCTACCGTAAAAAGCTAATGTGGAGACTATTTGAATATTAGAGTAAATATTAGATATTATAACTAGAGTAGGAGACTAGTGGTGTGTGTGTATAGGAAGCAGGCACAGGCACACGACCTAATAGAGTAAGACCTAACTCCTGAGTCCTATGGCAGTCCACCTGGGCTTAATTTGCTACGACACCATTTATTTATTCTAGTAGACCCACTCGCATTGTAGCGGTAGAATTCAAAGAGGCATAGGTCATTCCCTGCCTGTGGTGTACTGTACTGTACTGTAGTTAGAACAGGAGTACAATAACCCTACTTCTTTCGTACCAGGTACTGTAGGAGGTAAAAATAAATCAAGTTGGATTTTTCTCGTCCGTCTTCAAGCAAGATGATAAAACGAGGTGGAGCCATCATGAACCATGATTGACAATGCATTTCCTACGAGTAACTCGAACATGAAACCAATCGCTCCAGGTATTGTCCAAATTGCTCTATTGGCATCCTCATTGATAAAATCAGTAAGGAAGACTGATGCATTTGTTGCCAAGCAACAACTTTCAACATCACTTTCAATGTGTTTGCAATGGCACCAATACAACAACAACCAGAGACAAAAGAACACAGTCTTTAAGATGAACACCGTCGAGATGGATACAGCAGATCTGATAGAAAGAGAATCGTTTAAGGAGAACAAGAATACGACTCGTTTTGCAAGCCCACTCCTGGAATTTGGATACCTACCAGCCGTCAACGAATTCGAGGAGGGAATCACTTCTACCAAGCCACTGCTACTTTACATTCCAGGATTTGATGGAACGTTTCTATCTGCATTTTTTCAATACCCTGAGCTGCATACCGAATTCGAAGTCCGTTGTCTCGTCTCAACCATGGAAGACCGATCCAGCTTTGATGATCTGAAGAACGTAGTCCTTGATTTTCTTGTCAAGGAAGCAACAAGCATTGATAGCGTTGTCAATGGTACAAAGTCGACACCTTCCACTTATCAATCTACCAACGACGCGCAACAGAAAGATGAACCTGAGATCAAAACAACAATGCCCGACATATTATCCGGCCTATCCAATCAACAAAAGCAAGCCATGTCACTTTCGGCCTATCAGAGAACCAGTCAGCCAACAAGTGAGCTACGGCCCGTCTATTTAGTGGGCGAGTCGTTCGGAGGACTCTTGGCATCCGAAGTGGCGCTAGCTGCCCTAGATTCTATCGTGAGTACTAGCAAACCAACCATCAATTTGCAAGGTCTCGTTCTGGTCAATGCTGCTACATGCTACCATCGATCCCGACTTGCTGCCGAGGGTCCTTCAGTGGCACGCCTTCCCAAGTTGCTGTACGTTTTTGGTATTCTGAAATTACTTCCCATGTTTACTGACAAGATATCGCTAGCTCAGCTCTTGGTCATCTTCAAAGGCGAGGCCTTACCTAGTCTCATCGATAATCCTACCCGTGAAGCCTACATGGGACGGTTTGCACTGTCTTTGCTTAATTTACTGCAATTCATTCCCCAGGACACTTTTCAGTGGAGGCTGGAGCAATGGTTAGATGTGGGTTGTCAGCGCATGGAAACAACCCTGGCCCAGTTGGCCGATCGTGCCAGAGAAACAGGTCTCAAAACGTTGATCGTGGCCGGTGAAAACGATTTGACGCTGCCGTCCATTGCGGAAGCGGAACGCTTGGTCCAGCTCTTACCCAACAGTCACGTGCACATCGTGCCAGCTGTTGGTCACGCCAATACCTGTGGAACCTGTTTGGACTTGGCAGCAGAAATGAGAAAACACTTTTCCGAACTGCAAATGAACAAGAGACGAACTGCCATGAAAGATATTGCGTCCAAGGGTCAAGGCATTTATTACGGCATGGAGCCTCGCTATGACGGAAAGAGAATTGGTCTGAGTCCTCTTTCGTATTGGGCCAAGGAGTACCATCGAAAAGTATACAATCTACCATCCTAACAGAATTACTGTTTCACAGCTCCAATACTTCTCCTGAACTACGCTAGCTACTAAATGAATGGTCAGTAAAATTGATATTTTTGATCAACATAATGTTAGAAATAATTCTTCTTTGTTTCCCTGGTTTGTTTCGAAATTTTGCACGTGTGCTTGACCCTGTATGTTTTGTGTTTTGGCGTATTATTGTTGAATTTTGAGAACTTGATCATCCGAACGGATACATTTTTTACAGAAGAAACCATCGTCGTCCTTTCTTTTACCATCCCTTCTTTTGATGGTGTCTAGATTCAATTTCTCTTCACGACAGCATAACTCTCCGTTCTAACTCTGCTCGATTCCTTCACTGCTTTCCGTGTTGTAATTCAATAACTTCTCAATCAGATCCACATGTGTCAACATCATTCTTCGGCAACAGTATCGCTTCAAGCCCAATTCATCTAGTGCATCTCTGTGTATAAATACCGTATTGTACACGAGAATAGTCATGAGCTTACGGAAGGATATGCCCCAAATGCGAGCGAGATAAACATACAACATACAGCCAAAATGTATCTTTCTTACCCTTCAGAGAAATCCGCTTGCAAGAGACTGAGGTAGGTTTCCCACTTGTTCCCAATAATCTTGCCACAGGTAAAGCATCGTACAGGGATTATCATCTCTGCTGTCTTTCTTTGGTCTTTCTTTGGTCTCTCTTGTTGTTTATGTAAGTTACTATGGATTCTCCTACCAGAATGCTTTGATGGAGTTTGCTCTTTTTCTGGACTTTTTAAAATTCGTGTTGTTTGTGGCTTTTTGTTTTGGTTCAGTCTAAGGCCTCATGACCTATTGATCTGGGATGCACTTTGACGTATCTTTGCTCGCTGCTCGCTACCATCGATGCATTTCTCGCTCCTCCAGATACCAGATACCTTCCATCATCATACTTCATGATGTACTGGACACTGGACCTGGAATAGAATATTCTCCATTGAAGGCCATAGCACGCTGATTAATCAGTATTCCTGAGTACTTACACAAGCTAAGCAAACAGACGTATTTGGTAATAGCTTTCAAAAACCTAGTTTCAAGAGCATCTGTGATATCCAAGAGCAATACTGGGAATTCATCTCTTAATATCAATCCTTCAAGAACTAATAATAACCGTTTTTTCTTTCCGAGAACGAATTGAAGCTCTAAAACCTAAGCAGGTCAACGTTCACGATGGTACAAGGAGCAGGATTAAAAAATCTTAAAAAGGCCAGCAAATCCGCTGGGTCACAGCGTCACAAAGGTGCTGGGAAATATCAAGCGAAAGGACGCAAACAAAAAAATGCATGTCGACCTCATGCCGTCAACGCGGCGAAGCCTCAAGTGTCCATTTCAAAATCCATCAACAAGAAGAATGAATCGGTAGTGGCAGCCAAGGCAGTGGCGTGTGGTATGAAATTTAGCTTGACAGATTTGACCGACAAGGGTACAAAGGAACAAAAAGCACAATTGAAAGCACGTGACAAGAAGCAGGATAAATCAACCAAGTTGACAGGTCGTCTGAAAGACCAAATTGCCAAATTGAAGCAGGGGACCAAAACGCGGTAGTTTAAGCGTTTGCAATGTACTGGTATAATGCACAAAGAAGCGAATGAAAGAAATGGTTCTAAAGGAATGTTGAATGTTATGTAGGAATATATATTGAAAATAGAATTATATGCCTGTTTCATAGTTTTACTCAATGTTTCCTTCGTTTGGATGAACTGTTGCGATTGCGATACTCTCGTCCATTCCACAATCAGCAGAAAATTAATTGTAAGTAACACTACCAACTTTCATCCGAATATCTTTGAACATTAGCCCGCTTCCTGGTTTTGGTGTAAAGACAACGCACATCCATGCATGCAGTGGAAAATGGATCATTTTCTCTCTTGCAGGATGGACAAATCCATGATTTCTTGCTATCAGCGTGTTCATTGAAATTCTCCAATGTGGTCAATTTTTGAGTTTTTTGCTTCTTCTTCTTCTTCTTCTTCTTCTTCTTTTTTGATGGTTTGTCATTAATGATGGAATGATATACTCTACTCCCAGAACACTTTTCAGGTACCGACACAAGGCCAGATACAGATTGATCATCATTTTTGCCCGATATACAACTTCTCCTTTTGGCTTTTTTGAGCACACATTTAGCATTAGAATATACCCCTTCGTCACGCGTAATGATCCTACGTAGTATTTCCTCGCGCTGGTCTCCAAGACTCATGCGATTATTATTTTTGCTGCATGTATTGGTCTTGCCTTTTTTCTTTGCCTCCATTTGTTTGTTTGAAAAGCCTGTCTATCATAGAATGATGGCGGTTTTCTCTTTCTGATATCTGTTAGAGTGCTAGACGTACTTTCTCGTAGCTGTCAACACATGAATGCCAACGCTGCAGAACTTTATTGTACAGAAAACTTGATTTCAGGACAGAGACACACAAAAACGTGTAGACTCCAAATTTTGGGAATAAAGTGGCACACTCTGATGATGACCGCGGAAGCAGTTGCGCTCAACATACAGTTGGAAACTCTATTGTACAAAACCTTGTTTTCAGGACAGGGACACATGAAAACGTGTTGACTCCTAATTTTGGGAGCAAGATGAACACTCTTGGACGATGACCGTGGAGGCATATGTGCCTACCCTACCTGTAACAAAGCAAGGAGAAAATCTGTGGTCACAAGACTGGGCGTAGCATGCAAGCGCAAAGGTGGCGAACGATACCTCGTCCTGGGTGCACACAGTGTTCAATCTTTAATTGCGGTCAAGACATCCTTCCATTCCGTCGTCCCAACTGCAGTAGTAGTTACAGATCCACCATTTTTCACATATTCTAGCCAATTTTTCTAGGTTTTCTGCTCTACTCCTCTACGAGGAATCATCAGATAATATGAGTAGACTACTACGGTAGACTACTACTCTACTCTACTAGCTAGAGTCTACTTTTTATTTTTTAGTGCTGCCCACAGCGAAACCAGTGAGAGTCTACATTTCAGATTAAACAAAAGGGTTACGGTTAGCCTTTCAAACTGTTACGTTATGTTTGGCACGCGCGCAATGTCTCTCATTCTCGACCAACCAGGTAGAATGTGTGGTCTTTTTTTCCTCTTCTCCTCCCTACTACGGTACCAGTAGACTGCTGCTAGTAGACAAGTACTCGTAATATGAAGTACCTTAGTTCAATGCTTTATTCCGAGGTGGCATAAATGGGAATGGCAAAAAGTAATAACAGGCGACGGCATCTATAGAACTTTCAGAGGACCATACATTACACTGGACAGCAGATACGTCGCTAATCTGACGAGAGGATTTGTTGACCAAGAGATCATTAAAAGGCGAAACAAGGGAGACGGAAAAGACCCGAGTTAAGACATACATATCTGATATTTTTTGGGAATTCCACGCAGCTCTGACACTCTCATTATTCCATCCAGTTAGAAACGGTACCACACGCATCACATCCACAACCACCAACTACATAGAAACAGTGCCATGCTCTTGATGACATCTTCCAACACCTCCGAGCAACATAACATGTCACGAGAAGACGAAGAGGAGAAAACTTCACCCAGTAAAAAACCCATCAAGAAGGAATACTCCAACGGACATTGCCTCCAATCCAATCCCTCCTCTGCAACTGCAATCACTTCTACCACACATTCTGGTACTAATAGAGTTCAGTATGGAGCTCCAATAGAGGTCGAAACTTCGGGGATCTTTCCACAGGCGGGATCAATATTAGGGCCCTACTTTTGTTTGGGGACATTGGGCAAGGGAACCTTCAGCAGCATTCACAAATGCATCAACCTGGATTACGGTCATCGGTCTTTGCTATCACCATCACAAGAAGTTTCCAGCTCCAACTCCTCTGATGCTGCTACTACTGGAGCCTTGATGAACCTCAAGAGCAACAGCGAAAAAGTTCGACTAGCGGCTGCCAAGGTGGAATTGAGTACCTTTGTCAATTCGGGTGTCTTAATGGGAGAAGCACTGGTATTGCATTTTCTGGATGAAGCCTTGCCAAAAGGGACTGTCCCAGTCTATTTAGGGCACTACACATCGGGAGACGCGGCAGCTATTGTTATGGAGTATTTGCCTGGAGAAGATATGCACCAGCTTCGTGAAAATCGTAACGCCCAGAGTCCGACTGGACGCGCTCCGAGACGCCTGACCATTGATGATGCCGTGTATCTGACGGCGGATGTTATGTTGCCACTGTTACAGCAAATGCACAAGGTAGGAATTGTTCACCGTGATGTCAAGCCATCAAATTGTGTCCGATCGAAGGGACGGAAATTTTGTATGGTTGATTTTGGATTGTCCAAGAGTATTGTGGTTCCTTCAGATTCTGGATATGCAGATAAAGACCACCCATGGCCAGTCGGTCAGCCCTGGCTAATTCCGCCCTCGGATAATTCCACAACTACTGCAGCAGCGAATGGAGATAATGACAAGGCAGGTGCCAAGCCACAGCCTACACACCAACCAGGCTGCTTTCGCAAGGAGAGAACTAGTGCTGATTTTCGTGGAACCTCCATGTACGCAAGTCCACGGGTGCATCAAGGTCGCGATTACTGTCCGCGAGACGATATTTGGAGTCTGCTGTACGTGTTTTGTGATTTGGTGAGCGGAGGATTGCCGTGGATGTCCCATGCTGCCAATCGTGATCGAGATATGTGCCAGAAAATCAAAGAACAAGTTCACGGATTGTCAAACAACGGGACCAATGGAAATAACTTGGACATGACCGAAAAATTGTTGATGGGCGATGACTATCATGTAGCCCTGTTCAAGCACGAGCAAAAGGTAGAAGCCAACAAGGATAATCCCGATGCGAAAACGGATCTTTCCAACTTACCTAGGCCCTTAGACATGTCGACAGATAAGACTAAGATCAAGTTGCTTCGTCAGGCTTTTTCGCATTTGGCCAAGCTGCAATTCTGGGACCAGCCGGATTACAACCTGATTCGACGATGTATAAGGGTTTTTTTGGATGAAGAGGGTGCTATTGGGGAAGCTGGTGACATCGAAATCGAATGGCCAACAATCGAAAAAAGTGATAGCAAGCTCGACAAAGCAGCCCGTAAGAAACGGAAAAATGAATCGGTCAGTAAGTCAGATGACTTGCCTACATGGGAGTTTGATCAAGAACAGTGCGACTCGGAAGTGGAAAATGATCCTTTGGTTGACAGTGAGATCTTTGACGGTATCATAGTAGCGCCGTCACCACCAGAAGGGTCCAATAATAATGGAGTATCGGAACCTGAAAAAGCAGTCAGACGATTGCCTCTGGAGAAGCAGTTTCGTATTGCTCAAATGGAATACCACGCCAAGAACCCCGCCACGGCACTTCCTCATATAGTCCTTCAAGATTGGATGAAAGTGGCGATTCCCTTGCTCTACCAAAGTTGGGATGCAAAAGCGTACGAGAGCGGGGGCCACCGGACATCAACCGATGGATACCGAAGGGAGCACTATCTAGAGCTTGTCGAAAAGTGTATAGCGTGGGCCGAAGTATTTCACAACTTTAGCAAGAAGGAGTTCTTGGGGCGTTTACCAAGTGTTTCATCCACATTCAAAATTGAGGAGCGAGAAGAGCCGCCCTTAAAGAAACGACAAATTGTGTCCACTCTGGGAAATTCTTCGCTGTCTTGTTCGACAGATCTTGCATCTGTATCGAAGGTGCTTTTTGGTCTGAAAGTAGCTAGCAAAGCTGAGCGCGCCAAAAGTTTTGCCCCACCTCCACTACTGTCATTTGGTATGAGCAGATAAGACGTAATTGTTGAAGGCACATTGAAGGTACGCTGGGTAAAAGTCGGGCCATCATGCTTGGTTTTGTATTTATTTGTAGCGATGAATTTGAAAGTCTTGAACTGTGGCGCATCTTTGCGTTGCTCTCCTCTCGGATTTTCTTGATATGGTATACGGAATCCTCGCGTGTTGCAAAAAAGAAGAATTCAGATAATTCTTATTCAATTATAAAATTTTGTGAACACATCAAAAGCACTTTCTCTGAACAATTGAAACCGCGCCCCCCCGGAAGAAAAAGACGCCGGGGGAGCAAAAGCGACAACTCGACACTGTAGCTAAAATAAAGTATCCTTCACTTTGCCCTTGAAAATTGTCAAACATCTGATTGTCATTCTATTTCACTGAAAATATACTAGTCAGTCAACGAACAACCGAATCACAAACAATGCGATGAAGCAAGACGTAAGATTTCGTCTCCGCTGTTTAATCAGTGACGATTTCTTTACATGGACGTCTTCCTCATAACTTCACGCCGATTCCTTTTTTTCAGCTCACTTTCGTCGGTCAAATCATCAAGGCTTCTCATTTCATCTTCTGAGAGTTCAAAATGGCAAAGGTGTCGATTCTCTACCATGTGAGCATACTTTTGTGATCTTGATACAACAATGAATCGCTTTTGCAAGGCCCATCGCAACATAATTTGTGCACTGGTTACGTTTTTTCGCTTTGCCAGTTCTAAAATGACAGGTTCTTGAAAAGAATGACCACGGTTCAGTGCATGAGATATGGCGAGCAGTGCCTTCTTTTGCTGAAAATATAGTATTCTAGAATGGGGACACAATGCCGGCGAGGCGTCTAGTTGAACGACAGCAGGAGGCATGCTGATCTTCGATTTGATTAGCTTTGTATACTCACGTTCCGAACAGTTGCAAAGGCCAATGTTTCGAATCAAGCCCTCCTTCTTGAGTAATTCAAGCTCTTTATAAGTTTCCACATAGTATCGTGGGACAGGCCAGTGCAACATGAACAAATCAAAATAGTTTCCAAAATCCAAATTTTCCAGAGAGCGCTCCACAGATTTTCGAACGGCAAAGCGACCACATTTTTGGGCTTCATTCCAAACCTTTGACGAAATGAAAAACTTTTCACGTGGAATACCACTTGCCTTGAGCACTTTGCCAAGCGTATTTTCGTTTCGGCTAAATTGACTCGTGTCAAAGTGACGGTAGCCAGCCTTGATGGCATCAGCAATAATTTCTTCTCCTGCTTTTGTGGGAGGCACCAAATTTAGAGAGAATGCGAGTTGCGGTATGGGTGCGCCATCGTACATCTTCAGCATTGGATCATATTTTGGATCAAATGTCGTATCGTCTGTTGCAGATTTAATAGAGGCATGGCTTTCGAAGAGAGGGGATGCAATCTCCCCAGCAGGTGGTACCTTCCCTTCTTTTCGTAGCTGTTCCAGCAAAAACATGGCAATCATTGCTTTGGAATCTCCAGATATCTTCCAGACATCTTCCCAAGGGACAACGTGCAGACGTATGTCTTCAGAGAACTCCTTTCCGCTCAGCAGCCTCATGTGCAGATTTTTCAGTTGCAAGGATGCCACTGACTTTTCGATGTAAAAGTAGCGAACAAATTCATCACAGAAACCTGCCGACGGCGCCAATCCAGGATACGGCAAGTGACCCGCATCTGTGGCTTGTTGACATGCTAATTCTGTCAAGTCAATAAGTTCCTCAGGTTTGACAGTGATGCCGCATTCTTCCTCTAAATCCTTTACGGCTGCTACACTCGGATTGCAGAAATCTTTGTCATCTTCCAACATTCCCTTTGGAAGCTCCAGGGATGATATTTGACCAATGGCAACTCTTTTTTTCGCAATTTGGATGAGCAGATTGTTATTATTTGGTCGTTTCGGGGTTCACAAGGCAAGCAGAATATCAATGTACTGAGAATTGAGAATGACTACAATGTACAATGGCAGTGCATCCAGACACCTTGCCGATTTCAACAATAAACTTTACCCAACGCACCTTGGCTGTTCCACCAACAAACTGTGTACTGTACCATCCTCACAATGTAGTGCCACCAAGACAGACACGGTATCCCCCTTCAAAAAGCATATTCCTTTCAGTCGCTGATCATGTTCCACTCCTCCCTCAACGAGAGTACAATGCGCATTTATCTTGACGAATCCAATACCTCTGTGGGACAGTGGTGTTGATAAAGCAGTATGTAGAGAAACGTCGGCTGTTAGATTATATTAGACAAGCACACGATATGGAGCATCGACAACACACTCTCGGTGTTTCTGTTGGATTGGTTCTTACCGTTGTCCGAATGGATCGACGCTCTGAATCTCAACGTTGTGCATCTTCAAGAGCTTGTCGCCGTATATTTGCTCACATCGGGTGACCCATGTTGTGAACTGTCGGCATTCTAGTGCCATTTGAGCTTCAGAGGGGGTGACAGTCGAGGAAGCAGTGACGGGAATTGGCATGCCACGAAATTCAAATGACAAGGCGCTTTAACATTGAAAGAGGTCATTAGGTTTTAAAAGCAAACCAATGTGTGCAGCTAAAAACGATCTCTCAGTGTTTAACGCACCTAATGCCAACTTCTTCGATTTCCTCTTCCGACGTGGATAAGGCAAAGATGGCATCGTTACTGTTGCTCATCGTCGTATTTTAGTCACTTAACAGATTGTGTGAGAGCGTATGTGTGAGTTGTGAACCGTCTTTTCAACTTTTTCTGGTCTTTTTTTATTGCGCAGAGAATCCCTTGATGACCTCAAACCTGCGTAAAAAGCTAGTGTGGAGACATAAAGAGTAAATATGAATATTATGATAATAGGAGTAAACTAGACTAGTGTGTGGATACAGAGCAAGCATAGGCACACGACCTAATAGAGTAAGACCTAACTCCTGAGTCCTATCATCGTCCCTAACAGGAGACAAGGTAAACTGCCGTAGTCCACCTGGGCTTAATTTGGTCCCCTTGATTCATATATCCAAGTCTTGGAGATATGGATCACATCACATTGTAGCCCAGCAATAAATCAAATCTGGTCCTGAGAAAACCAACCTTCAGGTAACAGGATAAAGGAAAACTCAGCCATTCAATGTTGTACCTATGCAAGCAAAGTCACTTCATAGGAGGCTCACCCAGCTCCTCACCATAGAGAAGCCCAACAGTGGGATATGCCTGTCTGTGTTA
>Ga0210036_1001099_pt1 | contig 30771 bp, 20 predicted proteins | sample CryGeymeta201515_FD_185469 | JGI IMG/M metagenome (GOLD analysis project Ga0210036, IMG submission 185469) | Groundwater microbial communities from Crystal Geyser aquifers in Utah, USA - Crystal Geyser metaG 2015-15 (SPAdes) (version 2) | ecosystem: Environmental > Aquatic > Deep subsurface >...
GAGGTGTCTTGCGAGATGGTGTCCTGCAGGGTGCTGTGTAGCCTCAATGGGGTGGTGTCCTACAAGGCATGTCATCGACGTACGATGAGTCCTTGTCCGGTGGAGTATTCCTGTATACCAGGCTGTGGTATTTCCAGTGTAGTGGTGTTCCATTGTGTTTCCAGTAAACTGAAGCGTCCCTCAGTTTGTGTCCGGTCCTGCCGGTCGATGGCTTGCTGGGACAAGACCAAAGTCCATGTGGCAGGGGTTCCATTGTCGTCTATAAGAATAGGCTGTAGGCTTGGTAGTGTCGTCGTTCCTTCCGGTTGCGACGATGGGTGTGGATGTAGTAGTAGTATGGAAAGGAGGCACAACTTGTGCTTTTCCATTTGGTTTGGTTTGCGAACGAAGAGTGTCTCTCGCATGCGGTATGGTACCTCGTCTCCAGCATGGAAGCGAGGTAGTCCCCTCTCTCCTATAGTAGGAGGAGAGCAAGTAAGTTAACTTGGTGTACGGCGGCCGTGTACTAGTGGCCATGGGCAAAGTCTCCAAAGCTTTGTGGTTGATTTGAATGATGAATCAAATCGATCTCCGGTGCAACGCTGGCTCCTATGGAACCGGTCGTCGCCTCCGGTTGCTCACATGAAGACTACAGGAGCTACAGGGGGTGTCTGTAGTGCTGTTAGAGCTTCTTAACCAGTGGCAAGCCGGCTGTACGGCTTGAAGAGCGCCATGGTGCATGATAACACGTAAAAAGCTAATGTGGAGACTTCTTGAATATTAGAGTAATATTATAACTAGAGACTATAGTGTGGATAGGAAGCAGGCATAGGCACACGACCTAATAGAGAGAGACCTAACTCCTGAGTCCTATGGTAGTCCACCTGGGCTTAATTTGGTCCCCTTGATTAGTAGACTATTCTTCGCTCTGACCTGGAAAGGGCTCAGGTTAACTACCATAGTGAAGGTGAAAATTTCATTCGAGCCTGCATGCCTGCATGCCTGCATGCCTGCAAGCTCATTGAAGATTTATTTCTAGTGTACTTGAAAGAGCGAGTCAGGGACAGCCATATTCTATGACCTGAAGACAAGCAGGCGTCACACAACAATCAAAGATATTACTACAGGAGCTATTGTATCCCCTACGATGGCGTTAACAGCATAACAGCCAAGCAGAATCCATGACAATGCACCTCTTATCCAATTTACACCCTACGAGGATAGCCTTGATCTCCACAGTAGTGTTGTGGTTGAGTCTCGGAGATTTCGTTCTTGGTTTTCATTCTTCTTCCTCTCATCGTTGCATATCGAGATTAAACTCAAAAAAAATTCAGCTGCAAGCAACGATAGATCCATTTGCCGAAGGAGCTCCCAATCTGTACGAAATATTGGGTGCTAGTCCATCGGATTCAGATGCTATCTTGAAGAAAAAATGGCAACAATTAGCTCGCAAGCTCCACCCTGATGCCAACATTATCCAACCTGCCAATACCGACACCACCGATTCGGATAAACCTTCACCCATCCTTACCTTCAGCAATATTGACGATGAACTGTCAAATAACGTTTCATCCAAGAACCAGTATCCTTACGATTTTAGTGATGTTAATGCCGCCTGGACTGTTTTGAGCAATCCCAAAGACCGAAGGAGATACGACCGAGAATTACAAGCCAAAGAAATGGCCGATAATTTTGAAGCTATGATGGATGCTGGGATTCGAAACGCCATTCCTTTTCTGCAAAAGACGGCTAAAACAACTGCGAAGGCTGTCGAAACTTCGGCAAAAACTTGGGGGGATGTTTCAAAAAAATCCAGCCGGGTCATGTCGGACGTAAACAAGCGAGTTATCACAGCTGCCGCGATTTTCGACTTGGACAGTGAAAGTCGAGAGCTCGAAGTAAAGTACGTAGTATTTTGAAGGGGAAAAAAGAATTCCGGATTGCTGAACTTTTCCAGTGACGACATAGACTTTGCGATTTCTCTGTAATCGAAATTTGTTGGTACCCTCTTCTCACCCATGCAATTTTTTTTCTCATGAAACAAAATAAAGAGCTGCTCGAGCCATGGCAAAAGCAAAGCAGATTGAAATTCAAATCAATACACAGCATGATCGACGCATTCAGTTGTTGAGCGAACCAAACAGCCGGTTGACCAGTACGGATGCGTCGCGATTTTTACAAAAGTTTAATCTCACAGACGAGGAACTCCCTGCCACTGCCAATGAAATAGCCGCCTTGGAAAAATTGGAACTAGATTATAAGACAGTAAGTCTGGAATATCAACAAATTGAAAGTACTGCGAGTGCGGCGAGTCGGCAAGCAGTAGATGCTATTAAAGCGGAAGAGCGAGCCGCAGAAAGACTCCGACAAGCCCAAGTAGACTTGGAGGCGGCTCAAGCCAAGAGCCGTGAATGTCAAGCGGCGAAACTTGAAGCGCTTCAAGCCGAGGACGATGCCAAAAAGAGAGCCAACAAAATATTTGAAAAGATTCGAAAGCAAACGGAGTATGTGAGGAGCTCGTTGAGACGAAACGAAGAAATAACCTTGGAGCGAGAGGCCTTCTTGTTACAACTCAAAAAGCAGAGAATAGAGGAGTCAGCCGCTGAAGTAAAAAACAAAGCAGAAGAAATCAAAAAGAAAGCCAATGTGCTGCGGATGAAAGCTCGACAAGAAGAAGAAGAAAATGCAAAAAGGAGCTGATTATCTCCCGGCAGCAAGCTAGCTAGCTACAACCTATGTTTAAGGAGGCAATCTATTCTGCACCCGCCGAGACATTGGTGTCAACAACAACAAATCTCAACGCATCACAGAAATTACATATGCAAATTAAGTCTCTAGATAAATTTAAAATTAGTCGTTGTACATGCCTGTACGTATTTACATTGTTGCCTTTTTCATCACCTTATTGATGAAGGGAATCAGCGGGACCGGGAACTATATGCATGCTCTTTATTGCCACGGGATGCAGCATTCCGTTTCCAGAGATTCCAGGTTTAATCTGAGACTGTCTCATCCGGTCCACAACATCAGTTCCACGAATGATTCTGGCAAAACAAGGATCAGCATCTTCGTAGGGCACGGCGTTGGGATCGCCGTGCTTGACGGTTGCATAATGGTGGGTCTGCCCGCCGGGCCCGTGTAACTGTTCATTCTCGGAACTTAAATTGATGTAGAAGTCAGGTCCAGAGGGTCGACCCGAGTATCCTAGCGTGTACTCGCGGTGCGGAAAGTCGGCCGAGTACTCTTGAAACAAAGTGTGCAACAGGGAAGGATATTCTTTCACAAACTTAGTGTAACGTTCCCTTTGATTCTCGGAAGCATCATCAATGCCACTGGGACCTGCTTGCAGAATGTGATCGGCATTTCGATGAAAATCAGAAGCATCAAAGAGTCCATGGTCGACCTGTTCCAAGAAGAGGTGAACAGAATGAGGCATGTCATCCAAGTGAGCTGTCTCTACGAGCATTGTCTCAACAGCATTGTGGTCTTGGTCGTATGCTCTTGACTCGGGATCGAATTGCACTGTTATTTCTACATAGTAGTGAGGACCTGGACCAAATCTGTGGCAAGGAAAGTATTACAAGTAAAGTGGGCCGGGTTTAGAAGATACATACACAGATTGGGCTTCCTTCCAGAGCTGCGCACCAGCGACGCTACCCGACAAACGTGTAAACTCGCGCAGCAGCTCCTTTTGCTTACCTTTCTATTATCTGCCGCCTAGAATCAGCTTGAATGGCCTGTTCGACTTGGGTTTTGTGACGTTCTAGATGAAATAATTTTCGTTGCATTTCGAGCTGGGTCAGATTCGGAGCACCTTCCAGCTCTTTCACTTGAGATTGCAAATTGTCCGTTTCGGATCGCAGGTTATCGATGCGGTGTTCCAACTGATGTATATTTTCTTGATGCTGCAAAATATCCAACTCCCGCATTTGAATGGAAGATTCCAGTAACCAGTTGTTGTGGTGCGTATTGATGGCTCTGAGAGACAGGCTAAGCAGTATCATAGTGCTGAAGGCTGACTTAAGGCAATAATTCCACCTGGCACGGCTGCGACGGCGGCTCAAGCCATGGGTATTGCTGTAATGGTGGTGTATGTTCAGATGGTAGTTGGCAGAGGACGGAGAGGATCCATCGGACTCGGAAAAATGCGACGGAGGCGACGAAGCGGACATGGGGAGATAGGAGGTGTACTGAGGCAGCAACGTCTCGTCGGCACCGCTATTTGAGATTGGCCAAATCATCTTCTTTTCAGATGTTGGCGGTGATGATGATGTTGAGGAGGAGGAAATAAGATAACCGGCTCGCTGTCGTAAAAGTGCTGCACTTCCGCTTAAAGATCGCTCGGGTAAGGAAAAGTTTTGGCTATTGCTGGTATTACCATCGTTGAAGGATAAGCGACTTTGAAGGGAGTGGCGCGGCCGAGGACATTCAGCATCATGGGAAGTAGGAAGAGCATTAACGTCGCAATTTGGCTTTCGTGTGTTGAAGAATCGCTTCCTTTGTGATGACATGGCAGTTGTTGGCATTGGTGTCGCTGTCGTTGGGAGTCGCATCACTGCCCAGTCTGTGTCGAGAAGAGGGTTTTTGATTTTTTATTCGGCAGGGTGCAGGATGGGTTAAGTTGTCAAGTCTGGGGTAGAGATAAGACAATAGCTAATAGCAGGTAGATTTAAATAGCTGCAGTACCTGGTATATATTATTTGAAAAAATTATTGCAAGAGGTACAAATCTCTAGCTAGTACAAGAAGAAGTAAGAAGTTATCGAGCACCAAGCACTGAAGCAGCAGGCTGTCATCTGGGGAAGTTCGTCGGAGCTTTTTGCAGCGCTCTTGAACCGGCGGTCATTGTGGTCGTGATGGTTGATGTCTATTACCGGCAGTGGTACCTGGTAATGATTTTACCTGGTGTCCAACCAGTGCTACACATACCAGGTACCTGGTACCATGCATCAGGTACATTTTGTACCTGGTACCAGTTCTTATAAAAAGTGAGAAAAGGCCCAAGAATTGAAACATTAAATCTTTCCCAAACACTATGACTTTTGGCGCCCAGTCATGCTATTGTTCAGACGATACCTGGTACTAGCTAGTAGTAGGCACATACTTGGAGTACATGTTGTGACTACCATGGTACCACCCAAGAATTCTACTCGAGTGGAGTCCAGAGACTCGGTGGCTTCCCGCCGTTCTGCAGTTCCAACAAGACCTGGCCTGGTGAACCTAGCTACCTACTTCGAGTAGGTAACATGCTTCGAATGTACTCCAGATAAATCTGGTAGTTGAAAACTAGTTGCGACTGCTGCAGCTTTCAATGATGTAGGCAATTAGGAGGAGCTTTACTAGGCTAACTAATGTATGTATGTAGCTGATAGAGGTGGTCGAGGAAATTTAAAAAAGTCTATATTAAAATTGGGACCAGGACTGAATCTATAGGACTAGTTATTATTGTGTTATGTTGTTTGAAACCGTAGTCTGATCATCCCACTATTTTCGGCTCTTTTGACTCTTTTCGACTGTCGAAGGGATTTTTATTTTTGCTAGTCAAAGATGATGACTGCGTTAAGAAGTCATTATTTAACTGGCTGAGAAAGTCAAATTACAGTACTATTATTTGAACCTGCTGTGATTGGGTTGCTACCAGGTACTACTACCTGGTATAGATTATCGATTGGCTGGGTCATAGTTTCTACACTATTCCGGCGCAAACGAGTGAGGGTACTTCAATACCGTACGATTAAACAGAATAATGCTATTCGACTTCTACTAGTAGGTACTAGTACCAGGTACCAGTATTAGAGACCTCATTATTTCAAATCCTGCTGGCGTGCGAAAAATAAACCATCCAGGCATACTGCCTTGTGGCATATCACCTGAAGGTCTTGTCTTGATGGGTCTACATTCAATTCTCATCACAACGAAATAATTGGGGCATTTGGCGCCATCATCGGACGAGGTGTTGTACGCCTGCTTTAGGGATGCCCCTTGAATTTCCCAGACTAGTAGACTAGTGTCTTGTGCCAGACAAAAACAGCAAATTTCTTTACATGCAGTTCCACATGGAAGATCCAGTATGCGCATTCGAGCGACGACATGGAAATAGAAAAGCAATCACAGCGCATTTTAACAGTATGAATGCGTAAATGTTATTCCTTGAGTAAAATATCCCCTTGGTGTCTGTCTACAAAATTGTTTTTGTGCGCACCTAAAATTGGAGCAATTTTTGCTATTGGCAGTCGCCGTCTGTCCTTCCCAAAAAGTACACAATATTGTACCAGGTAGTAGATCATGAAGTTTCCGGTTGGGATTCACTCTTGTGTGTTCCATTCTTCACTTCCTTACCGTTGTTTCTTTGGTTTGTCTTTACGCTGGTTTTGTCGTCCGAACCACTAGTATATCCCAGGCGAACTAGTTCGTGTTCTAATCGTTCCACCGTGCCTTGCAATTCCTGTAGTATTTCTCGTTTTTGACCTAAGGAATGTTCTTCCCAATCTCGATCTCGTCGTTGGTCTTCCTGAAGCTCTGCCGAGAGAATTGCTTCTTGTTCTAATCGTCCCAACGTACCCTGTAATTCTTGTATTCGCCGTTCTTGATCAGCGCAATGTTCTTCCCAAGCTTGATCTCGTCTCTGATATTCCTCGAGGTCGGCCGCTAGTTCTTCGGTCTTGTACTGTTCGGCCCGAAACAAATTTTGTACGCTGACAATCTCATTCTGCAAAATTCCCACTTCCCGTTCCAATCGCTCCTGTTCGTACAGTAGTTCCTCTTCCCGTTCGCGTGATATTTTCAATTCTCGCTGCAACATTTCTACTTGCTCTTGCGTGACAGGCTCATTGCTGGAATTTGTCGTATCTTCGTTCGACTGGTACGAATCACCAGTAGTCTTCATGGCAGCTTTGTTTTGCTCGTTCAGCAACGATGCCAGGATAGAAATTTTTCGAAGCAGCTCATTCTTTTCCTTTTTCCATTCTAGCCGATTGTCGCGGAGCTTGGTTTCCATGACGACTAGTTGCTCGGAAAGAGCGGATACCTTTACTAGGAACTTTTGCAGTGTTTCAGTTGTTTCTTCTGCCTTTCTCATTTCCTCATTCAAGTCGATATCGTCAGCACTGCCGTTGCGACTGTTGGCAAAGATACTTGTTACAGTTGGCTGATTTGCGTGAGGATACCTGAATGAAGTTGAAGTGGTCGTTGCTGTTGTGGAAGAAGCAGGTAGAAAAGCATGAACCAGCCCAGGCGCGAACGCGAGACTTGCCAAAATCATCCGGCCTGTTCGATTGTGTCTTCTCGCTATGCACATAGTTTTGTAACTGTATTGAGCGTATGAGCGTATGAGCGTATGATGAGTGTACCAGTAGTCTACCGGTAGTAGTTTGAGCTGGAAAACGGAGAATTGTCTATGATGACGAGTGGTTTGAATTTTTGGATTCTCTCAAATCTCACTGATGGAGGACAGACGACTCAAGCTGTTTGAAGCTCAAACCCTGTTGCGACAATTCTGAAACTCTGTACTCCGAGTAATTATTTATTTGTGATTAGTCCAGCGGAAGGCGCAGACACATCATTAAAGGAATGATTGTGATGAAAATGTATGTAGCCTCTACTCTAGGTCATTGTTGTATTTTGCTTCTCACAGCACCCCTCATCCTCTTGTTGTACTCGACAGCATGCAGCAGCAGTAGGTAGCAGCAGCAGCAGTAGGAAGGAGACTGCAGGAAGCTACTCCAAAAAAGACTAGCTATGCTCATAGCTATAGCTAGAAAGCACCTGGTTAGTCGCTCTTGTGGATGGTGGATGGACCACCTGCACTTGTTTGGTACGATTCTTTGCCTTGATGGGTGGTAGACGCTGCATAGTACTACGGATTACACCTATACTTTCAACCGATAAGAAAAGGTAAGGTCGTCCTCTATTCTTTTCTTACATGAACAATAAAATCTATAGAGTAATAGTACACAGTAGTAGTATTCGGTTGGAACTTGGAACCCTTCTATAATCTGCTGTGCGCTTGAGTGCTGTCACATGATAACAAGGCCTCCTCTATGAGTATCTCTCTGATCATCTTCGTCAACCTCTGTTACGACTGCTATTTCCTCCTTGTCAGCAACCACGATCGAGTGATTGTGATTGTGGCTGTGACCATGTCCACCACCACTAGCGGCAAAACTGAGGTAGCAGTTCCATCCGAGTTCAATTAAATTGACAAACAAGACTTGGAATTTGACCGGACACGCATAAAAGTTAATGTACTGCGCCGGAATCCACAAGATCCAATTGGCCACCATGATATCGGGCAAACTGGTAGTGAGCTGTTCTTGGAGGTGAGACAGGTTAACTTCATTGGCTTCCATGCTCCAGAAGCCGCCCAACCAAATAACAAAGAAGACGGGCGTCCACACGAATTGGTCCAATACAACGCGTTTGGAAATTTGTTTGAACGATTGTCCTCTGGTCCAAGCGTGTTTGGCCATGCCACCGTACCAGTAGTGCGATGTCGGAGCCACAAAAACAAATCCCAAAATGAAGAAATGAAGCGATCGGCGATAATCCCAACCTTCTTGCCAAAAGGATTCAAGCCACTTGCCTATGCTGCTACTGCTGTTGCTGCTGGCAGTGATGGTAACAGTCCTGATGGAAGTTCCTTCCTTGTCTTTCTTTGTCGGTGTGTAGGTGCCAGCTTGACACATGACATCACCAGCAGCGGCAATGATAGCACCTGTGAGCGACTTGGTGAGCAATGGATGGGTCGACAATTTTTCGCTGTACCAGTCAAAGGCTCGCTTCATAACGGACTGTCGTTCGGTTACTCCTCGTGGAGCCGATCCCGCCATATAGTAGGGTTGTTTAAGGGAGGCCTGGTAGTTGCGAACATGACACGGAGACTTGTTGCCCTTCTTGGCCTTTGTGATGAACACGCGGCTGGAAGTGACTGAAGTGACCGTTGTGGGAGCAATACCGGTTGAGGAGGATAAACGATGAGCGCCCTGTTGAGCGAGACGTCGTGTGGTCAACATGGTGTGAATGTAAATGTAAATGTAAACGCGTGTAAGTGCGTGTGTGAATTATGCAGTAGGAAATTCCTGAGGAAGATTCTCAATGAAGATTCTCAGAATGTTGTATACAACCAAAACTACAAAGTTAAATAAAAAGTAACAAAAAGGAAGGTTGTGTAATCCTCCGCAAGAATAAGAGCAAGAAAAGGCGACTGTCACCGAGCTGATTTGCCTGTGATTGCTCGATTGGAATCACTACTTTCTTGCATTGATTTGATGTTGTGTTGTTCTTGTGCTGGTGGTTAGAACAGAAAAAGCGCCCTTTCACGAGAAAAACACTGCAAATCTGAATTAACACGGTAAAATACTGGTTAATTTTTGGGAAGTTCGCAAAAAACAGTTGATGTTGTGGCCGTCAGAGCGAGTGTCAGAAACGGAGTAGACTAGTTCCAGTCGCAATACCCAAAGCAAGAAAAGGTTTGAAATTCCTATTCCTCATTCCATTTTCTCCCACGAATCAGGGTCATATTTTCCGCTTGTATTCCGCAGTCCTCAATCAGAAACAAGTGAATGCCCCTACTATCCTACTACTGTAGTAGCTACGACTCGTACCTGGTAGCTATTGGCCATAGTACTACAACTGGCTCCTAGTTTCAATAACTACGATGAATGAAGGACAGAAGTCAGAAGCCAGTAGGTTAATATATATATGATGTGAATAGTATCATACTTCAGTATTATCTAGTAGGACTATAGTTCTTTCATCAATGTTCGTTCTGATTGGTCTGAAAAGGGTGCAAGGGCGCAAAAGAAAGCACCTTCGTCCACTTTAACCAAAGAAGGTACGCAATTAAAGTCCGAAAAATAAATATGATGAAGTACCTGTTTGACTCAGCTGTGAGAGAGTGATGCAAGAAAGAGAAATAACAGCACTTCCACAGAAATGCCTGCTTAGCATGAAGAACAGGACAGGACAGAACAAGGTATTCTCTGTGCGCTTGGTTGCTGACTTAGTGCATTAGCAGTATGCATTACAACTCATCTAGCTAGTAGGCGAAAGAGATGTGTTTAGGTTTCGAGGAGCTAATCGTAGCTGCGGGTCACTTGCAATTCGATTAATAAACCTTATCTCTTTTCCTTGTCTAATAATAAAATAATAATAATAAGGTCGCACATTTGATTTGATTGCAATTTTTTATTTTGGGTGCCGTTTTGTGTGACCGCATTCACAGAACTGTTAGGGTTTGCTAAAAAGTACATACAGCAAACACTGAGCAGAAGAGGTGCTTTTTTCTTTTACACGACTTCAAGTTTTTGTCTTCTGAAAGCACTGATGTCTCGTACTATTTCTTATTATTGACGACTACGCCCATAGACAGATAAACACTCTAAGAAGCAAGACAACATCATCATTACCTGAAGAAAGAAACAGCTCCACACTGTATCGCAATGTATTCCAGTTCGGGAGGCGGAGGCCATAATTTTCAAACCATCGACATTCCTTCCAGTTCGTCCTTTGCTGCCAAGCGCAACAGCACGAGTAACTATTCCAGAATTGCTGCCTTTGAATTGGACTTTGATTGGTCGAATGGCAACGGATCTTCTACAACATATTATGGAAATGCAAGTCCTCAAAAGTCAAAATTGCAGCGCCTTGTCATAATTGGAATGGCGTTGGCTATCATCAGCATGACGGTGGTCTGGGGATCTGGCAGCAGCAATGATAATACTAACCACAATTATGACTATTCCAGCAGTGGAGGTACTTCCAACACCTCTCCTAGCAGCAGCAGCAGCAGCAGTTACAATAATTTGGAAAACAACCCCAGTAACTATAATTTGAGAACACCTTCCATTAATAACAACAAGAACAAGAAAAAAGAACCCATGCACAACACCGATCACGGCGACGAAGAAGTGGTATATCCAGCCATGAATCCTCAACAAAGCTACAAACCTCATGACCAAGCACCCTTTCACCATACAAAAAACCCAGGAAGCGCTGTCAACGATGAATATTCTATTGGCCAACAACCCGGCTTCCAGAGTCCCAATAACATGAACAATGATATCCATCATATCAAGGCCCCACCAATGCACGGGTACGACAACAAGGGCGTGGATCGATATCCTAATGCCAATGGCGGATTCAATGCTCCTGTACAACCTATCATTACAACCGTTGCCCCCGAACATGTTGTAGTGGTTCCTCAAGAAAATCCTCAAGGCCGGAATCCTAATAAGTTGGCACCTATTCTTTCTCCTTTGGCGGAAAACTCTGCTAAAAACACCACTCAAAATTATTTAGAAGACAATACAGTTCAAGCAGAGGGAGATCCTCATAATTTCAAGCCAGAAAATTCTAGGGTTAAGGAGGAAACAACTTCAAGCAACACGCTTATGACTAACACGACGAACAGCGAACAAGATAAACTTACAGTGAGCACCACCAATACTGCTGCCAACACAGAAACTAACAAAGTATTGGACGCAACTCGTTCTTCTCCTTCAAGTAGCAGTAGCATTGATAAGAGTGATTCCAGCTTTCTTGACGATGAGAAAGTCGAGGTAGAAAGCACAGAAAAAGGTATTGATTCGGATAGCAAAGTGGGAGAACAGGAAGAGGATGATTTTGAAGATATCCCCGAAAAAGGAAAGAGTAGCAATGCAAAGATGGGCGAGGAATACAATCATAGCAAGCCTGACGATACCGAAGACAGCAGTACAGAAGAAAACGGCAGTAGCAGTTTCGAAGAAGAAGAAGAGCAAGAACCGAAGGGTGGACTTTGGTATGAAGATCTACCGGATGTACCACAGGATGAAGAACCAGAGCCAGCCCTTCATGATTTATTGTTGCCTCCTCCAATGTCAACTGTAGAAGATCAGCATCAGAAGGATTCAGTTCAAGATGATGACATTGACGAGGAAATTGAAATGGATGATGAGCAAGACATGGAAAGCATGTCTAAGAACGCCGGAGATAATGTTCCTTTACAAGAAGACATGGAAGAGACCCTTTTGACAGCAAATGATGATGACACGCAATCTAAAGGTGATAAAAAGGATCCTGATTCACCTTAAGAGGACGACGCGCCTGAAAAAATAGTTGAAGGTGAGGACACAGTGGATGACGGCGACGACGATGATGAAAAACTGGGAAACCTAAAAAATGAAGCCGCAGTTGAAGAGGTTAGCACAACCGAAGAAGCAGAGGAAGGTGAAATTTCATTTGATGAAGACGACGTGCTAGATACACACGAGGAGGATGCACTCCCGGGTAAGAGGACGATTGCTGCCATCAATGTGGAAGATCAAGTTAGTGAGACCAAGACAGAGGAAGACCTGGACGATGAAGAAAAGGATGAATCGGATCCTTCTGAAAAGAAGAACCTTCAGGATGCGGAAGAGTTTGAGGAAGAGGAGGAATCTCAAGACGACAATTTTGACGAGGAGGGAGAGGAGGGGGGATTCGAAGACGAGAAAGAGCTTGAGGAGGAGCAAGAATATGACGACGAGGAAGAGTATGATGAGGAGCAGGTTGAAAGTGAAGAAATATCAGAAGGTGGGCATTGGGTTGAGGACGAAGACGACGCCGTCCTTGCGGATGATGACGCCGAACCTTAAAGTGTTGAGCTGAAATATGAGCAAAGAATTCTTTGCAACTAGCCTTGCTCCACGCACAGTTTCATATAATGCATAGTTTTCCCATGTTGTCATTCTATTCAATAGACAAGTTATGTCTTTTTTCATAACCATGGTACGCTGCTCTCAAATACTCGGGTCGGCAACATGGTAAAATCGACCATCACACGAAATTGTTTTTGTTTCTATAATTCCATAGCACATTTTTGTCCAAGTATTACGACACTGATCCTGGAATATGAAAACGACATTTCGAAAAAGCAAAATCTTCCTTAAGGTCTTATATTCCGCTGGGTATTTCTCGCAATAGCCAGAATCCTTCTGGGTCCGATTCGTCATCTCTTTGTACACTTATGAAATGGAGTCCATCCAGTGCATCTTTGCCTTCTTCAAAGGCCGCTCCCTCGATACGTTGAACATCGTTCAATTTCGCCACCAAGTACTGCGTATCAATATCGGTTTCCATTACCAATTGTCGTTTTCTCAAATCGGCCTTGAGACCTACAACCTCAGTTCCGGCCAACCAGCTTGCCAAAGCAGGAGCACGGGCCGTGAGAATTACAACTCCCTGCACAAAGGCATCGGCCGGGAATTCATCCGGATTGATGGGACACAATTTACCAACTCCGACATTATCGCTGGTAATATCACCACCTGGTAAAAATTCTGCCAGAGGCAATCCCACAAAGGCGTATTGTTCTCCTCGGAGAGCATCGGGCAGCTTCACCGGGGTACGCACATCTAAAAAGGAGGGACCGGAACTTCCTACCATGGTAGACCGGTATCTGTTTGTTTGATTGAGAAATGGAAACATCATAGAGGAGGTATTCGATTAAGAGTATTTGCGGGGATGTGAAAAATAATAATGCAAACGAACAATGCTGGTGAGATTTCGTCGTAACAACATCATCTGCATCCAGAACGAAAACTGTTGGCGTACCCTTCCATCTTGGGATAGACATCACGGTGTCGTTCTTCCAACCACTGTGCCAAGGCAAAGGTGCATCTGGATGGTTTGCTAATGACATCGAGGTCGGTCAAAGCGATTTTCAACATGTTGAACATGGCCCCGCGAAAGAAGCGAATAATACTGGGCATTTCCAAATTGTGCTGATCGACGTAGTCTTCTTGAAATTGTTCCATGGTCATTCGGACCTGTTTCGAATTGACCTGATTGGAGGGCAATGTTTTGACGTAACGAAAACTTCCTGCACTGTCCGTTACCAAAACCTCCCACAACTTTTTGCCGTTAACAACGACGGGTCGCGAGTAACAATCCATCTCCCATTCGTCAGTGGGGGTAATATCCGGGTTGCGCGTAAATTCGACATCCTTGGGTGCAGCCGGAGTAGCAGGAGCAGAAGTAGTCGCAGCAGCAGCAGCAGCAGCAGCGTCGCTACTACTACTACTACTGCTGCTGCTTTCCGTTGAAGAAAAGATTCGGCTTTCTTGTTGCACCGACGATCCACGTTTACTATTCAGTGAGGTGGGCTGTGTAAAAGCAAAGCAGCTGGATCCCAAAAATAGAAGCAGTGCCAGTCCCACGAATTTAAAAGTTAGTCTTGCTGGTACCATCGTGCTGCGGTTACTGCTGGCTTGATATATAGAGTATCGATTCCTCTTTTCGAGATTTTAGTCGCCGATGTTGTTGGATTCACAATTTCTGCAGAGCAATGTATGATTGTCTATCTTCTTGTTCGTCTTGGATGCATTGAAGTTCCATTTTTTGTTATTAATAATAAAAACCGACAGCTGATGTTGAGCTGAGGTGTTGTCTCATGATTCCACATGGAAGCAAACAATAAGAATAAGGTTGGAGTTACTCCGTAGTTGCTAGATCTGTTACCACCAATCTCGAGATTTTCCGCATCTCGAAATTTTTCATCCTTTTTTCCGAGATTTTGTAATCTCGAGATTATTTGACCATTTACTGTATCACCAATCTCAAGATTTTTTTCTTTCTCGAGATTAATTTTATAATATTATTCATTTTTTCAATGCTTATCAACAGAATGAAGAAGTCAATGTTATATGGTAATTAGAAATTAAATTAAAGTGGTTCAGCAGCTAATACAAGCTTAAAAGTGCTCCTGCCATTTAATTTTAATTCGAATAATATTTTATTCCAATAATGTTTTATTTTATTTGAATTAAATTAAAGTGGTTTAGCATGTACCTGTTAAATAGCAGCTTAAAATTGCTCCTGCCATTTAATTTTAATTCAAATAATATTATTTTATTGGAATTAAATTAACACTGCATAGCCCCATGGCGAATAAGTTGACAGTAGGTTCAAACTGTACAAAACAAAATTTTATTTGAATTAAATTTGTAAGTTGACAGTAGGTTAATTAGTACTCCCGGGGTTACAACGTTTATTGGAATAATATTTTATTCGAATTAAATTAAAGTGGTTCAGCAGGTACCTGTTAAATAGCAGCTTAAAATTGCTCCTGCCATTTAATTTTAATTCGTATAATATTTTATTCCAATAATGTTTTATTTTATTGGAATTAAATTAACACTGCATAGCCCCATGGCGAATAAGTTGACAGTAGGTTCAAACTGTACAAATATTATTCGAATAACATTTTATTCCAATTAATTTAAAGTGGTTCAGCAGCTACCACCTGTTAAAAAGCAGCTTAAAATTGCTCCTGCCATTTAAGTTTAATTCGAATAATATTTTAGACGAATTAAATTAAAGAGGTTCAGCAGTTACCTGTTAAATAGCAGCTTAAAATTGCTCCTGCCATTTAATTTTAATTGGAATAATATTATTTTATTCGAATTAAATTAACACTGCATAGCCCCATGGCGAATAAGTTGACAGTAGGTTCAAACTGTACAAATGATATTATTCGAATAATATTTTATTCGAATTAAATTAAAGTGGTTCAGCAGCTATCTGTTAAATAGCTGCTTACAAATGCTCCTGCCATTTAATTTTAATTCGAATAATATTTAATTCGAATATTATTTTATTTTATTTGAATTAAATAAAAGTTTATTTTAGACAAATTAAATTAAAATGGCTCAGCAGCTACCTGTTAAATACTAGCTTAAAACTGTTTGGCCATTTTTTTAATTAATAAAATAGCAGGAATATGGTAACTAGCACAGACTACAGTTAATAGATAACGTTAAAAATACTTAGGGAAAAAATATAAAAATATTCTCGAGTTTGCTTTTCCCAAAACTCGAGACTGCAAAATCTCGACTTTGGTGGTAATAGATCTCGCTTGCGCATGAGGAAGTGTAGTTTTGTTGATTCTCTCGAGGAAGATGTAGGTCTGCGGTTGTTCACACTCTTTCGACACCATCTTGCTTATTCCTGCATCAATCATTGCATTATTTACGTATCTAAAGGATTGAACTCGAATCAGATAGAAACTTTAATGAAAAACGAGAAGTTGACAGGGTCTCTAGTAGCTAGCTATGGTAGAGTAACTACCAGGTAGCATAACCCAAAAACATATCTTTTTCAATTCCGACAATGAGGCAAAAACACAATCCATGCGTCGTCATCTCGAAGCGAATCAATCATTGAATGGACCATGGAAACCCGACACTTTTGTCAGCAGAGTCTGTCTGCCCTAGCAATGTTGCGAGCACTCTCAAGAAATGTCCAATGAAGATTCCATTTTTCTTTAAGCTGTTGTCATCCGGCGTACTCTATCCTAGCCAAATATTTGAAAATAGATGCAAAATTTGGAGAACAAAGTTATCAAGCAAGAAAAAATGCTGAAATTTTGGTGAATGGCTGTAATGTTTGCTTCCGAGACATTATTTAAGGTTTACAACTACATACACTCCTCTCCGATATCTATTGTATGCTCATATGCTTGAGAGGCTCATATCTTCACAAATTGTGTATATATATCTGCACTAGTCGATAGCAATTTTTGTTTTCCCAAACATAAAAGAAGTCTTGACATTGCCGCGCCCCCCTCCACCGCTGGCACCCGGCAAACCACTGAGACTTTCACCCAAAGAAGAAGCTCCAGCACCATTCGCACCCCCGCCGGTAGGTGCAGTCGCATGACTGTATTGTGCAAAAGCGGATGATTTGGAATGCGACGTTACCAGGAATGCCAATAAAACAATGGAAGTTGATTGCAGGATAGACGTCCACAAGAATACGGTCGGATTTTGTCGATAATACGGCACAAATGTATTCACTGCCCACGTTACAAACGGTAGCGACTGGAACCAAAGTAAGCCCAGAATGGCCAATTTAAGATAAAAATCTTGCAATTGTTTGACTTTGGCTTGCAAATGAGTTCGCATAGTGCCTGCCAAAAACAGGACCCCAAGAACAACACGAACAAACATGAGCAATTTGCCAGGAAAATGCGCAAAATCGTGATACGATTCAAAGTCATCATTGTAAGTTCGTCCCCATTGGCACAAAATAACATGTGTCCCAATCACTCCCCAGGCAAAGATACCGACGAGGCTGGTTGGTTGTACAAGTGCTCGAAGTGGCGACGTCAAATCCGTAAAGGCTTGTTGCAGGGCATTTTCATTGGGTCGCATTCGGATGGCATCAGAGGGCAATGTCCATCCTGCTCCGATACTCAGCAGTAACAAGATTAAAAATGAATCGCACAAGGCTTCGCAATGAGCTGCCAGCGCATCCAACAAATAAATGCCGTATCCGTTGCTGTCGTACGCCCTCAGATGAAGTATTTCACAAAAGGACGACGACGCATCCAATGCTGCTGCCAACGCAACCCATAGCACAGCTGCGTGTACCGTATGGCCCTGCCTGGTAGATTGTAACGTCGCATTCATCGCCAAGAACAAGGCAACACCGCCACTGATAAGAAAGGTAATGGTGTGTAATGTTGTCAAATTGGTTTCGTCGGCGGATAAGTGCGATTGTCGAAATTTCTTGATGCGTCCTCGTTTTTGCCGGCCTACAGGATCTAATTCGGCCAGATCTCGCTCGACTCGTTCAATGGGTTCCAATGCATTGACGATTTCCAGATCAAAGTGCAACATTGGAACTTTGCCGTCCAAATTGGTTTGTTCGAGCATGCAATCATCGAGAGTTAGGTACCAATATTGCGGCCGTTCGGCAGTAAAGGCCTTTGTAACGCCAATCAAACCACGTTCGTCTTCCGAAAGAAAAGCATCGTCCACATCGGCGGCCTGCTGTTGGAGTTTATTTTGCTCCTCGCTGCCCCCTTCAGCTTCGGTCGCCCGGTCCAAGGCTTTGCGCTTGTTCCTCATGACCTTGCGAGGATCATACTTGGCTTGTTGGGCAGCTGTCAAGATAACATCTTCAATTTTCTTTTTAAGCTGCCATTTTTTGTCGATATAGTCAAAAACAATGTCGATAGAATGAGTCGCGTGTCGGATCTTGTCTTGGCAGGTCATGACTTTTAAATGGTTCGTCCAAGCATCATCCTTGAAGAGCCGCAACTTTAAAAAGCGCTCCGTCTCGTACATGTCCGAGGCCGACAAAGAAAGTTCGAATTTGGCACCGTGTTCGGGCCGAACAGCAAAACTGGTCAAGACCTTTTCACTGTTGACTCCACTCAATTTAAAATCCCCCGAGACCTTTTTGGCCATCATGGTTGCGGGTGTATCGAGCAGGAGCAACAGGAACAATACCGCTGATATCCTGGAGAACAACGGCATCATGGACACAGCGGTACAACAGCACTGGAACGAGGTCACGTTTGAGTTCGTTATAAAGAAGTGATGGGATAACAATGCCCCGCGTCTACAGTTTTTGCAGGCTTGCTGCAAAGTACGAGTAAGTAGTATTGCAAAGAGTTGTATTATTATCATACGACGACTAGTAGATCTACCTACTAGACTACTACTAGTAGACGAGTCTACTACCTGGTACTAGTAGACCTACTAGCTAGAGTTGTATTTATTTTAATGACCAAGAAGTGATGAGAGCATGAGATCTTTTGGTCCCGTCTAGTCGTGATTCACAGAGAGAGAGAAAACCATTCATTAGGTTTCTGGCAATAGTTAAGTACCCGCCGAAGTGCGCTTCAGCACCTTGAATGAGGTTGTGTTTGCCGAAGAAGATAAGATACTATCGTTACTTGTGCTCATGTGAGTGCGGGAGAACATAGAAATTTCATTTAATGATTGTGTGGCTTCCCAACAGCGTTGAGGTGTTGAGGTGGACGCAAACTCAAAGCTCGGAGTAATCAATTTCTTTTTTCATCTATAATGTCGTCATCACGTCAGCGCTCTAACCCGCCCTTGTGGCCTCTTTCGTCACCAGATTGGTTCTCCAAGGACAGGCCACCCTTTACTGATACCGGGCGGCAACAATCTAAATGAATACTATTGTCACGTCTTGTTCCTCTTGATCAAACGAAATGGGTTCACCTTGTTGAGTCGACGTCCCGTAAGCTTGATCGAATACTTGGCAATTTCCCTATAACTAGATTCCACACGCTGGATTCTTTCTTCGCATTCTTTTTCGGTCACCTCCAAGGTGCTCATACTTTTTTGTAACGTTCCAATCTCGGCATTGCGGTCACTTATCAATCGCTGGTACCGCATGTCTGCAATTTGTTTGTCCTTATAGATTTGCTGCGTTTGTGCTTTCACTTCGTTGACAATCAATTGAAGGCCTTCCACAGATTCATTCGCGATCGAAACTTGGTCTTCCAGTCGAGCGATGGCTTCCTGTGTAGCCTCTAGTTTATTTTCATACCGCTGCGTCATAGTTTTGAGATCTTCTCGTCCATGTTGCTTTTCTTCCAAGATGCGATCCTGTAATGCTTCCCGTAGTGCATTGTAGCGACTCGACATTCGCGATCTGTCGTCAGCTCTCCTAATCTGAATGAGCGCCTGTTCGAAAGTCAGTTTGCTTTTGACGTTTTCAAATTTCGATCGCTCTGACCTGAGCTCATTTTCAATTTTCTCTAACCGCATCTGTTCTACTTCGATACGCTCCTGGAGTCCATTCTTTTCAGTTGCGAACCGGTCTTGCTCCTTCTGTAAGCGTTCAGAAAGCTCCTCGACTTTACGCTTTTCTTCCTCCATTGTTTGCTCCAAAACTGGTTTCATACTGTTGAAGTGTTCTATTTCTTGTTCAATGGCATCTTCTAGACCTGCCAAGGTCGTTTGTTCCTGCTCAAGTTGGGCTTGTAATCGATTCCGTTCTTGCTGGGATTTGCGACGTTCACTTTTGAGTTGTCTTTCTGCTTCTCGTAGATTGCGTTCTTCCTCTTTCACTTGCTCCTGGAGAACATTCTGACCCTGCTTGTACTCTGCCTGAATACGACGAATTTCGGCCTCCGATGCGGCCAGTCGCTCCTGCTCTTGTTGGAGCTCACACTTCAAATCTTGTTGAGACTCTCCAAATCTATCTTGTGCACGTTCTAATTTCTTTTCAATTTCTGACAATTGCTTCTTTTGCTGCACTATGTTCTCTTGCATTTTCTTCTTTTCCTTAAAGAAAAGCATTTGTTCAAATTCTAATGAATCGTTTAATTTGCCCAGGCGCTGTTGAAGTTCATCGTTGACATCACGTTCTTGTTCAAGCCTAGCGCCTACTTGGACTTGTTGATTCTTCAAAAGTTTAATCTCTCTTTGCAGTCGTTCTTGTTCTGCTCGATATTCGTCATCCCACTCATTCTGACTTTCACTATCGTCTTGGTTGGCTTGTTGTGACCTCAGAAGGTTAGCCTTTAGGGCTGCAATTTGTGCCACAAACGATGTCTTTTCTTGGCTATACGAGTCTTGCCTTTTCTCTAGTTCAGCCTGTTTATTGTTGAGGACTGTTTGGAGTTCTTCCATGGCCACTTCTAATCCCATCAGAACGGCAGATTGATCGAGCATTTTCTCCTGCAATACCTCTAATTCCATGTTGCCAGCTGGTTGTGCTCGATCGTCATTGAGCGGTGTGTCAGTCTCCCCATTAATTTTATCGCTGTCCATACGGTCATCCGAATCACCGAATAACTGTGTTACTGTTATTTTTCGAATGTTGGGCGTTTGATAGAGCTGTGCACCAAATGCCGAGTCTGAAGAGCCTCTTTGGAGCAGATTCGGTCTTTGTTGAAGTGTTGGGAGAACAGCCTGCAGAGAATCGGATCCCTGGAATGTAGCAAGCAACAGCCAACAACGAAACGATGTTCCAGCAGTTAATTTCATTCTTACAATCAGTATCTTCTCTCAATCTCTGCTTCTAACTGTTTAATTGGATTGCTCAAGTGACAAGAAGGTTGGCTAGAGATGGGAATTACAAAATATAATATTAATACATTAACTTAGTTGTGGAAAAGCTCTTTCCAAAAGATATCATTCATTCTTTCTCTTCCACGTGTAATCTCTTTTGAACTTGAACCCTCATGACGACAACAGCTGTTTCACTACTACCCTGAATATTCGAAATCGCACCAGTCTACAGTCTACTACGGTACACAGTACACAGCACAGTCGACGAGCCTGTGAAACGCTCAAACAGAAAAGCTTGCCACCTACAGCAATCACAGGTGAAAACCAGTTGTTATGAGTGCCAGCGCAAAGCCAGACTGAATGCCAGCAGCAACTCCGGGGCTGGTTTGAAGTAGCTAGAGTAGTACCATAGTAGACAACAAAAAATAATGCAACCCAAGACCGCGCTTGACCGACGACATCATCACGTAAAAAACTGCTTTCTTCCCACTCAACGACCTGGTACAGTACCAGTAGTACTTGAGGTCTGTTGTACGTAATAGTAGTAGGGAACTTCATAGGAGAGCAGGAGGTGCCTGCTACCAGGGGTAAAGCTACTCTAGCTAGAGTAGCTACTAACTAGTGTTGTTAGTAGTAGTAGTCTACTAGTAGTGGTACTGTAACAGGTCGTTACTAGCTATTACCAGGTGGTACCGGTACTACTACCAGTACAGGTATGGTACTAGGTACCTGGTACCATGGTACCGGTACTTGATGGCTGTCCTGATAGGGAACACGGCGACTATTATTTGCAAATATCGACAGCCTTCGCGCGTGGCTACTACTGTACTATTCGCTACGGTACTATAAGGTTTCGAGCACACAACGCCAGGTGTCCGTGCTTATTTGTCACAGGTTCATTTCGGCACTCCAATCCCGTTCCTCTGCCCCTTTGTTCTGCTGTCGCCACGTAAACCTGACATGTATTCGATGATTCTCCAATCAAGAAGGCATGGAACATCTGAAGTACCTAGTCTCGCCATTTCAACTACCGATAATCGATTACCAGGTGGTAAGCACCTTTTTAAATGAGAAACAACGAATACCTACCAGTACTCTACCAGTAGTAGTACATTAGCACAACTACTACCAGTACGGTATGACTGCCAGTGGTAGTAGTACTACTAGTACTGGTACTACGGTACCTGGTAGCTCCCTGGTACGGTACGTAATTGGAATGTTCTGGTACACTACCAGGTACTGTACCTGGTACTACAGTAGTACTATTCAAAGTAAGAATTGTCTACTTGTTTTTGCTTTGACCTGGCAGCCTGATCCACTTACATCTCAGAGTCCTAGTGTTTTAGCAACTATCCAATTTCGCCTTCTGTTGCGCTTTCCTGTTGAAGTAGCAGTTGATGAGCTGTTAAGCTGTACCAGTGGTGGTGAACGACCGACCAAGGAGCACGAAACCAGAGCACTCCAAGTACTCTTTTTTGCAATCGTTCGAAATAAAGTGTTCAAGACAAAGCAAATCCATTCCATTAGGTACCCCACAAAAGCAATCAACAAAACGAATCTCTCCAGGTACCGTACAAGTTTTAGCAATGATATCATCCCAGGGAGGACAACCTCAGCAGAGCATGTATTCCGGTCGATGGACCCCAGAAGAGGAGGCGTATGCAAAAGCATTAATGAAGGAATTTCGAGACGGAACTTTGCCAATTGCCGAGGGCACCAGTCTTCGCGCATATCTAGCAAAGGAGCTCCAATGTGGACCGAAAAGGTACGACGAAGGTATGATCTATCTCGGAGATAGCCTTACACACCCGTGTTCTGTCAGTTCCTTTGAATGACTCTCAACTGTGTCTCGCAACGTTTTATCTTTTCTTTCTCCAACAGAATCTCCAAAAAATATGAAGGCAGTGGATACAATGGAAAACAGGTAAGTGTAACGGAATACCGTGGTTCAACTGGCGCTACAGTTTTTTTATATGCAAGACATTATACTTAAGCTTGCCCTTCTTTCTATGTTCGTTCCGTTGAGAATTCACAGCCGTACGCCAGCAGAATGGATCTTCCGTCAAGCCAAGAATTGGCCGCTCGGCAATCTACACTCCAAACGATGCGTCAAGAATTCCTCGTTAGCAGAAAGCGAGTCACGGCAGGACTAATCGGCTTTATGGGTCGACCTGCAGAGCAGACTACAGCCTCGGGAAGAATAGGCGATCATCAAGGATTGACGCAAGTCTTGGCGCCGCCAGCATCAGTGCTGGAAGGGATCGGATTTGATGCACCTATGGGTCCATTAAATCCAACTCCATTTACCAGAGATCAACTTTTGGGGAACAATCGGACTAACTTTGCCAACCAGTGGCTGGATGGAAACTTTGGGATCAGCGACGCAGAATTGTTGCTGGCTAGGGCTAGTCGGCTTGGTCTCATGCACTCGTTTCGCTCGGATAACAATACTCATAATTCGAGTCAACCCGGCATATTCGCGAGAATGGGAAACCAATTCATCAACAATAGCAGTAGATATGACATTCTTGGTGTCGCTCCAACGGCCGCGTCGAGCTCTGCCTTTCTTTTTGCTGGCCTGTCTGATGGTACCGTCCACAATGAATCGGTACTGGAGCAGCGCCTGATGGAAAATATTGCACAACAGAATCTCCTCCGACAGCGCATGTCGTTTCTTGCGCCACGAAGAACCTCATTGTCGGCGATTCCAACACTGTCGTCGCAGTCCATATCAAGTGATTCGCAGAGGATTCTCATGATACAGCACCTTGAACGGAATATGAGAGAGCTAAGTTCGGTTGAAGGGACTAGAGGGACAACGGCAGTGTTGAACCAGTCAGCAGGAGAAGAAACTAAAGGACAAGAGGAAGCACAGTCCTCGAGGTTTGGAGTAAGTGAAATTGACGACAGTCCTGCTCCCAAACGCCCAAGGAACTTTTGATCGAAAGTGGCGATCTCTAGATAGTGAAAGCTTCCAAATTTTGATACATGAATTTTTGAATGAACAAAATGTTGAAAAAGATAACTCTGTCAAGCAGCCATACATGATGATAGCATCGCTAGCAACATTGCTTGGACTAGGCTAGATGACGGCGAAAGTGTGTAAGTACATTCATTGTTGCTTGATCGAAGTACCTAGACCTACTGTACTGTACTAATGTTGTAGTACGGCCCGGTAGTACTAGTGTACGTACACCAGCAGTAGTATTGTAAGTACGCCTGGAAAACCTTAAACATTACCCTGAAAAGCTAATAATAAGCTGCCCGGGTAATTGAAGACAGTGTCTCCCCCGGGCTACATTTTTATGATCAGTGACGTACCAAACCTTCCTTTGAATGGATCTCGACCAAGGATCTTTCCACAAGAAATTAACATGCGTTCATTAGGAACGAGGTAAATTCCAATCAAGCCGACTCGATGGACCATGACCTGCGCTTCAGCTACAATTATTTCACACTCGCTATCAAACTCTAGCTACTCTAAATAAAATAGATAATATTCTCACCATGAAGACTACTGCCGCCCTTGTACTGATCTCGGTCGTTTCGGCCACTGCCTTTATTCCTGTTCACAAGCCTACTAGCACTGACCATCAGGCAACATCGCTATTTGCCAAGGCTGCCAAGTCCAAGGAGGAGGATCTTGAGTTGACAAGAAAAGTCATTGCTGATTTTATCGGGGGAGACGAGGATGACGGATCTGAAGCTTCCTCCCCTGCGGCCTCTTCTGAAGAGTCAGCTGAAAAGAAGGGAAAGAACGGAAAAAAGAGTAAATAAACAATCTACTCATATGGCAAGGAAAAGCTTGCTAGTTAGAGTCTTCTGCGAATTTCCTTACGGACGAACGGACAATAACTATCAGGATAATCTTTTCGAACGACAAAGCTATCTCTTTTTCACATGTTTGATATTCAGCTGAAGCTCTCTTGGGAATCAATCTTACCGAGGCCGGAGGGAGACTATGCTCAAGCTACCTGTTTTGGTGCAATGCCAAGCAGATGCCAAGGGTTGGTATAACGTTACGCGGTGGGCGGATCACATTTTTATTTGAGTCATAGACTGGCAATTCATTGATTTAATCATTAGATATTAAGTAATGCCAGATTTATGATGCAAATGGCACCAAGTTTCAATAGTAGATACCTTTGTAGGCCTTGAAGCGTTTCATTGACGAATCGCCTATCTATTTCAAATTTGTATGAAGCTACTTTAATAGAGTAGGTAGCTGCCTAGACTAGCCAAAATTGCGCAAGTTATGTTATGAGGTTATGAATGGGACACAGTATGAGTACTAAAGAAGTGCGTAGGATACAAAATACTGCTAAAAGTATTTCTAGGTATCTAAAGCAGGTTGCAACCAAGCAAACTCTTCGCGGTAGGCGCCAAGTCCGTGCGGGCCTTGTCCCTTACCAGCGGCCATACCACCAGAGCAACTCTTTGTACAAGAATATATAGCTACAATTCCCCAATCCACCAGATAATCATCACCTTTGTATAAATCCGCTTGTAATACTTCCATAGCCTTGGCCTTGGTGTCGGCAAAGGACGGCGGAATTTGCGATGGATCCGTGTTGGCAATGATGGATTGCGCGGCTATCAGAGCATGCTTGGCTGCTTGATAAGTATTTGTAGTTTCTGCCGGGGAAGCTAACGCCATGGGGCGACTATCGCGCAAAAAGTTCAACATTTGTGGCATTAATTGAAACTCAAAGGCTCGAGGTGCGTGACAATAGGGGCATGGAGGAATCTCGGCGGGTTGATGATCAGAACGGATCCAAAGCGGTTGGCTGTCATCGTCAAATCGTTCTCGGCTAGTATCATCGTCAACTGTCCTAGTAGCATTAGAGTTCTTGTCTTCATTGTTCGTTGTAGAATCATCTCCAAAATGACTGTCATACGTTCGTCTCCATTCCATGGAATACCGCAGGCACTGATCAGGCGCCTTACGTTCCTGAATTCGGCAATAAAATTTTACTGTTGCAGCATCTTTGGTACTTGTTTGGTCCAGTTTGGTTCCTGTGACCATTTCATTGAGATCTTCTTGTTCCAAGTCTTCGTCGCTATCATAACCACTGTTGTCAATTGTCGAGGAGAGAGCAGGAAACATAGTAGGCCTAGCTTCAATTTCATCATTATCATCATCATCGTCGTCGTCGCCATTTAATCGTTTTGTTTTTGGTTCTTCTTCCACTACAAGCTCCGACTCGGCATAGACAGATGGCAAGAATTGGGAACTATCTGAAAGTTTGTTTCCTGGTTCGTCTACCGTTGGAGATGGGTCTTCCATCAATGGTGCCTCCTCATCTTCTTCCTGATGGATCTCTTCAGAAGCGATAATGGATGCAACATTGGCTGCTTCTTTGGACTTGTTGTCGTCAGTGTTTTGAGTCGTCGGCGGCGATGCTGCTGCTGCTGCTGCTTCTGCTTTGATAGCTTTCATAAATCTACGTTTGTACTCTCTTTGGTGCTCCTTCCCGCAAAACCAAATCTTTTGCAGTGGACACTTTCCCGCCGCCCTTTGACCACAAACATGACAGAGATGTACATTCCAAGTTTCAGGTACATGTTTATTCCAGCTTTCTACGATATTCGCAGCAGTGCCCTCCATAGGATAAAATTCATTTTCTTTGGACAATTGGACCCGTAACACTCGAATCCCCGTACCAGCTCTTTTGCTGCTGGAGTTTTCGCTATCATTTTTGGTTTCGCCTTCGTCTAGATGGGACTGTGATCGACAGCAGGTTGGACATCCGAAAATATAAAAGGAACGATGAAAGGCGTCGGGATTATTGTCCAGAGGCACATACAACTGGCAAATGAATTGGAGTGGTTTCGGAGATGTACAAGAGGTACAGATCAACGCCTTCTTTTCTGGTAAATCACGGGGCTGCAACCAACTGGGTCGTCCTCCAATCTGTCCTCCATCCCAATCGTTCCACCAGCGAGCGGATCGATGTCCAACTATATCGGCTGTATCTGGTCGGATGGGTTCTGAAAATCCAAGCTGGATTGCTGGCGGGGTATCATCGCTGTCTTCGTCTTCGACTGTTTCGATTTCTACCATGGTGTAGTATCCTATCTTGTGAGGCGAATGGAAGCCAGAAGCTGTCAGAAATACAGGAGGTTTCACAAATGTTCGAAAGAATGATGAACAAAGCGAGCACAGTATGTAGAGTAGTAATGTAGCTCCTCTCTACTACTAGTTTTTCCAGGTTTTCAATGGCTGAGAATACGAACGAGACAACTCCATCTGCACATTTGCTCCAGATTCTATCAACACACCCAAAAAATAAATCACACTACTAGTAGACTAAGTGGTAGACTAGCTAGACTAGACTAGTAGTCTAGTCTAATCTTTCCGTCACATTCCACGAGATCAGCACAACAAGTTCCTACGCTATAATAATATAATTTTGCTTTATATTTCTGGTACAATTCATTCTACCGGTTACCAGGAGGAAAGTGGTTCATATTATAATGTTAATCCTAATTTTGGGGTTTGCATTGATGCATGGCTACGCTTCGGCCGCGTTTGTTTCTTTGCCTGTATCCGCTGCCACTATCAGGAGTCCACAAAAAATTGACCCGCATCACAAAGTGCAGCAACAGCAACAGCAACAGCAACAGCAACAGCAACCACCGTGGGTCTTGATGGCAGCGCAACAAGATCAACAAGTTATAATGTCCTCCGGTACTCAGCCTCCTGAGATGGATATGCCCGCAATTCGACCGCATCCTCCAAATACAGGTCCTCCTTTGCAAAGCCTCCGGCCAAGTGTCAATCTGAGTACCAACAACCTTGACAACTCGCTTCGAAGCAACAACAAAAAGCGCCAGGAATTGGATAAAGTACCAATCAAGTCAAACAAAAGTGTCTTTTACTCGGGTGTATCCTTGGCTTCGGAAGAAGCACAACGAAAGCACGATGAGCTGGTGGATGAAATGTGGGAGCGAGAACAAGCACTAATAGCTCTAAGCCTGAATACGTCTCAGCTAGAGAGCAACTTGGCATATAAGACAGCTCAATTACATTTTCTTCAGTCTTCTAAACTAGAAGAAACCAATACGTTACAATCTAAGATTGAGCGCTTGACGAAACAAATATTTCAATCCAAAGAGCACGATGAACCACGAGCTCAAAAGAACCATCAAGCCAGAATGGCAGCCTACCAAGAACGTCAGACAGAGCTAGAAGAAGAGATAAAGGCTTTGCAGAACAATCTGGTAAAGGTGACGAACGAAATGCGATCGGAACAGGGACGGTATACAACATTGTCGCAGCGCATGGAGGAAGCATTGGGGACGCAAGAGTGGGAGGAAGCAGAATTCGAACGAGAGTCTCGAGAGCTGAGGGAACAACAATCTTTGCAACAATCGGAATTGACCAATCTGGAACGGCACGTGGCAAACGAAACGAATTTTATAGAAAAGATTCGCAAGACTCTGCGCTCGAAATTGAATGCAACAATTGTGGATAGAAAGAGCGTCGATGAGAAGCTTCATAAGTACCGACAAGATCATCTCAGCCAAAGTATCCTTCTCGAAAAGGCAATTCAGCAGGAAATAGGTATTGTCAATGATGCCATCGCCGATTTGAATGACAAGAAAGTAAATGACTCTAACATACTGGATAAACTGCGACAAGAAGTATCAAGTGCACAACAACAATACGGGGACCTTCAAAGAACACTGGAACAAGAGACCATCGTATTCTTGGAGCGCGAAACGGAGTTGAAAGACCTATTAGACGAGACCAAAGGAAACAAACATGACTTGTTTGTCACGTTACAAAATCTACAAAAACAAAAAGAATCAACGCGATCGTACTTACTAGGTAGAGTGGAAGCGGAATCAAAGCGATTGGCTATCGCAGAACAGCAATTGCGGTATGAGACTCGTATCCACGACAGGGTCCGTCACATGTGGCAAGACCATAGGGATGTTATCCTGGAGCGGACCAGTCTCGCAAAGAAGACAATGCACCATCGTTTTTCTCGCTTACGAAGTGTCTTGCACAGCCAATGGCAATCAGCGAAGCAAGAGGGACGATCTCACGAAAAAATGATGACCGCATTTTATGAGCAGGATGTTGCCGAAAGTGAAGAGGCGATACGGTCTCTACAAGCGAGTATTGATCTTTCTCGGCGAAATGTGCGAGACCTACAACAGCTCATATATGGAACATCCCAAACCACAGAATCTCTTGCGTCGACCAGGAAGAATATCGAATCTGGATTAACAGATCGATTGACACAGGCCACGTTAGATTTGAATCGTTTGAAAGTTGACGAAGAAACGTTGCGTCAAACCTTGAAAAAACGCAATGATGATATGAATGAATTGGAAAGCTCTTCGAGGGCAATTCTAAGAGCAAGCTGGCGATTGACCAAACAAAGAGCACGGCGCGTTCGCAAACTGATACTGCGACGTTGACTGCCGTCACGTTGAGCACCTAAATTCTAGGAAAAACTGGCAATCAACCAAACGGGGAGCAGAGCGCGTTCGCAAACTGATACTGCGACGTTGACTGTCTTGAGAACCTACTTACGCTATGTGAAGCTGTGAAACCGGGATGATTTTTTTGGTAAAATGTAGATTACATTGGGTCATCTAGATTTTGTCGCATTTTTATCCTTGTTGCGCTCTGTTGGGACAACCATGCTGCCAATGAAAGGTGTGCAAGGGAGCACTGTAGTAGATAGATTTTTGGCTTTTCGTTCTTCCAAGAATATACGCCGCCGTTCCAAACAGTTCAAGTATGGTTTGCTCGTTTTGTACAAATCCTTTCGGTATACTTCTGGACCCTGTGCTGCATTGTTAGGAAACACAACAGCTCCAACAAAACTGTCTACATCCTCGTCTCCAGCTTCCTTGTTCGAAAGTGGAAACGCTATACCGCCCGATTTGACGCAGTGATGCGAATCATGTTGCAAACAATCGTCCTTTGCACGAGGCAAGAGATTTTTCCATAAGAACTCTTGGTCTTCACCGTAGCCTTCCTTTCTTTTCAGGTATTGTTTCTGCACGTGATACCACTCTTGAACTAATTCCATCATATCGGGTGCGGCTCGTTTCTGGAGTCCTCCCCACATCCCACCCAGCATAGCCGCAAACGACGAAGGGTCGTGCAGAATATGATCTCTCATAATGTGAAAGGATGTTCCCGATCGTAACCACTCATCAACGGCTGCCTTTTCTCGAAAGGATGGTCGACTGTCCGAGTCGCGTATTAGGTAAACACCGACCGACGGATCGGCTGCGACTAGGAATCGCCAGACCATGGGATTGACTTCTTGGACCACCCACGAAGGAAACTCGGAAGTAACGTTGACGAGTGTTACGTGAGGTAGTTGGGAAAGTTGCTTCATTTCTGCGACCGGTACAGTGTGATCGTGATACACTCTCGCTTGCCAACCGGGAAAGTATTTTGGAAGCATTTGAGCTGTAGCAATCATACCAGCAACGTACTTTGGTCGTATCCCGTAGACACTGTACGATATTACGGACACGAGAGGTTTTGTTGGGTTCGGTGGCACCTTACTAGTATGGTAAAAATTCATCAATGTAGTGCTCGACAAAGTAGACGAGGATGTTGACGTGACTTGAATCATCTGGAGGAAAACGATGCAGGCCAAACAAGCCAGGCAAAGCTTGGCTAGTATATCTGTATCATTTATCCATAATATCCATGGCCGATGTCCTTTGTGAGATTGAGGAGGAGAAAGTATCGGCTGACTTTGGACTGGCTGGACTGCATCATTACCATTCCTTGGCCGACCCGTGATTTTCTTGCGTCTTGTTTGCATCTACAGTTTAGGTTTGTATTGTTGAGTAATCAGAGACACCAGCAGAAGTGTTACAAAAGCAGATAAAGAGGCCAAAACAAAAAATCAGAGAACAGACTCCGATAGAAAAAAGAGGGCCAGTCAGAGCCAGCCGAAGGGAACGTGAGACAAGGAGACCCGAATCCGACGTCACCGGAATGACCCGAAATGCCC